>Ga0207000_1157_pt1 | contig 20055 bp, 18 predicted proteins | sample Alteio_BWMinCont_90_FD_153498 | JGI IMG/M metagenome (GOLD analysis project Ga0207000, IMG submission 153498) | Enriched cells from forest soil in Barre Woods Harvard Forest LTER site, Petersham, Massachusetts, United States -... | ecosystem: Environmental > Terrestrial > Soil > Temperate forest >...
GCCAGCGGTGCTGGTATTAACCCGCGTGGTCAGCCGGCCACACGACGGTATCATCACCTGCGACGCGGGCCACAAAGCGGTCTCGGCCGATGCTGGCGTACCCACGTGCGTGATCGCCGGACATCCAGAACTGACGCCTCTCGCGCCCAGTGAAGAGCATCTTCCGATGGCATTGAACCGCGAAAGCGCAGGTCCGCAGGTAGGTGAAGCGCTCTATCTCCTTCCGCGCCATGTCTGCCCTACGGTGAACAACTTTGATTCCGCGCTCCTGGTGCGGGACAGCCAGATCGCATCGGTAGAGAAAGTTACCGCCCGCGGACGCGAAGCGCCGCTGCTGGCCTCAGTGGGTGTCGCGGCTACTGAGGCAGTTTAGGCGAGACAGTCTCGGGAAGAAAATCCGCGCCGCGACCTTGGTCGGGGTGGCCCATCCTTGTGGTGTTTTTTGACAAGGCGAAATTTTTATTGATTCCGGCGGCTCACCTTCTTCTTTGTCTTCTTCTTTGTCTTCATGTTTGCCCCAGGCACTGGTGCCTGACCCGTTTTCGTTACACTGTACGCAACGCAGTCGATTTCGATCAGCATGCCTGGAGTGTGACCGAGATCGCTGCCGACCGTCGTGCGCGCCGGATACGGCGGCGAAAAACGTCGCCCGTAAACCGCGTTGTAGCGCGCGAACAAACTCGTATCGCTCAGGTGTACATGGACCTTCACCACATCGCTAAGAGACGCTCCGTCGGCCTCGAGAATGGCGACAATGTTATCAATGGTCTGCTCCGTCTGCTGCTCAATGTTGTGGCCGACCAGCCCGCCATGGACCGGGTCGATCGGACCCGTTCCGCTGACGAAGACGAAATCCCCGGCCCGCCATGCCTGGGAATAAGCTCCTCCCGGTGGTGCACCACGTTTAGCTTGAATCACGTATTTGGTCATCTTCTGATCTCTCCGCAACTCCTTTTTTCGATCGCCCTGGAGTTCGCTACCGCCGGCGCCCCGCCTGCTTCCGACTGAAACCACAAGCCGACGCGCAAAGCTGTAGCCACAGGCGCGCTACAAAACTGTTCTTCGACTCGCAGTAGAGCACCAGGTCCATGCCTTCTGGCATCACGATCCGGCCTGTGCCGCACTTTTCCGGGTCCGCTAATTTCAGGCCTTTGATCGCGCAGCATAGACCCTTGTCCCGGTCCGTCATATGTCGACACGGCGTGCCTATGGGCGGCATCGTGTTCATGGGTGCCCTTTTTGTGCGCGGTCATCTTCTGCCGCAAGGCGCTGCTCAAGCGGCGCGACCAGCGAGTGTTGGAACTCTGGCTGCTTGGTAATAGCTAGTTGCAGCGCAGTTGCGTAGTAAGGCCGAGCCTCTCCTCGTCGGCCGAGCGCATCCAGCACGCTGCCCATCTGTGAGTTCACATCGGCCGAGTCGGGGGCGAGAGCCACAGCTTGTTGTGCTTCCTGGAGTGCCTCGGGCAATCTCTTGCCGGCGAGAAACACACCTGCCTTCTGTGCGTGAGCCAACGCCGCCGCAAGTGGAATCTCGAAGCGTCCTTCGTACACAAAGACACTCGAATCGATTGCATCGACAGCCTTCAAGGTCTTGAACTGTTCGTAAGGATTAAGTGGAGGCGGGCCGAATTCGAATCCCGTGAGATTGACTGCGCTGATGAAGACGGGACCATCGATCACAGGAGTAGCGTCGGAGAGCGTGCCCAGCCAGCTTGATTCTATGGTCGGAAGCAGCTTGCATGGGATCTTGTAATAGTCATAGTCAATCACACCGGTTCCAAAGTAAACGAACCAGCAGTTTTGTATGTGGCGCTGGTCGGTGTATCGCTTCACGGCATGCAATTGCTGCGCCCAGTCCGCACTCGAATCGCTTACATACCTCCAAACGTTCTTTGGGCCACCGAAGGCTTCGTTCGCATAGCCGATGCAGTTGGGGAATGCGCGTGTCACCGAGATTGCCTGGAAGACCAGCAGAAGTACGATCGCATACGTCCAGCGGCGGCTGTTCTTAATCAGCACGGAGACCGCGCCCGCGATCAGGATGGCGAGAAAGATGTAGACGGGCAGAATGTGGCGAATACCGATGTTCATTCCGCCCTTCATCGACGCAGCCAGATAAATTAGCGGCGGGATCAGCAGAAACAGGACTTCGCGTCTCTTTTGCAGCCGCCCGCTCGCGATCACCCAAACACTAATCGCCAGCATGATCAGGAATGTGAGGCTCGATTTCACCAGCATGGCCACCGGAAAGTAAAACCAGACGGCATGCGGATAGGATTTGCCGAAGAGGTAGCTGTTGAAGTCGTCGGCGCTGAATAGTACGTGCGCAAAGCCGTAGATGTAAGACTCGGGGAGCAAGTGAAACCGGGCGAATTCGTGAAGCACTTTGGCTTGCGTAGGACTGGGGACTTTGGCAAGTTGCGCCTCCATCGGCGGATTCAACTGCAACCCGTTGCCGCGCGCCGCATAGCGGAAGCCATAGCCCGCCCACAGAAGTGCGACTGACATGAGGCCGATGATCACTAAAGCCGTCGCGTAGCGAGCGGTGCGCTTACCGAGAGAAAATTGCGATCCGCTGTCCGCCGACCGTCGCCGGAATATCTCGATTCCCGCGAGAATCAAGAGCATCGGGAACACGAGGACCGCGCTGTGCTTGGACGCCAACGCCAGTCCGGCGGCGAGCGCGGTTATCGCCACCCGCCCCGCGGACGGCACTTGCACATAGCGGTAGAACGCATAGATCGACGCCAGTAAAAAGCAGGATTGCGCCGCATCCGTAGTCACCAGCGCTCCGTGAGCGAGCAGGGTTGGATCGAACACCAGAAGCCCGAGTACAAGGAATCCCGCGGTGGTGTTGAACATTTCTTGAGCCGCGAGAAACGCAATCACCAGCAACAGCAGCGTGAAGATTGAGGCCGCCATCTGCGCGCGAAATACCATCTTGTCGGCGTCGTTGTGAAAGATGAAATCTCTTCCACCGAGAACCGCCTGCAGCCGGTAAGGTCGATCTTGCAACTCTGGAACGTTCAGTTGCATGGGAAGCAAAGGCAGAGTGGCGACGAACTTCACCAGCGGTGGATGCTCGGGATTCAAGCCAAAGTCGCCGTGCGACGACATATAGCCGGAATAGATATGGTCGGGTTCATCCCAGGTAATGGTGTTGGCGTGTGAGATCAGTGCCAGGTGGACGGCGAAGAGGAGAATAAACCCGGCCACGCCGACTACCACCCGCAAACGGCGCGGGCCACCTTGGGGTGAAGTCAATGCTCGTACTTCACGAAAAGAATTCAGGGAACCTCCTTCAATGAGACTGAGTCTGTATGAGCCCGCGCCGTCGCGCTCATGTAGCCGAATCCGCTGCCGCGCAAGGGATCTGACGGCAAGCCGAAGTTTACGGAGTTCAAGATATAAAGAGTTCGGCGCGGAACGCCAGTGTACCAAGTTCGCCCGGGCCGCGTGTGCGACCGTAGCCTACGCCGACAAAACCGAGGGATGGTAGTTGGAGAAGGGTCACTGTTTCACTCGTTGGCCCAGACGAATTGGACCGCTAACTTGGAAGCTGTCCAGAAAGGGCTGGGGGGAAGGTAACAACTCCCGTGCTTCGCAGACGGCTGGAACGGGCCGGCGCAGTATCGGCGATATCTTGGACGCGCGTCGCACCCAATAGCCGAGAATTCACGGGCCCGGACTTGGCGGAACTAAGAAATCCGCTCCATCGCGACAGCAGATCGACACTGCAACCGGACCATCCAAATCTATTTTGCCGCGGCCCCTGCTGAAATTCCCAAGTACGCCGCAGCGCTGATCTTGATCACTGTACCGCATCCGGCGTCCGGCGAGCAGTCGTTCAGGTTGCCCCCTTGACTGGTCGTAAGGTAAAGGCTGCCGGCAGCATCGATGAATACCCCGTCTGAAGGACTGGCGCCGAACCGCTTTCCGCTGACGACGAAGTTATAGAGCACATGTTCGGTCCATCCTTTACCACTGGGGATGAGTTGAAATATCGCGCCCCAGTTGTTTGCGCCACCTTCGTAGGTCGCACCGTAGAGGTTGCCGGCAGTGTCCGGAGCAAGGTTTCCGAAAGGTGCGAGGCCGTCCGTTCCATTGAAGCTGTACACATTTCCGGGCTTCCACACGCCCGACTCATTCGTGAAAGAGAACACGGTGCCGGCGTTGTTTGTGCCCCCAAACGTCGTAGCGCCATAAAGCGTGCTGGTGCCGCTCAAAGTTACGCCTGCCCGTGGAAGCGCTCCATCAGTTCCGTTGAAGTCACGCAGCGTCTTGAGATGCCAGTGGCCGGTCGAACTTGGGAGCAGCTCGAAAACAGTACCGCAACCGAGAGTCGTGACCGTGTTGCATTCGCCAACGCTGTTGTTGCCGCCCGAGAACGTGGTCCCATACAAGTTTCCCGCCACATCGGAGACGAGTCCGGTGCGTGGTTCAGCACCCTCGCCAAACGCGTCAATAAAACGGTGAAGGACTGTTTCGTGCCAGCGGCCGTCGGATCTCCGCGACAGTTCATAAATCGTGCCGCAGCCCGAAAGACATCCTATGTGGCTGTGACCGCCGATCGACGTCGTGCCAAATAGATTGCCCACGGCGTCAAATAAGACATTCCCAAAGGGTACGGCACCATCCGTACCGCCCTGAAAACTGTACAATACTTTCTCTTGCCATTTTGCACCTGCTTGGCGACCTTTGGGTCGAATGAGTTTGAACACATCGCCGAGTCCTTGGGCGCCGCCACCCGAAGCCGTCCCATAAGCATCGCCGGCCGCGTCGAATATCAGGCTGCCCAGCGGGGACCCACCATCTGCTCCTCCCGTGAACTCGTAAATCACGGAAAAGCGCCAGCCGCCGCCGGCAACCGGCGAAAGTTGGAACACGTTGCCGAATCCGTTAGCGCCAGCAATTTGCGAAGTGCCGTACAGGTTGCCTACGGCGTCGGCAGTGAGTCCTGCGTAAGGGAACGCGCCATCGTTCCCTCCACTGAATGAGTGCAGCAAGGTGACTACCTCGGCGGCATGCACTTGCGTAGCGACCGTTAAGAGCAGAGCCATTGTTATCATTGCCGCAAGCGAGGCCGACCAAGATCCGCAGACCAACATCATCTCTTTGATGTGAGTTAAATTGATCTGCGTTAGAGCGGTGCCCAGTTTATTGGAGTTCTCGAATTGTTTGACGTTCGCGGTGCTTGCCAGTTTCATGTAATCCTCGAATGAAAGATTTCTCCCAAGCGCTGCAAGTGCCTATAAGCTGAAAATCGTGATTTTGGGGAACTGAGGCGGCGGCCCCACGAGAGGCCGCCTCCACCAAACCGCGCTGACTAGAAGACGAACTTTGCTTGCAGTTCGATTACCCTTGGTGATGCGTCCGCACCCAGACCGGAGCCATAAATGGTTGTCGGTTGACTAACAGTCTGTGTGATTTGTCCGAACTGACCGCTGTCCACGTTTGTGTTCGGGAACGCGAAGTTCGGGTGATTGAAGAGGTTAAAGAATCTTGCGCCAACGGAGAACTGAGCGCTCTCCCATTTGGGAACCCCAAACGTCTTCTCCACGCTGAAGTCAGTGTCGAAATAACCTGGCCCGCGGAATTGGTTGCGAATCTGATTTGCAAAAGTGGTCGTCGGGTCGGAAAAACTGGCTGCGCTGTAGCACGGGTTCGGAAGTCCATTCACCAACTGTGCGGCCGAGCTGCCACAATTAATGTTCGGAGTTCCCACCACGTTTGCCAGTGCTGTAGAGAAGGTTGCTAACGAGCTACTTCCGAAGAGTCCTTGTTGCAAAGCCGCGGTTGCATTGCTGCTGAAGATGGAATACGGGAAACCGGTGTGCTTAAAGATGGTTCCGGAAAATGTCCAGCCCTTCATCAACGCATCCGGACCCCAGTGTGTGAGATGGCGGAGCGAGTCGCTCCACACATAATTCATGACGAACGACTGCCGAATATCGTAGTCAGCATTGCCGTAGTTCAAACTTGCGATATTGAACGGATTCAGAGGCGTGATGACATCAACGTTGGCGGTTGTGTTTACGCCAAAGGAGTTCAACGAACTGTTGGAAATCTCATCCAGGGCGTGGCTGTAAGTGTAGGATGCCTCGAACTGAAATCCTCCCTTCATACTGTGCGACGCCGTCAGCGTAAGCCCGGTGTAGTTTGAGTTGGCGACGTTCTGAGTCTGTCCGACCACGCCAAATTCTCCGTTTGGAACGGTAGCAGGCAGGCCTCCGAAGCCGGTAGGGCTGAATGCGTTCAATGCCGGGTTTGTGATCTCCTCGTGCTCGCCGTGGTTTCCTACATATTTGGCGCTGAGAATCGTATTCCAGCCGATAGCTTGTTGTACTTCGACGTCCCACTCAGCATACCGCGGAACCTGGACATTCCCGGGGTTGAAGAAATTGAAGGGGACGACGGTTCCTCCATTTGCGAAATTTGTGCGAAAGCTGGTATTCGCAGCAGCGGCTTGTGAATTCAGACTATTTGCCGCGACGGGCGCCAGGGCTCCATTAAAGATATTGAACGAGGGGTCGTTCGGCGCATTGGTAAGGATGTTGTCAATTGCACCCGTTGGAATTGCGTCACTGAAATAACCGAAGCCGCCACGGATCACCGTATTCTTTGCGCCGAACGGCGACCACGCGAATCCCACTTTCGGTTCGTAAACAACCGATGTCACCGATGGAAATGCGGTGTGCAGACCGGTGAGCAGAGCCTGATTGACTGGTGCGGCGGGATTCAGGTTCTGGAATGGAGCGGACAGGCTCTGAAAGCAATCGGTTTGGCACACTGGATTGGAAATGTGGTCGAAGCGCATGCTCAGGGTCAGCTTCAGATTGGGAGTGACTTTGACCTCGTCCGAGACGTACCAGCCCAATTGATAAAGAGCAATCGGTACGTTGGTATTCAGGGGAAACGCTTGCGAGATTACGCTTCCTAATCCAGTATTTCCCGCTGCGACTCCGCCGAACGCGAAGTCATTTAGCGAGATTTCCTCCACGGCGGGAGTCACGAACACAAAATTATGGTCACTGACATCGTCGCGGCGGAAGTTAATTCCCAGTCTGAAATTGTGTTTGCCTCGGGTCCAACTGAAGTCATCCACGATTCCGTACTGGGTAACGTTGCGCCCTTGGGGAAAGTTAAAACCAAGGTTGTTCAGATTGAAGAGTGAATTATCCGCAAATTCAATGGTTTCGGGAAGAGCCTGGGCCTCGGCAGCCGGATTCACGATGGTGAATAGCGCGCTATACCACTGCAGGGAAGCGACAAGGTTGTTTACTTTATTCGTTCCAAAGGTATGAGTTTCGCTCAGCTGACTCTGCCATTCGGGCTGCGCGCTATGAGCGTCGAAGGCGGGGTTTATCGGATCGGTATAGGTGGCCTGTTGTCCGCTCTCGTGCTGGACTCGGATGAACAGCTTGTCATTGTTTCCGAAGCTCTGATCATAACGACCGACGATCAAGTAATCGTTGGTCGGCTGCGATGTGGCACCCTGTAGCTGCAGCGCGCAAGGATTCCCCGCTCCGAAGGCAGTGCCGGCCAGTGTGGTGACGTTAGAGCAACCACCATTCGGTAGAGTGTTTTGGGCTCCCGCCGCTCCTGGCGCGGCGTTCCAAATCCCAAACAACTGGTTGTAAAAAGGAACAGAGGCTGGGCTAACCGTATTAAGGTTAGAGATCACCGATTTCTCAAACTGCTGAGTAGGAAGATTGACAGCAGTTGGCGATGGAATCAAGAGTCGGATGCCTTCGTAGTCAACGAAGAAGAATGCTTTATCTTTCTTAATTGGGCCGCCGACCGACGCCGCGTACTGATTGGCATTCACGAAAAGCCTTGGGGCTATGTCGCTTCCCGCGATCCCGTTGGCCTGGTTGCGGAAGTAGTTGTTCGAATTCAGGGCTCGACCGTTCCACCAATATTCCGCATTGCCGTGGAAGGAGTTGGTGCCTGACTTTGAGACGTAGTTGATGTTTGCTCCCGCCAGACCACCAAATTGTCCGCTGTAGCCGTTAGTCACGACGCTCGTCTCCTGCACATCGTTCAGGCCCAGGGTTAGGTTGGTCGCGCCGCTGTTATTGATGTTGAAGTAGGGATCGTTGTCATTGGCGCCGTCGTATGTGAACACGTTAGAGTTCGACGGCAAACCGAAGAACTCATAGTTACCGCCGCCAAACACGGAACCACCCGTAGTGTTCATTACCACACCTGGCGCAGTCAGTGCGACCGCGCTTAGATCGTTGCCGGGATTCGGTAAGACGGCAATTTGCTGGGCACTAAAGTTCGTTGTAAGGTTGGCATCTTCGGTTTGAACGCCTGTCACTTGTTCCGTCACGTCAACGGTTTCGCTCTGCGACGAAATAGAAAGTTTCAAGTTTGCCGTGACGCTGGCCCCGAGAGCGACTGTAACTTTCTGGACGACCCCCTTAAATCCGGTAGCATTGGCTGAGAGAGAATAGTTTCCGGGAGCTAGTAGAGCGAAATTATAAGACCCTTCCGCATTGCTTGTTTTCGAAGTGGAAATGCCGGTATCGAGGTTCCTCAATGTGACCGACGCCCCGGGCACTACTGCCCCCGTCGGGTCTGTAACAAGGCCAGCGATGTTCCCTGTTGTTGAAGTTTGCGCCCAAAGGCTTGAGGTAGCCATTACCGCAAGTCCGAAAAGCAACACCGCCAGCGCGCACGAATAAGCAACCGACCATTTCTGCTGATTACCTGAATGTGTCCGAATTCTTACCGCTCGACTGAACATCGCGTATTCTCCGAATCGAAATTGGCTGATGCAGAACAACGGTTCTATGCAGAGCACGTGCACAGCCAACTACGTGTGCGATGAATCGGCTTGCAGTAGAGATGAGCCCCGTATAAGCCAAGGTAAGAATGAGGTGATACGTAATTCGGAAGAGAAGCTTCCACAAGACATATGAAACGCTGGAACAACTTCAGTAGAAGTGGGAAAGAGAGCAGGCCACAACGAAAAGCTGACGAGGCAGTGCAACCGCAAACGACAGCACGAACGAAGGTTCAGAGCTGCGATATATTTTTGAGGAGTCTTCGTAGTGAGAATCGGCTGTGTCTGCGAAGAGGGAGAGAAACCCCAGTATTCAGCGTTACAAACATATTGCCGGTAGGGGGTAAGTAAAATTCCTTGACGCGATCAAGATTTACCATCGCGCTTCGATGAACGCGTAGAAACCTTTTCGGATCAAGCAGAACCTGCAGTTCTTTCATAGTCCGGCGAAGTATGTGACAAGCACTCCCCACGTGAAGGCGAACATAATCGCCGGACGATTGTATCCAATCGATATCGTCGGCGCGGACCAGCAGGATTCTGTGCTCTGATTCCACGACCAGCCTGTCCAACCAACCGGCCGGGGGAACATCCACTTGCTGCGCGCTCAGGACGTGATCTGATTCGCTTTTGGCGCGCTCGCGTGCGATTTCTGATTTGGCCAGATCCAAAGCGGCCTCGAAGCGTTCGGGATCAAATGGCTTTACCAGAAAGTCGATGGCGGTAGAAGCAAACGTCGACACTGCGGAAGGATCGTACGCGGTGACGATGGTTGCCGGCGCAGGGTTGATTCCCAGCGATCCCCAACTCGAAGCGCGTCTGACGGCTGATGCGTGTACGTCCACTATGACGAGGTCTGGAGCGCTCTCCTGGATCGAGGACAGCAGCTTGGAGTCCTCGACGCAAGTCACCATCATTTCTGATTCGCGCTCCAGCAGGGCGCAAATGAACATGCGAGTCACGACGTCGCGTTCCGAGACGAGCACTCGGACCGGTAGTGAGGAAGCCGATGCACTCGTCCCCGTCTCCCGTGTCTCGGGAAAAGATCTCACTGGATCCGCAATTCTGGCTGCGCTAGACATGATCACAAGGGCGTTTCGTCTTCGGTCTCCGGCTCTAAATTACGTAAACCCGACAGACGTGTTTTTATTCCCGGCTCAACGGTCCCCCCACTGGTTCGACGGAGCGATCGGTCTTTTCGTTTCGAGGCGCAGCATCAAATTCGGCCCTGAGCTGAGACTTTATGCCGCGCGTCGCATTCTCGAGTTCAGCTTTAGCTCGGACCGCGTGTCCCAGCATGGCTTGCAGCCGCTTTGGTCCCAAGACCACGAGTCCGAGCATAAGCATGAACAGGATTTCCGTTCCGAAAGCCACGATTCACCCCTTGGTTATGGCTTGGTCATTGGCAATTATGGTGGTCGTGCTGGCTGGTTTCTCTTCCTCAGCTTTTATGGCTGACTTGAAGCCGCGGATGCCTTCTCCGATTCCTTTGCCCAGCTCGGGAAGCTTCTTCGGACCGAATACGAGCAGAGCAATTCCGAAAATCACCAGCAGATGCATCGGTTGAAACAGTCCTTCAAACATAGGTTCTCCTAAGGTTCAGGTGAAAGAAAATGCGGTTAGTAAAATACGGACGCCGTGCGCAGGTTCTCGTACGACGTCCGCGAGGAGAGAAAACACGAACTGAAACCACTGCCTTCAACTGCGCCTTGCCGCATCCGCCTCGTGCGCCAAATTGAGCACCAGTTCGGAAAACTCCGGCGTTTGGCCGATGAACAGTCCGTCGCTGATGAAGCCGTTGATAGCGCCCACGGCGTCGATCTGTCCAGGAGAAGTCGGCCGAATTACCGCGCAATGGGGTAAATTGGGGCTTATGAACTCGCACGGTACAGGAAAGATGAGGTTGGTCTGAAGCAACGGGTTCTTCTTGGCATCGAAATTAGGGAAGTGCAATCCATTGGTCGGATCAGTAAAGGGAGCAATCGGGGGCTGCACACCATTGCCCGCAAAATCCACCCACTCCAGGAAGTGACAAATCTCGTCTCCGCCAATGCTGAGCGTGATCTTCAGGACTTCCGCGTTCGATACCTTTTGGCTGAGGGTCGCGTACAGGCTCGAACCAGCTTGCTCGATAAAGCCGAAGTGGAATGCTGCAGTGTTGGCGATTGCCTGAACATGGTGTTTGGGGCCGAAGTCCGCATTGGTTCTGGGAATTCCTGGAAATTGGCCCTTAGCCAGGGCCGCCAGCGCCTCAGCGAAGGTAGCGCCAAAATCAGGGTTGGTAGCGCTGCGATACCGAACATACCAGCTGGTATCCACACTGAGCTGCATGACGTTCGTGAGCCGTCCGATTTGCTGGGCTCCCGTCGCCTGGCTGCTCGGCAGAGTGCGGAACCGATCGAGATCCACCGGCTCCTCGCCCTTGGAGACCAAGTAAGCGTTCAGGAAAGCAGCATGACTCTGTTCATCGAGATTGTTGCTGGAGATGTACTGTGAACCATCGCCATCGAGATTCTGCAACGCAAGCTGGTAAGGATTCTGCGTTCCCTGCGTAACTCCTCCCAGCTCTGCATACTGCTGCCAAAGATCGGCTTCGATCAGTTCAGCGGCAGCCAAGAGTTTCAGAATGGCGACGTCACCCTTGCTGAGCTCGGTGTTCGAGCTGAATGTTGCCGCTGCAGCCTTGGTCGTTACCAGAGCGCCAGTGGACAGCGCCACTCCAGCAACCCCAAGGCCCTGCAGAAAGGATCTCCGTCTAACCAACCCTTGCGAGTCGCGTTGGATAGATTTTCCCGTCGAGGGAGCTATGGTTTCCGATGATTCGGTTTCAGATATCACCGTGGATGAGAGATTGTTTTCTTTCAATGATTTCTCCTTGTTGAAACTGGTTGGACTTCATTATTGATAACTGCGCTGGTGAAACTTTATTCCACAAACGTCTCCCGAGCGCAGTTGGCAAATTGCTCCGCGAAACGTATATGGGGTTAGACGTAGCGACCGATGGGCGAGATGGAGCAAGAATGTCAACTGATTGTCAAAGTTTTGTCTCGTGAAATGTGAAACAACAGCAGACACTCGCCGACTTCAGCCGATGATTACGATTGCGGAATATTCCAAGTCGTTTTTGACAATCATCATTGGTCGTGGCCGGAGAATCGTTCGAGGGTGCGTCACTTGACTAGATCGAACGAGGATTTCTCTTGGGGCGATGAGAAATCGTCGGAGTACGCGAACCAGAACGCGATAAGCAGCATTGCGGCCAGCCATATCAATCCGTAAATAGTTGATTCCAGCATTCCTCGCCCTTCTTTGCAGCTTCATCGCGTTCTTGACACTAACCTGAACCGACATGTGGCGAAGATCACAGATGAGCCCGTACTACCGGAATGGCGCGACATACCACGCGCAGTACGTTGCCACACCGCTGAGCAGAACAATCGCCCAAAGCACGAGCTCCGTGCGCATCCACCGCTTCCAATGTTTGAACCGCAGCCCCTGGGGAAGAACGTCCGTGCCGGCCACTAAGACGATATAGAGTCCCAGAAGCTCAGCTGCCATCCCCAAAACTGCGTGTATTGTCGCCGCCTCGTAATACCATTTATGGAGAACCTTAGACAGCGCAGGCTTCACTTGTTGCTGGAACGACGGCCACATCACCAGTCCGATCATCAACAAGTTCAAGAGAAGAACCGTCGTCTGGCAGATACCGTGAGCCCTGTAGCGCTTCTGTTTTGCGAGAACGGCTCCAATAGCGAGTGAAACTCCCATAATCAGCTGCACTACGAGGTTGAGATCTGCCCCGAAGTTGGCGCCGGTACCGAGAAAGCCCTTCATTGGAAAGAGCACCACAAATCGTGCGCTGCAGCGACCGAGTCGTGATTCTCAATAGCCGGCAAACTCTTCCGTCCGAATATCATCTTCATCTACGCCCACCTCACTGAGTGTTCTGCGTGTCGCGGCGACCATCGTTGGCGGCCCAGCTATGTAATAGATTGGACCTGCCAATCTTCCTACTCGTGCAACCAGCATTTCCGAGCTGATGTGTCCAGTCTTTCCCTTCCACGCCCCATTGTTGTTCGCGATGCGTGTCAGGATCGGAACAAAGCGGAACCTTGGATTTGCACACTCAAGGTTCCAGAGCGAATGTATGAACGCGGCATCCTCTAAGTGGCGGTTCGCATAGAACAGAACCATGGAATGACGAAGCTTCTGACCGGTTGCGTAAGAGAGCATGCTGAGGAATGGCGCGATCCCAATCCCGCCAGCAAGGAACACAGCTGGCTTTGCGGTGTTGTTATGGAGGCTGAAAGAGCCCATCGGACCTTCAATTCTCGCCGGACTGCCGATCGGCAGGACGGATAAAGTCCGTTTGAAAACTGTATTTCGCATTCTGGTTGTGACTAGAAGCCTTTCGTCGCACGGAGAGCTTGCAATGGAGAAGGTATGAGTCATTCCGTTTTGCAGCCCAGGCTGCGAACCGAACAAGGTCAGGTCAATGTACTGCCCAGCTTTGAATACAAAGTCTTTGGGCTTTTCAAATTGAAATGCCATTGTGCCTTCAGCAACTTCTGTTCGACCTAGTAGCGTGCTTTGATAAACGCTCATCATCCATCCCTGCAGTGGTCCCTGTTGCACCAGCTTCGAGTCTCTAACCGCCGGACTCCAAAGAGTCCGCAACCTGTCTTCTATAACCGAGACAATTGAGGTTTATTCCACTGTTACGCTGGAACGAGTGGAAGATAACTTAAGATTGCTACGGCCCATCCCAAGCAATAATTAACGATGCGTGCTTTGGTGGATGCAGGAGTATGAAATGGAATGCGGCAAGAGTTTAGGCGCCGGGTAGGGCGCACGAGGGTGCGCCCTTGCCAAGGCTGGTTTGTTTTAATTGATGGTGATGGTTACGGGCGTGGTGTGGCTGAGTGCGCCGGATGTGCCCGTCACCTTTAAGGTGACCTGGGATGTTGGCGTTTGGGCTTTTGAACTGTTTGAACTGCTGCCGCATCCGAGAGAAAACATTGAGATGACAAGCAGCAAACCCAGCGCGCCCGTCCACAGAATGCTCTTACTTGCAGGCGCCTTCCGTTTGCGAGTCGTAAGAACGGTTCCGAATAGCCCCAAACCAGGCAGCAGCAGGGACGCTATGCCAGACAAACTGTAGCCGGTAACCGGCGGCGGAGTTGACGTGGCTGAAACGGTCAACGTAGAAGACGCCGCGCTCGCCCCTGGGGAAATCGTCGTCGGACTGAAACTACAGCTGAGACCAGCCGGTGCAGTGCAGGAGAGTGTAATCTGACCATTGAATCCCCCAACCGCGCTGGCGCTGACCATCAGGTTAGCCGATCCCCCTGGCGCGACGGTTGCGCTTTGGGCCGAAACATTCAGAGAAAAATTTGCACTGGTGACCGCGGCCGCCGGGACAAGGCTCGCGAACACAGCGGTTGTATTGCCGCCAGCGGGGAAATTTGGCTGGTTGCTACCTCCTGCCGTGAGATAAAGAGTGTTCGGATCACCAGAGGGTCCGCCTTCGCCAAACGCCATATCCCACAAGCCGGGATTCACCAGCACTTTGTTTGAAGAATCGGTGAGTTGGCCGAGGAACTTTCCGGTTGTATCGAAGGCATTGATAGTGCCATCACCAAAATTCCCCACCAGGATCGCGTTCGGAAATGCTCCGAAGGATGCTGGAGTTTCTACTACACCCCAAGGCGCGTTGAGTTTGCCGCCGGCAGCGACCAAGGTGCTGACGAAGTTGCCGTTTGCATCGAAGATATCCACCTGCCCCAGGCCAGCGCCAGGTTGGGCATCGTGCTTGGCCGCATCCTGCATAGCGTAGGCGACATAGATCTGGTTCCCGATAACGTGAATGCCGTGAGGAGCAAGACCCGCGGGAAGTTTCGGATCGGTGAACGAACCGCTCAACGAAGTGGGGTTAAAGTTGCGATCGTACACGTCGATTTTGCCGCTGTTGAAGTTCGCCGCCAAGAGCGAGGTGCCGTTGAGTAAGGCGAGACCTTTGTAAACCGCGCCGCTGGCGGAGTTATCGAAAGCCACCTCAGCGGTGTTGGCACCGGTCCAGTTGGCGATGATGCCATCTTCGGTGTCAAAGATAAACGATCCGCCGGCGAAGTAGCTCCCGTTGCTGTTTGACACGTTTCCGGTCGGGCAGCCAGGAGTGCAATTACCGTTCGGATTCTTTGAGGCACCGGGTATGGTTACGACCAGGGAATTTTTGACACCCTGTGCGTTATAGAGCGTGGAGGTGCCACTGTTATTGTTGGCGATCCAGAAATCTTGCCCTTGAAGAATCGATATTCCCCAGGGGTTTAACAGTTGAGAGTCTGTCGTGGTGGCGACGCCGGCAGTATTGGAGACCAGGTTGGTCTGGGAATAGCCGGCCTGCTGAGCCCATAGCCCCGAGGGAACTGCGAGAGTCATGAGTAGTCCGAATAAGAAAAGTGTTTTTTTCACGTGTGTCCTCCGTAATCTTTCTGTGATCTGTACAACATTGAAGCCGGATATTTCCTTTCCCACAGCCACGCCGTTATCTGTCGGAAGGAGGGAGCTGAGGCACGGATTGATGCAATTTACCGGCTCTCGAACTCCCTCGGCGTAACAACCGACTTTGTGGTCGACTTAGTTAGTGCCCGAAGAAGACAAGGTGCCCTGATCCTTCGTCTGGGCTACTTTGGTCATCACTCGTGGCAGACCTAAGGTATAAACGCCAGCAGGCGTCTCAATCCTGCTGAGAAAATAACTATCCCCGACATGTTGGAAGGCAACGTTTGCCTGATCAACCGCAGCTCCATCGAAAACAATAGGGAGCAGTAATGCGCCTTTGTCATCGCTGCGGATCACCAAGCTTCGCTGTGAGTCAGATATCCGACCTACGCTGTAGGTGCCTGTTGGAAGCATCGCGCCTCCGGCCACAAAGTCGAATGGGACATGAACAATGATTCTGCTTGCGTCTTGTGCGCGGGAACTTCCGCCCAGCCCCAGCACGCAAGTCAGAGCAAGTACCGCGATAAAATATGACTTCTTCATAATTTCTCCTTGTTGAAACATTTTGAATTTCGCTATTGATAACTGCACCCGTGACGCTTTATTCCAGAAGTGTCTACCGAGCCGCAGCTTCAAATTTTCAGAACATAGTCGTTAGACGCGGAGACGAACGACGAGATGCGGGCGGGATGTCATTTGATTGTCAAGTCTTTGTCGGGATTTGTGACACAACGCGTAGCCCTACTGCGTTGTTTGGAGCGGGGAATGCCGCGGCGGTGATTATGCCGACTATTACCTGCAGTTATGCGTTCAGTCGACGGTAATCCGTACCATCGGTGGCGGCATTGTTGCGAATTCACGTACTGAATTGGTTAAACAAGGTCAGCCTGAGATACTCCGTGATCTAGCCACTTACTAAAAAGCTGAAGACGTAATGGACGCGGACAGGGCGTCGACTCAGTTCGATTCTTTTGAGAATCTCTATTGTCGCCGACGCCCTGTCCGTTGCTGGGGGAGAGACCTGAAGCGCTCTACTCGAGAACACGGTCAGCTGTACTTTTACAAATACGCGGAGCCTCGCACGAAACGAGACTCCGCGCTACTTCCGACCGCCACGCGCCGTTAGCGGTAACGGTTTTACTTTGAATACAACACCGCATCCACCGGGGAGGTTGCCGGGACAACCGGTTTGGTTGAAGTTGAAGTCGCCGCCTGCCGATGCCGAGCCAAAGACGTCGCCGTTGGCGTCGAAGGCAAGCACGTCGTCTGCAGGCCCCGCTCCGTCGGCCCCACCCTTGAAGGTATACAGAATCGTCTCCGTGAACGTGCCGTCGGAACCGGGCGTCAGCTTGTAGACAATGCCACAGCTCTCATCCGAGTCTTCCGTGCATATGTTCTCTCCCCCAATGCCGCCGCCTTGCGAGACCACGCCGTAGAGAGTCCCAGCGGCACCCAGGGTCAGGCCGGAATTAGGAAAAGCTCCATCCGCTTCGCCGACGAATTCGTGGATGAGGCTCTCCTCGACTTTCCCTTCGCCTTTGGGGGTTATCTTGAACACCGTGCCCTGCAAAGCGCTTCCTCCGTTCTCGGTCGTGCCGACTAAGTCGCCCGCCTGGTCAAGGATCAAACCGGAAAAAGAATTCCAGCCAGTGCTGGCGTCCACGAAGCTATACAAAGTGCTCTCGGTCCACGTTCCGTTTGCGTTGGGCGTCAGTTCGAACACGGTGCCGCAGAAACCTGCGCCGTTCGTGTCGCCGCAGGTCGATGATTTGCCAACGCCGCCAATGAACGTTGTCCCCCAAAGGTTACCAGCCTTGTCGAACGCCAGCCCGCCGGTAGGACTCTGGCCGTCTGTGCCCTTCCCTGTGAAGCGATGGACAACTGTTTCCGTCCACTTTCCGTTCGCCAGATGCAATTTGTAAGTCGTGCCGCAACCGTTGTTGCAGAAAAAGTTGGTCAACCCGCCACCACCGTTGAAGGTGCCGCCGAAGAGATCGCCAGCTTGGTCAAAGATTAAACGGCCACTGGGATTGCATCCATCCTTCCCATTGCCGTCGAACTTGTGCAGGATGGTCTCTTTCCACTTTCCACCCTCGGTCGCGGGAGGCGACAGTTCAAAAACGATGCCGCAGCCGTTACCGCCGTTTGGGGTGACCCCATAAAGGTTGCCCTTCGCGTCGAGGACAAATGCGGAACCAGGATTAGCGCCGTCGCCCGTTGCCTGCGAAAACTGGTGAATCGCTTGGTAGGTGAAGCCACCGCCCGCTTTCGGCGTCATTTCGAAAACCCCGCCGTCGGCGAATTCTCCGACACCGCCCGCGCTGAAGGTGCCAAAAAGATCTCCGCTCGCGTTAAAGGGCAGGCTACCGGGAGCGCTACCGGAATTGCGTTCGGCACCAGTGAAAGTATGCAACACTGCCTCTTGACCTGCGCAAAAAGAACTGGCCGCAAGCCCCATGGTTACTGCCACTACCGCCAGGCTCTTGCTCATGGCGGTTAAACACTTTCCGTAGTTCATCTCGTTATTTCTCCGTTCGGTCGAAATTAATTGTTGATAATTGCGTTCGTGATGCTTTATTCCGCAACTGTGTCCTTGCTTCAATTGTTGCGGTAAAGTTCACAAATGCAAACAGATTAGACGGGAGGTGGCCGGATCGGATGTCACTTAACTGTCAATTTCTTGTCGAGCTTTCGGAAAACATGCGGCAGGCGCTCACAATAAGCCTGTTCGAGCCCTGCTCCTGTTGGATCATGTTGCGTTTAGTTGATCTGCAACCAAAGGATGAGAATGTCGCGCTGCTTGTGCCAGGCGTTTATAAAAGGTTGACTCCACTTGCGCAGATTCCGCTGACTTGCCGAAGTATTTGTTCAGCCGTTCGCGAAGCTGCAACCGGGCTCGCCAGAGCCGAGACTTCACCGCGGACTGACTCAAGTTCAGAGCTTCTGCCGTCTGATCTGTTGAAAGACCTTCGAGATCTTGCAGTACGAAGACCACACGCAAACTCGGCGGCAACTCGTCTATGGTTTTGATTAGGATCTGTCGGAGTTCTGACGTCCGGTATAGTTGTTCAGGATTGGGAGCCCAATCGATGACCTCCCGTGGAAGCACGTCTTCGTCTGTCCCAAAATCCTCATTCAGCGACTCCTCCTTTATTCTGCGCTGCTTTCGCAGCTTCATCAGCGACTGGTTCACGGTGATGCGAATCAGCCATGTAGAGAATTTGGAGTCTCCTCGGAAATCACCCAAGTGTTGGTAAGCCTTCAAGAACGTCTCCTGAACCGCGTCTTGGGAATCTTCACGGTTATGCGTGACGCTATGAGCGATTCGGAGAAGTGTGCGATCATACCGCTTCACGAGTTCCTCGAAAGCGGCAACATCTCCATTCCTGCTAGCCTGGACAAGATCGAAATCATCATTTGTCTCTGCTCGTACTCCGGATTGTGCTGACGCTGCAGTCATAATCGCTCAATGCTCTTTGGAGAACAGCAGCTCTGTGGAAGCAATTCGTGCTTCTAGAGATGTGAAGCCGTTCCCGTGCCGTCTACGAGTCCGTGTTTCACTGCACTACAACCGTGCCCGTCATCTTTGGGTGAATCGTGCAGTAGTACGGATATGTTCCCGCCTTGGTAAACGTGTAAGAGAATTTTTCATCCGTATCCAGCACCTTGGACTTGAACACACCTTCCGTACTGACCGACGTATGGGGAATGTCATCACTGTTTGTCCAGGTAACCGTCGTTCCGACGGGTACGGTGAGCGTCTGCGGCCCAAAAACGAAGTTATCGATTTTCACCGCCGCCGTTGCTGCGGAAGCTTTGTCGTTATTACTCGCCATAACGTTCGGCGAGCCGGCGCACAGGAGCAGTATTGCGATCATTAATGGTGCTACGAAACCTGCAACCCACATATTTTGCTTCGTCATTATCTTTTACTTCCTTTCGTGATTTATTTCCTGCTTGCTTTTCCTAAAGTGCTGAAGACCCTTAGCCCGCGAGTGGCGAATCGACGATCGCAAGACTGCGACCGCTGACCACATAGTTCACGTCGGTGATACCGAGCACCTGCTGCAACTGCTCGGCTGGCACTTTCATCGGCCCGGCGGAGGGCGCCGTTCCCGGTGCAGGTTGCGGGAATGCGGTCGACATCGCGGTGTGGAACGAAACCTTGCCTTCGACCTTCTGCATGATCTGGTGAATGTGGCCGTTTAATACTGTGACGGATCCGAAACGCTTGACGTAAGACAACGCCTGTTCACTGTCGTCGGTTCCCCAACCCCAGTCTGGATAGATCGTCCAGAGCGGAATGTGCGCATAGAGCACAATCGGAGTGCTGGCGGAGCGGCCCTTGAGATCGTCTTCAAGCCACTCCAATTGTTCGTGGCCGAGCGACCCCATGCCGCCAGCTTTCAAATTGGCGACATTCACCAGGCCGACAAAATGCACACCCTTATGATCGAAACTGGACCAACCCGTGCCCTTTGTACCTTTCCCATAGCGCTGGAGAAATTGCTCGCCGTTATCGCTCAGCATGTCGTGCTCACCGGGCACAAAGTAGATCTGCTTGGCGGATGCCCCTTTTAACACTTGATCCAACGTATCGAACTCACTCGGCTTCGAGAGTTGACTCAGGTCACCGGTATGAATGATGAAATCCGGTGTATGAGGCATGGCATTGATCTTGTTGATCGCCGTCTGCAGAGTAGCGGTGACATCAGGATTTGCCGGCTTGCTAAAGCCGATGTGGCTGTCGCTGATCTGAACAA
>Ga0207000_1159_pt1 | contig 19946 bp, 25 predicted proteins | sample Alteio_BWMinCont_90_FD_153498 | JGI IMG/M metagenome (GOLD analysis project Ga0207000, IMG submission 153498) | Enriched cells from forest soil in Barre Woods Harvard Forest LTER site, Petersham, Massachusetts, United States -... | ecosystem: Environmental > Terrestrial > Soil > Temperate forest >...
GTGCTTCTCGATGAGCCGCAGCAGGTGGGTCTCAGGAACCTGATCTTCCAGGCGAAAACAGTAGAACAACGCTTCCGAGCGGTCGTGTTGCCCCATCATGACTAGCAAGCCTCCGAGAATGGCGATCCACTGCATGGCAAGCATTCCTCCTTCTTATTTACCATGCTTCTGCCGCCATTCCGATCGCTAATCACAGTGACTTTTTCAACACCCACGAGATTTTTCGTCAATTGCCCCCAAAAGACGGGAGTGCCGGTAGGCTCAGCCTTCGATTCGACCTTCAAGGACGTTCATGTAGGCCATGATCAAGACCTGCTGCAAGGTCATTCCCCTGTAATTAATACACCACATCATGCTCCTTTGGTTAGCAACAAATACTGCTCTCGTTTAGTAGAGTCTCCTGGCTAGGTTTGATTCAGCGAGGAAGATTTCCGACCGGCCAAAGTTGTCACGGAGTGTCAAAAGATTGTGGCGGTGCCCTGCAGTGAGCTGGCTGGGGCACCTCATCGCATCTAACCATCTAAGAGGCGAATAATGCCAGCTTCCACTCTGCTAGCGCCCGGCACCGCCGGTTCGAGATTCAAGACTATTCTCTGGGTCTCGCTTGGTCTCATCGTACTCTTCGTATTCATTACCTCAGAGCTGCTCCTCATCACCGACTATCCGATGTACCACGCCTACCGTCTCCAGGTCATTGCCGACCGCCATCTCCTCATCCCGCATACACTCGCCGGAATCTTCGCTCTTTTGATCGGCCCCATCAATTTCTCCTCGCGGATCCGCCAGCGTCACTTCCAACTCCATCGCATCCTCGGCCGCATCTATGTCATCTCTGTGTTTATTGGTTCCTTCACGGGAATCGCTCTCGCAACCGGCCGCCCGGGTCTTCCCGGAACCTCCATGCAGGCCACCGCCTGGATGGTCTGCACCACCGCAGCCTTCATCACCGCGCGCAATCGCCACTTCACACAGCATCGCCAATGGATGGCGCGCTCCTATGCAGTTACCTTTACGTTCGTCTCCAGCCGCGTGCTCAACCTCTGGCCGCGTTACTGGAGTCACCTGGGCGACGTCTTAGCCGCCGTCGGCGTGATTGCCTTCACACTTGCCTCGTTGCTGATCGTGGACCTCGGCCTCAACTGGAGCGAGCTCACCACCCGTCGCGACTGATCGTCGGCTAGGGACCAATGAGATCTTCAGGGCATCGTCATAAACGCGGACGATCCACATCTCGCCCTTGTGATTTGGGTTTGCAAGGTACTATTTCCCGAAGCTAGTTCCCTCCAGTTCCGAGCTGACCACAGGCCCGTGACCCCCTAGCTGTCCAACTATCCTCACCACCGCAGGCTCCTCACCCTCCAGTATCCACACCATCACATCTTTCGGCTGAAGGCCGATCAGCGGCGCAATTAAGCCCACGACGCCGCCCAACTCCGGATGGATGCGAAACACCGTCGCCTTAAGGGTCTGTCCTGTCAAGTGAAACGGCTGCTCGCCCTCCGGCGAGATCAGGATATGAATCAGTCGCCCTCCACCGACTGGCGCCAGTATCCCCACCCGAAACGGCGTCGTATTGTGCGGCACATTCAGCAGTAACGTTCCAACGAACCCATTCGCCAGATCATCCGGCAGGTCCATGTGCTCGCTCTCGACGTGTATATTGACATTCTTGTCCGCTGTGCGGCTGGTCGCTATGCCGGTAGCGGCTTCCACCGCAAAGTCGACGGGCTTCACAAAGAACGGCCCTTTCTGTATGTGATGGTTGCGTATTAACCTAAACGTGCCCTGCTGCCGGTACGTCGTCGTCTCATCATCAATCGACCCATCCACAAAGTGATAGGTCAGGCGCATCATCACTTCATCGCCCTGCACGACCTGTGAAAACTCACCACTGGCGATGATTTTTCCAGCCTCGGAGCGCGCCGCCATAAACCGATGCATCGGGTGTTGGATATGTTTCACTGAAATTGGTTCCGCCAGCGCTGCGGTACCCAACATTATCGTCAAAAGAGCGGGTATAAAGAAATTGCTTCGCTCCATCAAATACCTCGTTCTAATACTTAGACGCGTTCCGGGATCCGACCCCCTGGTGAATCCAGCATATTCTCACCTCGGCATGTGCATCCGTCCAGCCAACTGCTTACTGGTTCCAAAATGACGATTTGTACAGAATGACGTGCCAAACTGTTTTTTTGGCATCTACTAGAAATAGGGAATCCCCCTACAAATTGATTGAACATCCAAATGAATTTAGGAGCAATGCTTTGCAAGACGAAGTTCTGATCCTCGGTGGTGGAGTGGCAGGCTGTGCCGCTTCGATCGCGCTCGCTCGAAAGGGACGAGGCGTCACGCTGATTGAACGCGAGCCCACACCGCGTCATAAGGTCTGCGGAGAGTTTCTAAGCGGTGAGGCCCTTGAGGACCTGAATGCGCTCGGCATCGACGTGGCCTCGCTTGGCGCCGTGCCCATCGACTACGTTCGCCTCGCTGCCGCCAGGCGTGCCGCGGAGGCTCCGTTGCCTTTTCCCGCGGCATCACTTACGCGCAAGGCGCTTGATACAGCGCTCTTTGCCGAGGCCGTCGCGGCTGGAGTCCGCGTAGAGCACGGTCGCAGTGTGCAGTCGCTCAGCCGCACGACAGCCAACGTCTGGCAGGCTGCGCTCGATGACGGCACCACCCGTGAAGCCCCAACAGTCTTTCTCGCCACAGGCAAGCACGATATCCGCGGCCACACACGCCCGAAGGACCCGGAGCAGTGGGTCGCCTTCAAGATGTATTTTCGCCTGGCTCCCGCGCAGGCCGCAGAGCTAGCAGGCGCCTCCGAATTGATGCTCTATCCCGGAGGCTACGGTGGTATCCAGCCAGTGGAAGGCGGCATTGCGAACCTCTGCTGCGTCGTACAACGGCGGCATCTGGCACGTGCGGGCCATCGCTGGGAAAACTTCCTTGCGAAGATGCAACAGGACTGTCCACACCTGGCTATGAGGCTTGCCGGTGCGGAGCCGCTGCTGGCCAAGCCGATCGCCATCACCCATATCCCCTATGGTTACATCCGCCGCACGACGAAGGATGGGCTCTACTGCATCGGCGATCAGGCAGCCGTCATCCCCTCGTTCACCGGTGACGGCATATCTATCGCGCTGCATACTGCACGCTGTGCCGCCACTGCCTATCTTGCAGCAGAGCCGGCACCGCTCTTCCACGCTAAGCTGCGTTCCTCACTGCTGTCCCAGATGCGTCTTGCTGAGTTCGCCGCCGATGGCTTGAACAACTCACTCTCGCGCGCCGTATTGCCGTTTTGCCTCAGGGTCTGGCCCGGCGTTATGCGCGTGACGGCTGGGCTAACTCGGGTCGCCCAGCACTCCCCTGTTGCTCCACAGGCAGTCGCCAGCCGAAATCGAGCCACGCCGAAACAACTCTCGTTAGTCAAAGCCCTCTAAGGGGAGATGGAATGAAATCCTTAGCAGTCTTTGCCCTCGCGGTCATAGTCGCTCCAGCCGCTTTCGCCCAGCATCAGACCTTCGCCGTCAACCCCGATGCCAGCGAGATCAGGATGACGCTCAACACGACCCACGAGGTCGTCCACGGCACGTTTCACATTCGATCGGGATCGATTGAGTTTGACCGCAGCAATCCTAAGATGTCGGGTTCCGTGGCCGTACTGGCCGGCAGCGGGAAGACCGGTAACGACAGCCGCGATAAGAAGATGAATAAGGACATTCTCAAGGTGGATCAGTACGCGACCGTCTCGTTTGCGCCCAAAACCTATACTGGGACAATCGCGCCCTCTGGCGACTCAAACATTCAGGTGAGCGGAGTGTTCATCCTACTCGGCAATTCTCACGACCTGACGATTCCGATGCAGATTCACATGGATGGATCGAAGGCAACGGCGAGAGCGCAACTCGTAGTTCCCTATGTTCAGTGGGGTCTCAAGAACCCGAGCTTCATGTTTTGGAAAGCTGAGAATGACGTTGCGATTGATCTTAATCTTGTTGGCGAGGTTTCTAACTAACTGGCCATTCTGTTTAGGGACCATTCCGTCATGAGCGTGCGGAAGATCGGTCAACTTCTGTTAACAGGTCAGCATGACCGATATCTCGGTCACAACGAAGCATCAAAATAGTGGCGAGTGAGCACACAATGGGACGCCACTGCGCGATCAAGCTCGGATAATGGCAATGGTGTGGTTCGTTGAACCCGCTTAACAGGTTGAGATGGACGCCGTAAGAACCGCAAAGTGATACCTCCATCCGGAGAGTTCGCAAGGGAGATTCTTCCAGTGCAGGCGTCTTCGCTAGTGGCAGAGGAGGACTCGCCATGCGAGTGCATCGCAATTGTTGTGGCCTGGACCCACACAAGCAGACCATCGCCGCCTGTCTGATCAGCGAGAATGAAGACGGAACCAGCAGTTAGCAGAAGCGCATCTTTGGGGCCATGACGCAGCAACTGCCAGAGCTGGCGCAGTGGCTGGCCGAGGCCAAGGTTACGGCGGTTGCCATGGAAGCGACCGGAATTTACTGGGCGCCGGTTTGGAGTGTGCTCGAGCCACATGGGTTCGAGTTGCTACTCATCAACCCGGAGCACTATAAAGCAGTGCGCGGCAAGAAGACAGACCTCAAAGACGGAGAAAGGATCGCCGAGCTCCTCCAAGATGGACGACTTGCAGGCAGTTATGTACCGCCGGTGGCGCGATCGCGAACCGCATTCAACGTCTGTTGGAGCAGTGCAACATCAAGTTAGCTTCAAGGGAGGCCATAGCACTCAAAACCCCCTTCAAAGGTCAATGAGCGTTATCGAGATTTTTCGCCAACGATCTAGCCAACGATGCCGTACCCGACTCATGCCCTCCCCGCAAACTCCCGGTTCTCCGTGGATACTTTCACCTTTTCGCCCTCTTTGATGAAAAGGGGAACGCGGATTTCCAGGCCTGTCTCCAGCTTAGCTGTCTTGGTCCCGCCGCTCGAAGAGTCGCCCCGAATCGCGGGTTCCGTGTAGGCAACGTCCAGCACAACGAACATTGGTAGCTCTAAACCAATCGGATTGCCGTTGTACTTGCGAAGCTCAATCAATGCGCCTTCTACCAGGAAATCCAATGCGTCCCCGACCATCTGACCGTTGAGGGTGACAGTCTCATAGCTTTCCTGGTCCAGAAAATGAGAACCATTCCCATCGCTATAGAGGTAGGAAGCCTGTACCGACTGCAGGTCCGGCTCCTTGAATTTGTCGCTTGCCTTGAATGTCTTCTCAAAGACCGCGTTCGTGAGGAGGTTGCGCATCTTGAGGCGCACTAGGGTCTGGCCGCCACGAACGGTAGGCGTGTTTACGTCTGCTTCCAGGCAGCAGAAAGGAGTATTCTCAAGCTCAAACAACGTCTTACGTTTGACATTAATAGCATCAATTAGCGCGGCCATGAAATCCTTTAAACAGTTCGGGACCGAAAGCCACACGCAACCCTGATCCCAATTTCCTTCCAGTATAGGGGTGAAGTGCTCCTCGGATGATAAGGCTTTAGCCGGTGTCCAGTGGTTTTGAGTGTAAACACCAATATTTACGCCAACCCACATTCCATTCGGGTTTGGAAAAGAGATTATTTGCCGCTCGGTCCGGTAGCGAACAGTGCGGTGTTTAACCCTTCATAGCCACAGGTGGCGTCCCGTGGCGCTGCACAAATCTCAAAGCGTACAGCGCCGTGGGGGGGGGTCGCAGACTGATGTAATTCGAGATTGTGGATGGAGATGTTCTTACTCCCGTTCTTCAAGTCCAAAATTAGCCCGCATTTTCACCGGCTTCCCGCCGGCTCTACAAAGAATCCATGGGAAACGAAGTTCAAGTCCATCCAACTGCCGGTGATTGTACCGTGGGCATTGATGCTGACTGCGATTGTGGTGTAGTTTGGATCCGGTGCCGCGAAGGTCGAGATATGGCCGGCAGCACTGCGCACAAAAGACTTCTGCAGAGCTTGTTTCTGGACACCCCAATATCCGACGATAACGTCCGCATTGTTAATGCCGGCGGGGATGGTGAAACTAGAGTCGGGAACGTCAAAATCAGTAACCTTACCCGAGGCATCTCGCAAAAAGCCATGGGTATCGAAGTCGTTATTGCCGTAATATCCCGCGACCTCGCCGCTGAGGTTGATGGCCATGGGTTGAATTACGGCGGTTCTGCGGGAAACAGCATCGAAGTTACTGAAGTTGCCGACGCGGCTGCGGACGAAGGCGCGGTTGATGTCCGTGATGTTGTTATAATTGTAGTAGCCGCCAACCTCGCCGTTGTCGTTGATAACCCAGGCAAGAGTGCCGTTTCCCTTAGCCTTGGTCGCATTCGGATCGTCGAAGACGACGATCTTGCCCTTGGGAAGGCGGACGAAACTGTGTACACGAGTGTCCGCACCAAGATAATATCCGGTGGCTTCGCCCCTATTGTTGATGGCAGTCACGCCGAAGTCCGACGAACCGGCTATCGAGATGATCGTATACGCCCCGTCCAGCTCACGTATAAATCCTACCCTTGAAAAAGGGGAGATTGTAAGGGTCCCGTTTCCGAGGACCTGTCCGCTATTGTTAATGCCGTAAATGAAGACCTGCGACATCTTTGACGGGGTGAACTCGATAAAAACGCCATTCGGTCGGCGCAAGAAGCCGTGCGAGACCTGGGAATTGTCAAAATAATACCCAGCGATAACGCCCTCGGAGTTGATGGCTACGGGGAACGTTCCCTGGTCAATGCCTGTGCCCGCCCCGGGGGCGTCGAACGAGGTGAACGTTGAAGTCTGTGCGAACAGGGAGGTTGTGCAAAAAAACGTCGCGATTGTGAAAGAGAGTCTTAAGAACAACGAGGTGGTCCCGTGATACGTCGATTTCAAGAGAACCTCCTCTTGGCAGCCTCAGCCCGTCGACAACTCAGCAGAATGAAAAGGTTTGAAAGGCGAGCGCTAGAACCCGAAATCTCCTTGCTTGCCTCAAGAACGAAGCCAGTTACATACTACGTTCGTCTCCCGACGCTGTAAAACGGTTTTCATCGGAAACACTCCCGACGGTCTGCCATCCACGCCAGTGCGACCAAGTATTAGTAGAGACGGAGAGCATTTGCACTGGGATAACTGAACGAAATCAGGCTAGCATGACCGGACTCCGGTCACAAACGAAGCATGAAAAGAGGTGCCATGCCAACCATCTGTTTACAGTCAGTTACGGCTCTTTTCATGGAAGGCCATATCGCGCAAAACCCCCTTCAAAGGTCAATGAGCGTCATCGGGATTTTTCGCCAACAATCCCACGAAGCGTGCTTCTTAATAGCGTGGGCAGGCCCTCGGGACGATTCGGTCACCTAAATTGGCTATCGGACGGAGCATTCCTTCTCGATGGTCTTGATCGAGGTGATGATTAAAGCTACCGAGGCCGGACCCGTCCTTGCTGAGGAATGGGAGCTCATTCTGAGCGAGGGTGATTCCTTTCCGGTCACTTCCACTTGTTGTCCCAGGTAGTGGCCTAGTTTTATTTTGCTAGTAGCTTGAAGTTGATAAGTCATACCTGGGTCCGGCTTCGTCAGTATGTAATCACCAGTAGCTCTGCCGACGCAGCCCTGTACCGTTATCTCTCCTTTAGAAGTCTTCGGGCTGGTCTGACTCTGGTTGTTGGGATTGCTTTCTTGTGCGAGCAGAAAGCTGCCCAAGAGCAGCATGACAAACCACAATTTTCTCATGCGATTCCTCCTTAAATAATTACAGAGGAGAATGGTGGCTATTGCTCCGGTGTAAGACTCAACCAGACGTTCGTGCAGACGTGGGCAATTCTATGCGGCACCGTACGCTCTGGCAACTGGCTTTTTCTATGGATTTCTCGCAAGTCAGGTTTTCAACAGCCAGAGGCGATTACATGTTTTGAGAATTGATGGACAGGATCACTGAGTGTAATCGCGATTTATCGCCACTTGAGACAACCCCTGGCGGTGGCGGCCCGGGATTACTTCCTCTTTGCCGACAATCCGCGAACTGGCTTTGGTTCCTTGGTCACAAAGAGCTGACTTTCAATATCCGCTTACAACGTCGTCAACGGGTCCGACTGAAAGCAAGCGGCCCTATAGTCGAAAGTTCTTTCCTCTGAGGGGCCACGCGGCCATGCGACTTGTGGCAGACACGCCCCGCTCCAGCCAAACATTTGCAGTCTTGCCCCACTGAGTTCCTCTTATTCGCCAGTACCAGAGAGCGTACACGGCGTGGAAGGCGCACAGCCATTCCAAAGCGTCTGAAATAAACGCGTGCGCGTCAATCGCAACGTTTAGCGCCGCGCGGCTGGTCGTGAACCCTCTACTTTCGGGGATAAGCTCGGCACCCGGTCGAAAATACGCGATCAGAAGGCCCGACACAACGGAAGCCGCTACCCCGAGATAGATTCCCCAATCGGTTATCCGCCGGATTCTGGACCGCGGCATTCGAACCGACGACCCGACCCATCGCCCGCCGCCTGAGTGCGTGCTTTGCATCCACAGAAACCGGACAAGGAAAATGAGGCCGACAACTAAGCCCAATTTCACTTCTCCTTTCATCGCGACAGGGTTTATCAGCGCACGCGTAGTCTCGCCATTGCTGATGAACGCGTAAACCAGCACGACTGCGCTGATCCAGTGAACGCCTCCATTCAACCACTGAATGGAACGGAACGAGCGAGCTCGCCGGCGGGATACTTGAGGATGAGCAGACGTAGAAAGGAAATTTCCGGGCTCCATATTCATGACGCACCTTTTTGATCAGTCGGTTCATGACAGGTCCAGCAGCTTATTTCCATGCCGTCTTCCACGGGAAAAGCAGCCGAGACGTATCCGTGGTCGGGATCGCGCACATACTCCAGATAGCCCCTCAGGGATGAAAGGTTAATGTCGTCCGCGATGATCAACGCACCGCTCGCAAGCCGAGACTCTAGCGACCGAAGAAGTGGCAGGCACAAGTCCTTCCATCCGTCGAGCAGCCCGAGATCGATAGGCCCAAGGAGATCGTTCAATGTTGTCGTGGCGTCGCCGGGCAGAATGGTGACGTGATCGGCGAGGCAGGCTTCGGTCAAACTGGCGCGAGCGGCAGCAACCTTCGCAGTGTTTAGCTCGGTACTAACCACGTGGCCCTTGCGGTTATCTGCGACTGCGGCTGCCAAATAGATGGTGGAAATCCCGTAAGACGCACCGAACTCAACAATAATGTTCGGGCGCTTCGCTCGAGCCAGGATGTAGAGCAGGTCGCCGCCCTGTGCAGAAATGGACATGTAAGCGGACTCTGAGGCATCCGCGTGCTCTTGCGCCGTTGCGGTTTCCCATGAGACGTGCTCCTTCCGCAAGCGAGCGGTTTCATCATCCTGGGCCGCTGCAACGAATAAAAGGCTAAGAACCGTCCTAATTTGATTTGTGCGTAACGTGTTTGCCAAGTATGTATGCTGAATCCAGGAACCTCTCCTCAAACACTGTGATGGTCTCCTAGGTTCAGGCTCTCGGCCATCAAGGCCAGATCTCACTTCCATAGGATTGTTGACTGCTTGTTTGTCTGGCATATCGTTTTCCTCCCCATTAAAATACGAGTAAATGCTCACAAATAAAACTCGCGTTCACGGTGGCAGAGGCAGGCCCCGCAAGAACCCACTGAAAGCGCGTAAAATGCCGGGTCAGGCCAGGTCGCAGGAGACGGTGAGTGTCGTTCTTGAAGCAAGTGCTCGCATTCTGGAATCGGATGGACTACGCGGCTTCAATACCAACGCGATTGCGGCGAAAGCTGGCGTAAGCGTCGGGTCGCTTTATCAATATTTTCCGAACAAGGACGCCATCGTGCTCGCCTTGATTGGTGGTTATGAAGAGGGGTTGCACAATGCCGTTCTTGATGCCGTGCAAGCTGGAAAAGGACAGGAACTGAAACGCCGCCTTCGGCTGCTCGTGCGGGCACTCGTGACGGAGCATTACCGCCGCCCGCGACTGAATAGGGTGCTGGAAGCTGAAGAGGAACGACTCGGAAGCGGGGCCGACGATGCCGCATTCCATGCAATGGTGTTGCAACTGTTTCAAGATCACAAAAATGAAATGGCAGTACCTGTTTCACCAGCAACGGAGCGGGTCGTCATCGCCATTCTCCGCGCGGTAGTCGACCTAGGCCTTGCCTCCGGCGCTAGTCCGGGGTCGACAGAGCACCGGGCCATGCGTGCCGTATGCGGATACTTGCTCTATCTAGGTTAGAAGCGGATGATCATCGGCTAGGACTCAACAGTTTTGACAGTTGTTGCGAAGCGCGGCCATTGTTCCTGGATGACGGGCAAACCGGTAGTAACTCTTATAACCAGGCCACAGCGCTCAAAACCCTTCAGCGTAATCGAGATTTTTCGCCATTTGACAGCCTGCCAGTCCATTTCTCACGTTGCTCGGTTGATCGCCCAGGTACCGGGACACACTGAGGTAGCCGATGCCTCACTTTCACATCTGAGACTCTGGCCGGTTCGAGGGTTGTCGATGAGTCTTGGAGCCGGAAAACGGCCAACTATTGGCTTGCGCACCTGGGTCTAAGTAAGATATCGCATGTTTGCACTATTGCGACGGAGCGGGGCACCAGACGCTCCATCTCGACCGTTGTCGATCGAAAGGACCGACCGATGAAACAACACTTGACACGAATCACTGCGGCAATTTCATTGAGTCTCCTATCGCTGCATGCCTCAGCCGCAGGCGACCCGAGAACCTCGAACAAGTCTGCGAAGGCCGAGAGTCGTGGATATGACTATGACCATCCCGAGACTCAACCGGCAACGGAGTCTCTGGATCTCAGCATGTATGCGCGTATCCGAGAAGAAGGGCTTACCCATTCGCATATCATGGAGTACGCGAGCGCGTTATTTGATGGCATTGGGCCCCGGCTCACGGGCTCACCGAATTTGGCTAAAGCCCATGCGTGGACACGCGACCAGCTAACTGCCATGGGTTGCGCCAACGCACATCTGGAAGGTTGGGGCGATTTTGGCTTGGGCTGGCGGCAGCTGAGTACAGCGGTAGACATGGTCACGCCGGATGCTGCGGTTTTTATAGCGCAGGCTACGCCCTGGTCGCCTGCCACCCAGGGGACGGTGACGGCGGACGTTATCGCGGTGCCACGGCTCAAAAAGAAAAAGAGTTCGAGGCGTGGAAGGGGAAACTGGCAGGCAAAATCATCCTTTATGGAAAATCGCCAACGATAAATCCCGATCCCGCGCCTCTCCTTCAGCAAGTCCGCGAGTGCAGCAACTTGCACATAATCTGCCGGGGGCACATTGCCCAACATTTTCTTGAGACCGATCGCCTAATCTAACGTCTTTTAGTGATATAGATTGGCAGGGCCATTCGGGAGTCGTGTGCAGGAATTTGGAAATGCTCCCTGCTCCAGTCACTGCGACTCGAAGCGCCAACTGGAGGCTGAACCGACCGTGGCTTTGCTCTTTCGCCAAGATCACAACAATATCCGGTGTTACGGAGGATTTCGATGTCCAGAGCGATTTGTGGGATGTTTTGTCTCTGTGCTGTCTTCGCCATTGGAGTGCAAGCCCAAACTTTCAAAGCAATCGTGACCTTCAATCGGAGCAATGGCAGATCAGTGTTTGGTCCACCTATCGAAGCTACTGATCACAATTTTTACGGCGCCACTGTGTTTGGCGGGGCTTCGGATGACGGGACGATTTACCGATTAACCAGACAGGGCGCTTACAAGGTACTTTACAGCTTTTGTTCGCAAAGCGGTTGCGCCGACGGTATAAACCCCGCGTGGTTGATGCAAGCTGCTGATGGTAAGTTTTATGGCACGACCAGCGGGGGCGGAAAGAATGGAGCAGGCACGATTTTTGAAATCACGCCCGGTGGCAAATTCACCTTACTTTATACTTTCTGCTCCAAGGCCAACTGCACGGACGGCGCCGAGCCTCAGTCATCATTGGTGCAAACTAGTGACGGAAGTTTTTATGGGACAACGATTGGGGGCGGCGCCAACGGCAACGGCACAGTCTTCAAATTCAGTGCCAGCCACGGATTGAAGAGGATTTATAGCTTCTGCTCCAAGACCGGCTGCACGGACGGCTCATTCCCCTACATCGGCTTGACACTGGCCAAGGATGGAAACTTCTATGGAACCACGGCCGAGGGGGGAAACCATAACAGTACATGGTGCCCCGCGGACGGATGCGGCTCCGTCTTCAGTATTACTCCCTCGGGCAGGTTGACCACTCTATATCGTTTCTGCGCAGCCAGCGATTGCAGTGATGGCGCGATTCCGCAAGCCTTGCTGGCACAAGGTAAGGGCGGAAACTTGTATGGCACAACTGATAATGGGGGCACGGAACACAGCGGCACAATCTACAAAATCAGTTTGCATGGGAAGCTCACTACAATGCATAACTTCTGCGAAAGCGGGATATGCAATGACGGCGCAATCCCTTACGCAGGCGTGATTCAAGGCACGAATGGGGACTTCTACGGAACGGCTTATCTTGGTGGAACCGGAGGATGGGGAACGGCCTTTCAAATGACCCCTGCAGGGGAGTTTACGGTGCTTCACAACTTCGACGGGAAGGCCGATGGGTCTTATCTCGCGGCCTCGCTTCTTCAGTCAAGCAATGGAAGTTTATTCGGTGGCACGGAAGGAGGCGGGAATGACACCTGTGATGCGCCAACTGGTTGCGGAGTGATCTTCAGGATATCCCAAAAAGCTGCTAGTGAAGGCGCTCCCGAGGGTTCCACGCAAGGAAGTGATCGCGGAGGTCACACGACCATCCGCCCACCGACTCCGCTTCCGCTTAACTGGCGAAGCGTCGCGCCCTACCGGTGAGGTACGAGGAAGGGTTCGCCAGGGTTCGCTGTTTTTACTGAAGGTTGTGCCGGCGATTGCGTTATCCAGAACGGAACTCGCCATGCTTGTAAATTGCTTGCAGTCGAGCAAGTCAGTGTGGGTTTGCGCGGTTGCCAACGTAGTTGCCCGCTGCGACCATCAACAAAAGCGTTGTGAGTATAAGTGCCGCGCTCGTGCGACATGATTTCAAGCCCTGAGAATGCACGATCTTCGAAAGAACAATCTTTGCGTTTTTCATTTTCTTCCTCCTGCCGCTTCACTGCGACTGTTTCTCAGCGCCCTTCGTCGCCACGAAAGAAGCTCAGGGCCAGCTACGGCGTGATTTCAAACACCGAACCGAAGGTCTTGCTGCCGTCCCCGTAGGTCGTGCCGTAGATATTCCCCGCCCCGTCAGTGAGCAGGACGTGATGCGAACTTAACTGCAGCCCGATCCACAAGAAAGTATCTATCTTCGGCCGTTTGTGAAACACTGTTGTCATGATTCGTGACAACCTCACACCAGCACTGCGTAAGGATCTCAAGGATGAACTGTCACGGCTATGGGAGCTGCACGCAAGTGTGACCAGAGACGCGGGATATGGCGGGATGTCGAACGAAGAGAGCCTTGCCTACGACCAGCGCCGCGACCGCATGCAAGAGATTCTAGCCCTGCTTGAATCTCGCTAGCTCACTGGCTAGTTTCCTCGGAGTTTTCGGTCGGCGGATTACCTTTCATCTTCATCAGGTAGCACTCTTCGTGGACCGCCCTTCCTTCATCGTCGGTCTTGGCGGTGCATAGATCTATCGGCTCAAGGCAAATAGCACACATTCGGAATCGGGACGTTATCATCAGTACCTCCGCCCGGACTTATGACTGCAAAAGCCGTACCAAACCCGATCGTGAACATGTCTGTACTTCTAGCGGCTGAGCACGAACTCGTTAGGTGCAGCGTTGTTCATCGGGACTTGCCAACTCGGCGGAAATTTTACTCTTGGAGGGTCGAGATTTTCCTACAGTATTTGTTGTAGAGAGATTGGCATTGTCATTGACAGTGACTTACCGAAGGTTTCGCCAGTCCTAGCAGGAAATCGCCATCGCCAAATCGTCCCTCCCTGTGGCTGTGCCTTGTTGTCCAACTCGGGGTGGCCTTCGGGCTGGCGGGACTATTGTGGCCGGACAAATTCATGCCGCTTTTCGAAATCCTGATGTTCCCTTGGGCGGCAAGCTGTCGTGGGATTCGCGCCAACGGCATCGCTGCCATCGGATTGTCACTGGTGCTTCTGGTCACGCGGCTGACTGGCTATCGCTGACCCAAGGCGTCAAGGGTGATGTTCGCCGCACGCTGATGTCCTCGGCTTCCAGCATGCGGATGGCTGGTTTATACACCCCTTCTCCGAATTGATTGAGGTGCATAAGTTAGGTCAACCTGTGCGTCGTTGTGGGACTTGATCTTGACGGCGTATTGCCTTTTGGTCATCGGTACATTGTCGAGGACGAAGAATTCCTTCTTGCAGTCGCCACAGATGAACCGACCAGCATCGGCTCGCTTGAACTCGGCAGCGAAAGGATAAGTGGTCTCCTTGCCGCAGTGGGAGCATGTCAGCATAGGGCATTGTCCTAACTGCAATATCCATGCAAGAGAAAAACCACTGTCCCGTTCACGTCGCTCTCGTATTTGGAGCATCTACCGTGCCATGGGCGAGAAATGAATCGTGTGTTGTAGTTAAAGCGTTCGGGCGTCGATCCCGAAGAGCACTTTTGGGGAGGTATTACGAATATTTGACCTACTGCACTGTTGCCTTGGCGCATCCTGACGCGACCTGCCTGCACAATGAAGGCTGACCGGTCAATCGACTTGCTCACCAGATACGTCCCCCAATTTCAATGCCTATCGTAGCAATATGCAGAAGGTCGGTCGCTATTGGATTGCTCGGAAGCCAGCCAGAATCAGGCGGGCTTGCGGTGGTTCCGCGATGGCGAGTGGCGAGCCGCATCAGCGGTCACAAATTTGTGAGCCATGCCGAGCAAGTCCCGCAGGACATCAGGTGTAACGCGGGACAGGCGAACCAGCACCGAGGTGTGGTTCAGATAGTGGTCGGTCACGTAGTAAACGTCGGGAGCGGCTGCGATCAGTTCGGCGCGGTCGTCGAAACCGACGCGAACGGCAAGCGAACCCGGCTCAGCCGAACGATGAGTAGGCAGGCACGCGAGCAATTTTCCGCGAACCTTGAGCGCGGGTGACCCGTAGACTGTGCTCTCCTCCACGCCGGGCAGCGTTAAGCCGATTTCCCGCACAGCGTCGAAGTTGATTGTGCTTCTTGGCATTGGTGCGATTGTCCGCAAGAACATCATAGCCCGAACAGCTATTGCAGCCTCGCGTACTCTGCTTTGGCTTCCTTCAGGATGGGGATGTCGGGATCGGTGTCCTTCCAGAGCATCAGGAAATCCTTGTACGCGGCGGCACGCGCCTCTCGTCGGAACCTTTCGAGCGCCTGCGGGTCTTGAGCTAAATCTTCGGGCAGGAATTTCAGGGCGACGAATCGACCGAGTTCGGTATCCTCAGCCTTGTAGACCACACCCTGATTACCCAGTTGGACCATCCCTCTAGCGTGACAAGGTTTGGTTGCAGTTAGGGGGTGACATTATCCAAGTGCATCTACACTATCCGCTGAATCGTTGCCGCCCATTTAGAAATCTGCTAACATCGTTCCCAATTTGCCTTGCGGCGCGCCTTGCGCCTCGTGGTGCCGACCCTGATGGCTTCTCAGCCTGGAGCGCCTCTTCGAAGGGAGTTCAAACCGTGAATCAAAATCTATCCACAATTGCGGCTCGTTGCTTAATGATTCTCAGCGCTTCAATGATATTCGCCAGCAGCGCCATCGCCGGGTCGAAGGAGACAGTGCTCCACAGCTTCAATACGTTTAGTGGCGGGGTCTTTCCGATGGCCGGACTTATAGCCGACTCGTCCGGTAACCTCTACGGCGTAACTTGGCAAGGCGGCGTCGGCAAGGCGGCCAATGGATATGGCACTGTATTCGAACTCACGCCGAGCTCAAAGGGCTGGACTCAAAAGGTGCTCTACCGGTTTGCTGGAGGCACCGACGGCATCGGTCCCGATGTACACCTGATCTTCGACCAGGCGGGGGATCTTTATGGTGGGACCTGCTGTGGTGGTCAATCTAAATTCGGCACAATCTTCAAATTGACTCCGCAGAACGGCTCATGGACCAAAACTACAATTCATAGCTTCAATGGCACCGATGGAAACAATCCGTCCGGTCCCTTGATTTTCGACCAAGCCGGAAATCTATATGGCGAATGTGCCCAAGGCGGCGAGCACGCAGATGGTTCCATCTTCGAACTCTCTCCGCCCGCCCAGCCAGGCGATTCATGGACTGAGACGACCCTTTACTCTTTCGGAAGCGAAACAGCTAATCACGACGGCGCATGGCCTAACGGCGGGTTGGTTCTTGATCAGAAAGACAATCTCTTTGGCACGACGTCCTACGGCGGCACTACCGCCGGAATCAAGAAATGTAATTATGCTGGATGTGGCGTCGTGTTCGAGCTCTCGCCACCGTCGAAGAAGGGCAATCCCTGGACTGAAACGGTTCTCCACAACTTCACCTCCGGTACGGATGGAGCCAATCCTGAAAGCGGCATGATCTTCCACCAGGGCAACCTCTACGGCACGACGGCAAACGGAGGAACGAAAGGGTGGCTTGGTCTCGGTGCAGTCTTCGAAATGTCCCCGGGAAAAGGGGGCGATTGGACGGAGACGATTATCTACCGGTTTCCACCCAACAACAACGATGGCATTCCAGAGGAAGTCGTTTGGGGCCTCACCGCGGACCCAGCGGGCAACCTGTATGGCACAACCGTAGGCGGCTATGGCAAAGCCTGTCCTTATGCACAATGCGGTACGGTCTATGAATTGAAGCCCCCGGCCAGCAAGGGAACGGCGTGGACCGAGCGCACACTCTTCCAGTTCAGCGGCCTCGACGGTATCGAACCCGTGGGCAGCCTGCTTTTGAGTAACAGCGGCGTTCTCTACGGAGCGACGGAATCCGGCGGTGCGAAAGGTAAATACTGTACGCAAATACATGGCCTCGACGGCTGCGGGACGGTATTCCAGATCATTCCTTGACAACGGCTACATCGAGCCAACGACGCTGGAATCAGCGACCAAGCAACCGCAACCTGTGCCCCAGAATTCGAGCTGTAACGAAGGAGATTTAAAATGAAGAGCAAGACGAGCCGACTAATGTTTGTGGCCATCGCATTTGCGCTCTTGGCAACCACTGCCCTCGCTGAAAAAGTGAACGTGCTCTACTCCTTTAAGGGTACGAGTGGCGGCGATACTCCGCTTGCTAACTTCATTTCCGATACGGCGGGAAACCTCTATGGCGTCACAGGTTTCGGCGGGATTAACTGCGACAATACAGGGAACGGTTGTGGCACAGTCTTCGAGTTGAGCCCACCGGCAGAAGCGGGAGGCGTCTGGTCGAAGACGACGATTTACAAGTTCCACGGCAGTCCCGACGGTGCTTATCCTTCCGGGGGCCGTCTGCTGATGGACAAGGAGGGCAATCTATATGGCGCAACCATCAATGGCGGAGTAGCTAACTGCGACGCCAGTGGAGTAGGTTGCGGTGTCTTTTACCAACTTACGCCACCAACCCAGAAAGGTGGAGCTTGGAAAGAAACCGTAGTCTACAGCTTCAAAGGTGGCCGCGACGGCTTTGAGCCTGGGGGACTGGTTTTTGGCTCACAGGACAAGATTTATGGCATTACCAGTTACGGGGGCATCACCGGACAAGGATACGGATACGGCACAGTCTTCCAGCTAAGTAAGTCGTCCGGCGGCGCTTGGGTGGAACGCATCCTGTATCGTTTTCAAAACACTTCCGATGGAAGCTCTCCCAGCTACATGCAAACCCTGCTGAGGGACGAGAAGGGCAACCTCTACGGCACAACGATTCCTGGCGACATTCTGCTGGGGACATCGTTTGAACTCTCACCGCCAAAGACGAAGGGAGCTGCATGGACGGAGACTACCATCGCAGACGTCGGAAGCTTTTGGGCTGGGCTGATCTCTGACAAGGCCGGCAACCTTTATGGAACGAACTTTGCAGGCAGCACCGGCAATGGATCGGTCTTCGAGCTTTCTCCCGAGCGAGGCGGGGGCTGGAACGCAACGACAATCTTCTCCTTTTCGGGTAGCGACGGCTCCCAGCCGATGAGTGCCCTCACTTTGGACGCAAGCGGGAATCTGTACGGCACAACCTATACCGGCGGTAAGTCCAACGTTGGCACGGTTTACAAGCTTGCGCCATCAGGGCAAAGTTGGACCCAAACTGTTCTCCACAGCTTCATAGGGTTCGGAGTCGATGGTCGTGAGCCGTCGGGAGGTCTTCTTGAAAGAAATGGATTGCTCTACGGAACCACTCAGGGCAACACCGCGTTTTCGATTCGCCACTAAGCTGTTCCACCGAATCTCTGGCCGGTGCCGCTTTGTCGAGCAGGGGATTCTCTCTTGCTCATCAGTCACTCGCACACTATGCTCTCCTCACCCTCAAGATCAGCCCATTCCAAGCCCGTCTCGCCCGCTAGCGATGATTTGCGAGCCGGTCTATGTCGATGAGGACGACATACTCCAACAAAAAATAATAAGGCGTGCTCAAGGCAAGTCTTCGTCGTTTGACGTAACATCGCGATTACATTCAAAACCCCTCAATGAGCGCTATGGCCTGGTTTCGCCATTTGACCTGTGGATTGACAGTGATGTCTCGATGGCTTGCCACCACCGTATACTGAGTGGATCTGAGGCCATATTCCCAGCTGGTCTTAGCTCGCGAGGGGGTACGTGTGAGATTTTTCGCCACGGTGATCTTCACCACAGCGGTACTCTTCGCCCAATCCGGAAAAGTGAGCGTCCACGATGGCGCGAGCATAACCCAACTCCCCGCACCCAGCGGCCAATTCGTGGTTGGTCGAGTTACATATTGTTGGACTGATCCATCGCGACTGGAGCCCCTGTCAGCTGAGGCGAGGGCACACCGTGAGGTCGTCGTCTACGTCTGGTATCCGACTGCTTTGGCTCGTTACCTCGATGAATGCGGGCTATAGAACGGAGGCGAGGGACCCATTAATTGCTACCTTGAGACTGTTCGCTGTCGAACTGAAAGCACATTTCCCTACGGTGATTGTCGTATTGACTCGGAACTTCGAACAGCACTACATTCAGCTTCTGTTGGGCGCGCAGTGCCTCCGTCAACGCTGCAATCTAACGCTTCACAGACTCGCTAGCATTCAAATGCCTCCGTCAACTCGGGCGGACTCTTACCGTATTCCCGCCCTAGATTGAGAGTACTTCCGGTGCTGTTGTCAAACTCTGAATCAACGGGAAGATAAACGACCCGGAGGGCTAATTCTCATCACGCACATAACAGAAGAAAAAAGAGGAGAAAAAACATGAACTTTAAATCGCTTGCTCTTAATTTCGGTCTGGGACTTGCTCTGTGCGCTTCAGGATGGGCTCAGGCTCCCGCTACCAAATACAGCTTCGAAAACATCAAATACCCCCACGACAAGTTTACCCAGTTGCTTGGCATTAACAACGCCGGCAAGATCGCTGGATACCACAACTTCAACAGCAACAGCGGTTTCACACTCGTGCCGCCTAGCGATTTCACTACGGAGAACTACCCCGGCTCGGCCATGACCCAGGTTATTGGGATTAATAACAACGGCCGCACCGATGGTTTCTACGTCGACACCAGCAACGTGACTCACGGCTTCTTTGGCGGCACCTCCGGATACTTCACGGTCGATTATCCAGGAACGGCGTTCAACCAGTTGCTGAGCCAGAACGATCACGGCCAGGCCTCCGGCTACTACAGCATGAGCGCCACCAACAGCACCCCCGACTTCCCGTACATCTACGACGAATACGGAGGGATTTTTGAAGTCATCACCATTCCGGCGGCTGTGAACGGAGCTCAGGCGACCGGCGTCAACAACGAGCAGCAGGTTTGCGGATTCTATGTCGATTCAGGCATGGTCAATCACGGCTTCCTGCTGAACCTCGGCAAATTCACCACGCTCGATTTTCCCGATAGCACGGGC
>Ga0207000_1166_pt1 | contig 19630 bp, 17 predicted proteins | sample Alteio_BWMinCont_90_FD_153498 | JGI IMG/M metagenome (GOLD analysis project Ga0207000, IMG submission 153498) | Enriched cells from forest soil in Barre Woods Harvard Forest LTER site, Petersham, Massachusetts, United States -... | ecosystem: Environmental > Terrestrial > Soil > Temperate forest >...
AAAAGAGATCGCTATCATTTCAGTTATTGCTGCAATGATGATTGTATTAGGTAGACACGCACTTAAAAACGACATAGTCGAACCCGACGGCCTAGAAAAGCTCAGAGAACTTGCTCGTGGGAGATCTCCAAGTGCAAAAAATGCGAATATCCTGCTCGGTCTTTTGATGTCCAAACAGCGTACAACCGCCCCAGAGATAACTAATGCCATCTTATCCAGAATAGAAAAATCTAAAAATGAAGAAGAGCCTCTAGAGTTCTCCATCAATGACCCACAAGATGTAGCAATGATCTCTATTATTTTAAATAAGGGAGAGATTACCAGCGTCAAGGACCTATCACCATTTCGACAATTCCCGCCTTTTAACCTTTTACCAGAGCAACAATGAGCTGCGCCACAAAAACCTATACAACAGCGGGAAGTAAAATCCCAAGAAGAAACGCGCAGGAAAAGCTCGTTAGACTAAGCGCAAAAAGGTCTTGTTTTGCTAAAGAGAATTCATCCCTTCTTATCTTTGATGCTAGTACAAGAAAAACAAATCGGTATCGCCTACAAGTACGTATATGAATTTTTTATAGACTTTTCTATTAGAATCATAATATACTATACTAGTGTAGCAATTTACCCTAGAAGACCAATTAGCTTAGGAGAAGTATCATGTTAAAGCATACATTTTTTTCATTGGTGCTATGTATTGCTGCAATACTACCATCAACACAACATGCTCAAACAGAGCCAAACAACATTGAGCAAAGACCAGAGGCCAAATCAGCATTTTGCAGATTAAAGGACTGGGGTTGGCAGCATAAAAAAGAAATAGCCTTTGTTGCAGCTGTAGCGGCAACAATACTGCTTTTCGGTGGAAATAAAGTGAGAAACGATTTAATTCAACAAAAGAATATAAACAAGCTTCGGATGAGCTCCGATTGGAAAGCAACTTCATTAGCTAACTTTTTAATAACTCATAAGCGTACAGACCTAGCAGGCAGTATAATTTACGCTATAAACAACTCTAAAGGAAACAACACGGAAGCAACAATATTACTGAACGAAAAGGGCCAAGGAGCAAGTATTGCTTACAAAAATGGAGAGATTACTAAGTTTATAATACTACCACCTGCAATGCCCGAATTTTGAACGTAAAGAGTAACCCATGGCGCCATTTACCACACGGAGTACGCAATGTTAAAAATAACTAACCTTGTAGTTTTTTCGCTCACTCTATGCATTGTCACCATACTACCTACCGCTCAATACGCTCAAGATGCAGACAGAAACGTTGGTACCGCTGTTGCAGTCAGCTGCGCCAACCAGACAGCGTCAAACAGTATCGATCAAAAGACTGGATTCATCGAAAAAGCCAAGTCAACACTCAATGATGTAAAAGACTGGTCATTACAATATAAAAAGAATTAACTCTCATAGCGGCTTTTACGGCAGCAGCAACGCTACTGAGCACAATAAAAATAGCAACCCTTGTGAGATATTCTTCGCCTACCTTGCAACCGCCAAAAGCCACATCAATGCAAACAGAGGCTAAATCAAAGCAAACAAGCTCTCAAAAGCCTATACAGCAGCAGGAAATAAAATCCCAAGAAAAAACGCGCAAGAAAAGTTCTCCAGTACAAGAAGAAAGTCTTGAGCTGAGTATAAAAAACGAAAAAGAGCAACAATTATTTACCTCTTTAACTGAGCAACATGCAAAACCCGATTGGATAAAAAGAATATTTGAGTAACTGCTCAATAACTTGGGTAAGCTGTAAGGTCGCGGCTATGCGTAACCCAATCTTCTGATCTTTTTGGTAATGGTCAGCAGCTAAAAACAGGTGAAGATTGAGCTATGGCTTTGATCAGGCCAGGTAGGTTTTACGGATAGTTTTACCGTTGCCTACCACTTTCTTCGCTAGATAACTGCATTCCAAGTTTTTGAGCAATTACATATTTGATACGATTCATCGCCCTAATCCCGGCTGCGTACGCGCTTTCAATAACACTGGATCCGTAGCAACAGATGATGGTAAAACAATCCGACTGCGTTGGATGCAGACCAATGGAGAACTCACCTCCTGGACTATTACCAATTATGAGTATGGTGTTATCACTGATGACGAACAGGAGCCTGATACATCCTTAGAAGAACTATCTCAGATTAAACAGACAATCACCGATCCCAAAGCAATAGAATACCTAAAAGAACAAGGATTCAGCCTTGATCAGCTAAAAGATGTGGCATTTGATTCTGAAATTCTTGATGCTGAAGGCGCGCAAATCAGTATTGACCCTTTCTGACAACACGAGCAAATATTTCGCCACATAACCCACCCATGGCTCGTTTTTGTACACATATTGTCATATTTTCAACTAACTGGTCCAGGGGGACCCACTCATCAATGGAAAACGTATCATCGCTGCCTAAGGTAAAATTGAACTCACGATAGCCCAGTGTGTATAGTCGCTCTAAGCAATGAGCAATATTATCAACAAATTCTTGGTGAAATTCGAACGAAATGCATGGAATTGGCTGCGTTAAACCGTTTAAGGCTTGCGATTCATAGTTGCTAATGCAAAGCTTGCAATACTGCGGCATGCCATACGTAGCAATCAACGCATCTAGCGTTATCATCTCTACCAAATTAGATCTGGCGCTGTTTATTGACGGAATCCATTCAAAACCACAGACCGTTTTGTAACGCGATTTTTCAGTCCATTCGGGACTAAAGGTTGCCAACGCCCAAGAATGTGGACACAAATAAAAGGGCTTACGTTGTGCATAGTCGCCAACTCCTTTGTTTACTACGGTAACGCGTAACTCTTTCTGATAACGCTTACGCAAAATATTGCAAAAAATTTCAATCGGCTCAACGCTAATAACACTCGCTCCAGCCTTTACATATCTTTCTGTACGCCGACCTGCATGGGCACCAATATCAAAAACTAAATCCCCCTCTTGCACAACAGAATCTATCGAGGCACATAGCTCACGCTGAACGCAATGCGATATTGAATATGACGGCTTTGTACGATTAATATCATGCTTATGCGTATCATTTTTACATAAATGTGCAGCGCAGGCATAAATATCACCATGCATTGGCTCACCAAACCGATTATTTTGCCCAATGTTACAAATTGCAACCAATAACTGATCCGCTTCAAGCCATTCATCAGACACCAGACGGTTTTTGTCCGTTATGACAAAATTAAATCTTGAAAAACCTAATGCCGCAAGTCGCTCAAGACACGCAGCTGTTTTAGAAGAGGTTTCGTGATGGAACTCAAAACAAATATGTGGAATTGCTATCGAAAGCCCCATCAATGCTTCATATTCAAAGTTTTCAATATCTAATTTGCAAAATTGTGGAATGCCATAGTGCACTATAATATCATCAAGCGTTATCACCTTTATATCAATATACTCATCCCATCGGTTATTATGTAGGGCTCCATATCGGGATACCAGCGGCCATTCAGTTGATAATGTTGAAAGTTGCCTTGAATCAGTACAAATGCTCATTCGTGCAGTTCCTGCCACGCGAGAAACTCCGAGCGCAAGGACGGACACTCGGGGATCATTTTTGTATTTATCCATCATCACTTTGTAGCAGGTAGGTTGAGGATCTACTGCTATCACTTTGCCAGCGCCAGATAAAAGATATAGATCAGTTTTTGTTCCTACACATGCACCAATGTCCAATACCAAATCCCCTGGGCTTATAAACTGCCTGAAAAATTCAACATCACCATCAGAGGCCTGTACATTAAAAAATGCACTGAAGGTTACAATAAACAAAGCAGAAAAAAACATACTGACATCCTTTTTTTACTAAACTCGCAGGCAATATTACTATTTTTGATTAGCATCAATTCTTTGGTAATTTTTTACCAAAGTCAAGGCGCAATCCATCGGCTGGCCTCTCACCATCATTTGCGCCACGCGAGCAGGTATTATTTGACGATTGTGTCGATTTTACCTACACTTTTTGTAAAATAACAAAAAAGCCATACCGCTTATTTTCAGGTAACTGCAATAATGATTAATCTTAAATCTGCTGAACTTATCGTAAGTCTGATCACATTCCTTTTGTCGTATTTATTCGCTACAACGATAGCTGGCGCTTTCCGAGCATGGGTAGCAGATAAAATGGGCGATTCGACCGCACAAGATTGCGGATTTTTAACATTAAATCCTTTAGTTCATATGGACCCTATAGGCATGATGTTTGTATGTCTATTCTCATTTGGATGGAGCAAATTTATTCCAATTAATCCGCAAAATATCGACGGTAGCATCCGATTCCTTGGCATAAAAAGCGGATGGCGATTGCCAAAACTTTTGTGCGCATATCTGTCAGATTCTTTTGTGTATTTTTCGATAGCATTTATCTGTTTGGTAACTATTATACTAATCTTTGGCCCAATGATTTTGTACATAGCACCATCAATGCTTTTGCAAAGCAGCTGCATGTCCCATCTTTTTCTTGCACACGCATTTCCAGGGTATTCCTCATTTACGATAGTGATCGGTTTTATTTTGATAGTAGCAACATATCTGAGCATAGTTATTGGGGTGCTAGACGGCACTATCAACTGCTGCCACCTTGCGCTAGCTTTGTATGCAGAACGTTCCCCTGACCAAATACTGCAATATGGATATCTGATTGTTTTGATACCATCTATAATAATTATACTTTTTGCAGGTCACTTGCGGATTTTAATAACCTCTTGCATAATTTATTTTGGTTGGTTAGTAACGCACCTTTTAGGCCTCTTTTAGCAAGTAAGGCTATGATACAAAATTCAACATTAATCCATGGCACTGCAACCGTTATTCCACTCAAAGAGTTAGAAACCAGCTTAACTGAGAAAAAAAAATTAATAATAAAGTTTGGCGTTGATCCAACAGCTCCGGACTTACATCTTGGCCATGCGGTTATTTTATGCAAACTGCGTCAATTTCAAAATGCCGGGCATACAATTGTGTTTCTTATTGGCGATTTTACAGCACAAATTGGCGACCCTACGGGAAAATCAAAAACAAGACCTTCGTTGTCTTCGCAGCAAATAGAAGATAATTTAAAAACATACTTCGAACAGGTCAAAAAAATTCTGGACCCAGAGCATACGATTATCCGAAAAAATTCTGAATTTCTTGCCGGTATTACATTGCATCATATTTTACAACTCTGCAGCAAAGTGACGCTAGCGCGGCTTATTGAGCGCGATGATTTTGCAATAAGAATATCAGAGCATAGGCCGATTGCTATGCACGAATTACTATATCCGCTTATGCAAGGATATGATTCAGTAGCTTTACATGCCGATATTGAAATTGGTGGCACAGACCAAACATTTAACATGCTTATGGGTAGATTTTTACAAGAGCAATATGGGCAAAAGCCACAAATTGTAATTACTATGCCTCTTTTAGAAGGCATAGACGGCGTACAAAAAATGTCAAAATCTCTTGGTAATTCCATTGGCCTTTGTGACCGAGCAGATCAGGCATTTGGCAAATTAATGTCAATACCTGATGCACTTGTCTACCGTTATCTAAGCCTTTTGTTGTCATATGAGACAGATACAATTCTGCATATCAAAAACGATGTTGCCAGCGGAATATTGCATCCTATGACTCTTAAAAAGCAGATGGCTCATGACATAATTCAAAAATTCTGGTCCCGTCTACAGGCAGATGATGCTCAACAGAAATTTGAAGCAATCTATCAACATAAAAACTATAGTGCAGCGACTCCAATCGCACTTGCCAAAGATTTTGCCAACCCCTGCTGGATAGTCGACCTCTTAAAGGCAATACAGGCGGTAGAAAGCTCATCTCAGGCGCGTCGCCTTATAGACGCCGGCGCTGTAAGCATAGATGGAATAGTGGTGAAAGAGTTTAAGCAGATGATCAACTGGCACTCAGGCACAATAGTTAAAGCTGGAAAAATGCACATCTGCACGATTATATAATTGCCCAGGCAAACACCAGTTCTAAATCTTTATACCGAGCAATGCTGCATTTAGTGCGTGGCTGGATACACATTTTTGGTATATCCGGTTCCCATCGATTCTATTACCTTTATGATGGCCATGGATATCTGTTTTGTTGATTGAATTGGATTTTTCAGATCGAATCCATCAATTGATAGCTTGTGTAGCTTTTGTTTTCCGCCAAAAGTTACCACAATTTCTATGTGGGCCGACGGCATTTGAGCCGCCTTAATCTGCGCCCCAGTAAGTCGACCGGTAATTTTTTTTATCTGTATTACCGTTGGCAAGTCAACAAGGATACCAGCCGTTTTAAAGAACATAGTTGGCACCTTTTTGGCCTCATCTACTACCTTGTTTGTTAATTTATTCGCCTGCTTTACAAGTTCATTAATGTCAGAGTCTAATCCCTTGGTGATCTTAGTCACGCAGGCTTCAAAGCCCCTAATCCAGCCTTTCTGGTCACATTCTTTTTTATAATAATTTGCTACATCTCTTTTGGTTTTAATCTTTTCCTCTAAATCCTCTATCCGCTTGATTATTTTTCCGGTTGTGTTGTCAAAAGAACTTTTTATGGCAGCGGCCCAGGAATCAAGCTGCGCGTGAACCATGTTATTAAATTTTGAAATTTCGTTTGACAACAGGTTATCAACCACAAATTCCATTAATAGATTATCAAAATTAGTCATCGGTATTTGTAACGTTGTCATGGCCTGAAAACCAGCAAATGCAAATGTAGTTTTGCAAGAAAAGCCAGACAGATCTAATGCAAGCCTTATACCTTGATGCAATCCCAAAAATGGAATCGTAAATAAACCATCAAGATACATATGTGGCTTAGTAGTAACAGACGCACCCATGCTTACTAAAATCGGATCATTTTTCTCAAAGCCTGAAAGTGAAAAAAATGGAGTAATGATTGGATCCAACATGCCCATAGCTGTCAATGTTGGCGGGATAAGAGCAATATTAATAGCAATAATTCCACCAACACCCAGCATATTCATTTGACCCTCTAACCATACTCCCTGCTTGAATTGAGCTGTTAGATCGGTCAATGCTATTCCAAGCTTTACATCTGTAAATCGTATCGTTGGCGCCTTGTAAGACTCAATCGTCTCGGTGGAATTATTTTGCCAAAAAACTATAGACTTAAACAAAGATACAATGCCCCCAAGGGTTAGCACATCAACAGAACCGTACAATCCAAACTGCATCATAAGATCTGGGGATGCAAGCATCGTTCCAGCCGCAGCAAGTATGTCGTCAGCTGCCCCCAGAATCGGTGATTCAACAGATTTGAGGCCGACACCAATAGATGTTCTAAGGTTTATGGTAGTTTTATCTGCCCCATCACCAAATGCAAATTCACCACCAATTGATAATCCTGTAAATGGAATGCCCATAGCAACTGCTGCCGCCATAGCTTCATACTGCCATGCTAATTCTAGATGCATATTGCCAAGAGCAAGCCATTTTAAGCCAAAAGCCGACGAATAGAGCCCATGCATTTTACCAGCCGCAGTTGCACTGCTAGGGCTAACAGTTCCTGATAATGTAAATACCAATGGCGATATCTGGTTGATCAATACAAGTTCTAGAGCGCCCTCAATGCCTAGTTCGAGCGTGAATGGAGAGATGGACAATATCGGACTTTTTAATTGCACTGATTGCACCGTAGTCGGGGCATATTTTCTTTTACCGGCCAAATATTGTTGTTCAAAATCAACTGCAACATGCATAGGAAAAGAGAATTTAGCAGTACTTTCTATAATTGTTGGCGAAATAAAAATAGTACCATTTAGACGATCTGGATAAAGAGAACCAAAAGATTTTGCAAAGATGCTCACATTGCTCAAAGTATTATTTTTAAGATTTACATACGTTACAATATTAAGTCCCTTGGCAAGAATGGACAATCCGGTCGATGGGTCATCATAGTCAAACGTTGATACAATAAATCGAATATCTGCTAATCCCAAACTGTTCAATCGTTTCAACCGTGGATCAATTGCTTCAAAGCCAAACTGCTTGGAAATAAAAAATTCTAAAATGGTACCCGCATTGTTAACACTATAAAATATAACCGGTATATCTTGACTGCCAAAAAAATCTACCAGCCCAGAAACTGTATACCCAGTAAGTGGCCGGCCAATTAACGTCCCTCTTTCTTTGCCCAAACGCGCTATAATGCGGTCAAATTGAGGAACTTCTTCTGTCAAGATGGAAGCTTTTATTGAAAGCTCACGCAATTCGTTAATAATGGTCTGCGGCACTATGGAAAGTAGAAAATCACGATCCTCTTTGCTCAAAATTGCAACAAAATCTATAACTCCACCACCATCGATAATTGCTCTTTTAACATTTTCCTTTGTAATAATTTCTTGAATTGCATCAGCAAAGCATGTCGAGGGTAAAACCATCTGAACAAATATAAAGACCCATATGCTTAAAATCGATTTAAAAACATACATTAAACAATTTCTCCCGGACAATAAACCACTATTTTCCCTAAAAGATCGGGATGATCAACAGATCAACTACTACATACATGACCTTATACCTATGGATACCAACAGACATGACACAAATGCTATATTTTCCGTATAAATCGAAATAATAAGCGGCTTAATTATGATTGCACGCAACTGGAAAGAAAATATAACTATAATAACTATAAGGATAATGAAACAATATCATCATTATAATCGCCCTAAATACCATCTTTTATATGTGGCTGCTCTGACATTTTAACATGCTATTGACATATCCTAATGGAATAATGCATACTATTGATATGTCTATAATTATCTAACATTCTACTCAAGCTGTATTAAAGGGACACCGATGTTAAACAATAAATATATTTTCTTGAAGATGCAGTTTATTCTTGTATTGAATCTTATTGCCATAGGCGTATCTACTTCATTTGCTAGTCAAGAAAAGCCAAACAATAAACTTGGCACGAAAAAGAAGGTTACAATTCATCCTGAAACAGCTCCTCCTAGCGAGAAAAAGCCAAGGTATACAAGGAACTATGCATCAATTGATGAGCACTGGTCGGGAGAGTGTACAAGAGACAAGCTTAGAGGCGATGAAAAGGTTAAAATTATTAAAGAAAATATAACCGATCTTAACAATTTAATTGAAGAGAATAAAAAAGAAATTGTCAAATTAAAAACAATAGATAGTAAAAACAATATAAATGCCGAAGATATACGTAATGTCAAATGTAACCTTTTAGCAAGGTTAAAATATCATAAAAGGCTCTTGGACGCTTTGAACATAGAATTATCTCATAAACAAAGATTTGCGACGAAAGACCCTCCTATACAACAAAGCGAGTTTAATACAATAAAGGAGGCAAGACAAAAGTCCGATGATGAGTATGACGATATAAAAAATCAAATAACAACAGAGTTAGAATATTACAAAAATACACTGTCTCAAGTGGCGTCTCAATCTATGAAAAAAATAGAAGAGGATTTGAATAAAGCCTCTGATCCCAAAGATAGATTACGACTATTAAAAGAACTTGAAGCAGCGGTGGAAGATAAAATTTGTCAAAATTTAGTACCTAAGGAGGACCGTGAGGATAATAAAAATAAACTTCAAGATATCGCAAATCAAATACGAACCATCGAACAAGAATTAATAACAAATACAAATCGATTAAAAACTGCTACTGAACGATTTAATAAACAATGCGAAGAGGGGAAACGAAAAAAAGCAGCTAATATCAAAAAGGTGCAACAAGAAGAAAGGGAAAAAGAAATAAAACATGAAAATTTTGTGAAAGAATGTGAGCGCGCAGCAAAAGAAAAAGCTGATGAGAAAAAATTAAATCAACAACAACAAGCTGCAGCCGCAGCCCAAAGATTAAAAACAGAAGAGCTCCATCAGAAAGAGAGTGAACAACGTAGACAGACTCAACTACTTCAAGAAAAAAAGGAAAAAGAAGATCTGGAGCTAAAACAGCAGCAAGAGGTGCTAGAACGTAGAAAGTTAGAGAAACCAAAAGAGTCTGCACAAGAAGATGTAAATAAAGCGGACAAAGATCAACACCAGGACGCTCCAAAAAGTATCATAACTCCAGGCCGAATTGGAATTACATTTGTTGCCATCTTTGGAACAGTAATAACCTCTTATGTTTTACGGTACGCATATAATGAATATTATAAAAAACGGTCAAATACCACTAAAGAACGCGAGTTCGGGTTGGAAGTTCTAGGATAAAAAGTACAAGCTATAATCACCGCGAGGGGTAGAAAATGAAGCTGCTAAGACTTTTATGCTCACTATTAATGATATTGCCTGCAATACCCATTTTGCCAAAGCCACATGTTGGGCGAATCGCAAGCCTTGGGCGTACGGTTGTGCACGTCTTAAACACAATACCCGCCGAGCAAGACAAACTACCACAAGAATTAACCGTCACATTTGATGGCATACACAGCAATGGCAAACTGATTGCCGAAAATTCATTTTGGCCCGCCAATGGCGAGCAATTCACTATTGCCAGCCAACAAGACGCCGTAGTGGCAGAAATTGCCAGAACACTTGGCATTAAAGCGCAAAGCTCTTACACAATGACAGAAACAATTAATCTGCCAGGGGTAGGGGATGTGAAGCTGGTACAACAGATATCGGGCACTAAACTGAGCAGTATAATGCAAATAGGCCTTGCAGCCCCAGAACTTGGCATTGATCAACAGCTATGTAATGACCGTGAATGGCATACGGTCACCATTGCACACGTTAATGAAACCAATAAAATGATAGGTGAATATCGCATCCATTATTGCCAACACTACTTTGGGTCGTATCTTGCAGGCCTCATGAAGGGCAAAAAAACCGACTTGCAAGAGAATATGGCTGTAGCAAGACGCACGGTATGGAATTCGCTTTGGCTTGCGGCGGGTGCGTTTACTGCGATAAAAGTTTTGCCGGACGTTAACAATACCATAAAAGGAACTTCAGGCGAAAAATGGGGCCTAGAGAGCATTAATAAGGCATGCAAAAGCCTGGATATTGAAAATAATATACTAAAAGCGTGCAAAGCACTCCGTTTAACGGAAAATTCAACAGCGCAAGAAATGCAAACAGGATTAGAGGCCGCATCGAAGGATGAAAATTGCGATTATGACATAATGAGTGTTGCTCTCGACATCGCTAACAAGTTTGAAAGAAACCCTAATTGCTCCGCGCAAAGCATCGTTGAGCAATACAAAGCTGATTGTTATGATGTAGAACTAGCCCAAAAGGACATAAATCTGATGAAAAAGTTGCATATTATATCAGAAAATACCAGCAACAAGGATTGTCTTGCCAGAGCGAGAACAGCATTAATCACAGCGGCCGGCGCACTTAAATTCATTTCAAATCCAATCGTACAATCCGCATTTATGCTTGCTGGGCTGTATCTTGTAGCTTCCAAGCCAATGCCGTATCCAAACGTGATTTACATAGTGGAATACAATAAAAATTAGCTCTCAGGCGACAATCTAAGTGGATATGTTAACAGCTTTGAAACAGAGCGTAAGGTAATAACATTGCCTGCCGTTCTGATCTGATTATCCGTGCCACCATAAATGACAAATCCATTGGAAGGATTCGCTTGCGCTAAATCATTCCAGTAATTGAGTGCCGTAAAAAAATTAGCGTTAACTGTATGTCCTGATTTGATTTCTATTGGAACAAGGACTGGCCCATCAATGATGCAATCTATCTCGTGACCGATGCTATCACGCCAAAAATACAAATGTGGAATTTCTCCAGCGTTATGATAGGTTTTAAGAATTTCCGTTATGGCCAGTGATTCAAAAAGATTTCCATATGCATAATGTGTCAACAACTGCTCTTCCTCTTTTATACCCAATAAGGCACAGGCTAAGCCAGTATCGTAAAAATATAGCTTTGGTGACTTTATAAGTCGCTTACTAAAATTTTTAAAATGAGGCTGCAAAAGGAAAATAATATAACTTGACTGTAAAATGGACAACCAAGACCTTGCAGTGGTCACGCTAATGCCACAGTCAGTCGCCAAGGAGGAAATATTGAGTATTTGTCCAATGCGTCCAGCGCAAAGCTTTAAAAACCGCTGAAAATCACCTAAGCTATGGACATTAATGATTTGTCGAATATCACGTTCCACATATTGTTGAATATAAAACGAATACCAAGATAGCGGCGCAATATGCTTATCATAAATACGCGGATAAAGTCCTTTACAAATTATAGTAGCGGTTAAATCAGGAAGTAACGCATTATTTGCAAGTTCATGAATGGATAATGGCAGCAACGTGACTATAGCCATTCTACCAGCAAGTGTTTGACTGATAGCCTGGCTAATAAGAAAATTTTCAGACCCTGTTAATATAAAATATCCTAATTGTTCATTGGCATCAACATACGTTTGAATATAAGAAAGGAGTGAAGGCACATGTTGAATTTCATCCAAAATGATACCTTTGCTGTTTTTATAATTGGCCAAAAATTGGCGCGGATCATTGTGGGCAAAGGTACGCATATCCAAATCTTCAAATGAAATATACATATGCTCACTAAAAACAGTTTTTGCGATAGTCGTTTTACCTGATTGCCTCGGCCCTAATACAGACACTACCGGATATTGAGATGCAAATTGCGTTAAAATCGAGGTAACATCTCTTGTAATCATAAGCAGCCTTTTTATAATAATGTTGAAAACAGATAAAACATGTAAATTGTACTTTAAAAAGTCAAATTACACAAATATGTCTTTTAGCGCGTGCCATGGCACGCATATACAAATGTCTATTTCATTTTAGACACACTTACCCCAAGACAAATAGTATTTTTATTGACAAAGATGACAACATTACGGTATTCTTATAAAATAAAAACAAAAACCGTCGCTGCACAACAACTACGAAAGATAACAAATGAACCTACTAAGACTTTTACTCTCACTATTAATGATATCGCCTGCACTGCCTATCTTGCCAAAGCCACATGTTGGGCGAATCGCAAGCCTTGGGCGTACTGTTGTGCACGTCTTAAACACAATACCTACCGAGCAAGACAAGCTACCACAAGAATTAAGCGTTACATTTGATGGCATACAAAGCAATGATAATGGCAAGCCTATTGCCGAGCATTCATTCTGGCCCGCCAATGGCGAGCAATTTACTATTTCCAGCCAACAAGACGTTGCAGTAGCAGAAATTGCCAGAACGCTTGGCATTAAAGCGCAAAGCTCTTACACAATGACAGAAACAATTAATCTGCCAGGAATAGGGAATGTGAAATTAATACAGCAGATATCGGGCACTAAACTGAGCAGTACAATGCAAATAGGCCTTTCAGCCCCGCAACTTGGCATTGACCAACAACTATTTAATGACCGTGAATGGCATACGGTCACCATTGCACACGTTAATGAAACCAATGAAATGATAGGTGAATATCGCATCCATTATTGCCAACACTACTTTGGGTCGTACCTTGCAGGCCTCATGAAGGGCAAAAAAACCGACTTGCAAGAAAATCTGGCTGTAGCAAGACGTACGGTATGGAATTCGCTTTGGCTTGCAGCGGGTGCATATACTGCAATAAAGGTTTTGCCGGAATTTAACGAAGATGCAAAGAAAGAGATAGAATATTGCAATGAAATGGTCAAGAGCGAAGTCGCCGAAAGGGTGCTAGATGTTAATAGCGATATACAAAAAGCACTCGAAATGTTCGAGCCACCAACCAATGAAGCAGCAAACGTTAACACTGTTAATGCAAGAGTGGCTGAAATCAAAAATAATCTACTGAGGGACCTTGATCCAAAGAGCAAAAGATACCACGAGGTTACGGATTTGTACAAGATTCTTTACGGCAACCCTGATCTCACCGTAGAGCAAAACATCGAAAGCTACAAAATGGACAATTATATATCCGATAAATATGTGGCTTTGACAAAATTTCTGCGTCTTGCATCAGCAGGTGCCACAAGAGAGGAATGTCATGTCGCCCTTGGTAAATCAATATTTAATACGTCGGCCAAAGCACTTAAATTAATTTCAAACCCAATCTTACAATCTGCATTTATGCTTGCTGGGCTGTACCTTGTAGCTTCCAAGCCAATGCCGTATCCAAACGTGATTTACATAGTGGAATACAGCTCGGCTAGCACACAGCCATAACCGTTTACAATGTGGCTACGTTGCGCGCATCATCATAAAATACCTTGCTGCGCCATACAGGCTTACATTGTAATCTGCAAGAACGTAAATAGGCACCTGGTCAATCACCTCTAAAAGCTTTCCTGCTCTTTTTAGCTCAGCTACAAATGCCTCTTGTTCAAATAGGGCAACATTATGCGCTGCTATGCCACCCGCAATATAAAGTCCACCCAGGCACAGGGACTCTAAAATAAAATTTTTAGCACAACGCCCCATTAATTGGGTGTACTTCTGGTAGGTATTCCAACAAATTTGATCATCGTGCCGACGGGCAAAAATTTCATCCGCTGGAAGCTCACCGCCAGAATATCCGTTTATGCAATGTCCAAAAAATCGATGTAGACGTCTGATGCCCGCCCCAGATAAAAGGTTTTCAAATGACAGTGGCTCAAGCATATTCTCCTCTGTTCTGATAAAGTCCACTATTTCGAGGTCCTGCACAGTATAAAATGGACAATCAGCATGCCCACCCTCGCTGGGGATGCTTTCGTACCGTTCTGTTGCAACATTCCAAAATAAAATTGATTTTCCCAGGCCTGTTCCTGCTCCTAAAACAGCTTTGTTGGCATAAGCTCTAGCTACTCCTGGACGAACTAATACAATCGATTTTGGGTCTATTACATCAATTGCATAGCCAATAACCTCAAAGTCGTTGGCCAACTCCACATCTGCAATCGCCGTCTTTGCAACAATCCTATCGAGGTCTATTGAAAGCTGTAGGTTTGTTGCCTTAACAAAACGCCTATTTTCAGACAATATCCCGGCAGCTGCTATACACAAGCGCACAATAACAACCCCAACTAACGATTCAATACGCGCAAGAACCTGCCGTAAAGCCTCTTCAAAGTTTAGTATTTGCCCACTCTTGCAATGAAAAGAGGCTAAAAGCAATAGACTTTTGTTATCCGATTCTTTTGTAATAAATAATCCAAAGTTTGCATTTGTTCCGCCAATATCAGCCGTTAAAAGAAGATTTTGCGCGCTAGCACGCTCCGCTGATAGGTATACCACCTCGCGCCACTGTAACATTACTTACTCCTTATCAGTTGTGTTTTACATATCTGTTGACATAGATTTTTAAGAGATGCTACAATAAATTATATCTAACTGTTAATTTTTTTTCACCTTAATAAAAGGAAGCGTCACCATGAAAAAAATACTAATTGGGCTCACACTTATCATCGGATGCAGCACATTGATAGTACACGAAGCAGAGGCTGTAAAACATAATTCATCGAAATCTATAAAAACAGGTAGCGTAATTGATTTTTCGGAATTTGCTGCCAACTACAGCTGTCCAGATAAGGCATTAAGTGATATTTTACTAGAACGTAAAGTCATAATTGATTTTTTTAGTAACGGATGTCCGCCATGCAGAGCATTCGCACCAACTTTTAAGCAAGCAGCCCAAGAACACACCGGTGTCGTATTCGTAAAAATCAATGTTTCAGATCACAATAGTATTGCCAATCGATATAATGTGCGTAAAATTCCTTCCATTCGCTTTTTTGTTGATGGACAAGAAACTGGCCAAGAACATGGCAAGCTAGAGACGCGAGAGCTTACGTCTGCTATCAGGCGACATTTACGCTAAATGGACACTAGCACCCTAAAGTTTGACCTGTTGATTTTTGAACCACGTACCTTTACCAACCGTAGTTCATGCCAAAGTGAATTTCATATCCGGTTTCGGAATCGCGTGGGTTGAATCGGTTATGGCGCGCATCAAGCTTAAACCCTATATCGACCTTAACGGGCGTTGGATTGAGCAAACGTAACCCAAGACCTACAGAATGGCGGTAGTCAAAACCGTTGTTTGAAAGGCCAGGAACTGTTCCTACGGTATCGGAATATGGATTGCTCCACCCAGCACCACCATCGTAAAAGGCAACGCCGGACATATTTAAATCCGGCGTAATAGGGAAAATGAGCTCCGCATTCCAAAACATAGTCTTACTTGCTCCAATGCTATCCCCGTAAAAACGCGGTCCAATCTGTCCAAACAGAAAACCACGTACACTAGATTGACCACCAATATGAAATAGTTCGCCAAACGGTATGGCTTTGCCTTTAAATGGTGATGCCCACCCAAAAAAAGTATGGAAATGAAATACCAAATCATAATCACCAATTAAGGCTGTATACCAATGATAATCAAAAGTAAATTTATAAAACCCTATTAAATCTCCAAAGCTTGGAGCAGCAAAACGAGAGAAAAGTTTCCATTTATGTCCTCTGCTTGCATGCATAGGGTTATTAAGCCTATCTTGTCCAAGCTCATACGATACCCACAAAAATCTTCCTTTTGCAAACTCTTTATTAAGGATTTGTTGATACACACCGTTGGCAACTAGGCCAGCGCCACTGATATTTGCAATAGGGGGATTTTCGTAATGGACACTATCAATCCCTAAAGAAGCGACCAGGTGAGCACCTGCACAGATAGGCATATCCGGCGGAGTAATAAATCCTCCACTAAATCCAAAACCGGTTAATTTTTCATTAATTGCTTGCGGAAAAACGTTACGTAATTCATCATAGGTCGGTCTGCGGTGATACACATTAAAAGCACCTGTGATCGGTTTATCAAAAAGCCATGGCTGGGCTATGTGAAATACAGCCGTTTGCTCCTCTTGCGCCCAACTGCCTTCCAAACTAAAATTAATACCTTTTCCAAAAAGATTCCTGTCAGATACAAGTCCTTTTACGGAAAGCCCTGTTGTTGGGGATCTCAAATCCGTTCCGCCAAATCCGGCCTGCATATTCATGCTGCCTGTTCTTGCCTCTCGTACAACCAAATCAAGATCGACTTCACCAGGACCAATTCGATGTATTTTCCAATTTACTCCATCACGTGGTTCAAAATAACCAAGAGCCTCAACATTTTGTTTGGATAAATCCATGCTCCTCGCAGAAAGCAAATAGCCTTCTTGCACAAGTAATTCTCTACGAATAACCTTATCTCTTGTTTTACGATTTCCTCGAATTGTTACTCGATTAAGCAATATTCGATCACCAAGCTGGATCGAAAATGAAATGGAAACGATCTTTTTTGAGTCGTCAATCTGCGGAATGGGCGTTACCTGTGCAAAAATATATCCAAAATCCCCACAAAGCGTTTCAAGGGCCCTCACTGAATCTGCCACCTTTTCTCTGCTAAAAATATCCCCCACTTGTACCGGAATACCTGCAAGCAAGGCAGCCTCAGGAATATTTAATTCATTTTTGAAGATTTCAACCTTTTCTACGGTAAAACAATCACCTTCGTCAACTGCAAAAGTTATAGTAATATTTTTCGAACAGGGCTCAATCGATACATCGGCATCTGCAACATGTGCCTGAATATAACCTCTATTTTGATAGCATTGCTCAATCATATACTTGTCACCCTCTAACCGATCCGGGTGAAATGTTCCCGATCCATCCAAAAAGCTCAGTAACCAATCTTCCTTGGTAAACATTGCAGTTCGTAATTCCTTTGATGAAATCACCTCATTGCCAACAATTTTAATCTCTTTAACAAGCGACTGGAGCCCCTCATGCACCGTTAATAATAGACTTGCCTTACCATCAGCAACATCTATTTCCAGCGATGACTCGATGTTTGCTTGTGTGTATCCCTTTTCTCGATATAATTTTTTAATTTTATGCCCGATAACGGTTAATGCAGCCTCGTCAACAAATGAAAGCGAATCCAAATCTACCTTTTTCTTAACATCAGCCAACGAAATTTTTTTATTGCCAACCAATACAACATCTTTTACAGAAGGCTTTTCATTGACGATAATATATAAATTGACACTGTCGTTGCCCACCGGCTTAGCACGTAATTCAATACCATTAAAATGGTCAAGATGATTATATATGTTATTAATAAGAAATCCGGACTTCGAAGGGTCGAACAGATCACCGACAGCATAAGGAATATGCACTAAAATAGCTTGCTCTGGGGTAAAACGATTTCCAATTATTTCAACTGAGCGAATGATACGGTCTTTAAGGTCGCTATTTAATATGACTACCTCATCAAGTTCATCAGATTCATCATCGTATTCTTGATCTTGCTCTATCTGATCATCACCAGACTCATTTATTTGATTGGATAACTCTTGCGAATTTACATAGGTCATCTCAGGCTGCATATCAGACTCCTCCGCTGCAATAAGTGGCCTGCACGGCATGAGGGTTAGAGCCACGATAATCATTAGCCCAATAAAGTTGGTAATTGTTTTTGGCATAGCCTTGTACTCCTGCATTATTCCAAAGGTGTCACACGTTTTAAATATGTGTCGGGTGATTACCAGAAGGGATCAGCCATGTATACTACTATTTTTTTAGAAATTGACTAGAGTACAGTAATGCAACACCATCGTAAATCTATAGTCTGCACTCTCAAGATTCATAAAAAAAATTAGGGTTTTTAACCAATAGGATTATCTTATGCTGGATGTGCTTTTTACGAAGAGTGTATTGTTTGTACTTGGTCTCTGGGTTGGAGTTTTACTCTTTGGATGGCAAAGCCCCGAAAAAGAAAAATATGATCTGCTTAGAGCGGTCGCAGCAGGCGACACTAGCAAGGTTCGAAGACATATAGAGAAAGGAACAGATCTCAATAAAGGAGAATATGTTGAACAAACTCCCCTCCATATCGCCATAGCCTTTCAACAAGAAGAGGTTGTAAAACTTCTTCTTGAAAGCAAAAGAGTTAATATAACTCATCAAAACAATTTTTTTGGTGAATCAACCGTAAATCGAGCATTACGTGCAAAAAAAGATACAAAAGGTGATAGAATAGTACAATTAATTAAAAAGACTGTTGCAGAGGCGGAAATGTATGTTAATGCCTCTGATCCTCCGGAATATGATGTCTAATAGTGGCAGGGCAACACCTCTATAAACGCTCAAATAAGAAATGTATCTGCAAAAGACTTGCCCTTGCTTAATGGACAAAACCTATAATAGCTCCAATGTCAACATTTGCACTACTTAAAAAAGTAATTTGACAAAAAAGCACAGTATCTATCTATACTGTTTACGCCATCAAAAACTGCGAAAAAAGTTAACATTTGTCAGCACATTGGGTTACCTCATGCTGAATTTATTATTCATTCCAGGATGTATCATTGTTGCTCTCTTTAGCGCTGCTTTGTTCATTGTCACACCGGAAGAACCAAGCATTGATTTTTACACAGCTCTACACACGGGTGCCACAGAAACTATCAAATGGTATGTAGAAAATGGAGCTGATCTCAATAAATATTATTATGATAGTCGCATCCATGACCATCACGCCTCTCACTATTGGCATCTAGACAATGGAGCAATTCTCGACAAAGTACATTATCTTGACAATAGTCTCTGTGACAATAAAAACTGCCACATTGGTGGAAGCCCTCTGAGCATTGCAACAAGACAACAATATCAAGACATTG
>Ga0207000_1168_pt1 | contig 19431 bp, 14 predicted proteins | sample Alteio_BWMinCont_90_FD_153498 | JGI IMG/M metagenome (GOLD analysis project Ga0207000, IMG submission 153498) | Enriched cells from forest soil in Barre Woods Harvard Forest LTER site, Petersham, Massachusetts, United States -... | ecosystem: Environmental > Terrestrial > Soil > Temperate forest >...
TCGGCTTTGATTAATTTCATGTCCGGCCCTGAGGCTTCACTATGAGCGCTACGACGATTTCCGCAGAGAAAATGCATCTGACCCGCGAAGAAATCAATCGCAAACAAAAAGAATACATATTTCCTTCCGTCACGACTTACTTTTCCGATCCGCTGCCGATGGATCACGCTTTAATGCAGCATGTCTGGGACGTCGAGGGCAAAAAGTATCTGGACTTCTTTGGCGGCATCGTGACCATCAGCGTGGGCCACTGCAATCCGCGTGTGATCTCACGCACCAAAGCGCAGATTGATCGGCTGCAGCACGTCTCCACATGCTTTCCCAACGAGCCGATGGTCACGCTAGCGGAGAAGCTAGCCCAGATCACGCCTGGAGCTTTGAGAAAATCGTTTTTCACCAGCAGTGGCACCGAGGCCAACGAGACCGCGATCCAGGCGGCACGCATGCACACCGGAAACTTCGAAGTGGTCGCGCTGCGTCACGGCTACAGCGGACGCTCTTCGCTGGCACGCGGGCTGAATGGCATGAGCACCTGGCGGCGGGGCACCATCGAGGTTGGCATCGTTCATGCCATGAATCCATACTGCTACCGTTGCCCGCTGGGATTGAAGTATCCCGACTGCGAGGTCGCATGCGCCAAGGATATCGAGAACACGATTCAGTTCTCGACGTCGGGACGCATTGCGGCTTTCCTGGCTGAGCCCATCCAGGGCGTCGCTGGCTTTGTCACGCCGCCGAAAGAATATTTCAAAATCGCCTTCAACATCGTGAAGCAATACGGCGGCGACTTCATCGCGGATGAAGTGCAAACTGGATGGGGGCGCACCGGTCGAAAGTGGTTCGGCATCGAACATTGGGAGGTTGAGCCTGACATGATTACCGCAGCCAAAGGCATGGGAAATGGCGTGCCCATTGGGTTAACGATCGCCAAGCCTGAGATCGCGGATTCATTTCAGGGGCTCACGATTTCGACATTCGGCGGAAACCCTGTCACTTGCGCGACCGCCAAAGCTGTCATCGATGTGATCGAAGAAGATGACCTCCGAACCAACGCCGTGGAAGTTGGCGCCTATTTTCGCGAGAAACTGGAAGAACTGCAGCAGAAGCATCCGCTGATCGGCGACGTTCGTGGAATGGGCCTGATGCAGGCGCTCGAATTGGTCGAGGATCGCGCCACGAAGCAGCCTTCGCCGGCAGGCACACACGCAATGATGGAGGAATGCCGCAAGCGCGGTCTGCTGGTCGGCAAAGGTGGCTTCTACGCCAACGTAATTCGCATGTCACCCCCGCTGAATATTTCAAAGGCAGATGTTGACGAGGCCGCGCGCATTTTGGACGAAAGCTTCGCAGCGGTGAAGAAATAGACCCTGCGCTGCGGATTTGCGCCGGCTAACGCGATGCCAAACCATTAGTGCGCTTCTTCCGCTGCCGGCGCCGTATCCGCCGTGTCTACCTGGATCGGCCTTGGTGGCAGATCCGGCATGGGCTGAAACGCTCCTGGATCCTTCCCAGCCAATGCAACTTTCATGAAATCCATCCAAACAGGGAGCGCGGCGCGGGCTCCGGTTTCCTTGGCTCCGAGGGATTTCTTCTCGTCATAACCAATCCACACTCCGGTGGTCATTGCGGGCGAGAAGCCGACAAACCAGGCGTCGGTGAAATCGTTGGTGGTACCGGTTTTGCCTGCGAGCGGATACTTCATGCTCGAAGCGGCAATCCCGGTTCCATGCAGCACGACTTCCCGGAGCATGAAGGTCATGATGCGAGCCGTGCGAGCGCTGATCACGTCTTTCACGTCGGGAAAATCTTCCTCCAGCACGCGGCTTTCGTAGTCCTCAACTTTCGTGATGTAGCGCGGCATAATGCGGACGCCGTCATTCGGGAAAACGCTGAAGGCGGAAGTCTGCTCGAACAGCGTGACCTCGGCCGCGCCCAGCGCCACGGGCAGGTAGGCCGGGATATTAGAAGTAATTCCGAAGCGGTGCGCGTAGTCGATCACGGTCCTTATTCCGACACGGTCCGCGAGCTTGAGTGCAGGAATGTTGCGGGATTGCGCGAGCGCCCGCCGCAGAGTTATCGTGCCTTCAAACTTCTCATCATAGTTATGCGGGGTGTAAGGCCCGGATGCGGTCTGGAAAGAGACAGGCGCATCGAGGATGGTGTCGTCCGGTCTTGCGCCCTGATCGATGGCGGCAGTATAGACATAGGGTTTGAACGACGATCCCACTTGCCGTAGCGCCTGGGTAGCGCGATCGAACTTGGACAACTCAAAGTTCCGCCCGCCGACCATCGCCTTGATCTCGCCCGTGGCATTGTCGATTGCGATCAATGCACCCTGCGTGCCCGAGTCCTGCTCCAGGCTCACTCGCGCCTTGCCCTCGCTGCCGAGAGTGACGATTTTCAAATACACAACGTCACCCGGCTTCAGAATCTCCAGAAGCTTGTGTTGGGTCCAGACTGCGTCCGCCGGCAGAAGAGTTGCAGTATATCGGCCGAACTTGACGGCCGCTGATCCGGGCGAAACAGCCATAACCAAGCCGTGGATGTAGCCGTTGACCTCAGGCTCCTCGTCCCAGTCAGGATGCTGGTAGTTGGCGAGAGTTGTGCCTTCAGTCAACACATTTTCCAGATGGCCTTTCCACCCGTGGCGGCGTTCATATCTGGCTAAGCCGTCGAGCACGGCTTGATTCGCGGTCCGCTGCAGATCCATGTCGAGAGAAGTGTGTACTCGCAATCCGCCCTCGAGAACCTGATTGCTGCCATATTTGTTTTCCAGATAGCGCCGAATCTCTTCGACAAAATACGGCGCCAGCGAATTGGGATCGTGCTGCAGCTTTAACTCGATCGGTTTGTTACGAGCGTCTACGGCTTGTCGCGCCGTGATTTTGCCATCTTCCAACATGCCATTGATAACCAGATTGCGACGTTTGATCGCGCGATCGGGGTGATTAATCGGCGAATAAAATCCCGGTGCTTTCGGCAGCCCCGCCAGCAGCGCAGCTTCTTCAAGGGTGAGTTTCTTCGCTGGCTTCCCGAAGTAGTATTCCGACGCAGCTTCGAACCCGTAGACTCCATGCCCAAGAAAGATCTGATTGGCATAGAGAGTGAAAATCTGCTCCTTGGTAAAGCGCCGCTCGATCTGAATGGCCAGCAAGGCCTCCTCGATCTTGCGATGAAAGGATCGATCGGGCGAAAGGAAGAGGTTGCGCGCCAGTTGCATGGTGAGAGTGGATGCGCCTTGCACTCTGCCGCCGGACTCAATGTCGCGGTAAGCTGCGCCAGCGATTCGCCACACATTGATGCCCCAGTGACGATAGAAATCCTTGTCCTCAATCGAAATCAGGGCGTCGCGCAACACCTGCGGAAAATCGTTGTAGGACGCCACCACTCGCCGTTGCAGTGCGAACGATCCGATGATGCGGCCCTGTCCGTCGTAAAGTTCGGTGATGGAACTGGGACGATAGTGTTCCAACTCTTCGACTTGAGGAAGATCGGTAGAATAGACCAGCAACAATCCAGCGGTCGCGCCCACGAGAGCAGCGACCAAAACCAGCAGGCCGAACAGGACGCGGCCCACCAATTTTCGTCCGGCGACTTCCACAGGTGGAAGGTCTTGATAGATGACCTTCATGGGATTGGCTCAGAATAGCATGGTTAGCTTTTGCCTCTGGCGATTTAACCGAAGGCTGTAGCGAGTTGTGACTTCGAAGAATTATGTCGAACCCAGATGCTTCGCCATGTCCAAGCCACATGGCAGGGCCCGATTTGTGCGCCCCCAGCTATCGGCTTCTTATGCTGTTGCACTACAATGCTCTCACCGCCATCAGTCTGCCAGTTTACGATGTCAAGGAAGGATTGGCGGACGGCGTCGGCGGTCTGCTTCGGCGATCTGGTTCACGCTTCCGATTCGTTCAAATAAAGAGAAGCGAGCATAACCCTATGCCTCAACTTACCTATCTCGAAGCCATACGCCAGGGCATCTGGGAGGAGATGGAGCGCGACCCTACAGTCTTTTGCATCGGCGAGGACATTGGCATCTACGGCGGCGCCTTCAAAGTGACCGAGGGCTTCATCGACCGTTTCGGGCCCGAGCGTGTGATTGATACGCCCATTGCCGAATCCGCAATTGTTGGCGCGGCCTTCGGCGCATCGCTCACGGGCATGCGTCCCGTCGCCGAATTTCAGTTCATGGATTTCATCGGTTGCGCCTTCAACCAGATTGTGAACATGGTTGCCAAAGCTCACTATCGTTGGGGTGCGCCCGCGCCCATGGTGATTCGTGGGCCCAGCGGCGGGAACGTCCATGGTGGTCCATTTCACTCGCAGAATCCAGAGATGTGGTTTGTGCATGCACCCGGCCTCAAGGTCGTTTGTCCAGCCAGCGCTTACGACGCCAAGGGTCTCATCAAGGCCGCCATTCGCGACAACAATCCGGTGATCTTCTTCGAACACAAGTATCTTTACCGGCGGATCAAAGAGGATGTTCCGGCCGAAGATTACATCGTGCCGCTGGGCAAGGCGCGCGTCGCTCGGGAGGGTCGCGACGTGAGCATTATTACTTACGCCGCGATGGTGCACGTTGCACTTGAAGCCGCTGACATACTCGCGAAAGAGGGAACAGAACTCGAAGTGGTCGACTTGCGCACCCTTTCTCCACTTGACCGTGACGCGATTGCTCAGACAGTGCGGAAAACGAATAAGGTAATCCTGCTGCATGAGGACGTGCGCACTGGTGGCATTGCGGGCGAGATCGCGGCGATTATCAATGAAGAGGCCTTTGACGATCTCGATGGCCCCATTGTCCGCCTCACGGCGCAGGATTCTCCTGTACCATTTTCTCCGCCTCAGGAGGAGTATTTTCTGCCCAACGTCGGCGATGTCGTGCGGGAGACGCGACGGCTAAAAGCATATTAGCTGCGTTTAGTCCGCGATCTCACGACAAAGTGAGCGTGGCATAAAGCTGCTGGTGCGACATAGCTGTAGCACGACGCCTACAAGTTAATCGACTGGCGATCACAAAAGAGCGAGGAGGAGTGATGCGCAATTTTATTCTCGGAGTCGTGGTTACGCTTCTGGTGCTCTGCCTGGGTGGGTTAGCTGTCGCAACCTTGGGCCTGATGCCGACCAACGCGGATGCGACTCCCCCTCGACTGGAGCGCCGCGTTGCCATGAGCGCACTTGACGCTTCTATGGAGCGCCATGCACCGCGAGTCAGTAACCCGATTCCCCCTACTGATGAGAATTTAATCGACGGTATGAAGGTGTACACCATGAACTGTTCCACCTGTCACGGAACGCTCGACAATAAGCCCAGCCCTCTGGAGAAATCTTTCTATCCGCAGGTGCCGCAGTTGATCCTTGATCCGCTGGACGATCCTGAGTGGCACATTTATTATGCAGTCCGCACGGGAGTTCGTTACACGGGGATGCCGGCCTGGAGTAAAGCTCTCAGCGACCAGGATATCTGGAAAGTCACGGCATTTCTGTCACGAATACAAAAGCTGCCACCAGGTGTCCAGGACTATTGGAAAAAATCGTTTGGAGTGGGTCCTGTGGCTGCTGGTTCAGAAAAAGAAGAAGACAAGTAGTCATCCATGGCCAACCACGGACCTTGGATATAATAAAAGATTACGCGTGGCGCGAAATTTGCCACCGGGATCGCGTGGAAGGAACTTATGCCTACTGATATCGTTATGCCCCAGATGGGCGAATCTATTTTTGAGGGCACCATTACAAAGTGGCTGAAGAAGCCTGGCGACAAAGTGCAGCGCGACGAGCCGCTGTTTGAGATTTCAACCGACAAGGTGGATGCTGAAATCCCCGCGCCCGCCTCGGGCATTCTGCAGGACATCAAGGTAGTCGAGGGCAACACCGTACAGGTGAATACGGTAGTCGGAACGATTGCCAGCGATGGCGAAAGTGCGGCACCCGCGCCCGCTCCTTCGAAGGCCTCCGCGTCCGCGCCGGTCTCGCCGGCGACGCCATCGAGTAGCGCGCCGTCCCCCCCTGCAGTCGTGCCACCGGCCACTGCCGAGCCTGCGCACGAAGAAGCTGCGCGCGAAGAAGAGGATGAGCACGCCCGATCCTCCCCGCTCGTCCGCAAAATCGCTCGCGAGCACAACGTGAACCTATCGCAGGTGCCGGGCACCGGGATGGGCGGACGCATTACCAAGCAGGACATTATGGCGTTCCTGGAGAAGCCGGCACCCGCTGCCGGATCTCCTGCCGTTTCTACTCGTGCGAGCGCACCCGCGATTTCATCATCCGCGCCTTCGCCGAGGCCAACCGCCCCAACTGCAGCGGCATTCCCCGGCGACATCGTACCCATGACGCAGATGCGCAAGATCATCGCTCAGCGAATGATCGAATCCCGCCGCACCAGCGCTCACGTTCACTGCATGTTTGAAGTGGATATCACTCGCATCGTGCAACTGCGTAACAAAACCAAGTCTGCTTTTGAGCAGCGCCATGGCGCGCGGCTTACCTTCATGCCGTTCTTCGTGCGTGCTGTGATCATCGCGCTTCAGCAGTTCCCGATTGTCAATGCGTCCATCGAAGGCGAAAACATCCGGTACCACCGGCACGTTAATGTGGGGATTGCGGTCGCGCTCGATTGGGGCCTCATCGTTCCCGTGCTGAAGAATGCTGATGAGCTGAATTTCCTTGGCCTGCAACGCGGGATTTCCGACTTAGGCGAGCGCTCGCGCTCAAAGAAACTCAAGCCCGAGGAAGTGGAAGGTTCAACTTTCACGGTTACGAATCCCGGACAGTTTGGAGCTGTTTTCGGACTGCCGATTATCAACCAGCCGAATTCGGCGATTTTGGGTGTGGGCGGTATCGTTAAAGCGCCTTTGGTAGTCACTGACAACGATGGCAACGACTCCATTGCCATCCGCTCGGTTGTTCACTTGACGCTGGGCTACGACCACCGACTCATTGACGGCGCGGTTGCGGATCAGTTCATGGCTTTTGTGAAGAAGACACTCGAGAACTGGAGCGAAGAGGTCGGATAGCGAAATCGCAACGTATAGAATGCTGGCTCGAAGAGGAAGCGCATGCGCTATGCCCGTTTACTTCTCGCTTTAGCCTGTCTCGCTGGCGGTGCCGCACAGTCGCAGAACGGCCCGGCGAAGATTGGTTCATCGGCCATGTGGCCGTTATCGCCGCAGTTCCTGGCCGCCGCTCACGCCGCCTGCGACAATTCATCCCCAGCCGCGGGATGCATGATCGAGCAAATGGCAAAAGCTGGAGCTCCGGCCGACGCAGTTAGTTTTACCCACGAACTTTACAAGCAGAGCCATGGGGATTTCGGGGTCATGACGGGTTTCCAGAATCAATCTCCGGTTGCCTTCGCCTGGATCACTTATCCGCTGCGCGCTAACACGAATTACGGCCTGTTGTTCGTGAATGGACAGCCACCCATTATTAATGTTGAGGATCTGCAGTTGCTCGACACTAAAACCATGGAGCGGAGTTTTCAGTTTCAGGATCTTAAGAATCAATTTCCTCAGGCCAATTTGTGGCCGGGGGATCGTGATGGAAAGACTTGGCCCAACTCGCAAGCTGGGCCGAATGGTGGGATCCAATTCGTGGTGAGCTATCCGTTGCGCAACGGATGCCACGCTTGCGCCAGCGCTGGATCTGCCCTGTTTAACTGGAACTTCGATGCCCATGGGAAATTTCTCGGGACGACGTTCCTGGGCCTGCTCGCACCGCCGCTGCACTAGCGCTCGTTTTGTGAAACTCAAAAGCAGAAGACGCGAGATTGATGAAGAATCCCTCCGTCGTCCCTAAAAGCGGGCAGATTTACCCGCGGTGAGAATAACTGCCTAAGCCGGCCAGATGCTCAGGGCGGTCTTGCTGAGAATCTGCTGCTTGGTTTCCTCTTTCAAGGGCAAACCACGAAAATCATCGAGATTCTTTTTGATGTCGGGAACACCCGGCCCTGGCCAGTCTGTGCCAAAAAGCGTCTTATGTGCAATCTCTTCCAGCCGCGGGAAATATTTCAACAGCGTCTTGGGCGGGATGCCGCTAATGTCGAGGTAGACGTTAGGATGGCGGCGGAGTAGGAAGAAAGCTGTTTGCATCCATAGCGGGCGGCCGCCGTGGGCGAGCAGAATTTTCATCTTCGGAAAATCGACCGCGACATCGTCAACGAAAATGGGGTCGCCATAGCGGTTGCGGGCTCCGTGAAAAATCGATGTGCCGGTGTGGAACATGACCGGAATGCCGTTGGCTTCGGCGGCCCGGTAGATCACTTCCAGTTCGGTCACGCCATTCTGGTAGTCGTTGGGAAACAGAAGCTGGTGGGGAGGGTGAATCTTGATCATGCGGATCTTGAGCCGCAAAATGTGCTCGACGTCGGCCAGAATGTTCTGGCTGTGACGCGGGTGCAGACCGCCGCATGAGATCAAACGTGTAGGGTTTTCCTTGACGTATTCGGCGATCCACTGATTGACCGCAGCCGTAAACCCGATGACTTCAGGAGCTACGTAGTTGATAAGCACGCCGCGATCAATGCCGACGGCGTCCATGTGTTTGAGAAACGATTTGGGCGAGCGGCAGAACTCGGCGATCTGCTCGTAATTGTGCCGCTTGCGGCGGATCAATTCCAGAGCGTCGGGATGAAACATCTCCATCGGCGCGATGTGGATGTGACAATCGGTGATCAAGTTTGTTGTACCACGTATGTATCCAATTCATCATCCCGAACAGACTGAGCCAGCTGTCTGAGGTATCCAGTTACTTTGAAGTGGCTACTAGCCATAATGGAACATTTAGCTAGGATGCTGCTTAACTGTAACATCTGGAAAAACCAAACGCGTAAGACTTGAAATCTGCACCTTCAATCAATCTTCTCCGAAGTCGCGGCGTCGCTGAATGCAAAGCGCTGGTCGCGGAGCCGCTCGCGTGCGCCTGCACCGCTCGTTGTGCAGCAAAATTTCCACTTGCCAGACGGTACTACTCTGGTTACTATTCACCATCTCGGAGAACCAAACTTGGCCGTTTTCTCTATGAACATCGGTGAGACGATCAGAAATTACAGGCTGGGGAAAGGTATGTCCCAGGGCGACATAGAAAAGCGCACAGGCCTGTTGCGCTGCTACCTGTCGCGAGTGGAGAACGGCCACACTATCCCTTCTCTCGACACCCTTTCTAAGATCGCTGGGGCGATGGAACTTCCGCTGTCTCAATTCTTTGCGGAGTCCGGCCATACAAACGGGGGCAAGGGATTGCCCCAGCTCTCTGATGATGAAGTCCGCTTTCTGAGCCAAATCCGCCGCTACTCCGTGAGCCTTAATGACAGCGATCGCAAGCTAGTTTTGGCCATGGTCAAGAAGATGGCTTCGAATGCAAAGTAGTTAAAACAAGCTGTCAGCTTCAGCCTGGAAAACCCCGCTTCCATTTCAAAATGCCATGGCCTGCGGCGAAACCGCAGATTCAGAATCCAAAAGGCTGAAGGCTGATCGCTCGGTTACTTCCGTTCCATCCCTCCTGTGACCAACGGGTACCTCGCCCGCCCGCCGCATACGCCCTATATTGTGAATTGGAGATCTCTCTGTGACTCTCGACGAAGAACTGACTCTTCTTGAAACCCAACTGCGCCGACTCAAGATCGAGTACGAAGTGTACTTCAGCAACCCCACCAAGAAACCGCCCACGGATGTCGAGTGGAAGGTGCTTAGCATGCTGCGCAAGTTTAGCGATGGCGGACGGATGAGCTTTCAACAGCGCTTCCGCTACAACGAAATGGCGCAACGTTATGCAATCTATAGCGACTTATGGCGCAAGAAAGGCCGCATTCGCGAGGAGGGCTACCGGCGTCCGCAGGATGCGCTGCTTTCCGTGCAAGGAGTGCGTCCCGCACCGGAACATGAACCCGCGCACCGTCCGGCATACGGATTAAGCCACGCCACGGCCGCGGCAGTCGCGCCCGGCGCAGACGATGGGCCACTCACCATACAGTGTTCCGATGCCCGCGCCGAACATGATCAAGTGGAAAAGCTTTATAACGCACTGACCGAAGCCAAGAAAAAAGCCGGCGAGTCGGTAACCGGCAACATCGAGAGCTTCACATCGTTTGTGCAAAAGAAAACTGACCAGATCCGAAAACAGCACGGGTGCCAATCCGTGGAATACACCGTCGAGATGCAGGGCGGCCAAGTCCGGCTGAAGGCGAAAGCCAAATCATAACAATCATGTGCGGTGACGGGCGACTGGCCCGCCCGCGACACAGGCCCAGACGCCCTCGTCCAGGCGGACGACCGAAGCTCGGCTCCGCTTTTCCCGCCAGAGCCTTCAACTGATAAACTTTTATTTCGCTCCGTTTCTTATCAGAGGCCTTCATGTCCCCAGGAAAGATCCAGCGCGCCATTCTCAGCGTCACCGATAAAACTGGACTCGTCGAGTTCGCCCGCAAGCTGTCCGGTCTGGGCGTGGAACTCATCTCGACGGGTGGAACTGCGAAACTGCTGCGCGAATCTGGCATTGCTGTAAGAGACATCTCCGAACTCACCGGATTCCCCGAGATGCTCGACGGTCGGGTCAAAACTCTGCATCCCAAGGTCCACGGGGGCATTCTGCATCGGCGTGAGGATCCGGCGCACCGCACGGCGGTCGCTGAACACGGAATCTTGCCGATCGACATGGTGGTCGTCAATCTCTATGCCTTCGAAAAGACCGCAGCCAAACCGAACGTACCCTTTGACGAGTTGATTGAGAACATCGACATTGGCGGGCCCTCGATGATTCGCTCCGCCGCCAAGAACTTTCAGGACGTTGCAGTCGTCACTTCGCCCGGCGATTATGACCGGATTGCGGAAGAGTTGGCGAGATCGGGCGGTGAATTGTCGTCTGCCACGAGATGGAGTTTGGCGCAGAAAGCTTTTGCGACGACGGCAGCGTACGACTCCGCCATTGCTTCCACCCTGGAACGGGTCAGTGCCAACGGGCGTTTCGAGTTTCATGAGGAAGCTGGCTTCCCGCAAACCCTGCGCCTGTCCTTCAAGAAGGTGACGGACTTGCGCTACGGAGAAAATCCGCACCAGAAGGCTGCGATGTATTCCGACGGCTCGGGCAAAGGCGTGGCCAATGGCCGACAGATTCAAGGCAAGGAACTTTCCTACAATAACATCGTCGATCTCGAAGCCGCATGGGACCTAGCCCAGGAGTTCGAAGAGCCAGTTTGCGCGATTATCAAACACACAAATCCTGCCGGAACCGCCACGGGCGCGACTTTGGTCGAGGCCTACAAAAAAGCGCTGGAGTGCGATCCGGTTTCTGCTTTCGGAGGCGTCATCGGCGTGAATCGTCCGGTCAACGGCGACGCGGCCGAACAGATGGCGAAGCTCTTTCTCGAAGTGATCGCCGCGCCAAGCTTTGACGAAGCCGCCCGGGCCAAGTTCGCATCCAAGAAGAACCTGCGCTTGGTGGAGGTGAGCGACGCTCGGCAAAAGTGGGTACTCAAAAATGTTTCTGGGGGAATTCTGCTGCAAGATGCCGACGCGCGCCCACTCACAGAAAATGATTTGAAAGTGGTCACCAAGCGGCAGCCCACGCCAGAAGAAAAGCGAGCTTTGCTTTTCGCCTGGAAAGTCAGCAAGCACGTGAAGTCCAACGCTATCGTCTATGCCCGCGACGGACAGACTGTGGGCGTCGGAGCTGGGCAGATGAGCCGCGTGGATTCGTGCAAGATCGGAGCTATGAAGGCAGTGCTTCCGCTGAAGGGAACCGTCGCCGCTTCTGATGCGTTTTTTCCGTTTCCAGACGGAGTCGAAGAAATTGCAAAGGCTGGCGCGAGCGCGATCATTCAGCCCGGTGGATCAGTGCGCGACGCAGAAGTAATCGAGGCTGCGGACCGGCTGGGTCTAGCTATGATCTTTACCGGGGTCAGGCATTTTAGGCATTGATGGGAAGCACTTAGCATTTGGCGTCTGGGCTGACGAATCGAATCGCAAATCGAGCTCTGGCTAACTGCCAAGTGCTAAATGCTGGAATTCTTTATCCATCCGCCCCTGTACCTCCGAATCTTCCTGATGCTGTATCTCCGGGCACTTTTTCGCTATCCTCGTTGACGAAGGTTTACAATGAAGAAGAGCACCCACCTACTGCGCTCCGGCATCTAAACGCCTTAGGTTTGGGAATCCGATAGGTCCTAGATGAAAAGTATGCGCTGGTCTATTCTTGTTTTTGTGTTGTTTTTGGCTGTCGCCGCAGTGGGGCAGGAATCTGCCTCCTCCCCCTCCAGTGCTCCTGCCACGGCTGCAAAGCCGGCGACCGCAGTTGCTCCGCGAAAAGTGGATCGCGCGGCTGCCTATTACCATTACACCGTGGCCCATATGTACGAGGATCAGTTCGCGGTCTACAACCGCAGCGATCTCGCCACTAAAGCCATTGAGGAATATCGGCTTGCAATTGACGCTGACCCCACTTCTGAATATTTGACGTCGGGTTTGGCCGAGTTGTACGCCAAAACAGGGCGCATCCGTGACGCCGTGCTTGAGGCTCAGGATATCCTCAAGAAAGATCCCAACAACCTGGAAGCGCACAAGCTGCTAGGCCGGATTTACCTACGGTCTCTGGGAGATGTCCAGAGCGGAACTGGCTCTGATAGCGTGCTCAAGTTAGCCATCGAGCAGTACGAAGAAATCATAAAGCTTGAACCCGACAATGTAGACGATCACCTGCTTCTGGGACGGCTTTACCGCCTGAATAACGACTTGCGAAAGGCCGAGAGCGAATTCAAGATCGCAGTCAAGCTGCAACCTGATTCCGAAGAAGCCGTCACCACGCTTGCATATCTCTACAACGAAGAAGGTGACAGCGCTCGCGCCGCCGAGACTTTGAGTGCAGTCCCCGACGCGGCGCGTTCCGCGAAGCTCTACTCCGCGCTCGGCTATACCTACGAGCAGCGCAAGGAATACAAGCAGGCGATTACCGCTTACAGAAAAGCCATCGAACTCGATCGCGACAATCTGGACGCCATTCGCGGTCTAGCGCAGAATTTGTTGAATGACGGTCAGACGGATGCCGCGCTTGAGCAATACAAAATCATCGCGGACTCGAACCCCGAGGACGCGCAGACCTATTTGCGCATGGCCGAGATTTACCGCAGAAATGGCCAGTTCGATCTCGCGTTGGACAACTTGAAGAAGGCCGAGTCCATGGTGCAGGACTCGATGGAAGTGCCTTACAACATCGCTGCCGTTTACCAGGCGCAGGGCCGCTACGACGAGGCCGCGCAGATTCTGCAAGACCTGGTCAAGAAAACCGACAAACCGGACAATAGCTACAGTCAGAGCGAGAAAAACAACCGGGCGGTGTTTCTGGAGCGCCTGGGAACGGTCTACCGCGACAACAATAACGATCAGCTCGCCGTAGAGACCTTCCAGAAGATGTTACCTCTGGGTGACGACAATGCCGAGCGCGGCTACCAGCAGCTTATCGACACCTATCGGGAAGCCAAACAGTGGCAAAAAGCGACCGACGTTGCCAAGGAAGCGACTCAGAAACTGCCCAACGATCGCGGCCTGAAGATGGTTTATGCCGCGCAACTCGCCGACATGGGGCAGGTGGACGCCGGCCTCGATCAGGTGAAGTCACTGCTCAAAGGAAACGCTGACGATCGCGATGTCTACATTAACCTGGCCCAGATGTATACCCGGCTGAAGCGCTGGCCCGAGGCCGAAGCGGCGTTGGACAAGGCTGCTCAACTTTCAACCAAGGATGAGGACAAGGAGTACGTAGAGTTTCTGCGCGGGTCTACCTACGAGCGCCAGAAGAAATACGATCAGGCCGAGGAAACATTTCGCAAGGTGCTGGCCACCGATCCTCAGAACGCTGCTGTGCTTAACTATCTCGGATACATGCTTGCCGACCGCGGCACCAAGCTGGACGAAGCGCTGATCATGATCAAGAAGGCGGTCGAACTCGAACCTGCGAACGGCGCGTATCTCGATTCGCTTGGCTGGGCCTATTTCAGGTTGGGTAAGTACGAACTCGCGGAAGACAACCTGATGAAAGCGTCGCAGCGTATGGGCACGGATCCCACTGTCCAGGACCACCTCGGCGACCTCTACCAAAAAACAGGGCGTCTGAAGCTAGCCGCCGCCCACTGGGAAAGAGCGGTCAACGAGTGGAACAGAACTGTGGCGGCGGAAGTGGACACTGACAGCCTGACCCAGGTGACGCAAAAACTTGAATCCGCGAAGGTGAAACTCGCCAAGGAAGATCCAGGGAATAAGTAGCGAAGACAGCGTTCAGCACTTAGCATTCAGCTCCTTGACGTTCTCGTGGTGTGCGGAAAAAACCTTTCTGTGGCTGAATGCTGACTGCTAATTGCTGAGTGCTGCTTCTGATAAACTTTCTCTATGCTCGCCGACTACGCCGTGCGGGTGGAGCAATCCCGCGGACGCCGTTATCCCGAGCCGCAACATCCCTACCGCAACGACTTTCAGCGCGACCGGGATCGCGTCATACACTCCAGAGCGTTCCGCCGTCTTGAGGCAAAAACCCAAGTCTTCACTCGCCGTTACTCCGACCATTTTCGCAATCGTCTGACTCACACCATCGAGGTCGCGCAGATCGCCCGGACCATCGCGGCTCAACTGGGTCTGAACGTCGACCTGGTCGAGGCCCTGGCTTTGGTCCATGATGTTGGCCATCCGCCCTTCGGACACGCTGGCGAAAAAGCTCTCGACATCGCCATGCGCGAGCACGGCTATTTTTTTGATCACAACCTCCACGCCCTCCGTATCGTAGAGGATTTCGAGCTGCGCTATGCCGCTTTCCGTGGCCTCAACCTGACCTTCGAAGTTCGCGAGGGCATCATTAAACATTCCCACGATTACGCTCCTGAAAAGTTCCCCGAGCTCGCCGAATATTTGCTCGACCTTCGTCCGCCGCTCGAAGCTCAGCTCATCGATGTCGCCGATGAAATTGCCTACAGCACGGCCGACCTCGACGATGGCTACGAATCCCGCCTGCTCACGCTCGAACAGATTCGCGACGGCATCCCTATCTTCGAGCACTTCTACGGCGAGGTCGAATCGATCTATCCCCACGCGATCGACAAGCTGAAATTCAATGAGACGGTCAAACGCGTACTCGACCGATGGGTTGGAGATTTAATCGGGTGCACCAAAGAACAAATTCGGCGGGCGGGCGTAAGAGATATTGAAGATGTGCGCTCCTGTCTTCATCGACTGGTTACGCTAAGTCCACCGGTTGAGCAGGAACGGCGAGCGACTAAGGAATTTCTTTATACAAATCTCTATTTCAGCGCGACCCTCAACCCGGAAAAAGACGACGCGGGACGAGTGGTCAGCGAACTGTTCAAGTTTTGGATGGCAAAACCGGAAAGTCTACCGGCCAGTTACCAGGAAAAAGCCACGCAAGAGCCCCTGCCGCGAATCGTCTGCGACTACATTGCTGGCATGACAGATAACTACATTTACGAGCATTACGAGAAGTATTGCGGCCATTGAGAAGATCAAAACCTTTCGCCACGGATTTGCGCGGATCACGCGGATCAGGAAAAGAAAAAGATTGATCTGTGAACATCCGTACAAATCTGTGGCGAAGCTTCGTTATTTGCTTGCGACGGTCATGACTACGTCATACAGCACCCGGAACCCACGCCGCACTTCTTCTACCCGGATGCGCTCGTCATTCCCGTGCTCCGTGCTGCCTTCTTCATCCGTCGAGGTGTACGGAGTGAATCCGTAGGAGTTGATTCCCAGAGGACGATAGCGTTGATTTTCCGTGTAGCCGCTATCCAGCCGCGGCACCACCGGCGTCCCCGGAAAATACGCCGCCGACACTTTCCGAATTGCGCTGAACAGCTCTGTGTTCGTGGGCGAGGAGTTCGCGAGACGGAAGTCCGCGTTTAGCGGTGCAATGCTCACATTCGGATCATTCACCACCTGCCGGATGGTCTCCAGAAATTGTTTCGGATCATCACCCGGCAGCAGGCGCACATCGAGGTTGGCCCACGCTTCCGGTGGAATGACGTTCGTCTGTTCTGAGCCGCCCATCATGGTCAGTGCAATCGTGTCACGCAGAAGATAATTAAGTGACTCGTCCTGTTCCACCTCTCGTTGAAAATTCTTGTCCTGCAAAGCTTGCTGAATATTGCGAAACTTCTCCGCCCGCTCCGGAGATTCGTAAGGCGACATGGCGCGCAGAAATTCCTCCGCAACCGGGAGCGCCTTGAGCGGAGTGCGATAGGCAATGATTCGGTCCAATGCCTGCACCAGCCGGTTCGGCGCCGAGTCTGCGATGGGAAGGGAGCCGTGTCCCGCGCGTCCGTGGGCCACCATGTGCAGCCAGAATGCCGCCTTCTCGCCCACATCCACGCCCACGTATTTCACATGGCCGTTGTCTTCCAGAAGGTTCTCGCCACCTTCGTTAATCAGGAATTCAGCATTTCCCAACAGGTCGCGCTGATGTTCGATAAACCAATCGCTGCCCGTGCCATCGACTTCTTCATCGCTTACGGCCAGAAAAATCACGTCGCGATCAAGTTCGACCTTCTCGCGCTTCAGCATCACCATAACCATGAACTGCGCGAGGCCTTCGTTCTTCATGTCCTGCGCCCCGCGGCCGTAGATCGAGCCGTCCACAATTTCCGCGCTGAACGGCGGAACCTTCCAATGAGTCGCCTCGCTGGTGACCACATCCATGTGGTTGAGCAGAACGATCGGCCGCTGAGGAGAGGATGCGGTATGCGGAATTCGCGCCCAAATATCGGCCCGCCCAGGCGCATAGTTGAATACCCGATTTTCAATGTCTTCCCGATCGAAGATTTCCTTGAAGAATTCCGCCGCACCAACTTCGTTGCCCGGAGGGTTTGTAGTGTCGATCCGCAAGTATTCACGCTGCCATTGCAACGCGAGGTCGGCATACTGCTTCAGGCGTTCCGGAGGAATGTTGTCCGAGGCAAGCCCGTGGCTCGCGGCAGCAGTTTGCGACCACCAGAGCGCGGAAACCATGGCAAAAACGAACCCGAACAAACAAACTTTCCGGTTCCTCTCGAGCATCCTATCTCCTGTGATCTTAAGGTCTTTTGGGCACGCAGTTTTTATACCAGCCTTGCCAAAATTACCTTGGAAGCGGACATTATTCTCCGCCCTCGGCGCTGCGGGGCTACAATGTTATTGCAAGTCAAGGGGTTAGGCGTGCAGCAGTTTGGCAATCGAACTGTTATAGAGAGCTGCGGGTGCCGGAGTCAAACGGCGGCCCAGGATTTCCGATTTTGGCCATCGCGGCGTCAGCGTTGGCCGGCAATGCGCAGTGAGCTTGCCTTCAGTCAGCCGGTTAGCGGACGCAATCAAAAATCACGCAGCACGCCCGTAAGGCGTGCCGAACGGGGCTCCCAGAATGCTCCCTTCGTCGGAGGATGTCGAAAATGAAGAACCGTGTACTTGTAGCGCTGTTCGTCGCGGTCGTACTCGCCCTGCCGGCCTTTGCGCAGACGAGTTCGACCTCCCAGGATCAATCGACCACCAGCCAGCCTGCGCAGACCGCGCCTGCCGCTTCGTCAACCACCGACCAGGCTTCTTCCACTTCGCCGACTGTCGGCGCCACCGGAAAGCAGCCTTTGCAGCCTGAAACCCGCCAAGGTTTCTGGGGCAAGATGAACCCGTTTGCCCGCAAGAAGTATGTGCAGCGCCAGACCCAGCCCATCCGCGACCGCGTCAATGAACTCGACGAATTGACTGCGAATAACAGCAAGATGATCAAGGATGTTGATTCGCGGGCGCAGCAAGGCATTCAGCTCGCATCGGCCAAGGCCAATGAGGCCGATCAGCATGCCGTTGACGCCGGCAACCGAGCCCAGGCGGCCCAACAGACCGCGACCCAGGCCAATACCCGGCTCACCACGGTCGAGCAAGTAGTGGGAAACATCGATCAATACAAGGCGACGAACCAGACCGAGATCCGCTTCCGTCCGGGCCAGAGCGTTCTGAGCCAGAACGCCAAGACCGCCCTCGATGACATGGCCACCCCGCTAAAGGATCAGCGCGGCTACATCATCGAAGTCCAGGGATTCTCTTCGGGCCACGGCCAGGCCGCCATCGCAACTTCACAGAAGATGGCGGACTCAGTCGTGCGGTACCTCGTTCTGAACCACGACGTTCCGGTATACCGGATCTACGTGGTTGGCATGGGCAACGCCCCTGTTCCGAGCGCCAGCGCCGATGACCAGTCCAAGACCAAGCGAACCAGCGGCGGCCGCGTAGAAATCAGCCTGCTGAAGAACGATCTGGAACAGTTGACAGCAACGTCGACCACGCCCGATCAATCCCCAGCGAAATAGTATTAGGACGACGGGTACCAGAACCCGGACGCCCTCCCCCCAGAAAAGCCTCTTGCGCAAGCAGGAGGCTTTTTTGTTTACACCACGCTGGCTGTCTCCTGCTTCATCTTTTCAGCTTGATAGTGTGAAGTGAGTGCTTCGATCAGCGGCTGCAGTTTTCCATCCATGACTTCCTGAAGTTGATGGATGGTCAAACCAATGCGGTGATCGGTGACGCGGTTCTGTGGAAAGTTGTAAGTCCGAATCTTCTCGCTGCGATCGCCCGAGCCCACCATAGCTTTGCGTTCCTTGGCGAGCGCGTCCTGCTGCTTCTGCATCTCCATTTCGTAGAGCCGCGAGCGCAACACCCGCATACCTTTTTCGCGGTTCTTGATCTGTGACTTCTCGTCCTGGCAGCTCACAACCGTATTGGTCGGAATATGCGTAATCCGCACCGCCGAGTACGTCGTGTTCACTGACTGCCCGCCTGGCCCGGACGAGCAGAATGTGTCGATGCGAAGGTCTTTCGCTTCGATCTTGACGTCCACATCCTCCGCCTCCGGCAACACCGCGACAGTGACCGCCGAAGTATGAATTCGACCCTGCTGCTCCGTTGCCGGCACGCGCTGCACGCGGTGCACCCCGCTCTCATATTTCAAGCGCGAAAACACCCGCTGGCCTTCAATCAGGGCGATGACTTCTTTTAGCCCACCGGCAGAAGATTCGGAAGTGGACAACACCTCGACTTTCCAGCCCTGAGTCTCGGCGTATCTCGTGTACATGCGAAACATCTCCGCCGCAAACAAAGTGGCTTCGTCGCCGCCCGTGCCCGCCCGAATTTCGAGAATTACATCCTTTTCATCATTGGGATCTTTGGGCAAGAGCAGAACCTTGAGTTCTTCTTCCACGCCGCCGACGCGGCCTTCCAACTTATCCAACTCCTCTTGCGCGTAGGCCCGCATTTCTGGATCTTTTTCATCGGCGAGCACAGCCCGGCTCTCCGCAATGCCCCGTTTCAAGTCCTTATACTCGCGATATCGCTCCACGATGAGACTGATTTCGCTGTGCGCCTTTGCAGTCTTCTGGTATCTCGACGAATCATTCATGATCTCCGGCGACGCCAGCGTCTGTGT
>Ga0207000_1169_pt1 | contig 19396 bp, 18 predicted proteins | sample Alteio_BWMinCont_90_FD_153498 | JGI IMG/M metagenome (GOLD analysis project Ga0207000, IMG submission 153498) | Enriched cells from forest soil in Barre Woods Harvard Forest LTER site, Petersham, Massachusetts, United States -... | ecosystem: Environmental > Terrestrial > Soil > Temperate forest >...
TCTCCCAGCTCAACGGGCAGATGATACTCGTGCTCGAGAACCCTGGCGGTGAACCTCTCGATCGACTCATTCAGGGACCGATGGAAATGACGCAGTTTTTGCGCTTCGCCGTTGGTCTCGCAACCGCACTCACCCGGTTACACAAGCGGGGTCTGATCCACAAAGACATCAAGCCGCCCAATGTTCTCGTTAACTCCGCGACCGGCCATGTCTGGCTCTTGGGCTTTGGTATCGCTTCGCGCCTTCCGCGTGAGCACCAGTGGCCCGAACCTCCCGAGTTCATCGCCGGAACACTCCCCTACATGGCGCCAGAACAGACCGGACGAATGAATCGCTCGATCGATTCGCGGAGCGACCTTTACGCCTTCGGCGTCACGCTTTACGAAATGCTGACGGGTAGGCTTCCCTTTACGGCTTCCGATCCGATGGAATGGGTGCACTGCCACATCGCCAGACAGCCCGCGCCGCCCAGCGAGCGGTTGAAGAATGTCCCAGCCTCAGTCTCTGCGATCATCATGAAGCTACTCGCCAAAACTGCTGAGGAACGCTACCAGACAGCGGTTGGCGCTGAGAGCGATCTTCGGCGCTGCCTTGCTGAATGGGAAACTCAGCGCCTCGTCGACGAATTCGCGCTTGGCGAACACGACACGCCAGACCGGATGCTGATTCCAGAGAAACTATACGGGCGAGAATCCGAAATCGAAGCCTTGGTTGCTGCCTTCGACCGTGTTGTAGCAGGCGCCAGACCGGAGTTGGTTCTTGTTTCCGGATATTCCGGCATCGGCAAGTCCTCCGTCGTCAATGAGCTTCATAAACGGCTAGTTCCGCCGCGCGGCCTGTTCGCATCGGGTAAATTCGACCAGTACAAGCGCGACATCCCGTATGCCACCTTGGCACAAGCGTTTCAGACGCTTTTGCGTCCGCTTTTGACGAAAAATGAGACTGAGCTGGGCAAATGGCGCGATGCGCTTCAAGATGCGCTAGGTCCGAACGCAAAGCTCATTGTCCACCTTGTTCCTGAATTGCAACTGATCATCGGAGAACCCCCGCCGGTCGCCGACCTTCCACCGCAAGACGCACAACGCCGATTCCAGTTCGTCTTTCGGCGATTCATCCGAGTGTTCGCAAGACCCGAGCATCCGCTTGCTTTGTTCCTCGACGATCTGCAATGGCTCGATTCGGCAACTCTCGACTTGATCGAGGATCTTCTAACGCAATCCGATGTACCGCAGTTGATGTTGATCGGCGCCTATCGCGACAACGAAGTCGATTCTTCCCACCCGCTGACGCGCAAGCTGGATGCGATGCGCAAGGCCGGCGCGCCTGTGCAAGAGATCGTTCTGGCTCCACTAACACGTGCAGACGTGGCTGTTTTAATCGCGGATTCTTTTCACACCGAACCCGAGCGTGCTGCCGCGCTGGCAGAGTTGATCCACGAAAAGACGGCTGGCAATCCGTTTTTCGTTATTCAGTTCATTTCTGCACTTGTCGAGGAGGGTTTACTCACATTCGATTACGGCGAAGGGCAATGGTCCTGGGACCTGAATACCATTCGCGCCAAGGGTTATACGGACAATGTGGCCGACCTCATGGTCGGTAAGCTGAAACGGCTGCCGATCGAAACGCAGCAAGCATTGCAGCTACTTGCATGCCTGGGTAACCGCGCGGAGTTCGCCCTTCTCGAAATGGTTTCCCAGCAGTCGAGCGACGAAATGCACGCCCGGTTTTGGGAAGCTACCAGGACTGGATTAGTTTTCCGCTCGGGTAACGCCTACTGGTTTCTCCATGATCGGGTGCAGGAAGCAGCTTATTCTTTGATCCCACAAGATTCGCGAGCAAATGCCCACCTCCGGATAGGGAGGTTGATAGCTGCCGCGACGCCTTCCGACAAGCTGCAGGAAAAAATCTTTGAGATCGTGAACCAGCTCAATCGCGGCGTGCCACTCGTTACGTCCGACGCAGAGCGGTTGCAAATCGCCGAGTTGAATCTGATCGCGGCTCGCCGCGCACGGGCGAGCACCGCTTACAAATCGGCACTGGTCCATCTGGCCGCGGGAGAAGCCTTGCTCTCCGAGGAGCACTGGGAGACGCACCATGACCTCAGGTTTCCTTTGGCTCTGCACCGGGCGGAGTGCGAGTTCCTGACCGGTGAGTTTCTCGCCGCCGACGGGCGTCTTTCAAGATTGCGACTGAGGGCCATCGGCTCGGCAGATCTCGCCGCCGTAGCCTGCCTGCGGATAGCGCTCTACACCACGGACCGCATCGATCGCGCGGTCGAAGTCGGAGTGGAGCAGCTCCGAACATTTGGAATCGAATGGTCGGCTCATCCCAGTGAAGAGGAGGTACGCGCGGAATACGATGAACTCCGGCAGCGCGTCGGCGAGCGTCCGATCGAGACTCTCGTCGATCTGCCGTCGATGAGGGATGCGGATTTCCTCGCGCTCATGGAAGTCTTGTTGGCCATCCTCCCGGCCGCGTTGTTTACCGAGAGGAAGATCCATGACCTCGCCGTCCTCCGCATGGCGAACCTCAGCCTGGAGCATGGTTACTGCGATGCATCACCCCTAGCGTTCGGCCAGTTGAGCATGACGATCGGTCCTCGCTTCGGCCAATACCGAGACGGCTTCCGCTTCGGCCATCTGGGTGTCGCGCTTGTGGAGCGCGAGGATCTCGCGCGTTTTCGCGGCAAGGTCTACTGTGTCGTCGGCTACCATGTCTTGCCATGGACTCAGCCTATCCAGGCCGCGTCCTCGATGATACAGCGCGCGCTCGACCTGGCTCAAGAAACAGGCGATCTGCTGTTTGTGGCCCATTGCCAGACTCACTTGATCTCGCTAGGCCTGGCATCGGGAGCTCGCCTGGACGAACTGGACGTGGAAGCTGAACGCTATCTCCAGGCCACCCGCCAGCTGCGCTTCAGCCTCATCATTGACACCATGACGACGAAGCTGGCACTGATTCGCACACTCCGCGGCTTGACGCCCCAATTCGGCTACCTCGACGATGTGCATGTTAATGAGCTTCGGATGGAGCACCACTTATCCGGCAACCCTATGCTGGTGATAGCCGCCAGCTGGCACTGGATTCGAAAGATGCAGGCGCGTTATCTTGCGGGCGACTATGCGGCAGCTGCGGATGCCTTATCGAAGGCCCAACCGCTGGGCGGCGACCCCTTTTCCCAGCATTTCGAAGCAGCAGAGTTTCTATGGCGCGCTTTCGCACGCGGCATCTTGGGATTCCGCGCCTCCCGATGAAAAACAGCGGCATTCCGAGGCTCTAAAAGCTCACCAGGACCAGCTCGTCATCTGGGCGCGGAACTGCCCTGAGAATTTCGAAAACCGCGCCACGCTGGTAAGCGCGGAGATCGCACGCATCCAAGGCCGCGAGCTCGAGGCCGAGCACCTTTACGAACAAGCCATCCGGTCGGCGCACGAAAACGGCTTTGTCCACAATGAGGCGATCGCCAACGAGCTCGCCGCGCACTTCTACGCGGCACGTGGTTTCGAGAAGATCGCGCATGCATATTTGCAGGATGCCCGGTACGGCTACTTCCGTTGGGGAGCCGATGGTAAGGTACGGCAACTCGATCAGTTATATCCGCACCTGAGGGAGAAAGAGCCGACGAGCACGATCGGGGCGCCGGTCGAACACCTAGATCTCGCTACCGTTATCAAAGTCTCGCAAGCAGTTTCGAGCGAGATCGTCCTGGAGAAACTGATCGACACACTGATGCGCACAGCGATTGAACACGCGGGTGCTGAGCGAGGTATGTTGATTCTTCCGCGAGGTGTTGAGAAGCGGATAGAGGCGGAAGCCACTACCAGCGGCGACACTGTCATCGTGCGCCTGCGAGATGTGTCCGCGGCTGGGGCCGGGCTGCCAGAGTCAATCGTCCGTTACGTCGTGCGCACCCGAGAGAGCGTGATTCTCGACGATGGCTCAGCACGGAACGCTTTTTCCGCGGATACGTACATCCGTCAGCATCGCGCCCGTTCAGTTCTCTGCTTGCCTTTGATTAACCAGACCAGACTCATCGGGGTGCTGTACCTCGAAAATAACCTGGCCCCCCACGTCTTCAATCCGACTCGGATCGCGGTGCTGGAGCTGCTGGCTTCGCAAGCCGCCATTTCACTTGAAAATGCCAGCCTCTATTCTGATCTGCAACGCAGCGAAGCTTTCCTGGCCCAAGGACAGAGCATAAGTCACACGGGTAGCTTGGGATGGGACGTTTCGAGTGGAGAAATCTTCTGGTCCGATGAAACCTACAATATCTTTGAACAGGATCGAGCGGTTACGCCCAGATTGGACTTGATACTCCAGCGAATTCATCCCGCCGACAGAGATCTCGTGCGGCAGAGTATCGACAGCGCTTCGGGGACAGGGGCAAATCTTGATTTTGAGCGTCGCTTGTTGATGCTCGACGGTTCCGTCAAGCACCTCCATGTTATCGCACGCGGCTCGAAGACTTCGGCTGAGAATCTCGAATTTGTGGGCGCCGTAACCGACGTGACCGCAGCAAAGCAAGCGGAAGAGGAACTGCGCCACCGCGAAGCAGAGTTGCTCGAAGCGCAGCGATTGAGCCATACAGGCAGCTGGAAACATGACATCGCTTCGGGGAGAGTTATAGTCTCGCCGGAAGTGTATCGAATATTCGGCGTGAGACCCGATGAGGTTCAGTCGAACACGGAATTTTGGCTCAATAGAAATCATCCTGAGGACGCAAAACGGGTTCAGGAACTTTTCGAAATGTCCGAAATCCAAAAAATAGACTATGAAACGGACTACCGCATTGTTCTTCTCGACGGAGCTGTCAAGTACCTCCATGCGATCGGACATCCTATCGTCAATGAGAAAGGCGACCTCGTAGAGTTTGTCGGAACGGTGATGGACGTCACCGCGGCAAAGCAAGCGGAGGAGAAGATCCGGCAAAGCGAAAGCGAGCTTCGACAGATCCTGGAGTTGGCGCCGCAGCACGTCTATGTGTTAGGGCCTGATCCCGACCGCACCAATCTTTATGCCAATCAAGCCGCGCTCGATTATCTCGGTCTTACCTTTGAGGAGTGGCGGACCGTTCGTCGCAGACTGTCTCATCCAGATGATTGGGCACGCGTGATGAGCGAAGCTCAACGTAACTTCTCGAGCGGCCTCCCGCACGAAACCGAACTACGTCTCCCGAGAAATGACGGACAGTATCGCTGGTTTTTCTTCCGCTGGAACCCGATACGCGATGACCAGGGACGCGTCACACGTTGGTATGTCGCGGGGACCGATATCGAGGATCGCAAACAGACTGAGCAGCTACTCCGGAACGAGAACGTTGCGTTACGCGAGCAAATCGATCGGGCATTTATGTTCGAGGAAATTGTGGGCTCGTCATCGGTGCTGCAAACCGTGCTCTCCAGCATTGTGAAAGTGGCCCCCACCGATTCCACGGTGCTGATCACGGGCGAAACGGGCACAGGAAAAGAACTGATTGCTCGCGCCATACACAAGCACTCCAAACGTTCTGGCCAGGCGTTCATCAGCGTAAACTGTGCGTCGATTCCTTCCTCCTTGATCGCGTCGGAGCTGTTTGGCCACGAGAAAGGCGCCTTCACTGGCGCGGTGCAGCGCCGACAGGGCCGCTTTGAGCTGGCACATTCCGGTACGATTTTTCTAGACGAGGTGGGCGATCTTCCCGCAGAGACCCAGATTGCGTTGCTGCGCGTGCTTCAGGAGCGGCAGTTCGAACGAGTCGGAGGCAACCGAATGCTTCCCACCGACGTTCGCGTCATAGCCGCAACCAATCGCGATTTAACGGCTGCCATTGCCGCGGGAACGTTTCGAGCCGACTTGTTTTACCGGCTTAACGTTTTCCCGATTGAGGTGCCTCCTCTGCGCAAGCGGAAGGAGGACGTTCCGATGTTGGTGGAGTACTTCGTAAAACGGTACGCGGAGAAAATGGGGAAACAAATCCGCAAAATCGACAGGAATACGCTGAAACAGTGTCAGTTGTATTCTTGGCCGGGAAATATCCGTGAGTTGCAAAACATCGTTGAGAGATCGGTGATCCTGAGCAGCGGCGACACTTTTTCGATCGAAAAGGCTTGGCTGGCCAGCCAGGAGGCAGGTCGGCAAGAGTTGTCAGGTCCTTTGCCAGACACTCTCCAGAATCAGGAGAGAAGAATTATTGAAACGGCTCTTGCGGAAAGTAATGGGAAAGTCTCCGGCCCAGAAGGTGCGGCAGCGAAACTCGGAATTCCCCGGTCGACGCTGGAAACGAAAATTAAGCAGCTGGGGATCAAGAAGCACAGGTTTATCTCTACGGAGTAATCGGTCCCTCCTTTCCATTGCCGGGAATCCGACACTTGTCGGATTTCCGCCATACAATTTCTCCTCTAAGCCTTTCGTTTCAGTGCTTTGCATGTGGCCGCCGTGTTGCATCTTTGTCATCCGAGAGCGGCGACGGCAACAGTGCGGCAACGTCATGGCTGACTGTGCCAAACAACATAACAATGACCTTGAGGATCGAGCGATCGGTGCGGCAGGGATTCGTGGTTTTTACTCTAAGTGGGCACATGAAGGCTGAGGAGGTCGCGGAGTTGAAGACACTCTTTGATGCGGACTACAGGACCATCGTTTTGGACTTACGAGACGTGAGGCTGGCAGATCGCGACGCAGTGAAGTTTCTTATAAATTGCGAGGCGGATGGGATGAAGCTGGAGAACTGTCCGGAGTACGTCCGCGAGTGGATGGAACGGGAAAAAACTTAACCCACACCTGCAGTTGGAGACAAGAGGTCTTATCAGGGAAGGTGACAATCTCTCCGGAAGGGCTTCCAATGTACGGCATTGAACCCCAAGATGACGCATCGTCGGTCGATTTCTATTTCAGCAGGATGCATCCCAAAGATCGGCCCGAGGTCGAACAAGCTTACGCGGCGGCTTTGCTTAGAAAAACTGATTTTGAGGCGGATTTTCGGATTGTTCTTCCAGACGGAACGATCAAAAACATCCGCAGTATCGGCCGTCCCATCCTGGACGAACGCGGCGACGTCGTGGAATTTGTCGGGGCCTCAATAGACGTCACCGAACACCACCGCGCGCGAGCCGACCTCGAGAAAGCGTTTGAAGAGATCAAGCGTCTGAGAGATCACCTAAAAAACGACAACGTAGTGCTCAGGGAGCAGATCGACCAAGCGTTCATGTTCGAAGAGATCGTCGGCACCTCGTCGGCGTTGCAGGGAGTGCTTTCTCGGATAACGAAAGTTGCTCCCACCGATTCGAGCGTTCTTGTTAGTGGAGAGACTGGAACTGGTAAGGAACTCGTCGCCCGCGCGATCCATAAGCGATCTCGTCGGTCGCAACGCGCCTTCGTGAGCGTGAACTGCGCAGCTCTTGCCCCATCGCTGATTTCTTCTGAACTCTTTGGCCACGAAAAGGGCGCGTTCACCGGGGCGATGCAGCGCCGCCTCGGTCGATTTGAAGTGGCGAACGGAGGAACCATTTTCCTCGACGAAATCGGCGAGCTGTCGCTGGACACTCAGGTTGCACTCCTGCGGGTGCTGCAAGAACGTGAATTCGAACGTGTTGGCGGCACGCAACCCGTCAAGATCGATGTCCGCGTAATTGCGGCAACTAATCGCGATCTGGATGCCGCCGTTGCAAACGGGACATTTCGCTCGGACCTCTACTACAGACTGAACGTATTCCCGATCCAGGTTCCCCCGCTTCGCGAACGGCAAGACGATGTTCTGATGCTGCTGGAACACTTTGTCCATCGATTTGCCCAAAAGATGTGCAAGCACTTTAAAAAGGTCGATAAACGAACGGTCGAACTATTTCGATCCTATCCCTGGCCGGGCAATATTCGCGAACTGCAAAATGTTGTTGAGAGGTCGGTCATTGTTAGTTCTGATGGCGTGTTTTCTGTGGATGCAGCCTGGTTGTCCAGGGATTCCCGCCGTGTCAGCTTGCCGCAACAACCTGAGCCCGCAGACGTCGATGAGAACTCCAGTCGTGAACGGAGGATTATTGAGGACGCACTCGCGGGAAGTCGAGGGCGAGTGTCTGGCCCGAGCGGGGCCGCGGCGAGGCTCCGAGTACCACCTTCGACCTTGGAGCACTAAGAAATTAAGGATTCGCAAAAGCCACTTCAAACTCAGCTAGGCCTTTTCCGAGGACTGGTGAAATCGCAAGTTTCGCCAATTTCACCAAATCCACGAGCAGCTTCCTCCCTTCTTCTTCTGTCTTTTCAATCTCTTGCGAATGGTCCGCCTCTTGCAGCTGGAGTTGCTGAAGGAACGTTACGTACCGTCTCGAAACCGACGACGCAATTATGTTCTCGGATCTCAAAAAGGAGTATCACCCCTCATCTTTAGTTCTGTAGCAAGTGACACGCGTAGGGAGGAAGGTATGAAGGATCAAAAGAAAATTCGTCTGGGAATGATCGGTGTAGGCAATTGGGCCAAGTTCGCACATCTCCGGGTGCTGAGGCTTTTGCCGGAGTACGAGATCGTAGCTATCTACAACCAACGCAAGGAAGCGGCGATGGCGGCCGCTAAAGAGTATGGCATTCCTCACGTAGCCGAGAGTTTGGATGCGTTGGTGAGGGACCCATTGGTCGACCAGGTCCTGGTGCTAACCACCTCTCAGCAACATGAGGAGGGTATCCGGGCAGCCATCACTGCAGGCAAGGACGTTTACTGCGAGTGGCCGCTTACGCCGACTGCGGCCAAATCTGCCGAGCTGGCGACGCTCGCAGATACTGCCGGAGTGAAAACCCAGATTGGCTTGCAGCGACGGTTTGCACCGGCATTTCGGTATGTTCATGACCTTGTCGCGCAGGGTTATGTCGGCAAGGTTCGTTCTGCGCGGATGCACGTGAGTGTGAATATGTTCGGCGAGATCCGTGCGAATGCCGTCCGTTGGAGCTTGCCGATCGAGAACTTCATGAGCGTCGTAGCGATCTTCGGCGGACACTTCTTTCCAGTCCTCTTCTCACTGGTGGGAAAGCCGTCCAGCTTCTCGGCGCTCACGGCCAATCAGTTTCCAGAGGTCACCATTAAGGAGACAGGAGAAAAGATCCAGACGACTTCGCCAGACGAACTGTTGATGCATGGAACTCTTGCGGATGGTGGTCTGTTTTCTATCCATATCGAGGGCGGCAAGTTGAGCGGTTCCGGCGTACAGATCGATATCACGGGCGATGCAGGTGATCTCAAGATCACAAACACCTCAGCATTTGGTGGTGTCGATGAAGACTTCATTGTTACTGGGGCACAGGGGGATAGCAAGCCCTTGGAGCATCTCCCAATCCCTGCGAAGTACGAGTGGTTCCCACGGGCCGGCCTACAGACAGGCGCAGCGGAACTCGGCGACTTGTATGTGGCGTTGAGCAGAGATCGGGCCAGTGGAACACAAGTCGTTCCGACATTCCACTATGCGGTCTGGCAGCAGCAGCTCTTCGAACAGATTCAAGAGTCGTCCGAAACAGGTAAACGCATCAACTTGTGACTTTGACCGGTGTTGTCTCCAGTCTGGCGACAACGCCGGGACACACTTACATGTTTCGAGGAAAGCTATATGTCGACCAAAGTAACAGCTGCACGTATTTACAAGTATGGAGAGCCCGATGTCTTTCGTTTCGAGACCATGGATGTTCCTGATCCCGTCGGTCACGAGGTTCTGGTGCGAAACACCGTCATCGGTCTCAATTTTGTAGACATCTACTATCGCCGCGGAACATTGCCGGTCCCGGAGTTTCCAGCGATCATCGGCGACGAAGCATCCGGCGTCGTCGAAGCGGTTGGCCCGAACGTGACGCTGGTGAAGGTTGGGGACAGGGTGGCCTACGCCGATGCGTTCGGTGCGTACACGACGGTGCGTCTCTATCCTGAGGATCGCCTCACCGTAATTCCCGATGGAGTGACAGACGACCAGGCAGCCAGCAGCCTGCTCAAGGGATTGACAGCACGTTACCTGCTGAAGGAAACCGTTCAACTCCACGAAGGAGATACCGTCCTGTACCACGCTGCAGCTGGTGGAGTGGGTCAGATCTTCACACAGTGGGCAAGATCGCTTGGGATTGGCGTGATTGGAACGGTATCGACTGCGGAGAAGGCGCAAATCGCCCTCCAAGGGGGCTGTACAGCGGTAGTCAATTACAGCACGGAAGACTTCGTACAACGTACCTTCGAGTTGACTGGCGGCTTGGGAGTGAAGGCTGTCTACGACTCGGTCGGTAAGGATACGTTCCGGGGCTCACTCGCGGTACTCAAACCCCGCGGCACGCTGGTTCAGTTCGGCAATGCCTCGGGTTTTCCGGAACCAATCAATCCATTTGAGCTGGCACCCCGAGCGCTTTATCTGACATGGGCAATTTTGCCCCACTACAACAACACTCCAGAAGCTCTCGCTGCCTCTTCGGCCGATCTCTTCCACGCCATACAGTCGGGAATCCTCAAGGTCAACCCAACGAACGTCTATCGTTTTGATCAACTGGTCCACGCGCATCAGCAACTCGAACAGCGACGCACCATCGGCGCAACAGTACTGCACGTCTAGACACCGAGCAATGACGGGAGAAAATCAATGAATCAAGCATTGCAAGACGTAGTCGAACACCGTCGCACGACGAATGCCTTCAAGCCAATGCGGGCAGCTCGCGGACTATTCCGCCTTGGAAGGGCGTCTCTCGCCCTCAGCGTCAGCTTTGCCTAAATCCGGATTGTCAGGAGAACACATGATCTACGAACTGCGTCTTTACAGAGTTATGAATGGCCGCATGGCGGACCTGCTGACACGCTTCGAACATCACACCGTGCCGATAATGGCCCGCCATGGCTTCCTGCAAGTCGGGTTCTGGACGACGATCGTTGGTCGCTCGGAACAACACCTCACTTATCTGCTTGCATGGGAGTCGCTTGCACAGCGCCAAGAAAAGTGGGATGCGTTTTTGTCAGACCCTGCATGGCTGGCCATCCGTAAATCGACAGAGGAGAACGGCCCTTTGATCTTCGATATCGAAAACTCTCTCTTGAGACCAACGAACTTCTCAGCAGCCAAATGACAAGTCACCGTTTGTCATCCTGCTACGAGCTGATCGTCGCTCTGCTACTTCAGGGGCTGATCCATAGATACGGACCAGCGCTCTTTCGGCTAGCCGTGCAGCATCAATGAAACCCGATGCCATGGCTTCTTTCTCCGACGAACGCCATTGATGATCTGAAGATCGGACTCTATGAATCGGGAATCGTCACAAGGAGGCTTGAAGGCGATCGTGCGCGACGCCAAGAAAGGCGAGACCTGCTCAAAACAGGAGCGTGTTACGTCATGTTCCCCGAGAATGCGGGCTTCACCAAGACCAAAGAACTAGCAATTAACAGAGGGAATGAATATGAAACAAGATATGGCAGCACGATCAGCGAATCGTTCGCTTACCAGCAAGGCCGTCACGTACAAGGCTCTAGGCGGCCCCGAGGTCATCCAATTCGTGGAACGCACGGTTCGGGCACCTGCGGCCGGTGAGGTCCGTATGGAGGTGAAGGCGGCAGCAGTCAATCCGATCGACATCCTTTTCCGTGATCCAGGTTTTGCCAATCTGACTTCAAATATCGTGCCGGGTATGGATGCCGCAGGAGTCATCGAATCTGTCGGGTCCGGCGTATCGCGTCTACATCCCGGCCAGAAGGTGATAGCGGCAGTCAATCCAGTGCGCCCCGAAGGCGGCGCGCAGGCGCAGCACATCGTGGTGCCCGCTGCCTCGGTCGTTCCGATACCGGAGGGTGTTTCTTTGGCGCAGGCTTCTATCCTGTTGATGACTGGGCTGACTGCGCTCAACGCGCTGGAATTTGCTGGGCTGAAGAAGGGTCAGATCTTAGCCGTGAGCGGTGGCGCTGGGCTTCTGGCTCAATACGCGATCGCGGCCGCGAAACGGCAGGGAATAAAGGTCATCGCCGACGCCAAGCCAGCAGATGCCGAGATGGTACGCCGCTACGGCGCCGATATCGTGGTCGAGCGTGGGCCCGGCTTCGCCAAGGCGATCCGCCGGGAGCTGGCCAATGGCGTCGACGCGCTGCTCGACACGGCGTCCCTTGGGGAAGAGTCCTTTGGCGCCATCCGTGACGGGGGCATCTACATTCCGGTTCGCGGCTGGGGAGACCATCCCGCCGAGCGTGGAATCAAGATCAAGCCGATGACGGTATCCAGTGTCCTCGAACGTACCGAATGGCTCGAACTGCTCCGCAAGATGGTTGCAACCGGGGAGATAAAGCTGCGCGTTGTTGAGGAATACGCGCCCACGAAAGCTGCAGATGCGCAGCGCGCGCTCGTCGCCGGTAGCCCTCGGGGGCGGCCGGTAATCCTCTTCTAGCGACCCTGCCATCATGCAGGCCAGGCCATTCGGCCCGTTCAGTTTCGGGTGATTGGCGCTTAATGCCCTCACTGCTGCACTCGCCGCGCCGCCGGTGGTGACGTCGCCGGGAACGATATCTGCCTTTTCAATCTCTTGCGAATGGTCCGCTTCTTGCACCTGGAGTTGCTGGAGGAGACGTTACCTACGTCTCGGAACCGACGACTCAATTATGTTCTCGGATCTCAGAAGGGTAAGCGTAAGAGCGAATTGAGACTTCCGTTTTTCGCACCCCTCAAAGTACCGTCCATACCAAAAAGAAAGAGGAACAAAACAATGATTCAACCCCCCACAGAAGTCGTAAGGCAATTCCTGGCGAGCACCACAAATCCAACGATTGTCAAAAGTCTCGTTGCAGAGGATGCGACCTACGTGTCGCTCAACTATGACAATCCCGATCTCAAAAAGATAATGCCGTGGACCGGCACCGGCAAAGGTCCCCAGGCATTCATTGACACGTTTACGCGCGTCGGTCAGTTCTGGCAGATTCTGGCTTTCTCTCCCGAAGAACTGTTCGGCGCTGGGGAAAACGTCGCCGTCTTTGGCCGATTCACCTACAAATCGAAGACGCAGGGAAAAACCGTCGAATCTCCCTTCTCGATTCTTTCCCGCGTGCATGATGGCAAGATCGTTTACTTCCAATTCATGGAGGACACCTTCGCGACGGCAGCCAGCTTCAAATCCGGCGGAAGTTCGATATTTCATAGCGATCCGAATGGAAAGGAGATCGAGATCTGATAGGGATCGGTAGTGTGCGCTCCGGTACGAAGAATGGAAGGCTAAGCGCGTCACGCCGTTTCGCACCAAGCTGCGCCAGCACGCGATCCAGGAAAGTTGTCAATTGTGAAACTATTTGAAAAGGAGAAACAAAATGGAAAAGCCACTTCAAACTCAGCTAGGCCGTTCCCAAGAACTGGTGAAATCGCAATTTTCGCCAATTTCACCAAATCCACAGCCAGTTTTCCGCCCTTCTTCTTCTGTCTTTTCAATCTCTTGCGAATGGTCCGCCTCTTGCACCTTTGCTGAGCGAGACGTGACGTACCGTCTCGAAACCGACGACTCGACTATGTTCTCGGTTCTCAGAAAGGCGTGATCAACATGCTCAATACAATCCTCGGCGCACGACTAAGCTGGCACTTTGCCAACGGCTGGATCTTCGAACCTGCCATCGTCGGGCCCGACATCGTCGACTACACCCTGAAAGCGGGGCCACACGCTGGACGGCATGCCATCCAGCACTTCTACTATCAGCGGGTAGCTCCGGGAGTCGAGACCACGGTCTGGTACGAGGAAAGTGGCGCGCTCGTCCATATTACCTGGTACTTAGAGACACAAACGGTGCACCGATTCGCGGCCCTTCCTGCCTGGCTGGCAGAAGATATGACCGTTTATAAGGGTGACAACCAAGACCCCGCGTTCATTGAGAAAATCAAAAAGCTTATTTCGCAGCGGCAGGATTATCCCCGGCACATCCTGAACGATGAGGGCTATTTCAGAGTGATCTGATCGTCCCATGCCGGGAGGCTTGGCAAGTCGATTTCTAATTTTTGAGACTACATCTTAGATCGGCGGAGTAATAGACCGTAATTGTTAGCTGACCAAGAAAATAAAACTGGATATGCCACTGAAAGTTGAAGGGAGAGACTTCAATGAACTTCGAATCACGCAATCCGGCAACGGGTGAACTGCTGGGTGTCCATCCGGAACACGACAAAGCAGAGATCGAGGTACGGTTGCAGCGCGCTTGGGACGGCTGGCGACGGTGGTCCCGCACTCCATTGCGGGAGCGAATCGCTTTCCTCACTCGGCTCGCCGAGCTGTTAGAGCAGCGGGTCGAGAGCTACGGACGCCTAATCACCGCTGAGATGGGCAAGCCGCTGGCGGACTCCATTTTCGAGATCAAGAAATCTGCTTGGGCCGCCCGCCACCTCGCCGAAACGGGGGAGGCTTATCTCGAGCCACAGCCCGTCTCAGGCATACCGGCGCAGATCATCTACGAATCGATAGGGCCGATATTCTCCGTTCAGCCGTGGAACGTACCCTTCTGGCAGGTGCTGCGCTTCTTCAACACCACAGCTTTGGTCGGCAATACCGCGCTCATCAAGCACGCCGAATCGGTCCAAGGCTGCGCCGAGGCGCTGGAGACCCTGGTGCGCGACGCCGGTGGCCCCGAAGGACTCTATGTCAACCTTGCAATCCCGGTTGAGGCGTGTGCCGCCGTCATCGCCGATCCGCGGGTGCGGGCCGTCACCGTTACCGGCAGCGTCCGCGCCGGACGCGCTGTTGCGGCGGAAGCCGCCCAAGTCGGAAAAAGAGCGGTGCTGGAACTCGGCGGTTCCGATCCATTCATCGTTCTGGGGGACGCCGATCTTGCGAAAGCCGTGCAGCTCGCCGTGACGTCGCGCTACTTCAACAACAGCGAGGGTTGCATTTGCGCCAAGCGTTTCCTGGTGGCGGAGTCCCTGTTTGACAACTTCACCAAGGCGTTTGTCGAACAGTCGAAGGCGCTTCCCATGGGCGATCCCATGAAGGAAGGCATCAAGATCGGCCCACTGGCCAGCTCCGGTGCCCGCAAGAACCTCCATCGCCAGGTGCTCGACGCGGTAAAGGTTGGAGCGCGCATTCTCACTGGCGGTGAGATCCCCGCCGGCACCGGCAATTTCTATCCGCCGACTGTGCTTGTGGGGCTGCCGCCCGAGGCGGCGGTCGCCAAGGAAGAATTCTTTGGTCCCGTGGCTATGATTTTCCCCTTCAAGACCGACGACGAGGCGATTCACCTCGCCAATATCACTGACTTCGGTCTCAGCGCTGCGGTCTGGAGCCGTGACCTCGTCAGGGCCCGTCGCGTTGCCGGCGAGATCGAATCCGGAATGGTATTTATCAATGATTTCACTCGCTCCGATCCCCGCGCACCGTTCGGAGGCGTCAAGGCCTCAGGGTATGGGCGCGAGCTTGGCGCTCCCGGCGCACGCGAACTTACCAACCCAAAACTGATCTGGCAGGGTGCCTGAACAACAGTACGCGCCGAATACCAACTGACGCGCTCGACGTCGACCCGGTGAATGATTCGTCGTCGGGCCGAGAAGCAACATCACGCACGTCGCGGACAACATCGAGAGGAACAAGTCGAATCTTCGGATGTGAGTAGTAAGACGAAAAAGAGGATGCCATGGTCAGCAATCAGTCAATGTCGTCTCCGCCGCCTGAGGCAGCAGCCTTGAGCCCACACCAGCCCGAGGCTCCGCTCCGAGAAATCGTCGTCTTCATCCATGGGCATACCAAGGCGGGAGGCATGTTGGAGTTCGCCGGCGAACTGGCCGAGGAGCACGGCGCGCGCCTGATCGGTGTATTCCTGCAGCCGGAGCCCACGATTACGCCGGCGGAAACTTTCGCCCGCGGCACGGGCATGCAACGCGTAAGCGAGTCACACCGCTCACAACTCGAGAGGATCGACGCAGACTACCGAGATCTGTTCGGGGACATCGTGCGTCGTCACGGACTCCCGCCAGACTCGGAGTGGAGGTCGCTGCCCTACTTCAGCGGCGAGGTGGGCGTGCATGCATACTACGCGGACGTGGTGGTGGTCGCTCAACCGCGGCCTGATGGCCGGACGGATCGCGCTCCTGGCCTCGCGGAGTCCCTTATCCTGACTTCCGGCCGGCCGATCATCGTGTTTCCGTCAGTCAGCACAGTATCCCGGATCCGCCGCATTCTCGTGGGATGGAATGCCAGACGCGAGTCCATCCGGGCCGTGGCCGACGCGATGCCGGCGCTTATGAAGGCCGAGGCAGTCGAGGTCTTAGTGGTCGACCATGAGCGTACGGCTGGTCACGGCGAGGATCCGGGGGCAGAGGTCGCACGGCACTTGGCGCGTCGCGGTGTGAAGGTGGAAACACGGCACTTGTCATCGGCCAAAGAAAAAGAAGAGGTGGGTCACCTTCTTCTCTCGCAAGCTGCCACTTTCGGTGCCGATCTACTTGTTATGGGCGCCTATGGCCACTCCCAGCTAAGGGACTGGATGTTCGGTCGCGTCACGCGGACGGTCCTGCGGGAGGCGGGCCTACCGGTCCTGATGTCCCGATGAGCATAGAAGCGATTAGCGGAGCAAAAACGACGAGCTCTTCAGCCAATCGTCTGGTTGCGGAGGAAGATGCATCGCTGGTTGCTGCCGCGAAAGCCAGGGACACTCGCGCGTTTGAGCTGCTGGTCGAACGGAACGAGCGAAAGATTTTTTCAATGGCTCAGCGCATAACCCGCAATCGGGAAGACGCCGAAGATGTCGTGCAGCAGAGCTTCCAAAAAAGCGTTCATCAATTTGCAAAAGTTTGAGGGCGACTCCTTATTCTCCACGTGGCTGACACGGATTGCGATCAACGAGGCACGTATGTTGTTGCGCAGGAGGCGTGGGTCGCGTGAGGTGCCGATCGAAGAATCAAGCATGAAGGCCGAAAGTGCGCTGCCGCTGGAGTTTCCGGACTCGGCCCCAAACCCTGAAGACAGCTGCTTGGATCGAGAACAGGAGCAAGTTCTGTCCGCAGCTTTGAATAAGTTGAGGCCAGGAATACGGAAAGCAATCGAGCTGCGGGATCTTGGCGAGCTATCCACAGGAGAGACTGCTCTGGTCATGGGCCTCTCTGTCGCGGCAGTAAAAGGCCGGGTCTTCCACGGCCGGAGGAAATTGCGCGAGACATTAAGCCAGAGTCTGCAGGCAAGTAAATAGGAGAGACCACAAATGAGCAGCCACGTCCGTATTCTCGGCATCGCGGGAAGTCTCCGTCGCGGCTCCTACAATCAGGCTGCGCTCCGCGCCGCCAAACTACTTGTCCCGGAGAATAGTGAGATCGACCTCTTTCAGCTTGATGATATTCCGATGTTCAATGAGGATGACGAGAAGCGCCCGCCATCGTCAGTGCTGGAACTGAAGAAGCGCATTCGCCGCGCCGATGCTCTTCTGATCGTAACGCCCGAATACAACTACTCCATCCCTGGAGTCTTGAAGAACGCGCTCGATTGGGCCTGTCGGCCCCAGGGGGACAGCGCCTGGTCTGGGAAAGCAGCGGCGATCATGGGTGCGTCTCCCGGCGCAATCGGAACCGCTCGGGCCCAATACCATCTGCGGCAGATCCTTGTAGCTCTCAACTTGTTTACCCTGAATCAGCCTGAGGTCGTTATCGCGGATGCTGCACACCGATTCGATGAGAACGGCAATCTGATCCATGAGCCGACTAAACAATTGATTCGGGAACTGCTAAAGAATTTGGTGGACTGGACCCGCCGAATTTCGCCTACACCGGAAAGTATTCCGGCATCCAGCACGGCAACTGCCCGGCATCCGCTTAGCGGCGGCGCGCCCGCTTGACTCCGACCGGAGTGAGAGCTCGCTGTTTTCGGCCGCGTGAAAAGTAGCCTAGTTCGTTATTACAGAGTCTCAACTGAGGAGGAAAGTTCGATGAGCAAGAACACAACACAGATTAAAGCCGCGGTGGTGCGCGAGAAAGGTGGACCTTTTAACGTCGAAACCCTAACTTTGGAAGCCCCGCGCCGAGACGAAGTATTGGTCAAGGTCGTGGCCACCGGCTTGTGCCACACAGATATGGTTGCGCGTGACAAGGGCTACCCCGTACCGCATCCAATCGTGCTTGGCCACGAAGGCGCAGGAATCGTCGAGAGCGTAGGAGCGGATGTTGTCAAAGTCGCGCCCGGCGATTCTGTCGTGCTCACATTCCTGACATGCGGACGTTGTAAGCCTTGTCGCTTAGGGAGAATTGCCCATTGCGAAAAGACCTTCCCGCTCTCCTTCGGCGGAGCGCGGCTGGACGGCAGCACAGCAACAGTCGACGGCCAAGGCGAGAAAGTTCACGATCACTTTTTCGGGCAATCGTCGTTTGCGACATACGCGCTCGCCAATGAACGCAACGTGGTCAAGGTCAGCCGTGACGTACCGCTCGAACGCCTCGGTCCGCTCGGCTGCGGTATTCAGACCGGAGCCGGGGCGGTAATGAATGCGCTGAATGTGAGACCCGGTACAAGCTTCGCTTCCTTCGGCGCGGGCGCAGTTGGATGCGCAGCGATCATGGCAGCACGGGCTGTTGGAGCAACGACCATCGTCGCGATAGACATCGTGCCTTCGCGTCTGGAAATGGCAAAAGAACTGGGCGCGACGCATGCCATTAACAGTAAACAGACAAATCCAGTCGAGGCGATCCGAGATATTACGGGTGGCGGAGTCGATTATTCGTTGGAGGCCTCCGGCGACCCCATAGCATTACATCAGGCGATAGAAGCACTCGGATCTCTCGGCACCTGCGGCGTCGTCGGAGCAGAGCCACTAGGCACAGAGGTGAGCTTTGACGTGAACAACCTGATGATACCTGGTAAGGGGATACGCGGCATTCTTGAGGGTGAGAGCGTTCCCGACATTTTTATCCCGCAGCTCATCGAACTCAACGCGCAGGGGCGCTTCCCGTTCGAGAAACTGGTCAAATTTTACAGCCTCGATCAAATCAATCAAGCTGCGCAAGACAGTGAAAAAGGGGACACGATCAAGCCCATCATTCGCCTAATGTAACGGTGGACTGCTCCCTGCGCCACCGCGCGCTCGACGGAATTGTGCATCTCGATCCAGGAGGAAACTCCATGCCTCAGCTCACGAATCTCGCTTTCTTCCGCGCCCGGCCTGGCCAGACCGAGGCGCTCGGAGCGGCTCTAGCCGCTCTAGTCGCGCCCACACGGGGCGAAGCCGGATGCCTCAACTACGACCTTTACCAGTCCATCGAGAACGCCGAGATCTGGTTGGTCTACGAGAACTGGTGTTCGATGCAGGATCTGGACTCGCACATGAAGTCCGTGCATCTGCGTGCCTTTCTGACATCAGCGCCGACCCTTGTCGAGGGCGACATCGACCTTCGTCGATTCACCATGATTTCAACACCCGCAACGCGTTGACCCCAATTTTTTGAAAAGGAGCAGGTTATGTCATTCAAACGCAAGAATATCATCGTCACCG
>Ga0207000_1174_pt1 | contig 18938 bp, 18 predicted proteins | sample Alteio_BWMinCont_90_FD_153498 | JGI IMG/M metagenome (GOLD analysis project Ga0207000, IMG submission 153498) | Enriched cells from forest soil in Barre Woods Harvard Forest LTER site, Petersham, Massachusetts, United States -... | ecosystem: Environmental > Terrestrial > Soil > Temperate forest >...
GACGCGGGCGAAGCGCGCCGTTAGACGAAGGATCCATACGGCCACGAAGGCGACAAAACCGAGGACGGCATAGAGCATTTGGTCGGGATCCGGGCGGTGCTCGGGGTCGAGATTGGCCCCTGCCGCGTAATGGAACGCAAAGAGGAGGAGCGCGAGGACCGCGCAGCCGAACCAGGCGAACCAGGTGCTGAAGAACCCGAGTGTGGCTTCTGAATGCTCCGGGCTGAGCCAGTACTGTTTGTTGGGGAGATTGATGAGCTGGGTTGGGAGGCTCTCGAGGATGCGCGGCAGGCCGAATGCGAGGACCGTTGAAAGCACAAGCGCGCCAACGAGCCATGCGAAGAACGTCGTTTTCGATTGCCAGCCGTTGGGAATGCCCCGGCCGTTGAAGTGGGACGCCACACGCTCCGGCAATTGCGGGTAGCAGCGAGAAAAATAGATCGCGGCAAAAATTGCGAGCACCAGGAAAATGCTTCTGGGAAATCTTGAATCCTGCACGGAGTCCTCTCGGATCAGCTTACGAGCCCGGGCCGGCGCCAGCAAGCGGCACGCGACGGTGTTGGTCATATCGAGAACCGGGCCAAGTCCAGGGTCTTTTCTGAGCGCGTGGCAGGCACAGCCTTAGCCCAGGGCGTTTCCGATCTCGCGGCAGCATGGAGGTGAACAATAGAAAACCAGAAAGAAGCGTGTGTTTGTCACGGCGCTGAAGCATATTAAGATGATGTCCCCAGCCGTAAAGCAAATATGAAACCGGTACAAAAGATTTTAGCCGTGGTATTGCTGGCGCTGCTGGCGGCCAGCGTGTATGGATTGCTGCGCACGGGGCAGCCGCCGGGAACGCCGGTGGCTGGCCAGCCCGCGCAGGGCGCTGCGGCCGCACCAGGGCCGCGGGTGGACCAATCGCACCTGCTGACGGCGCAGCGTCTGGCGAAAATGCCGACCAGCCCCGAGGAACAGCCGTTCGCTCAGGAAGCCCTGCGGCTTGCCGATCATCAGTTGGATCTGGCGTATGCGGCGGCGGAGCGCGATGCGGAAGAGCATCCACCGGCCTTGAGCGCACAAGCAAAAGAAATTCAGACGCGATTGAAGAGTGCCGAAGATGATCTCGATGCCGACAACGTTGTGGTTGCGCGCTTGACCGCCGACGCTCTGAAAGCGACCGGCGCTAGAAAGGATGCATTGGACGATCAGCTGGTCCTGGCAACGGCCCATCAAGAGGAACATCAGGATGAAGTGGACGACGCCAAGGCCGACCTAGAACGCGTAGGGGGTGACCCCAAGAGCCGCATTGAGACCATGATCGAGGAACACAAAGCTTCTTCGGAGGCTACCGATGCTTTGCGGGTAAACGTCAGCATCGCCGTCGACGAAACCGGATTGATTCACCGGTTCCAGCAATGGCTGACCCTCCATCAAAAGCAGCTGCTCTTGTGGCAAGCCCAACAAGCAGCGGAATCGGCGGCCGCTTTGCTTTCCGCGAGGCACAACGAAATCGAAGCGCAGATCGGAGCGAGAAAAAACAGCTCGGCGCAAGCCAACGGACCGGCGAATACGAAACAACCGGCGGCGAACCGTGAGGCTCCGTCGAAACTGAGCCACGAAAACTCCGCGGAGCTGGTTAAGGCCACAAAGTTCCGCGCGGCCCAGCAGAAAGCCATGTCGTCGCTCGACAAAAGGATGGACGACCAGAAACAGCTCGCCGATAACTATGGTAAGTGGATCCAATTGATCGCCGGGAAACAGAAAGCTGAATTTCACCGTGCCCTGATTGGTGTGATCGTCATTCTTGGCATCCTGCTGCTAGGAGTTTTTTTCGACAGCTGGCTGGAAAAACTGCTCGGAAAGACTGCGCTGGATCGCCGGCAGGTGGAGACCTTGCGAACCGTGACGCGCGTGAGCATCCAGGTGCTGGCTGTGGTGATTTTCGGGCTGCCGAAGCAGCTCGGGACAGTACTTGGATTGGCCGGCGCGGGACTTACGGTCGCGTTGAAAGATTTCATCGTCGGTTTCCTCGGCTGGTTTGTGCTGATGGGAAAGAACGGGATTCGGCTCGGCGATTGGGTGGAGATTAACGGAGTGACTGGAGAAGTCGTTGAGCTTGGCATGTTTCATACCGTTCTGCTGGAGACCGGCAACTGGACCGATTCAGGCCATCCGACCGGGCGGCGCGTGACGTTCACCAACAGTTTTGCGATTGAAGGACATTATTTCAATTTCTCGACTTCGGGCCAGTGGTTGTGGGACGAATTGCAAGTGGTTTTGCCTGCCGGACGCGATCCCTACCCGATGGTCGATGCCATCCAGAAGATCGTGCTGGAAGCGACGGCGGAGACCGCGAAACAAGCGGAGAAAGAATGGCAGGGTGTGACGCGCTCGCGCGACACCGCGCATACCCTCACCGCGGCGCCAGCAATCAATGTGAAGCCGGTCGTGGGCGGCGTGGAAATCGCGGTGAGATACATCACGCGTGCGAATGAACGCTACCAGATGCGCGCGAAATTAAACCAAGCGGCGGTGGACCTGCTGGGTCAGAGTTTTGTAGCGCCACCGGCTGCGGCGGCGGAGCCCGCTGCAAAGCCTGCTGGATGAGCTGGTCCGGAGATTCGAGTCGAGGCAGGCGGGGTCGAAACCATGTCCATTCCCGCCGCTGCTTACTTCGCCACGCCGCGTGCGCGAACTTCTTCTGACGTCAAGCCGTACAGTGGCGGCGTTGCTACGCCCAATAGCCAGATGCCGGCGGACGCCGTCTTGCGTCGCCCGTCCGAGGAGCCCGCTCTAAATCTTTCAAATCGCTCGAGACCGCTCCGGATGACGCAGGTTCGGAAGGTTCGAAATGGTTGATCCGTTTTCTCGAGGAGCGCTTGAGACCATCTGCGGCGCTCAACTAGCGCATCAACTGGCGGGCGCGGGAAGCGGAAAGAGTGGCGCCGGCGTAGAGGAGCGCGAGCAAGGTATAGCCCGCAACCAGACTGACACCCTCGGCGACCACGCCCAAAGCGATACTCATCGTGAGCTGAACGCAAGTCGTGAAGATGGCCATGGCGGATTGCGTGCGGCCCATGAAGTGGCGCGGGACAATGGACATTAAACCCGACTGGGCGGTGACACCGCCGACGGCGCGGCAAAGTCCGAAGATAGCCTGCATCGCGACGGCTCCTGCGAGAAAAGCGACAAACGGTGTGGCCATATGGCCGACGGCAAGCACGGCGCAAGCCGCGACATAGAGCGGCATGCGCAGCGAGCTGCGCAGCTGGCTGGCGATGAGGCCGCCGGTGATGGCGCCGACGGCCCAGCCGGCTTCAAGAAAGCCGAGACCGCGCGCGCCGGCGTGCAGGATGTCATTCACCAGGGCGACCAGGACGACGTTGCCGCTGACGACTCCGGCCATCATGATCGAGTGCGTGACGCCCAAGGAGCGCACCAGCGGTTGTTGTTTAAGATAGGCGAAGCCCTCCTTGAGATCGGCGTAGACCGCCAGAGAGAGGCCAGCTTCGGCAACTTCGGGATTTTCGCCCGATGCCAGAGCTTCGGCGGTGGCTTCGGTCGCTTCGGAATATTCCCGCGGGTATTTCAGATGGTCACGCGGAGAGACGTAACCGCTGCGGACGCAATAGAGGCAGAACGCAGAGGCGAAGTAGGTCAGGCCGTCGATGAACAGGATTCCCGCGATCCCAGCGCGATCGTAGAGGAAGCCCACGACGGAACCAGCGATGAGCATGCCACTTTGCACGCCGACGAGAACGGCGGCATTGGCGCCGGTGAACTGGCTCGGCGGAATGACTTCCTGGACCAGGGCGTTGACGGTGGCCCAGTACATGGCGGAGCCCACGCCGGTGATCAGTGTCATGGCGTAGAGATGCCAGAGCTGGAGATGGCCGCTCCAGGCAATATACGCGGCCGCTAGAACAAAGAAGCCGCGGACGATGTCGAGGGAGACACCAAGATAGCGGCGGTCAAAGCGGTCGATGAGCACACCGCCTAAAAAGGGAATGAAAAGGCCGGGCAGCGTGACGACGATAACTTGCAGGCTGACTTTCACCGTGGAGTGTGTAGCGGCCATGATGTACCAGCTCACGCCGACGAAGTTCATGCCGCTGCCGAAGAGCGAGACGAACATGGCCAGAAAGAAATAACGGAAGCCGGGCTGTGCCCAGATCAGCTTCCAATCCACACGGGTTGTCGTTGCGGTTGCCATGGAGCCCTATAGCTTACTATCGTAGGCGCGCGGTTTTGCGGGCGGAGAAGCGGGCGGTTTATATCTGGGGAATCGAGGCCTTATGGGAAACGAAGTGAAATGCACGGTGCGAGTTGGGAAGGACGTGTCGGAAGGGACGGTGCTGCTCGAAACCAGCGAAATTCTCTTTCGCGGCGGCTTTCGGCTGAAGATTCCGTTTGCTTCGATCAAGTCGGTGAAAGCGGTTGACGGCGAACTGCGGTTCGAGACTGCCGACGGATTGGCGGTGTTCGAGCTGGGGCCTCGAGCGGAGAAGTGGTGCGAGAAGATACTTCATCCCAAATCGCGTATCGAAAAGATTGGCGTGAAACCCGGAGCAAAAATCTCTGTGTTCGGCAACTTCGCAGCGGATTTTTTCGAGGAGGTCAAACCGCTTGCGGGCTCGCTGACCAGGGATAAGGTTCGAGCGGAATGCGATTTGGTCTTCTTGGCGGCCGATTCGCTCAAAGGGCTTTCTTCGGTCGCGAAGATTCGGAAGTCTATGAAAGGTGCTACCGGGCTTTGGATTGTCTATCCCAAGGGGCAAGAGAGCATCACGGAGAACGACGTGATCGCTGCCGGGCGAAAAACAGGATTGAAAGATGTGAAGGTTGTCGGCTTTTCCCGAACGCACACGGCGTTGAAGTTCGTCGTTCCGCTCGACCGACGATAAACCCGAGATGCCCGTCCCGAGAGCACCAACGGGCAGTTTCGCGTTGGGAGTTCTGAAATTCAGCACTAAGATGGTTTCGTGACCTGTTTATTGGAAGTGCGCGGACTGACCGTGGAATTGCCGACCCCCGCTGGCTGGGTGCGGCCCGTGAACGAGGTGTCGCTGCACATCGATGCTGGCGAGTCGCTTGGGCTGGTTGGCGAATCCGGTAGCGGAAAGACCATGCTGGCGATGGCCTTGATGGGGTTGTTGCCGCCGGGAGCGAGAGTCGAAGGCGAAGCGTTGCTGGGCAAGGATCGCAAGGAGGTCGCGGAGGTTAAGGAGAAGAACGCTCGCGAACCGGGAGTTGCCGGAGGGAAGAATTTGCTGGCCTTGAACGAGCGGCAGTGGCGGGCCGTACGTGGCGGCCAAATTGCGATGGTTTTTCAGGAGCCGATGACTTCGCTGAATCCGGTGATGCGCATCGGTCGGCAGATTGAAGAAGCGATTCGCGCGCATGAATCGCGCCTTGCCGCAGGGGATGTGAAACGCAGGGCGGCGGAGGCCCTCGGCCGCGCGGCGATTCCCGAACCCCAAGTTCGCGCGGAGCAATTTCCTCATCAGCTTTCCGGTGGCTTACGCCAGCGCGCGATGATTGCCATGGCTTTGGCGGCGGGGCCGCGATTCTTGATTGCCGACGAACCGACGACGGCGCTCGACGTCACGGTGCAAAAGCAGATCTTGGATCTACTCGATCATCTTCGGCGCGAACTGCGGCTTGCTTTGCTCTTTATCACGCACGATCTGGGCGTCGTTCGGCAAGTCGCAGATCGTGTCGCCGTGATGTACGCTGGGCGCATTATCGAGGAAGGTCCGGCGCGCCAAGTGCTGGCGTCGCCGCGTCATCCGTATACGCAAGGTTTGCTGAACGCTTCGCCCACGCTCGAGCGAGGCAAGCTGTCGCCGATTCCGGGCTCCGTTCCGCAGTTGACCGCCGTGCCGCCCGGTTGCGCTTTTGAACCGCGCTGCTCCTTGCGCCGTGCTGAGTGTGTCGCCGCTGTCCCCGATCTTCGAGTCGCGGACCAGAGCCACACCGCGCGCTGCGTTCTGGTGTAGCAACGCGTATGCCCAGCCAGAAGCTATCGACAACAATGCACACCAGCGAAATCCTGCTTGAAGCGCGCGACCTGCGAAAATCCTACCGCCGCGGCGGCGGCGTATTTTCAAAGGAAGCAGAAGGGCCGCGGTTTACGGCGGTAGACGGCGTATGCCTGGCGGTCGAGCGCGGCGAGACATTCGCCGTGGTCGGTGAGAGTGGCTGCGGAAAAACGACCCTGGCGCGCATGCTCGTGCGGCTCATCGAACCGGACTCCGGCGAGCTTGGCTTTCGAGGGAAAGATCTCCTGGCTTTGCGTGGCGCGGAGCTTCGCGCCGAGCGGCGCCAAATGCAGATGGTATTCCAGGACCCCTTTGCCTCTCTCGACCCGAGAATGCGGGTTGCCGAGATGGTCGGCGAGCCGCTGGCCATCCATCATCCGGAGCTCGGCAAAACGGAGAAGCAGGAACGCACCCGGGCGATGCTCGAACGCGTGGGTCTCGGAGCTGATGCCCTGAAGCGCTATCCGCACGAGTTTTCCGGCGGGCAGCGGCAGAGGATCGGTATCGCCCGTGCCCTGATTCTCCGGCCAAAGCTTGTCGTGGCCGACGAACCCGTTTCCGCGCTGGACGTTTCCGTGGGTGCGCAGGTCTTGTTGCTGCTGCAGGAGCTGCAAAGCGAGTTCGGCCTCACCTACATCTTCATTTCCCACAGCTTGCCGGTGGTGGCGCAGATGGCCACGCGCATTGCGGTCATGCGCGCGGGTAAGTTTGTGGAGGTCGGGCCCGCCGAGCAAGTCCTTCATCTCCCGGCCCATGCGTATACCCGGGAACTGCTGGCGGCCGTGCCGTCATTGCCTTCGCGGTAGATCGCCAAGTTCTCCCCGGGCCCGGGAGGCGTCTTCAGCCCGACGAGGCCGGCAACCTCGTCCTGGCAACTCGTCCTGACAACCGGGGCCGGAATAGGCTAGAATCCGCACATTGAAATATTTGTCTAGGTCCCTGCGTAAAGTCTGACAGAGAGTATTTCCAACCTCGTGGTGGAGGATTTTCCGATGGCAACGACAACGGCCGTTTCCCCGGCTGCCAATGAGCCGCAGCCCCAGATGAGCGCGATCAGCCGTATCTTCGGCGTCTTGTTTTCACCGCAGAAAACGTTTGAAGATATTGTGAGAAAGCCCGGATGGGGCTTAGCTATCGCTCTGCTGACACTCTTGAGCCTGGCCGTCAGTTTTGGCATCAATCAGCGGATCAACTGGCGCGAATTCATGAGCCAGCAAATCGAGAAAAGTCCCCAGTCCGCCCAACTCTCGGCCGCGCAGAAGGAGCAGCGGATCGAAGGCGGAGCCAAATTCTCGCCGATCTTCACCTATGCGGTTGGTCTGTTGGGTCCCATCGTCGGCGCGCTCGTTTTCGCTCTAGTGATGTGGGGGGCTTACGCGCTTCTTGGCGGCGTCAGCACGAATTTCACGACCGCCATGGCGATAACTTCACACGCATTCATGACCGGGCTCATCAGCAGCCCGCTCTTTTTGCTGGTGCTCTATCTGAAGGCGCCTGGGACGGTGGACCTGGAAAATCCGATGGCCACGAATATCGCGGCCGTTTTGCCCGATGATTCGGCTAAATGGCTTGTCGCGCTCTGCAAATCATTTGACGTCTTTACTTTCTGGACGCTAATTCTCATCGCCATCGGATTTGCGGTTACCAACCCGAAAAAGCTCAAGGGCGGGAAGCCTTATATGATTGCGTTCGGCGTGTGGGCGGCCTACGTGGTGTGTCGGGTGGGATTTGCGTTTATCTTCTCCTGATACACTCGGAAGGTGAGTTTTTCGTTTGAGGTAACTAAAACCGATCCGACGGGGGCCCGTCGCGGGGTTTTGCACACCCCACACGGGGCGGTCGAGACGCCGTGCTTCATGCCGGTGGGTACACAGGCGACGGTGAAGGGCCTGCGCAACGAGGCGCTCGAAGAGCTGGGCGCCGAGATCCTTCTTTCGAATACCTATCACTTGTACTTGCGCCCCGGGCACGAGGCCGTCGAGAGGCTCGGTGGCTTGCACCGGTTCATGTCCTGGCCGCACGCGATTCTTACCGACTCCGGCGGCTTCCAGGTCTTCAGTCTCGCCGGATTGCGCAAAGTTACCGACGAGGGCGTGCGCTTTCGCTCGCATGTGGATGGCTCGGAGCACCTGCTCACGCCGGAAAAAGCCGCGGAGATTCAGCTGGCCCTCGGCTCGGACATCGCCATGGTGCTCGATGAGTGCATTGAGACCCCTGCGCCGCGCGAGAAAGCCGAAGCCGCTGTCGCGCGGACCACGGCATGGGCTGCGCGCGCGAGAAAGTATTTCCTCGAACAAGCCAGCCGGAACGGGGAAGTTCGGCAATGGCAATTCGGCATCGTGCAAGGCGCTACCTTCGCCGATCTGCGACGCGCGAGCGCCGAGCAACTCCTCGAATCGGATTTCCCGGGATACGCCGTTGGCGGCCTCGCTGTCGGCGAACCGCATGCCTTGACGTGCGCGATGACCGGCGAAGTGACCGCGCTCTTGCCTCGGGACCGCCCGCGCTATCTGATGGGCGTGGGAAAGCCCGAGCAGATCGCCGATTACGTCTCTCTGGGCATCGACATGATGGACTGCGTGCTGCCGACGCGCGCCGCTCGTCACGCGTGTCTCTATACGAGCGCAGGCCGCGTGCTCATCAAGAACGCGCGTTACGCCCGGGACCAGCGGCCGCCCGATCTGAGCTGCTCCTGCTCCGTTTGCCGCCGCTATACCCGCGCCTATCTTCGTCATCTTTTCGCTGCCGGAGAACTCACTGCGGCAATCCTGGCCACCCACCACAATGTCCACTTTTACCTTGACTTAATGCGCCAAATCCGCGAGGCTATCAAGTTTGGGAACCTAGCGAATTTCTCATCTGAGATGCACGCACGTTATGCTGTAGGCCCGGCCTGAACCTTGGACTGGAATAGCCTGCGAGATTCTTCAAGTGCGCCCCGGCTCAAGCTGGGGAGACCTGCGCGGCAACACGAGCAGAGAATCCGGCAGGCTGTGAGAGCGGGGGCAGGGGAACCCGCCGAGCTGATGCCCTCTCCAGTGAAGCTGGGCCGGCCCGAACTTGGCGAAAGGAACGATGCAGTTCTTGACGATTATGGCAGCGATTCTGTTTCAGGCTTCAGGACCAGCGAGTCTGCTCGGCAATCCCCTGGTAATGATGGTTGTGGTGATGGCCATCTTCTATGTCATGCTGATTCTGCCGCAGCAGCGGCAACGCAAAAAGATGCAGGCGATGATCGCCGCGCTCAAATCCGGAGACAAAGTGGTCACCAACAGCGGCATCTACGGCACCATCAATGGCATTGACGGCGAGACAGTCATCCTCAAAATCGCCGACCAGGTAAAAATCCGCATCGCGCGCTCGGCGATTGCGCAGGTGGAGGCATCGGAAGATGCGAAATAAACCCGCCCGCGGCCAGAGCGTGCGCTCAACCCTCTGACCATGAACCCTAATCTGAAGTGGAAAGCGCTGTTCATCGTTCTCGTCATTCTCGGCTGCATCTTTGGTCTCGTGGGGCTGCCCACGTTTCCTACCTCCGTCGCGCAGTTGAAAGATAACTTCTCTCACCGGATCCAACTCGGCCTCGACCTACAGGGTGGCACGCATCTTGTCCTGCAAGTGCAAACGCAGGAAGCCATCGCGCAGGAGACCGACCGCATGGTCGAGCGCGTGGCGACCTGGCTGCGTAGCAAGAACATTCACTACGATGAAGTGCGCCGTGTGGACGACACGCACCTCCTCGTGCGCAACGTTGATTCCGCGCGGCTCTCGGAATTTCGCGACTACGTGAATCAGCAATTCGCGAACTTCTGGGACATGTCGCCCACCGCGGGCGATCCTTCCGCTTACACGCTCACTCTGCGGGGCGCGGCCATCGCCCAGATTCAAGAAACGACCATGACGCTGTCGCTTGAAACCATCGATCGGCGCATCAACGCTCTCGGTCTGACCGAGCCCACCATTCAGCCTCGCGGCGGGCGAAACAGCAACGAGATTCTTGTGCAACTGCCCGGCGAGGGCGATCCTACACGCGCGAAACAGGTCATCCAGCTTGGCGGGCAACTTGAATTGCGGCTCCTCGAGGATCCCGTGGTGTACAGTTCCGAGACCGATGCCTTGAGCAAGCACGGCGGCGTGTTGCCCCCCGGTACAGAACTTTTACCCGGGCGTCCGCAAACCCGCAGCACTTCTGGCGCGCCAGAGGAGGGCGAGGGGTGGTATATCGTGAGCCGCTCGGCGGTCGTAACCGGCGCCGATCTTCGCAGCGCCACGGAAAATCGCAACACCAACAACCCCGGACAATGGTCAGTGAACTTTACCCTCTCTCCCGATGCAGCCCGCCGCTTTGGTCCCTTCACGCAGCAGAATATCGGCCGGGACATGCCCATTGTGCTCGATCATCGCGTCTATTCCGCGCCGGTGATCAACGCTCGCATCGATGATTCCGGCGTGATCGAAGGCAATTTTAGCCAGGAATCTGCGCATGATCTGGCGTTGGTGTTGCGCGCCGGAGCGCTTCCGGCTTCGATCAAGTATCTCGAAGAACGCACCGTGGGCCCGTCCCTCGGAGCGGACTCCATCCGCCACGGCGTGCAAGCCTCCGTTCTCAGCTTGCTGGTGGTAATGATTTTTATGCTCTTTTACTACCGGCTGGCGGGGGGCAACGCGGTTCTCGCGCTTATCCTGAACCTGGTCATCCTGCTGGCCGCGCTGGCTTTCTTTGGCGCCGTGCTCACTCTACCTGGCATCGCCGGAGTGATTCTGACCATCGGTATGGGCGTCGATTCCAATGTGCTGGTCTTCGAGCGCATTCGCGAGGAATTGCGCAATGGCAAGTCTCCGGCTTCAGCCGTGGAAGCGGGTTTCGACAAAGCCTTCCTCACCATCATCGATACGCACGTCACCACCGTGGTCTCCGCCTTCTTTCTGTTTCTTTTCGGCACAGGTCCGATCAAGGGTTTTGCCATCACCTTGACGATCGGTTTGATCGCCAACGTTTTCACGGCCATCTATGTATCCAAGACGATTTTCCAGTATCACCTGACCAAGATGGACCGCCAGGGCGAATTGAGCATCTAGGCGGTACTAGGACCTATAGGGCCAAAGATTTGTTGGAACGAAACCAGAGGGTGGTAGCCATCCCAGGCGGAGACTCCCAAGCTGGACAGGGAGGCTATGGGAACAAACCCACACACGCTGGAGTCTAAAGAAGGGAAGTACAAGCCGCATGATCGAGCTATTCAAAGAGCCCAACATCGACTGGATGGGCAAAGCCAAGTATTTCTATGCCCTTAGCGGCATTCTGCTGATTGCTGGCTGGACTTCCATCTTTCTGCATGGCGGGCTTCGTTACAGCATCGATTTTAAGGGCGGCACCAATGTGGATGTGCGCTTCGCCGGGGCCGCCAATATCGACCGAATTCGCAGCGGCCTAACGGCCCAAGGTATTGGAAATACGGAAATCCAGTCGGTGAGCGACATCGCCAATCCCCACTCGAACGAAGTGCTGATCTTCGTCGAACAGAAGAGCCAGGGCGACGAGGCCGGCGACGCCAGCAAGACGCAAGTCATCAATGCGCTGAACGCGATCTACGGAACCGCCAACTCTTCGAAGCCCGATTTCAATGCCGCCACGCCTTCCTCCCTCTTCGCCTTCCTCACACAGCGTGATCCCCTGCTGCTGTCCACAAACGCCGGCGACCGCTATCAGCAGCTGGCCAAAAAGATCCTGGATTATCGCGACGCAAAGAGTAGTGGGGTACTCACGAATCTCGATGACCTCTCGAAGGCCGATGGCGTTACCCCCGCAGTTCTCTCAGCCTTAAAAGCTAACTATGCGCTGGGTTCGTTCACCATTGTCGGTACGGAGATCGTCGGCCCCAAAGTTGGCGGTGAGCTTCGCCGCCAGGCAATCTACGTTACCCTCTATGCTTTGGGAGGCATGCTGGTATATATTGCCTTCCGATTCCAGTTGGTCTACGGGGCCGCCGCGGTCTTGGCGGTGTTTCACGACGTTTTGATCACTCTGGGCTTTTTCTCGCTGCTGCATTTCGAGATATCGCTGACGGTGATCGCGGCGCTTCTCACACTGGTTGGATATTCGATGAACGATACCATCGTCATCTTCGACCGCATCCGGGAGAACAATCGCTTGCTGCGCCGCGAGCCGTTTCCGGATGTCGTGAACAAGTCCATCAACCAGACTCTTTCCCGGACGATACTAACTAGTGGATTGACTTTTCTCACAGTGCTCGTTCTGTTCCTGATGGGCGGCCAGGTGCTTCGTGCATTCTCCTTTGCTCTGGTGGTGGGGATTGTGGTAGGAACGTACTCCAGTTTTGGCATTGCTGCACCGCTGGTGGTCGCCTGGAATCGTTGGCGCGGCCAAGGCGTGGCGGTTGGCGCCGGACCCGCAGCCGGCAACAAGACCCGCGGAAGCGAAGACGTCGCAGGACGTCTAGCTCCTTCGGGGAGGAGGTAGGAAACATGTTTGAAGATATGGTGCTTTCAGGCAATACCAAGCGGACCAACAAGCCGTGGACGGTGGTTGTATCACTGCTTGTGCAGGCCGTTATCCTTACGGTGCTGATCCTCATTCCGCTGATTTACACAGAAGCGCTGCCGAAAACAATGATGGCGACCATGCTTACCGCTCCGCCACCACCGCCACCGCCACCGCCTCCGCCGCCACCCGCGGCCGTGGTGCACGTCAAGCCGCAAGTTCATTTGATGGACGCGGGCAAACTCGTGCAGCCCAAAGCCATTCCGAAAGACGTGAAGATTATTAAGGAAGACGCGCCTGAGATGGATGCCGGCGTACAAGGCGGCGTTCCGGGCGGTGTTCCGGGCGGTTCGATGGGCGGCGTCATTGGCGGGGTCATCGGCGGCATGGGCGGAGCTCCGCCACCGCCAAGGCCGACACAGACCCGCATCCGGCAGGGCGGCAACGTAACCGCGGCTATGCTCATCAACCGAGTTCAACCCGTGTATCCGCCGCTCGCCCGGCAAACGCGTATCTCCGGCACGGTGCGCCTGCACGCCATTATTGGTAAGGATGGCTCGGTGCAGCAACTCGAAGTCATCTCCGGGCATCCGCTGCTGGTACAATCCGCGCTCGACGCGGTACGCCAGTGGCGTTATAGGCCGACGCTGCTCAATAGCGAGCCGGTCGAAGTGGACACCACGATCGATGTGATTTTCTCTCTGAACCAGTAAGCGGTCTGGCGTGCCGGTCGTGGGACAGGCGCGCTGGTCCGGGCGGCAAAGCTTGGCAAACTCTCGCGTTGGCTCCGGGAGACCCGGAGCCATCAGAACTAAGGAGCAAACGAATGGTAGCGACCCTGTATGTGCACGCGGCCCTGTTCCTGCAATCCCAAGCTACGTCCTGGGATCTGCGGAGCATGTGGTCTTCGATGAGCACCCTTCCCCGGATCGTTGTCGCGATCCTTTTTATTCTTTCCATCTATTCCTTTGGCGTAATGATTGACCGGGCCCTGATGTACAGCGCGGCTCGTAAGCAGTCGCGTGTTTTCGTACAACAGGTTGCCGGGGCCCTCAAGGAAGGCAAGCTGGACGAAGCCATTGCCATCGCGGAGCGGAATAAGAAGAGCCACATCGCCAAAGTTGTGGCCACCGGCCTTTCCGAATTCCAATCCGCTTCCCAGCAAGTCACCGACTCCGACGTAATCGAAGCGGCCAAGCGCGGCCTGGAGCGCTCCGTGGCCATCGTTCACGCGGAAATGAAGCGCGGTCTTTCGGCGCTGGCCACCATCGGTTCGACGGCTCCGTTCGTCGGGCTGTTCGGCACCGTCGTCGGCATCTTGAACGCCTTCAAGGGCATCGAGACCAGCAAGGCCACGGGACTCTCGGCCGTCGCCGGCGGTATCGCGGAAGCTCTGGTCACCACGGCTCTTGGTCTTCTGGTGGCCGTCCCCGCCGTGTGGGCTTACAACTACTTCACCAATAAAGTCGAAGCCTTCGACGTGGAGATGGACAACTCCTCGATGGAGTTGATCAACTACTTCATCTTGCGTCGCGGCGCGAAGAAATAAGGTTACCCATGGGCTACAAACCAAAAGTCGGCGCTCAGATGGCGGCACCAAACGTCATCCCGATGGCTGATATCATGCTCGTCCTGTTGATCATCTTCATGGTGGTCACTCCGATGTTGCAGAAGAGCCTGCCCGTAGATATGGCCAGGGTCAATAATGCCAAGGAGATGCAGGACGCTGATAAGGATGACGCGATTATCGTGGCGGTTACTCGAGACGGAACGATCTACCTTAAGAATACGAAGATCACTAAGGAAGATATCACCGGGCAGATTAAAGATATGCTGTCCGCCCGCCTCGATAAAACTGTCTACGTCAAGAGCGATGCTCGGGCCAAGTATGGCGATGTGGTCGCGGTGGTAGACGAAATCCGCTCCGCAGGCGTCGATCAGCTGGGCCTCTTGACAGAGCAGAATCAAGATCGCAGGACACCGCCGCCTCAGCCACCCAACGCAGCTTCTCCGTCGGCGGATTGAGACCGCCGGAGAGTCGTTTGGCTGGGATGTTTCGACCATTCGTTTACTGCGTCAGAAGGGCCGCGCCGGATCCCACCTGGCGCGGCTTGCTGGCCTAGAAAGCTGGAGAGAAACGCAGGCTGACAGGAGATTCGCAATGGGAATGTCTGTTGGAGAAAGTAAAGGCGGTGCGATGGCGGAAATGAACGTCGTTCCGCTCATCGACATTTTGCTGGTGTTGCTCATCATTTTCATGGTCATTACTCCGCTCACTCCTCACGGGTTGGACGCGCTCGTCCCTCAGCCCAATCCAAACCAAAAACAGGATATCGAACTGGAGAACAAGACCGTGGTGGTTCAGGTGCTTTCCAATAACAAGCTGAAGATCAACAACGAAGACACCACCTGGGATGGGCTCGGACCGCGTCTAGAAACGATTTTCAAAGAGCGCGCTGAGAAAATTGCTTTCGTCAAGGGTGACAACGATGTACTGTTCATGGAAGTTGCCCGCGCCATTGACATCATGCGCGGTGCAGGAATCGACAGAGTCGGCTTGATCACGGCCAAGCTCGAGGCCGGGCAGTAAGTACTAAGGCTTTCTTTTTACGGCGGCCGAGTCTCGGCCGGCGCAGGGTGTCTAGAGTCCTCCTCGCGGGGCAAGCTAGTTCGTGCGAGGTGAACTCATGGGAATTTCGCTGGGTGGTTCAAAGCTCGGAACCATGGCGGAAATGAACGTCGTTCCGCTGATCGATATCCTGCTGGTGCTTTTGATCATATTTATGGCGGTTTGCCCGCAGATGCAGTATGGTCTTCCGGCGGATTTGCCACGGCAGACGATTTCCGAGGCGCCTCGGCCGCCGGATGTGGTGGTTGTGCAAGTTTTCGGCGATGGCACGCTACGCATCAACCAGGAGCCGGTCGAGTGGCAAAATCTAGAGGCCCGGCTTCAGGAGATTTTCAAGATGCGCGCCCGCCGCGTGGCGTTCCTCCGTGGGGACAGCGCTGTCGAATTTGGCGTCATCGCACAGGCGATCGATGCCATGCGTGGGTCGGGAATTACGACGGTGGGCTTGATGACGACGGAACTCGAAAACGTTCGCTAAATAGTGTAGATTGGCCCCTCGCAGGGCGGATCTGAATCCTCGCAGGGATGGATGCTTCGATGACTTATGCATCAGCTGGTAATGCTCGCCGGACCGCTTCTCTGGCAGCGCTGTTGATCCTCACCGTGGGAGTTTCGGGCTGCAACAAGCTCAAAGCCCGCGACCTCCTGAACAAAGGTGTCGTGGCCTTCAAGGCCGGCAAGTCGGATGATGCCATCGAGGATTTCAAGCGTGCTACGGAGCTTGATCCCAGCTTGACGACAGCGCACCTGTACTTGGCCACGGCCTACGCCAGTTTGTATATCCCCGGCGCTCCTTCTGCGGAAAATAAGGCCCGCGGCGACCAGGCCATTAAAGTATTTAAGGAAATTCTGGATACCGATTCCAACAATCTGAGTGCCATTGACGGCATCGGGTCGCTGGTCTACCAGATGGCGGGCACGCCGACGTATGACCAAAAGGGGTTCGAGGAGTCGAAGACCTACCATCAACGCCACATTCAAATCAAACCAGATGACCCGGAACCGTACTATTGGATCGGTGTGATTGACTGGAATGAGGCCTACCACGCCAATCTCGAAATGCGCTTGGATTACAATAAGAACAATATTAAAAAGCAGGTGCACGAAGACCAGCCGTTGCCCCCTGCCGTTCGTGCGGAATACGCCGCCAAGTATGGTCCTCTCGTCGATGAGGGCATCACCGACCTGCAAAAAGCCATCTCTGTGAAGCCAGACTATGACGACGCCATGGCTTACCTCAGCCTTCTCTACCGCCGCAAGGCGGACATGGTAGACAGTATGGATGAGCGCGCTTCCCTCGAGAAGCAAGCCAACGACCTCCTTGACAAGATCAAGGAGATCAAGCAGAAGCGCCAGGACCTGCAGCAACAGTTATCCTGAGCAGGCTTGCTGAGTCGGCTGCAATAAATCGATTTTCTAACGACCGGGCGCCTCGGAAGGCGTCCTGCCTGTTTTTGGCGGGCTGGGGCTTGGGCCGCTCGCCGGCGTCTTCGCGCGTGGCCCGTTTCCGGCGTATACTGGAACATGCCGTCTCCCCGTAATGTCCCGTTGAGCTTCCAGCGCGACCGCGCGGTCCGCCAAGTGGAAGCCCGCTTTGAAGAACTCCTCGAAAAACTCCGCAAAAATCGTCCTTCCGAAGACCCCTGGGTTGTCCGTCGTGCCTACGAAATTGCTTCCGAGCGCCATCGCGATCAGTTCCGCAGCTCCGGCGATCCCTATATCTCGCATCTTCTGGAGGTCGCCCACATCCTGGCGGACATGCGCATGGATGCTACCACGCTGACCGCTGCGCTTCTGCACGACGCCATCGAAGACACCGAATACCCTGTCGCCCGCATTGAGGAACGTTTTGGACCAGACGTCGCACGGCTGGTCGAAGGCGTTACCAAAATCAGCCGCCTTAATATGACCGCTCCGGAAACCCGGCAGGCCGAAAACGTTCGCAAAATGCTGCTGGCCATGGTTAACGACGTTCGCGTGGTCATGGTGAAGCTCGCCGACCGCCTCCACAACATGCGCACGCTTGAGTACCTCGGGCACGAAAAGCAGCAGCGCATTTCGCGCGAAACGCTGGACATCTACGCCCCGATCGCGCACCGCCTCGGCATGGGCGTCATGCGCGGCGAGCTCGAGGATCTGGCCTTCCGCTTTCTAGAGCCGGAGGCCTTTCTCGCGCTGCAAAAAGAAGTTACCGAAAAGAGCCCTGTCTATCAGAGGTTTTTGGAGGAAGTCCAAAGCACCATCCGCACCAAGCTGGTGGAAAGCAGTATTCCTGCGGAACTCGAAGCGCGAGTCAAAGGTCTCTATTCGCTGCACGGCAAAATCCTGCGGCAGCAGAGCAGCCTCGAACAGGTCTATGACCTGCTCGCCGTGCGCGTCATTACCGATTCAGAACGAAGCTGTTACGCCGCCCTCGGCGTTATGCACCACATCTGGCGTCCGGTTCCGGGCCGCTTCAAAGACTACATCGCCATGCCCCGCCCGAACCTCTACCAGTCGCTCCACACCACGGTGCTGCATGGCGGCCAGCCTTTTGAGGTGCAGATCCGCACGCAGGAAATGCACCGCATCGCGGAGGAAGGCGTGGCCGCCCACTGGAAATACAAAGGTGGCAAACCTGCTTCTGGCGACGACGACCAGCGCATCGCCTGGATGCGGCAACTTATCGAATGGTCGCAAGAGTTGCAGGAACCCGGTGAATTCCTTTCCACGTTGAAAGTGGATTTGGCGCCCGTCGAGGTGTACGCGTTCACCCCCAAGGGCCGCGTCTTGGAGCTGCCCCGGGGCGCCACTCCTGTCGACTTCGCCTACTCCGTGCACACCGAAGTAGGCCATCAGTGCGTCGGCGCAAAGGTGAACGGTCAAATGGTGTCGCTGCGCCATGAGATCGTCAGCGGCGACGTGGTCGAAATTCTTACCAACAAGGGCCACACGCCGAGCCGGGATTGGCTCGGCTTCGTCAAGTCTTCGCATGCGCGCAGCAAGATCCGCCAATGGATCAACCTGCACGAACGCGAAGAAGCCACGGACATGGGGAAGAGGCTGCTGGAGAAAGAGTCCAGGCACTTTGGCCGCAGCATGAAGAAAATTCCGGAAGCCGATTGGAACAAGCTGATTGCCGACTATGGCCTTTCGAAACAGGAGGACCTCTACGCCGCCGTCGGTTTTGGCAAGTATTCCGCCCGGCAAGTTCTCTCGCGTTTACTGGGCGAGCCGGAAAAGGCCGCGGAGTCGGAAGCGGAAGATCAGAAGCCGACGCTCGTTAAAACCGTCAAACGCATGCTCGGTTTCGGCGAAGCCCCTTTAATCGTCAAGGGCCACGACGACCTGCTGGTCTATCGCGCAAAATGCTGCAATCCGATTCCCGGCGACGACATCGTCGGCTACATCACGCGCGGCCGCGGCGTCGCGGTACATACGCGTGCTTGCCCCAATGTTCAGAACCTCATGTATCAGACCGAACGCCGCATCGCCGTTGAATGGGGAGGCGAAAGCGCCGCTACTTTCCCGGTGCAACTGTCCATCCGCGGCAAGGACCGCGCCGGTCTTCTCGCGGAAATCACCGCGGTCATCAGCGGAGCGGGCTCCAATATTCGCAGCCTCGAGAGCCGCCCCGACCGCCAGAATGCCCGCATCGAAGCCAGCCTCGAAATTGTCGACCGCCGCCAGCTCGAAACGATCCTGGCCAACATTCGAAAAGTCACCGGCGTTTTCGGCGTCGAGCGCGTCTACCAGATTTAATTTTCTTCCGGCTCATAAAACTCTTTGCCCCGGAAAAATCGGC
>Ga0207000_1177_pt1 | contig 18708 bp, 14 predicted proteins | sample Alteio_BWMinCont_90_FD_153498 | JGI IMG/M metagenome (GOLD analysis project Ga0207000, IMG submission 153498) | Enriched cells from forest soil in Barre Woods Harvard Forest LTER site, Petersham, Massachusetts, United States -... | ecosystem: Environmental > Terrestrial > Soil > Temperate forest >...
GAAAAGTCCCACAGCAGAATATCCATTGCCACTTACTTTGTCAGCCTTTACAAAGGAACAAAAGCGTGAAGCAATACGTTCACTAAAAGAAAAAGGTCAGCGTGCTAAAGCAGAAAAGAGAGCCATGATCGCGGAAGCGGAAGAAGGTCAGGAGGAGGACGTTGGTGGTGTTAGTGAACTTTTTCAACAGCAGGAAGAGCAGCGAGAACTCGCTGAAAAACAAGCCGCAGATGAACGCCGTGCGTGCCAAATAAAATACGGCATAGCCGCCGCGGTCGTGACAGTTGCCGTATCAGCAGCTGCACTTGCAGCCTTGCGAGCCGGCTACATTCCGTCACCGTATGCAAATATTCTTTACAAAATTGATTATCAGGAGATTGCGCCACAAGCAGCGCAACAGCCTTCAGTTGCTGCCCCAGTCGTTGTGCAACCATCGGCAGGCGCAAGCGCTGCCGCGGCAAGGCAACGTAGGTAGTAGTATTAAAAAAACGGTTTAAGAGGCCTTTTTACAAGGAGTGAGCTTATGAAATGTTACCATTTGTTTTTGTTGTCAAAAAGTAATACGTGCTACAGCCGTAGCGTTTTTATAATGCTCACTTTGTTGTTTTCAGCCTCTTTTGATGCATCAACCGTGCGAGCGAGTGGTGAAGTGCGCCAAAAAGATGAGGAATTAATTGCACCCATACGCGAGGAGGATATAGAACGTTTGGACGCTGAGTTTGCACAAAGGCAGCAGGAATCTAGGCAGCAAAAAAAACAAGCAAAAGAAGAAGAGGAAGCTGAGGTTGCACGTGTTCTTGAAAAACGAAAAGAAGATGACAAAGCAATGATGCAGGGGCTTTTAGAGGAACAAGAACGCAAAGATCAACAGGACAGGGAAAAGCAGGAGGCAATGCAAAAAGAACGACAAGAAGCGGAGCGGCTCAAAGCTCTCGAGCGTGGGTCTGTTTTCGGGTCAATGAGTCAGGAAAGTCGTAACATTACTCCTTCCCAAGGTACTGTTTCCGGTGGCAACGCGCTTTTAGAAGCGCTTGAGGCGCCATTTGTTAGGCTTCTGCATCAGAAAGGGTATCATAAGAGCCTTGGCACGGGGATACGCAATACTAAAGAATTAACTGATGCGCTCGTTTTTAAAAAATATTTAGAGTTTATACCAACGGAAAGGCTGTCTGAGGAGCAAAAAAGTAATATTGAAAATAAGATTGGCGAGCTTGAAAGTTACATAGATACCCAAGCAATGAATCGTAAGATGCTTAAGTTACCGGCAGTAGACCCAGAGCTGGCTCAGGAAGCTGCTGATCAAGCTGAAATTCAATCTCTTAACCCTCTCGGGGTTGTGTACAGATTAAAAGATAGTGACATTCCTATAACGACAACTAAAAAAATAAAGACTGAAGTACCTCCAATTTTCGCTACAAAACAGGCGCCAGCTTTTCCCGCAGAACAGAAGTCAGAAAAGCACGAAGAAAAGACTCAAGAAAAAGAAGAACACAAAGATCAAGCCAAAGAGCCGACTGAAAAAGAGGCTCAGGAAAAAGAAAAGGCTGTGGAGTCTGGAGACGGGCCTGACGGGCTTGATGACGGTGGCAGGCTCGAGCGAGTCACGAAACATATTCGCACACACAAAACTGCTTATGGCTTGGGCGCAGCCGCGGTGGTGACCGTTGCGCTATCAGCAGCTGCACTTGCAGCACTGCGAGCGGGCTACATTCCGTCACCATATGCAAACATTCTTTACAAAATTGATTACCAGGAAGTTGCGTCAGAGCTGATTAAAAAACCGGTGGTGCGCCATGAAAACTATTAAGTAACGTTAGTTTGTGTGCCTGGATCGTCGTTGCGAGGAGCCTTTGGCGACGAAGCAATCCAGCTAAATAAAAGATTTTGCAATATGAGTGACATTACGAGTAGGGGAGGGAAAAAAGAATGTTGAACTGGATTGCTTCGGATGAATCCTCGCAACGACGAACCGTGTGGCCCTCGCAACGACGATCGGGGCGACCTGACTAACGTATATGCTTCGGGCACTCCCTCGAAACGATGATATGAGCGACCTGACTGATGACCGTTGATTCAGTATAAAGATTTAAGTGCAAGACCTGTCTGGATCGTCGTTGCGAGGAGCTCTTAGCGACAAAGCAATCCAGCTATTAATAAAACAAGGAGAAGGACTATGAAAAATGTTATAAAAAATTACCTTATGTGTGCTCTGCTATTGTGCACAGCAACTACACACGCTCGTATTCCGCTGCCGCGCACGGTTGTGAGCTTGCTCAACACCATTGAGCCGGGAAAGCCTGGGCATCGACTACCCGTTACCTTTAAAGGGGTGTCAAATATTATGATGCCACTCGGTATAGACTATTTTTGGCCAGAGCCGGGTCATACCTTTATCGCGTCTGGACCAACGCAGGAAGACAAAAGCGGCGTGACCACCATAGCCGAATGCCCACGCTATCGCGGGTTGGAAAATGGTGTGCAATACACCTTTGTAGAGGTTGTTGAGTTGCCAAATCTTGGCCCTGTCTTGGAACTAACGCAGCGGATCACCGGAACCTGGAACGGTTCTACCGCCTCTGTTGGCGTAGCGGCTCCGTCGCTTGGCATTGCCCAGCAGTGGTTTGATGATACAAAGTGGCATCAGATTACCATTCCGAACAACGATGCGCGCCGCGTGCACATAGGAAATTTTATTGTTTCATTTTGTTTTTACCACAGACCATCCGTATTAATGGAAGAGTCTGGTTCTGTTGCGCAAAAAATGGTTCAGGCCTTTAATGCCGCCGGTGCGACGTTACTCGGGCTTGGGTGTGGAGGTTTGGTGGCGATGGAAAAGGAGGAAGAAGAAGAGGAGGAGGTGGAAGAGTGGCCAGATAAGATAGCGCGTATGAAAAATGAACTTGCTAGGATTAAGGCTATTAAAATAGAGGACAAAGATCAGTTGAGTGATGCGATTGCCTATGAAGTATATGTAAAAACGGCGTTGCCCTCTCTTTCTCTGTCTAGTGGGAATTGGGCTCAAATGAGCGATTTGCATGTTGAAATTGATGCATATTTACGGACTCGCATTAATGAGATTGGCCTTGACGAAAATGAGTTTAAAAAGATAGAAAGTAAGGCGAATCAAATCGCTAAGACGAAATATGTGCAAATGTTTGGCCAACTCCCTGAATTTACAATTGACATACCTCCATCAGAGTCTGGGAAAACAGAAATCTCTACCGACCAACCTCCCGAGACCCCAAAAAGCAGAACCACTCGGATTAAGGAGCATGTTGGCAGACACAAAATTGCTTATGGTTTGGGCGCAGCCGCGGCGGTGACCGTTGCGATATCAGCAGCTGCATATGCAGCACTGCGAGCCGGCTATATTCCGTCACCGTATGCAAACATTCTTTACATAGTTAATTATCAAGAGATTGCGCCAGAATTGATTAAAAAACCGGTGGTGTACCATGAAAATTATTAAGTAACGTTGGTTTGGTATTTCGGTATAAAGATTTGGATAAAAAGATTCATCTGGATCGTCGTTGCGAGGAGCTTCTAGCGACGACGCAATCCAGCTAAATAAAAGATTTTGCAAGAGGGGTGGCGTTATGGGGAGGGAAAAAAGAATGTTGAACTGGATTGCTTCGGATGAATCCTCGCAACGACGAACCGTGTGGGCTTTGCAAAGACGATCTGTGCGTGCCATTGTCAATTTCTTAACCTGAGCTAGCGTTAAATAGTTATATGTAAATCGTATAAAACATAAAAGGAGAATGCAGATGAAATTTTTTAAGACGTATGTCAAATCTATTTTTTCGATTTTATTCTTTTTGAGTTTTTGTGGCCAGAGCAGTATAGAGTGCTATATTGCCCCACCACGAACGGTAGTCAGCCTGCTTAATACAATTGAAGCCGGAAAGCCGGGACATCTGTTGCCGGTTACCTTTGTGGGCCCAACGAGCACAAAAGATCCGCTAGGCAGCAGGCTGTATTGGCCAGAGGACGGATATACAGTTGTCGCGTCTGGGCCAACGCAATTTGACAAAAGTGGCGTGACCATGATTGCTCAGTGTCCGCGATATCGTGGCCTTGAGCGTGACGTGGTCTATGAATTTGTCGAGGTTGTATCGCTTGGCGACCTTGGGCCGGTTTTAGAGCTCAAACAGCGTATTACCGGAGCTTGGAACGGATCAAGAGCTTCTGTTGGCGTTGCAGCTCCGTCGCTTGGCATTGCCGAGCAGTGGTTTGACGATACGCAGTGGCATAGTATAACAATTGCAAATCGCAATGAGAGCGGTACGCAGGTAGGAAACTATGTTGTTTCATTCTGTTTTTACCACAAGCCTTCAGTGCTGTTGGAAGAATCTTCTTCGGTCGCGCGCAAAGTTGCACAAGGGCTTAATGCGGTCAGTGGTGCAATTCTTGGATTTGGGTGCACGCAGGTGCAGGCGATGATGAGTCATGAGGACGCGGTACGCATGGGTGAGGTGGCCGCGGCTAACATTAGATCCGAACAGTTAAGAACAATACATCAACAAAAAGAACAGGAGCCTAAAAAAACGCCAGCTCGCTCACTATTTGAGTTTGTGCCAGCAACATATGAGGTCACATCTTCTGGACAACAGTCTCCTATAGAAGTGCTTGGCGCCGGTCTCCAACGGCTTCAGACGGAGGCTGAAAAAGCTGCAGAAAAGAGACTTTTGGAAGCGAACGAGGCTGAACAAAGAAGCCTACAAGAGCAACAGGAGCAAGAGTTGATGAAAATCCACAAAGCGCGCAAGCAAAAGTTGACCGTCGGTGGCATAGTGGTCGGTGGCATTGCATTGGCTGCTCTTGCAGTACTCAATCGAGCATACATTCCGTCACCCTTTGCAAATATTCTGTATAAAATTGACTACGTAGCCATGTGTGAAAATGAGGTTAGCGAGCCCGAGCAGCCGGCATATGAGCCTGCATGTGCTGGAAATGAATAGCGATGTGCTGGATTTATAAGCGAAAAATTTATCTGGATCGTCGTTGCGAGGAGCCTTTGGCGACAAAGCAATCCAGCTAAATAAAAATTTTTTCAAAACGACGATCTGCAGGTTCCATTGTCAATTTCTTAGCCCGAATTGGCGTTGAGATGTAAAAGAAGTCTAATAACAACCTAACAACAAAAAGGAGCTTTCAATGAAAAATCTATTTTCAAGTATATGTTTGATGACCGTTATGATTTTCTGTGCGCATGCGCATTGCATAACAAAAGCGCGTCTATCATCGAAGTGGTTGTCTCCCGGACACAGCATTGTAAGCGTTATTAATACGATTGAACCGGGGCAGATTGGGCATGAGATCCCGGTTACGCTTTCGAACGTGAGTAGTACTGGTCCAGAGCTTACCGCTAGTCGATATTGGCCTGAAATTGGTGAAACGGTAACGGCCGTTGGTCCAAACAGCGAAGACAAAAGTGGATTGAGCGTAGTGGCAGAGTTTTCACGTTATAGCGGTATCAAAAAAGGAGCGACCTATGATTTTACAGAAACGGTTGAGCTGCCAGGCATTTGTTATCCGGTAGAGTTCAAGCAGCGGATTGAGGGTACGTGGAGGGGCACACATGCGTCGATTGGCATAGCGATTCCATCATTGGGCATTCAAAAGATGTTCAGTGACAATCAGTGGCGTCAGATCAGGATTTCGCATAAGGACGATGCCGGAAATTTTCTTGGTTCCTATGTTATTTCGTTCTGTTTTTACTACCGGGAATCTTCCATTCGCAATTACTCTGGCCAACCGCTACCTGCTTTAGCCTCTGGATCAACAGTGCGCAAAGTGATCGATGGTTTGTATCTGGCTGGATTGACAGCGTTAGGTTGTGGGGTTTCAGAGGTTGCGGCCGCAGCGTGGGGTCGTGGACCAACTCTAAAACAGGCTGCTGTCGAGATGTTAGATACCGCTTATGTTTGCGCTACCAACGAGGATGTGGTGTATACGACGATAGGAGTCGTTGCGGTAACAGGTTTTGCTCTCGCTGCTCTTAATCGTTTATATGTCTGGGCGCGGTATGCAAATATTGTCTATAAAGTTGATTATGAAAAGTACGTTGCATGTCAGTGATGTAAATCAGACGTATTGAATTCCGCTAATCGCAGGTTGTTCAGTGAAGTTCAACTGGAGAAATAACGTGGTTAGTATCACATGTTCCCGATTTAATTCTTTTTGTTGTCTTGCCCAAGCCTGTATGCGAGTTCCATCCAACGCCATCAATGCCTCATCTAAGAATGCTTTCTGTCCGTTGCTCAATGACTCGTCGTTGAATCCTGGGTGCTCTTTCCTTTCCCATTCAATCTGTGTCGCAAGGTCAGGATTTACCTCTTTTAGTTTTGCTTTCCATTGATTATTCCAATCGCTTTCATTACAGCTTACTACGAGCATGTCTAGTATGCGATTCTTGGTTTTTGTGCTTTCTAATATAAGTGAGTCTATATTTTTCTGTACTTCTTTTTTTCCGGATTTGATTTTTTTTAGGCGCTCAAGTCGCTCGCGAAAGGACATATTTTCTATATTGTGTACTATTTCGCCTACCTCAGATTCATTTAATTTCGGCTCATCTAACAGTTCATTTAGGATAAGTTTATATAGGCGCAAATTATCATTTACAAGGCATATTGGAAATTGTTTATGTTCGATTTGATCATTATTATCATTAGACTCATTTTCCATGGCATTTATGTGTGCCACGCATAATAACGTTAAACTTACAACGAATAATGAACTTAGTGATTTATGCATTGAGGCCCTTTAGATTATGGGTTTATCTAACACTATTTACACACAATTGTGGCTAGTATTATACGTCGATATTATTTTTGCAATATCTTTGTGTGTGTATAAAAGTGGCTCAATTAAAAGTGTTAGTTTATAATTGTAGAATAAGCAATAGATTCATTTAAATGCAAACTGTGCAAACAAAAAGCGATGATTTGTTCGTCGTTGCGAGGCGCCCTTCGCGCCGAAGCAATCCAGCTAAAGTCTTGCAAAAGAATTGAACGACAACTGGCAATATTGGAATAGAAATTAATTATGAAACAACCTTCGATGTATATTATGGCCAATAAACCCAATGGAACACTGTATGTTGGTGTTACATCGAATATATCTAGAAGGGTTTATGAACACAAAAACAAGCTTTTACCCGGTTTTACTGCGAAATATGACTGCACATTACTTGTATATTATGAAACCTTCGACACTATGGAAGCGGCAATTACTCGGGAAAAGCAGATCAAGGGCGGATCTAGAATCAAAAAATTAAAATTAATTGAATCTTTTAATGCTAACTGGGACGACTTGTATGAAACAATGTATATATAGCTGGATTGCTTCGCTTGCGCTCGCAACGACGATCGAGGCATTGTTTTTCGCAAATTTATAGACGATATGTTTTTTAGTTTGTGCCAATCAAACTAAGACTTTTAATTACACCCGTGCCTGTCGTCATCCTCGCCTTTGAGCCTGTTCAAAAAATGAGACATTCTTCTGAATAGTATAAAAAACCGATTAAAGAGATACGCTCATAAGATCAACTCCTCTATTTTTCATGTCCAGTAACTCAATATTGCTATCTTGGCAAACAATAAACAAGTTCCTTCGCGAGAATCCAGTCTCTTGAATTTTGATCGCGATCTTAAAACTATTGAGTTTTTTATTATCTATTATATACGATGCAGGTACGCAAGAGTTTGCTTTATTGCCTAACCGTTATTTAGGGGCCTGGTCTTATGAGAATAATGAACTTTACGCTGAATTCTTTTTTGTTTGTCATACATAGTACCTTTTTCTGTTTTTTTTCATGTGACATGATTTCTGCTGGCTCTATTTCCGTAGTGGAAGGTAGGCCCAAAACTGAGACCAAACGCGAGCAGAGCAAGCGCCTTGCTAAAGAGCGTCAGGAAGCCGCGCTGCGAAAGACGTTGGAAGCTGAAACGAAAAATACTGAGCAAATCGCCCTTGATGCCCAGCGTAAAGCAGAACAGATTGAGTTGGTAGCGCAAAAAGCAAGAGAGCAAGCTGCGCGCGAGCAGGCTCAAGCGCAAGAGGAGGCTAAAGTTAAGGCTGAGCAGGAGGCAGAACAGGAGCGAAAGCAAAAAGAACAATTTTTCTTAAAACAAAAAGAGCGTTCGGAGCGAGCCGAAAAAATTGGACTAAAAGACAAAGTGAGTGAAGACCTTGGCTCTTTGAGCAAGGTTGATCCGGAATTTAATCTTCGCATGAAACAGCTAAGTGATCAGGTCAATGAGAAGGCGCGAAATATTAAAGCTGATCTTGCACGATCAATTGCGCAGGCGCATGGGGATCAAGAACAGATAGCGATATATCAAAAGAATGCCGATCAGCTGTTGGCAAAAAACATTGAGGGCTATCAAAAAGGCATGGAGGCAACTAAGGCTGAATTTGCTGCAAAAATCGAATCTCCCGGTATGGCTCCAAAGCAAAAACCGAATGTTGTTCCACCTGAGGTGGCAATCGATAGAATTAAACAAGAGATTTTAAAGTCAGGAGAAGAAGGTGCCTCTCGATTGATGGATAAAACATTAAAGAAATTGGCTGATTCTGGGGCAACTCAATCTGAAATAGACGAAACGAAAAGAGAGTTAGCCTGGTATCAAGAACGAGCGCTCAGAAATATTGCGGATGATCAACGTGTTGAACAAATTCAAAAGGGTGAGGCGTTAATTCCTAAATATCTGGTAGGCGACCATCCTGAATTTAAAAAGCAATATGAGCAACAAGAACAATCAATATCAAAAATGGTCGATGCCATAACACGTACTGGAAGTGATCAAATAAGGCGTGAACAGGAAGAGGCTAGGGGTATCAAGATAGATGATGCAACGTATGCAAAATTCTTAGCAGAGGCTCAAAAGCGTGCTAAAGCACAAATTGCGTTTGAAGATGAAGGAAAACCAGTACAAGTTGCTCAAAAAGAACGTGCCGAGCAACAGAAAGTTGCGCGTGCTCAAGAAGAACAGAAAACAATAGATTATTTGAAAAATAAGGTTGAGGATAAAAAATCATATTATGAGAAGATGAGGGAGCTGCAAACCGGACAAGACATGACCGACAGGGAGCGCTTAATACGTGAGTTTCAATATGAAATTGAACGCCTTGGCACGGACAAGCCGCTCAAAAGTATGTTGGAAATGCAGCCGAGCAGCGAGCAGCCTAAAAAAAGTTGGGCATCGAGCATTGCACAAGCAGCTGAAGACTTGCAAAAAGCAGCAGAACGTAAAATAGCCACAGAATTCATATTAACTCCTGCTGCAGCCAAGGCTTACAACATGTACGAAGACTATAAGAGCTCTAAAAAACCGGCCGAGGAGCGAGCCAAGGCTCAAAAGGAGCTGCAGGATATTATGGATGAAGCTGCCGCTCGGGCGCAGCAGAGCTTTGCCTCCAAAACTCCTGCCGCGCAAGCAGAACAAAAAAGAAAACAAGCGCAAGCACTCAGAGAATACAAGGAGTTCGAGCAGGAGATTAGCAGTGGTAAAAATCCTGAGGTAGCGCTTTTGCAATATCAAGCGAAGGTGATGGATGAAAAGATAGAAAACACCCCCTATCCGGTGTACGTCCAACAAAAAATTGACCGAGCAAAGCAGGATACGCAGGACAAATTAAAATTAAACCGTGAAATAGAAGAAGAACAGGACGAAGCGGTAAAAAAGGCAAAGATAGCCGAGCGAGACGAGTTATTGGCCGATGAGCGTGGCAGAGCAGTCAGTCGGATAGAACAATTATTAGCTCCTGAAAATACGCTGTACGCTGTGCTCAACATTGCCCAAGATGCCGATGCATCAAACATAAGAGGGTCAATGAAGATGGCCTATGCGCAAATCGATGATTGGAAAAAATTAATTGCCATGTCCAACCCTGAGGATGCAGCGCATATAGCCGACCTTGTAAAACAGTTTGAATCCGCTGTATCAAAAGCATATGAGACGCTTAGCGATCCTAAAAAGCGAGTGGAATATAATACGCAGCTTGCGCGTGGTTCAAAGCTAACGGAAAAAGGTTCAACGGCAGTTATGCCAGAAATCCGTGATGCGGAGCTCAAACGGCTTGCATATGGCATGAAAGATAATTTTTTAGCTGCGGGATCTATTAATGTAAGCCAACTTAAGCAGATCAACTTCAGCAATATTTTTTTAAGCAAAATATTATCTTTCATTCCACAAGTAGATGTTGAGGTCTTTAAAGATTTAATTATACGAAGCCCAACCTTTGTTGATGCGCCCCTTCTTGAGCGTGGAGAAAAGTACGGTTTTGCGGTCATAGGGTCAATCATCTACAGAGGCGCTGAGTCTAAAATAAAAGTTGTTTTTGTGCGCACCGTCACCGATAGTGTTGGCATTAGCGTCGCAATTACATTGCCGGAGTCATGGAAATTTTCAGAACATTATCCCGCTCTGGCAAAGATGGACGAGCTTTCATTGTTGTCTGGCCAGTTGATTGCTTCAAACTTTGACTACAACGATCCGGTACTTGGATATGTAAGAACGGGCTTAAATTTTATAGCGCGACTTAACTTAACTGGACCTATGGAAAAGTTCCAAGAGGTTTTAAGCGGGTGGGGTCAGGGAATTTTTGTTAAAGGTGGTGGCGTTTTGTTATCGGGAGCTATTGCTCCAAATCCGGCTAAATCATCCTTTACATTTACATTGCCGCTCAGTATAGGAGTTGATTTTGAGGATCTGTATAAGCGAGGTAAGCTGTCATCCCGGCCAAAGATATTTTCAAGCATAATGACCGATGCATGGAAAGTTATCATTGCGCCAAAAGAGATTTTGGCAGCGTTGCAATCGGGCCATCCGCACGCATCACGTATTAAAACGCCAGATGTTGGCTTGGGAAATATAGGAATATCCGTTCAATCTGGCATAGTCCTTGGTCTTGTAGGGCAGAAGGATCCGCTTGCGTTAGATGCCTTGATAGGCTATTTACCGCCCGCTTCATGGACCTTTGCTGGTGAGTTGCGTGGCACATGGGATCCGGCGTTTAATCAGCCGTGGCTTTCATTGGGTGATATGGCGGTTGAAATAGATGTAGATTTTGAAGCGATGGCGGCCGCCGCACTTGTTGGCATCCCTCTGCCCATAACGGGTATTGGCGTGCAAGGTACATTTGGATTTGGAGCTTTGGCTAACCGTGTGCTGACAACAATTGCTGGCAAAGTTGCTCTTAAGGCACCGTCAAGTATTTCTGAGCCGTTGCCAATACCGGAGTTCATTTTGAAGGGTGCGGTGAGCAAAATTGACTTTACAAGTTTTGTGCAGCTTCTTGGCAAGATGGTAGGCAAGGAGATTGTATTTAAAGATTTGCCACCGATTCAGGTTAGTGACGTTGAGCTTATGGTTGCACCTACCGGAGGAACTATCGGTTCAACCATATATCCGCAGGGGGTTGTTGCTAAGGGTAGCATGCAACTTGGAAAATTTGCAGGATCGCTTGATATTGCGATTAGCAATGCAGCTAAATCGATCCATGCCTCGGGAAGTATGACCGGTATTAAAATGCCATTTTTCAGTCTGACAGGCAAAGAAGGTACCAATCCATCATTTTCACTTGATTTGTCTCCCCTTAAATATGAGGCATTTATTGACGGACAACTTGGGATTCCATTTCTTGGTATTAGCAGAGGGGTTACTTTCAGCCTTGATGGTCGCGGTTTGTTTGCAAAAATGGGTGTGACCAGTTTCTTTAATACAAGAACGAAATCATTTGAAATCCGTATACCGTTTACGAGCTTTGATGATCTGTTAATCAGTTATGAAATAGAGTCGTCGCTTGTGCAGTCTATTAAAGCAGCTGTGCAAGGCAAGCTTGAAGAATGGCGATCATCTATTGTAGGTGGAATGCAAAATAAAAGAAAAGAGCTGCAAAAGTTGATAACAGCTCAGGAAGATGAGATTCGTAGAATGTCAAAACAAAAGAGTGACGCGGAAGAGGCATGTAGCCAAAAATGGAAACATTTTGATCCGTTTTCAAAAGATTTTTGGACAAAGACGCCATGTGTTGAAGCTACTATTAAAAATCTTGAAACCGCTATTGGTAAATTGAATATTTCAGTTAAGGGACTTAGGTCTAAGTTATCTGAGACATTTGAAGTTGTACCTGACTTTGCCTTAAAAGGGCTATCTTCTGCTGCGGATCTTGCCACTGTTCTGGAAATTACGCGTATCGGTGGGCGTGTCTCCGGTCGTGATTTAAAGGAAGGCAAAACACCGGGCGTGACTATCGACTTGAGAGTACATTTGTTTGACAGAGACGAGACGAGGACACTTGATAATGTGCAGTTTGACTTTAAAGATCCAATTAAAAGCGCCAAGACAATATACAAAGCTGTTATTGAGTTTTTAAAATGATCTGTGGCAGGGCAAACGCATCTAAATTTTGTGAATTTTCATGTAAAATTGGAGCCATTCTTATGATAAAAAATTCTGCTCGCCGTCATCCTCGCGAAGGCGAGGATCCAGTCTAAATAAACTTGGATAGTAAAAAGGCTGTCAAGGTCATTCAATCTGGATCCCAGCCAAAAATATTCCGCTTGCAAGATAAATCAAGTTGCTGGGATGACGAAAAGCAAGCTCATTTTTATTGATAAAGTATTGTCTAGGTCGTTACTTACAGTTTGTCTGGTTGGATTTTATATTTTAATTATATGTAATTTTAGATGCGTTTGCCCTGCGGCTAATCCTTGTAACCGTATCTCAAATGTGTTAATTCTTGATTGATAGTCAACTACGGAAAATAATAGTTATCCATGTATTACACTAAAAGAGGATAGACATGAAGCACACTATGCGTATAGTAATCGTAATGTTTGCAGGATTGATTTTTGGTGGACTAATAGACGCCATGGATCAAATAGAGACAAATCCTATTATTGTAGAGTTAGAGTGCATAAGTGATGCCTGGCGAGCCCTTTTAGAGGCTTGGAACCACACTCCCAAGTTTCGTAAATCCTACGATTCGGCAAACAAATGTATCCTTGTATATAACGGTTCAGGCTTGCAAACACTAGAATCGATGCTTTTTGATAGTGCTCTGATTCGAATAAAAAAAATAGTCGCAGAACACCGCAATCATATCAACGACATTAATGCTCAAGGCAATACGCCGCTCATTATCGCAATACAAAAAGGAATATTACCTGCCATAAAAGTTTTTATAGAGTGTGGAGTCGACCTTAACATGCCGGACAAGAATAACCTATTTCCCATTATGCATGCAGCTCATACGTGTCAGCCATCTCTTATCGAAGCGTTAAGAGATGGTGGTGCCGATCTCAATAGGTGTGATGCTCACGGAAGAACTGCCCTTGATTTCATACCTCTTCATTCAATATCGTTTACACAAGATGTGCCGTGCGACCGACAAGAATGTTTGCGTATTTTGCTACGTTCAATGAATCAAGAACTTACCAGAGAGTATTTTGCAAAAAATGAAATAGTAAGACCAATGAACTGTGTAATTAGCTAACGCTAGCTGGGCCTAAATGATTTAAGCGAAAGACTCATCTGGATCGTCGTTGCGAGGAGCCTTTGGCGGGCAAGCAATCCAGCTATAATAGAAAATTTTGCAAAATATACGACTCTATGCGTCGCGTAAAACGACGATCTGTACGTTCCATTGTCGATCCCTTATCTCGAACTAGCGTTATTTTTTTGATTGTCTTTGGCCTTTGTATTTTGTGTGTATCAGTGCTGCAGTAAGTATAACGGCTGCAGTTGTCACGCAGGCTGCCCACACATATGGGGATATGATTGCTTGTTGACTTGTCATGATCTGAAGTTGTCTTCCTGCATACACGGTAAGCAGAATTGCAGGCAATGATCCAACGATGGTAGTCCAGATAAATGTATAAAGAGGCATTCCGGATAACGCTGCCAGCGTATTGATGACGATGAAAGGAAAAATCATTGTCAGATGCAAGGTGAGCATATATGCATAAGCGCACGATGCAATCCGTTCTCTGAATATGCCGAGCTTCTCTCGATATCTTTTTTCGAGCGTGTGATATAGAAGATAGCGTGTGACTAAAAATGAGCCAAGTGCGCCGCAGTTTGTGCCGAGCATAACAATGAGGATGCCGTTAGTGCCAAATAGATACCCACTTATCAGGCCGATGGGTATGCACAGCGGAATTCCAAAAAAAACTATTAACGCTACCATAAAAATATCTAAAAATGCACAGGTTGAATAATGCGTCTGAACAAAATTTCTGTAGGCATATGCGTATTGTTGATAGTCATTTAAGGTGGTATATGCTGTTGTGCGCAATACAAAAAGAATTATTAGGGCTGTCCAACACGTGATAACTCCTAGCAAGATTTGATGAGCGCGTTTCACAGAGCAATCTCCTTGAGGCTATGTATAAGTCGTTCGATCTCTTCATGTGTGTTGTACCACAAAAAACTTGCTCGTACTAACGGTTTTCCACCAAGAGCCTCTATTGCTGGTTGAGCACACAAATTTCCAGCGCGTACTGCAATGGCAAAATGATCTAAGTAATATGCAACATCATGCGCATGTATGCCATCAACCCAAAAACTGACAAGATGCCCCCGTTGCTTCAGTTCTTTTTGTGGTCCTATCAGCGTTATACGAGGCAGCGTTGTGAGTGCATCAATAAGGTGCGCACATAAAGAAGATTGATGCCTTTTGATTTTTTCACGATCCAGTCCTGATATATAACCAATAGCGGCAGCAAGGCCGACTGCTTGAGCAATTGCTGGAGTTCCCGCCTCAAGACAATGTGGCATTGGGCGCACCTTGATACTGTTGTTTGGCAGGATCTGGTCTACCATGCCGCCTCCCCATTGGTGTGGCCTTATATCTTTATGAGTCTTTGTTGCAGCAAAGAGTATTCCTATGCCTGTTGGCCCTCCCATTTTGTGTGCGGAAAATGCCAAAAAATCCACACCTAACGCCTGAACGTCTAGCGTTTGATGTGCTACTGATTGTGAAGCATCCAACATTACGTGTGCGCCCACCAAATGAGCTAAGGCTACAAGCTGAGCAACGGGTAATTGTGCGCCTGTTACGTGCGAGGTGTGTACAAAGCTTACCAGCTTACAGTTGCTTGTTATGTAGGATGCAGCTTTTGTGGGCGATATAGTTCCATCCGGTTCTACTGGTATTATTACCAATTGGGCGCCTGTGCGTTCTGATACGTAATACCAAGGAAGGAGGTTTGCATGGTGTTCCAGGGCGGTGACTACAATGCGATCCGATTGCGTAATATGTTGCATGGCCCATGCATGTGCAACAAGGTTTATACTGTCCGTTGTGCCTCGAGTAAAAACAATCTCTGTTGGATCTGCTCCAATAAATTGTGCTACTGTATTGCGAGCTGATTCGAACTGCTCGGTTGCGGTCTCTGCATGCGTGTATATGCCTCGATGAACATTTGCGTTGTTGTTGGTATAAAAATGAGAAAGCGCGTCAAGTACAATATGCGGTTTTTGTGCGGTTGCGGCATTGTCAAAATATGCAATTTTTTTGCCATGTACCGTTTGGCGTAAGAATGGAAAATCGTTAGGTATATTATTCATCTGCGTTCAGTATCTGATAAACTACGTTGCGCCCATAATCGTCTAGGGCGGATGTTAAAAATCCTTGCATTAGCATTCGTTCAGCTTTTTTGTCTGATAGTCCTCGCATGGTCATATAGAGTATCTGTTCTTTATCCGTTTGCCCTATAGCGCTGCCGTGAACACAGTGCACCTGGCATGTAAGTGCCTCAAGGACCGGTCTGGTATATGCTCGCGCTTGATCGCCATCTAGCAAAAAGGCGCTTTTTTGTACGGCATTGGCGTGGGTTGCAGTGGGTGCCAGATGCACCAATCCGGTGCAATTCATTTGACCTTTATCGCTTACTAGGCCGCGCACCAGGATGCTGCTTGTGGTGTGTGATGCTCTATGATGTTGCTCTGTTTGTATCGTGGCTGATTCAGATTGCTTTAAAATAGGTACGATCTGTACCGTTACATTGGCGCCTGTGCCCTGCAGATCTACATTCATTGTGTAGCGTATATCCGTTCCACCATGGGTGAGTAAATGGTATTGGCAGTTGCTTTGAGCATGTGCGTTGATTTGGATTGTGACCACACCTGTTTGGAGATGTTTCCATGTATGATGTTGCTTGAATGTGATATTGGCGTGGTCAGATAAATCTACGCTCCATGAAGGTGGCGGATAACAGGATTTTTGATAATCGATTATGTGTGCATGAGCGTTCTGACCAACCGTTACCCTGATGTGCGATGGTGCATTCTGGTCAGTATCGATATAGTCGGCAATATGTATAGGCTGCGTGCAGGTGGAGTTGTCTGCTATCGTGACATGCATGGTATTTTTATAGATAGATTCGCCATTTACACTAAGATTTTCTTGAGCAAAGCAGACATGCACCGAGGATTTTACTGGCTTGCCAATAGTGTTTTGAGTTTGAGCAGTTGTCATGTTATCCGATTGAACCTTCCATTTGCATGGCAATCAGGCGATTTATCTCTATTGCATATTCCATGGGAAGTTCACTGACAAATACATCCATGAAGCCGTTGATAAGTAGCGCTTGAGATGCTTGTGCGCTTAACCCCCTGCTTTGCAAGTAGATGATCTGTTCATCGTTTAATGCATTTACAGATGCTTCATGGCCAACATCAACCAACGATTCATTAATGCTTAACGTAGGGTATGTATCAGTCCTGGATTTTTCGTCAAGCAAAAGTGCTTCGCATTGCACGCGTGATCTTGCTGCTAACGCCCCTTTTACTATTTTTAACAGACCTCGATAGCTTGTCCTTCCACCATCTTTGCTGATGGACTTTGAAAGAATGTTTGACTTGGTCCCTGGTGCCAAATGAATTATTTTTGCGCCAGCATCTTGATGCTGGCCTTTTCCGGCCATAGCAACTGAAATGATCTGGCCTTGTGCTCCCTGCCCTTTAAGGATGATACATGGATATTTCATGGTAACCTTGCTTCCAAAATTACCATCTATCCATTCAACTCGTGCATGTTCATGAGCAATTGCTCTTTTGGTTACTAAGTTATAAACGTTGGTGGACCAGTTTTGTATTGTTGTATATCGAATTGAAGAATGTGGTTGAGCAATGAGTTCTACTACCGCGCTATGCAGAGAGTTTTTGCGGTATAAAGGGGCGCTGCAACCTTCAACGTAGTGAACTGAACTGCCTGGATCTGCAATAATGAGTGTGCGTTCAAATTGACCCATGCTGATTGAATTTATTCTAAAATATGCCTGCAGTGGCATTGTCACAACAACGTTAGGAGGTATGTAGACAAAACTTCCTCCGCTCCATACCGCACTGTTAAGCGCAGCAAATTTATTATCACTGATCGGTATGACTTTACCAAAATGGTTCTTAATGAGCTGTTCAAAGTCTTTCAAACCGGTAGACATATCTGTAAAGATCACCCCTTTTTTAACCCATTCTTCTCGAAGACTTTTATAAACCACTTCTGACTCGTATTGAGCACCTACTCCAGCCAAAAACTGTTGCTCTGCTTGTAGGATGCCAAGGCGATCAAATGTGGTTTTAATTTTTTCAGGAATCTCATCCCAGTCAGTATGTTGTTTTTCAAGTGGCTGTACGTAGTAAAAAATATCTGAGTGGTCTAGCCCCGAAAGATCTGCTCCCCAGGTTGGAAGCGGCAAACGTTCAAATACTTCTAGCGCACGAAGTCTATAGTCGGTCATCCACCCAGGTTCATTTTTTCGTTGGGAGAGTTCCGTTACGATCGTACGGTTAAGACCTTTTTTGGCCTTAAAAAATACTGATTGTTTCATGAGATTGTTGAACGCAGCGCGTTCAAGTCATAACCATTGGCTTCTATTTGTTGAGCCAAATGCATGTCTCCTGATAGGACTATGCGTCCATTGCACATAAGATGTACCATGTCTGGTATAATGTAGTGTAACAGGCGTGGATAATGTGTAATGATCATAATTCGTATGAGCGGATTTGCCTGACGCAATAGTGCAACGCTTTTGCCAACAAGCATAAGGGCATCCAAATCAAGGCCGGAATCTATTTCATCAAGAATAATAAGTTGTGGCTCTAAAAATATAGCCTGGGCCATCTCAAGACGTTTTTTTTGCCCACCAGAACACTCTTCGTTTACCGATCTGTCCAAAAACGAACTGTCCAAACCAAGTTGGGCAAGCGCATTGCAGATTCGTGCATTTAGTTGCTCAGCATTAAGAGCTGGTTTTGCCAATGCATGCCAACTTTCTGTAAATAGTGTGCGGACTGAAACTCCTGGCAGCGTTATTGGTTGTTGATATGCCAAAAATATACCACTTTGCGCTCTTTGGTCTGGTCGTTGTGCGTTGATAATAGAGTTTTTGAATTGTAAGGTACCAGCGGTAAGTTGATAGTGCGGGTGACCAGCGATGGTGTATGCCAAACTACTTTTGCCCGATCCGTTTGGTCCCATGATTGCATGTATCTGCCCTTCAGGCACGAGAAGGGAAAGATCTGAAATAATGTTGTTTCCATTGACCTGAACGCTAATATGTTGTATGTGCATTTGCAGATCCGTTAAGCCTATTCTTATACGCTATAATGTGGTTTATGTAAGCCTTGCATGAAATATAGTATGTTTTCAGTTATAGAATAGCATATTTTTTAAGGTGGGCCTACCTGTGCAGTCTGA
>Ga0207000_1178_pt1 | contig 18662 bp, 10 predicted proteins | sample Alteio_BWMinCont_90_FD_153498 | JGI IMG/M metagenome (GOLD analysis project Ga0207000, IMG submission 153498) | Enriched cells from forest soil in Barre Woods Harvard Forest LTER site, Petersham, Massachusetts, United States -... | ecosystem: Environmental > Terrestrial > Soil > Temperate forest >...
TGGTCGGCGTGTAAGCCGGCGGCACTAGGAGACTGACGGGTGCCGTGTCATCTGCCTGGCCATCGCGGCGTACTTGGATGACGATCGGCTTGCCTGCGAGGTTTTTCATCCGCTTGGCGAAGACATAAGGATCACAGCTTTCATGTCTATCGTCGAACGGATCGAGCGGCAGCGCTTTGACGGCGAAGGGGTCATAGCCTCCATTGGCCTGGGCGTCATCGGTCGTACCCACCAATTTGTCCCCGAAATGGAAGCCGTCGGCAGGCAGGCTGACCTCGCGCGTGGGCTTGCCGGTGGCCGCCGGCGTTTGAGTGACTTGGAGTGTAATACCCTGCTTGGCGTGATTCGTGAGGAATTTGCACAGGTCGTGCCACCGGACCAAGCTCTCGCCCTCGCGGGGTATTAGCTCCTCTTTGGAACCGGCTACCGATGCCTTGACGACCTCTTGGCCGGGCGCTAGGTCGGCAACGCGCCCACGAGCCGCGGCACTGCCGTAATACACAGGGATCTCATGCCCCTTGCCGCGCTTGGCATCCCAAAGCTGCAACTTGAACGGCATCGACACCCCGATGACGGGGAGGGCATCCGACGGACCTCTGCGCGGCTTCAATTCAACCGAATACGGCTGGCCTTCACCTGGTCGGCGTTGGAACTCGAGGTCGAGGGTGCTGTAATACCACGAGCTAGACACCCGGCTTTGCAGGTCGTTGAAATTGGGATTCTCCAGGTTGCCGATTCTGGAAATCCTGTCGAAACTGTGGACGCCATTGTCCCACGCCGGGGAACCTACTTGCACGGCGCTTACGATGCCTTTGGGCCGTTCGACCCCGTGGAAATAAAAAATCCCGATGAAGCACAAGCAGCCGAGGATCATGTTCATGACCACGCCGGCAGAGATAATGAGCATCCGCTGGCCGACCGTCTTGTTCTTGAAGGAGCGTGGATAGTTTTCGTCCTCGTCGGCCTCGGCGCCCTCGCCCACCATTGCCACGTAGCCGCCAAGAGGAAGTACCGCAATTTTGTAAAGCGTCTCGCCGCGCCGGAAGCTGCACCCGGGGAGGGCCGGGCCGAAGCCCAGGCTGAACGTCTGCACGTGGACGTCACACCATTTGGCCGTCAGGAAGTGGCCCAGCTCGTGGATGAAGACGACGAACCCCAAGCCGAACGCGACCACGGCGGCCTTGATTACCCCCTCAAAGCCCTGGTAGTGGTAGAGCGCGCCAATAACGAGGGCAAAGGCTAGGACATAAACGGCGTTTTGGTACAGCCAGGCCACGGGCGTGAGCGGAACCGGCGGCGCGGACGCGGGTTCGCCGCCGGAAGGGGTTCCATTATCCGGAGTGGCGGGGTTTTGGGAAGTCGCCTCCCTGGCGGTCGGGTTCACGAGGTCCGCACGGTCCGGGGTCTCGGGCTGTTCCAACGGCATACCTCCTGACGTGCCCAGCGATCGCAAGCGGACAGTTCGGCCAGCGTCGGCGTGGGACTGAAGTTGTGGGAGTCCAGCACCGCGCGACAGGCGCGCGGGATGTCGAGGAATTCCAGGTCGCCGGCCAGGAACCGCTGCACGGCAGCCTCGTTGGCGGCGTTCAGGATCGCACCACAGGTGCCGCCGCGCCGCGCGACCTCATAACCCAATTGTAGCGACGGAAACGTCTCATGATCGGGTTGTTCAAAGTGCCAGGCCGAAAGCTCGCGCCAATTTAGCCGGCGCGCGGGGCCGGCGACGCGTTCCGGGTAGGTCAGGGCGTACTGGATTGGCAGGCGCATGTCGGGCGGCGACAGCTGGGCGAGGATCGAGCCGTCCTTGAATTCCACAAACGAATGAATGACCGATTCGGGGTGGATAATTACCTCGATGCGTTCGGGCGGCAGGTTGAACAGCCAGCGGGCCTCTATGACTTCGAGCGCCTTGTTCATGAGTGTGGCCGAATCGACCGTGATTTTCGGCCCCATTTTCCAGGTCGGGTGCCGCAACGCTTCGGCGGGCGTCACCTTCGCCAGGTCGCCGCGGGTCCGCCCCCGGAACGGGCCGCCGCTGCCCGTCAAGACGATGCGTTCGACCGCATCGGCCGGACTGCCTTGTAGGGCTTGAAAAATCGCGCTGTGTTCACTATCCACCGGCAGCAGCCGCCCACCGCGCCGCGCCGCCAGGTCCATCACCAACGGACCGGCAATGACGAGTGTTTCTTTGTTGGCGACCGCGACGGTTTTTCCGGCGTGGAGCGCGGACCACGTCCCTTCCAGACCTGCCGCCCCGACGATGGCGCTAACGACCACGTCCACCTCCGGGTGCGTGACCATGCGGGCGATGGCGTCCGGGCCGGAGACGAGCTGGCAGCCGCTGGGAAGTTTTGACAAGTCCAGGCGACGGCAGGCGCTCGGATCCGTAACGGCAATCCATCGAGGCCGGTGCCGTTGGGCTTGGTTGAGAAGAACATCCATGTTGGAGTGGGCGCTTAGCCCGACGGCTTGTAGGCGGCCCGAAAGGTGGCCTACTACATCCAGGCAGTTGGTACCGATGGACCCGGTCGAGCCAAGGACCACGACGTTTCGCAATCCCGGGTTTTTCGGCTGGCTGACGACCTTGTCCACGGAACACCTTTGAAGAAGGTATGGCAGGCGCGATCACGAATCGAAGGCTACTTCGCGCAGGGCGGGGTGCGAAAGTTTGACGGTTGTAGGGCATTTTAGACGGACCAAGCGGCATATCGCAATAGAGAGCCGCGAACTTCGGAAAAGTCCGCCGCGCCGGGCAGGCAAAACCGTAACACAGACCCCGACGGCAGGCGGCGTAAAACAGACAATTCCTGGCGCTTTTTGCCGATCTGCCGGCCCCCGCGCGCCTTTTTTCCTTGCAATGCCTGCGGGGACTGACATACTGGAATAAGTCAACGATCCTGCTGCCGCCAACGAGAACGGCGACGCCCTTCTTGTGGAAATAACGACGCAGAGGTCAGGTAGGCGGACGATTCGCGTCTGTCGACGTGGTGCTCATCTACCCTCTGCTTGCCCAGACTTCAGTATCCGGGAGTATTCAACGATGGCCAAGTCGCGCGGCGATTTCACGGACATCCTGCTTCGTAAACAACTGCTCAGTGCCGATCAGCTCGAAGAAGCACGCGGCCTGCAACAACAGGCCGGCATGAAGCTGCATGAGGCCATCGTCAAGCTCGGCTATCTGACCAACGAGCAGGTAATGGCCGTCGTCGCCGAGTTCCACGGCATGCAGTTCATCGACCTGACCGAGGTCACGATCCCGGCCTCCGTTGTCGAGTTGATGCCCGAGTCGGTGGCGCGCGAAAACATGGTGTTGCCGCTGAGCCAGGAAAACGGCGCGCTCAAAATCATCATGTCCGACCCCAGCGATTTCGACACGGTTACTAAACTACAGTTCATATTGAACAAAGATATACATCCTGTCCTGGCCGCGCGCGAGCAGATCATTGAAGCCATCAACCGCCATTACGGGCAGACCGAAACGGAGTCCGTGGACTCGATGCTCGCCGACTTCACCGACACGGCCATCGACTTCACCGAGACCGAATCAACTTCTCACTCGACGATGGACGACGCGGACGCGCCCGTTGTCAAGCTCATCAACCTCATCATCCAGGAAGCCGTCAGCCTGCGAGCCAGCGACATCCACGTCGAGCCGTTCGCCGACCGCATCCGCATTCGTTACCGGATCGATGGCATGCTGGTCGAACGGGACAGTCCGCCCCGGCGGCTGCTTGCCCCGATGCTCTCCCGTATCAAAATCATGGGTAGCATCGACATCGCCGAAAAACGCCGGCCCCAGGACGGCCGCGTAAAGGTCAACTTGCACGGCAAGCATTACGATTTGCGCGTGAGCTTGCTGCCCACCAACAACGGTCAGTCTTGCGTCATGCGCATTCTGGATCGCGCTACGATTCAGGTGGGCATCAAGGACCTCGGCTTCGGCGAAGAAGACTTCAAGCGGTTTCAGAACATCATCAAACGGCCGAATGGCATTCTCCTGGTGACGGGGCCAACCGGCTCGGGGAAGACCACCACACTTTACGCCGCCTTGAACGAGCTGAACCGGCCTGATCGGAAGATCATTACCGCCGAAGACCCCGTCGAGTATTACCTCCCCGGCGTTAATCAGGTAGAGGTCAAGCATAGTATCGGTTTGGATTTCGCTCGTATCATCCGCGCCATGTTGCGACAAGCTCCTAACATCATTTTGGTGGGGGAAATTAGAGATCAGGAAACGGCTGAGATAGCAATCCAGGCGTCTCTCACTGGACACTTGGTATTCAGCACGCTCCACACGAACGACGCACCCAGCGCTATTACACGAATGGTGGACATTGGTGTGCAGCCGTTCCTCGTCGCATCCAGTGTGATTGCCATCATGGCTCAGCGGTTGGTGCGCATCATTTGTACGAAATGCAAGGAACCCGATGAGCCATCGTCCGCCGAAATCAAGGCGGCGGGTTTGACCCCCGAGCAGCTGAAAGGGGCAACTTTCACGCGCGGCCGGGGTTGCAGTTATTGCAACCACACCGGCTACCGCGGCCGCAAAGGCATCTTTGAATTACTCCGCATGACCGCCAGCATGCGCGAAATGACTTTCAAGCGCGAGCCTACCCAAACCATCCGTCGCCAATCGCGCCTCCACGGCATGCGAACGCTGTTGGAAGACGGTCTGGAGAAAGCACTTAAGGGCATTACGACGTTGGAAGAAGTGCTAAGCACCTGCCACCACGAGTCCACGACCTATTAAGCCGCCCGCCGGTGGATTCCGAAGCCGCTTACAAGGTGTGGGATAAGCCCGTCAGGTGGTCGAATGCAGGAAGGGGCCGCTTGCAGCTGTTTGCGACAATTCAGTTGCCCAAAAGAGTTGGGAAGGCCAGTAAGGTTTGGAGGGATTTCGCGATCAAAGCGACTGTTTTTGCCTTCGGAGGTGAAACCCGCCCGCCCAAAGCGCTTCGCGTTGTTCGCAGAACGGCCACCATTATTCGGAAAAAAGTTCGCTCGCTGAATTGATCGGCGGATGGGGAAGGAGATAATGCCAGTAGAGTATTTACCTCAGCCCACCTACCCAACAGGGCCGGAGGGATTCATTATCTTCGCGTTCGTTCACGTCATGTCTTGAGGAGTTGGAGCGGTTGTTCCGCTCACCCGGCCAGGCCGGCGGGCAGTTGTTGCCTCAAAATACGGTGCGTTTGTGGCTTCCAATAGTGTTTTTATCGACAAACTGTTGGCCACGGTGATTCAACTGAAGGCCAGTGATCTGCACATCGCGGTGGGCCAGCCCGCCGTGATTCGCCATCACGGCCGCATGCGCAAGCTTGAAACCAAAGTCCTCGACGGCGACGACACGACGGGGTTGATGAAAAGCATCACGCCCGACCGTTGCCAGCAGGAACTCCAGGAAAAAGGAGGGGCCGACTTTGCCATCGAGTTCACGGACGGCGTTCGTTTCCGCGTCGCCATTTTCAAACAGCGCGGCAACATCGGCATGGTCCTCAGGCGTATCCCCAGCCAATTCCTCACCTTCGAGCAGATCGGCATGCCCGATGCCATCAAACGACTCATTGTGCGGCCGCGCGGCCTGCTGCTCGTGACGGGGCCGACAGGTTCCGGCAAAACCACGACGCTGGCCAGCATCGTGAATTTCATGAACGACAGTTACGACCGCCACATCATCACCATTGAGGATCCTATCGAGTACTACCACAAGCACAAAAAGTCCACCATCAACCAACGTGAGATCGGCGTGGACGTGCCCAACTTTCCCGAAGCCATTCGACGAGCCTTGCGCATGGATCCCGACATCATACTCGTCGGTGAAATGCGCGACCTCGAAACCATTCACGCGGCCATTGAGGCGGCGGAAACCGGCCACATCGTGTTTGGTACGCTGCACACCAGCGGTGCCTCCAGCACGATCAACCGCATCATCGACGTTTTCCCCAAGGAGCAACAGGACCAGGTCCGCACCCAGTTGTCCACGGCCCTGATCGGCGTGCTCTCGCAGGCACTGCTGCCGAGGAAGCCGGACGGCCTCGTTGCCGGCTTTGAAATGATGGTCGTGACCTCCGCCATCCAGAACTTGATCCGCGAAAACAAGGTATACCGGATCGACTCTACCATTCAAACAGGCCGCAAGGAGGGCATGTTCCTGTTGGACGAGGCCTTGTTCAAGCTGTGGCGCGACAACCTCGCCGACAAGGAAGAAATCCTCTTGAAGTCTTCCAAACCGGTGGAGCTGGCCAAGCGCATCGCCGACGCCGAGCGCGGCATCTGGGACGAGGACGAGTACGAGGATGAAGAGGAGGACGAAGACGAGGACGAGGAGGCAGAGGACGAAGACGAGGACGACGACGATCGTCCGAGCAAAGGCAAGGCGAAGCGCTGAGCGGCCGATGCCGGAGCTGGATTTGCAACGAAGGGGACGCACCAACGGGCAGCGAGTACCGCAATCATGGCGACACCGAACGAACCGAACCCGCCGAAAAAGCCGATCGTCCCACCGAGCAAGCCCGGCATCACTCCGCGCCCCGCCGGGGGTGGCGGCAAGCCTCCCAGCAAGCCTACGGGTTCGGCCAAGCCCCCTGCGCAAAACATCAAGCCGCCCGCCAAACCGCCGGGCAAACCGCCTTCACCGCCCAAGAAAACGGCTGGTGGAAAGGGAGGCGGTCGCGACGGCGGCCGGCGCAGATTCGGCCAGGTCTTGATCGACCTCGGTTTCATCGACGAAGACCAGTTGTGGGAAGTGCTCGATGAGGCAAAGAACAACGGCACGCAAATCGGCCAGGCGGCAATTACGCGCGGCCTGGTTACCGAGGAACAGCTCTACCAGGCGCTTGCCGAGCAGCACTCCCTGAAACTCGTCAACCTCCAGGAGGTCAAGCCGACGCCGGAAGCCCTGGCGCTTGTGCCGGAAACAATGTCAACCGTGTACAAGATTCTGCCGCTCTCTTTCAAGGACAAGGTGCTGACGATCGCGCTGAGCGACCCGAACAACCTCGGGGCCGTGGACGACCTGCGCAACCTCCTCAGCCTGGGCGACGTGGTGGCGCAACTCGCCTCACCGGCCGCCATCGCCGAGGCGCTGGCGCGCTGCTACCAGGGCAAAGAAGAGAGCATTATCGACGTCATCAACGAAATTGAAAAGAACCCGGAACTGGGCCAACGCCGCGCCGAAACCAGCATCGACATGGAAAGCATGATCGAAATGGCCGGCGCCGCCCCCGTCCGCAAACTGATCAACATGGTGTTCCTCCTCTCCATCAAGGACAAGGCGAGCGACATTCACTTCGAGCCGTTTGAAGACGAATACAAGATGCGCTACCGCTGTGACGGCACGTTGTACGAAATGGTGCCGCCGCCGCGCCACCTGGCGATGGCCATCGCCAGCCGCATCAAGGTCATGTCCAACCTCGACATCGCCGAGCGCCGCCTTCCGCAGGACGGCCGCATCGAGTTGAACGTCGGCGGCAACCCCGTTGATCTGCGCGTCAGCGTCCTGCCCACCATGTTCGGCGAGAGCGTCGTCATTCGCGTGCTGGATCGCACCGTGGTGTCGCTGGATCTCAATAAGGTCGGCATGGAGGCGGATACGCTCGCCCAGTTCCGCGAGCTGATCAAGAAGCCCAACGGCATCCTCCTCGTCACCGGCCCTACCGGCGCCGGCAAAACCACGACGCTATACTCGGCCCTCAACGAGCTGAACGTCGTCACCGACAAGATCATCACAACCGAGGACCCGATCGAGTATGAAATCGACGGCATCGTCCAGGTGCCGATCAACCACGAGATCGGCATGACCTTCGCCGCCGCGTTGCGCAGCATCCTGCGTCAAGACCCCGATAAGATCCTGGTGGGCGAGATTCGCGACCTCGAAACGGCGCAAATCGCCGTCCAGGCGTCGCTGACCGGCCACATCGTGTTTAGCACGCTGCACACCAACGACGCCCCCAGCAGCATCACCCGTCTGCGCGACATGGGCCTGGAGCCGTACCTCATCATGGCCACGCTGGAAGGTGTGCTGGCCCAGCGGCTCGTCCGCAAGATTTGCGAGGACTGCCGCACCGAGTTCGAGCCGAGTCCGGAAATGCTGATGGAGTTGAACTTGCGGCCGCAGGACGTCAAGGGCAAGAAGTTCTATTACGGCCGCGGCTGCGACCGCTGCAACAACACCGGCCACCGCGGCCGCACGGGCATTTACGAACTGCTCATCATGAACGACGACCTGCGCGACCTTGTGGCCAACGGCGCCTCCACCGACGAGTTGCGCAACGCCTGCCGCCGCCAAGGCATGCAGCCCTTGCGCGAGGCCGGCCTGCGGGCGATTTACAAGGGCTTGACGACGATCGAGGAGATCATCCGCGAAACCGTGCTGGACGACGAGTAAATGAGGAAGCCCGAAGCGTCAGCGAGGGATTCTGGTTTCCCTCGCATTCGCTTGGGGCCCGGAAAGACGAGTCCGAGGGAGAGCGAGCCGATGCCAACTTTCAAGTACGAGGCGATGGACACCAGCGGCGGGGAAGTGAAGGATTCCGTCGAGGCCTTGAGCGAAGAGGAAGCGCAACAAAAGATCCGCCAAATGGGCTACTTCGTAACCAAGATTACGGAAGTGGCCGGCGCGAAAAGGGCCAAGAAAGGCCCCAAGGGCAAGAAAAAGCGCGGCAAGGTGTGGGCCTTCGGCGGCGTGCGCGCCAAGCACCTGTGTACCTTCACGCGCCAGTTCTCTACCTTGCAAGACGCCGGCCTGCCGGTGCTGCGAAGCCTCCGCATCCTCGAACACCAGATGAAGCCCGGCGTGCTGCGCAACGCCATGATCGACGTCGTGGACGACGTCGAATCCGGCATGACGCTCAGCGAGGCGTTTGCCAAGCACCCCAAGTGCTTCGACCGGCTGTACGTGAACATGGTCAAGGCCGGCGAAGCCGGCGGTGCGCTGGAAATCATCCTCAAGCGCCTCGCCGACTTCAAGGAAAAAGCCCAGTCGCTCAAGCGGCGGATCACGGGCGCGATGGTCTACCCCGTGGTGGTCATCCTGGTCGCGATCATCATCGTGACCGGCATCATGGTGTTCGTCATCCCCAAGTTCGAGAAGATCTTCAAGGACTTCGGCCTCAAGCTGCCGTGGCCGACCCAGATGCTGATGGCCACGTCGCGCTGGTTCGCCAGCTACTGGTACGTCCTGCCGTTGTTCCCGCTCTGCTGGTGGCTGATGATCAAACTCATCCGCCTCAACCGCACCGGCAACTACGCCCTGGACCGCCTGTACCTGTGGATCCCGCTCATCGGCGGCCTGATCGAGAAGTCGATCGTGGCCCGTACCATGCGGACGCTGGGCACGCTGGTCGCCTCCGGCGTGCCGATCCTCGAAGCCCTGGCCATCGTCCGCGAGACGTGTACCAACGCGGTCTTCGAGCGCATGTACCAGCGCGTTTACGAGTCGATCCGCGAGGGCGACACCATCGCCCAGCCGATGAAGGAGAGCCGGCTGGTGGACGACATGGTAGTCAACATGATCGACGTCGGCGAGGAGACCGGCGAGCTGGACGCGATGTTGTACAAGGTGGCGGACGTTTACGACGAAGAAGTGAACGTCGCGGTGGACGCCCTGATCCGAATGATGGAGCCGATGATTACCGTGGTCCTGGGCCTCATCATCGGCTCGATTGTGATTGCACTATTCGTGCCGCTGTTGTCGCTTCTGGACGGACTGAGCAGCAATAAGGGTGGTGGAGGAGGCGGCGGCTAACGGTGTTCGAGCGGACAGGTATCGCGGGTCAAACAGGGGAAACCGTCATGAAGCTTTCACGGAGTCCGAGCACCGCCGTCCGCGGCGGCTTCACACTCATTGAATTGATGGTGGTGATCGCCATCATCAGCATCCTGGTGGCGCTGACGGCGGCCGCGGTCATCCGGGTCCTTGTGGTCGGACCGCGGACGCAGGCGCGGGTCGAAATCGGCCAATTCGAAGGCAGCATCGAGGCGTTTAAGGCCAAGTACAACGTCGATGGCCCGCCCCCCAGCCGGATCATCCTGCGCAAGTTTTTGTCCGATTATTACAACGATCCGGCAACCCGGCTAAGCCCAAAGACACAGCTGGACGCCGATTCGGTCCAGTACCTTACGACGATTTTTCGGGGCCTCCTGACCACCTGGCAACAACGGGGCATTAACTGGCATTCGAGTTGGACAGCGATCAACACTTCGGTGTCCGAAACCCTTGAAGGCGACCAGTGCCTGGTGTTTTTCCTCGGCGGTATCCAGGTCACGGGGCCTAACGGCTGCGTCGGCTTTTCAACTGACAACCACAACCCGGACAACCTCGGTGGCGACCGCGTTTCCTTCTACGAGTTCAAGTCGAACCGGCTTGTTGTCATCCCGCAGCGGCCCATCAGCGTCTTCTTTTCTTACCTCGACGCCTATGCCAGCAACGGCAAGGGGATGCCCTACGCCTACTTCAGCACGTACGTTACTGAGAATAATTACAACGGCTATTTCAAGACCTACGGAAATAGCGACTGTGCGACTCTTGGCGTCTGGCCGTACGCTGAGGCCGGGCAACCGTTGCCGCGCTATTTGAGGCCGAAGTCATTCCAGATCGTTTCGGCGGGCGCGGACCGTCAATTCGGTCCCGGTACCAACTTTTCTCTGCCAGCCGCTCAGCAGTACTTCTGGACGAGCGCCACGGCCAACTTTATCCCGACCGCCGGCCAGGACGACCAGGCCAACTTCGCACCCGGCTTGTTGTCGGCGGGTCCGTAATAACGCCGGCCAGGCAAAGGTGGCGTGCGAGCCGTCGCGGCGGCACGCCGCGCCGGCCGTTTCCAAGGAGCCAAACCCATGCGACTGTCCGTTAGCCTGCCGACGGCGTCCGACGGGAAGCGACCCGGCTTCACGCTGATCGAGTTGCTGATTGTAATTGCCATCATCGCCGTGCTGCTCACCCTGACCATGAGTGCTTCCATCAAGGTGCTCGGCGTCCAGGAGTCGATCAACTCCAAGTTGACCGTGGAAAAAGTCAACGACGCCGTGCATGACCAGTGGAATAAGACGCTCCTCCAGGGCATCAAGAACAGCCGTTCCGCCGCCACGTTGGACCAAAACGCTTACAACGCCATCACCGGCTTGGCCGGCACCCAGAATAACCAAATCGAGGATGCCAAGCGGTTTCAAGCCATCTATGTGGCGTATTACATGAAACAGCAGTTCCCCCACAGTTTCGCCGAGGTGCTGTGGTGCAATCAAAAGAACGACCCCCGATATTACAACCCTCTCGGTCCCGACCAGGGTTTCGTTCGTCAGTTGACAAACCTCGGCGTGACACCGAACGACCCGCCGCTGCCGGGCGAATCGTCGGCCCTGTTGTTGATGGCGCTTGAAAAGGCAATTGGCGGTCCGGGCAGGCTGTCGGACACGCTCGGCTCCAGTTCGGTGAAAAACCAGGCCTATCCCACAGCCGCCGCCGGCGTGACGGTAGACGTACGGGTCTTGAAAGATGCCTGGGGAACGCCCATCGAGTTTTTCCGCTGGACGACCAACCCCGACGTGGACGCTCTGGCACCCGTCTCGAAAAGCCTGATCCGCAATCCGCTGGACCCCGAAGGCAAACTCATCGATCCCAACTGGGTTAACGGCACCTACACGCAACTAAATAACCGAGTGCTGTTCGAGCAATCGTGCTACTACGTGACCAACCCGGCAGGTGGCAATACTCCTTACGCCTATTATTACGTGCCAGTCATTGTCTCGGCGGGGCCGAACAGGGCCCTCGGACTTGACCTGCAAACCATGCTGCCGCTGCCGACAGCCACGGCGAACGACCTCGCCGACAACATCTACGGCTACCAGGTAAAGAAGGAGTGATCGGCCATGCGCATCCCTCCGCTTGATGGCCCGGCGCGGCGCCCTTCGTTCACGCTCATGGAACTGCTGGTCGTCATCGCCCTCATCGTGGTCATTGCCGGCATCGGCCTGCTCACGATCCCGCTTATGCAATCGCAGCAGAAGGCGTCGAGCAACGCCAGCCAGGTCGTCGCCTGGCTCGGCGATGTCAAGGCCATTGCCCTGCGCGACCAACGGCCCACCGGCCTGCGCTTCGTCCAGGACCCGAACAATCCCAACTTCATCCGCGAAGTGTTCATGATCCAGACGCCCGACGACTTCACCGGGGGTACGGTGCTGGCGTCGAATACTCAGACGGTCACCGTCGTCGGGGCCGACTTCTTTGGCGGATTCGGGGCTGCCAACGTGCTGGACCATCCCGTGCAGGTCGGCGACTACCTCGAATTGAACGGCGGCGGGCTTCTTTACACGATCATGGGCGTTGGCCAAAACACCTTGACCTTGTCGCGAAACGTGGTGCTTACCAGCCCCACGCCCAATTACCGCGTCATCCGCCAGCCCCGGCGCATGCAGGGCGAGGACTCCCTGACGTTTACCGGCAACGTGGCCATCGACCTCTCGCTGAGTCAGAGCCTGCCCGTGCGGACGGCGACCGCCACCGCCACGCCGCCCACCACGGAGATGTATTACGAAATCGTCTTCGCCCCCAGCGGCGGGGTGGTCGGCAAGGGGACGGTGGCCAGCGACAAGATCATTCTCTGGGTCCGCGACTCCACTACGCCCAATGCCACCGACCACGACCCGGCGCTCGTCACCATCCAGGTGCGGACCGGTTTCCTCGGCACGTACCAGGTAGACACGACCAGCGGCGATCCTTACAGCTATGCCCGTGACCCCCGCGCGGGGGGACTGTGAACTTTCAATGCTCACGAGGCCGTGCCATGAGAGTTAGACCGGGCGTGACCCTCCTGGAAGTCCTCATTGCCATTTTCATCATGGGGATCGGTCTGCTCGCGCTTTTGACGCTGTTCCCGATCGGCGCGACGACCATGTACAACGCGATGCGTGACGCCCGCGACGCCGAGGCCGGCTACAACGGCAAAAGCGTTTGCTTCGCGCAGAACATCCCGCACGATGTGCAAGTTCTTCCCTGGTACATGTCCGGTCCCGGAACGCCCGGAAACCCGGCCCTCCCGCCGGAATGGAACGGGTCGAGCTACCCCGTCTACGTCGACGCAATCGGGCTTCATTACATCGCCGCGGCCCCCCAGAACGGCCCCCTCGGCAACATTATCCCCCGTACTGATTCGAGCTTCGCGTTAACGGGTCCGACTGCCCTGCGTTGGTACAGCCTGCCCGACGATTACGCCTTCGACAACAGCGGCAATGCCAACATTGCGGGGACGGGCGTTGAGCGCGAATCGCAGTACACCTGGGCTTATATGTTAAAGATGCCAAACGTTCGCAGCCAAGCGATCGTGAACATCAACGTCGTCGTCTACCAGGGCCGCAATTTGCAGGTGCCCGGCGGCGAAAGTCTGCCCTTCCCGGTCCTTAACGTAAACACGGCGACGTCGCTCGTGATCGGCTACGACGCCAACGGGAACAAGCCGAACCTCAAGCGGGCCGGTTGGATCCTGGACGTGAGCTCTTACAGCACCAACCCTGCGTTGCCCGAGTACCCTATTGCCCAGCAATTTGGTCCCGTGGCTGGCGACTTCTACCGCGTCGCGAACATGACAGACACGGTTTTCAATAACCAGCCCGCCGTGCAGGTCGAGTTGCAGACCACGCTGGTGAAAACACAACAACCCCTCACCGTCACCAATCCGCCCATTCCGGCAATCAAGAACATCATGATTCTCGATAAGGTTTCCGAGGTGTTTCCGGTGGGCACGGGCTGGAAGCAGTAATAGCGTTCGGGAGAAATGAGCCGGGCAGGTTTCTCGTTCCCAAACTTCTGTTTGGGATCGTCCGTCCGCGAAACTCCTGTTTCGCGGCGGCACGAAACAGGAGTTTCGGCAACCAGCGTTCCCAAACAGGAGTTTGGGAACGAGGTCAATGCGAACCACGGCGGGCTTAGGCCACGCCGCTGGCCACGAAAAGCGGAGGTCGAATCATGCGACGTCGAACCGCGTTCACCATCATCGAACTACTGGTCTCGATGGCGCTGATCGTCTTCATCATGGCCATCCTCGCCGAGGCGTTCGTCGAAGGGTTGAAGACGTTTCGCAACATGAAGGCCATCGGTGACCTGAACGCCCGGTTGCGCATGGTCCAGTCGATGTTGCGCGACGACCTGTCAAAGGACCACTTCGAGGGCAAGCGCCGGCTGAGCGACCCGTATTTCTGGACGTCCGGGCCGCCCAAGGAAGGCTTCTTTCGCGTCTGGCACGGCAGCCAGCTTGGCGTCCAGGGCCAACCGTTTTACATTGAAGGCGGCCTTGGTGGCAGCCCCGACGGCATTCCCTCTTACTATGCGACCGACCACGCGCTGCAATACACGGTCAAGAAACGCGGCAACAACCGCCAGGATTTTTACAGCGCCGCGGTCCCGGCCAATTCGCCGCTGCGGAGCCTGGGCACGCCGGACAGTCGCTACCAGGACACTAACGCCAACGGTACGCTCGCTTCTTACAACAGCCAGTGGGCTGAAGTCGCCTGGTTTTTGCGGCCTACCGGTACGACGGCCGGCGCTCAACCGCTGTTTACACTCTATCGTCGGCAACGGGTCGTCGTCCCATCGACCGTTCTCGTGATTGTCGCGACGGGCCAGCAGGTGGATTTGAATTACCAGGCACCCCCTGGCGTCGCCCCGTGGCCATTGCCGCTCGCGTCCAAGTCGGATTACCTGGAAGTCAGCACAAGCATCTCCCAGCAAGGCAAGTTGTTCTTTAACAGCCCCCGTGACCTAACTGTGCCGCAACGGCGATTCGGCATGAACCCCGATTTCGCTCTCACCTCGGGTGGCGTACCATACCACCCGTATAGTCAGCCCGTGCCCTCCCCGCTGAATGCGAACTCCTTGAGCCAGCTGTGGTACCCAATCCTCGCCCTTGGCCCCAACCCGCCTCTAAACTATCAGTCGCCCAACTGGCGCCTAGACGACGAGGACGGCACGGCCGCCCTCCAAAACAATGGGACGTCGCCGGCCTCCATGGAAGGCCAGGATGTCATCCTCACCGACGTGCTTTCGTTCGCCGTCATTCCGATCTTCAGCGGCGTCCCGACGGCGGATTTCCCTCCCCAGTATCAGAACGTCAATTTTCCGCCGGGCGTGAGCGTCTTCGATACCTGGTCGTCTCAGGCCGACGATGTCTACGATTACACGCTGTGGGACGTCGGCTCGGCGCTGCCGACAAGCGGGACGCTCGTACCGAATGAAGGCGTCATTACCGGCTTGCAGATTTCTATCCGCGTCTGGGACGCCAAGACGACCCAGACGCGGCAGATAACGATCATCCAGGACCTGTGATCGGTGGTGTGGAAGAAGAAGGTGCCAAACTCGCACGTCGTCGTTCGCCCAAACCTGTTCGACGGAGCAGCACACGCGGCCAATCCGCAGGAGTGAATCACCATGTTTCGACCGAACCAAACCGCACTGCCACGCAAAGGCTTCATCTTGCTGGTGGTCCTTTCGATGCTGTTGCTGTTTGCCATCGTCGGCGTCAGCTTCGTCATCTACGCCAACGCCGAGGCGAACACCAACCGGGCGATGAGCCAAGCCCCAAGCGAGAACCTCACGGCCATCGACTCCGAACAGGCCGGCGCTTTTGCGCTTGGTCAAATCCTGTACGGCGTGACGGACGACATGAGCGGCGCTTACTCCGGACTTCGCGGACATGACATTGCCCGGAATATGTATGGCTACAACGACACAGTGACCAATAATCTCCCTGCCACCAACGACACTCCCTACAGCGGACCGGGCCGGTTAAACGTTCCCAGCATCTTTCCTATCTCTACCGTCCCCCTTGCCAATAACGACGCTTATCTCATCAATTACACCTATTTCGGTACGCTCGATCCGACATTGCCGATGCGCGATCCTGAACGCCTTGGGCCACGCCCGGCCAACGCCGGTTTGACGCCGGATCAATACGCCAATCTCTTGACGGGAAGGGGCAGCTACACGGCGCAGAATCCGTCCTACACGTACCCCGATTTTAACTCACTGTTTTTGGCTGCTGTAAAGGCCGATGGGACATTGCTTTCGCCTTCCTTCCACCGCAATTCCGGACCATTTGGCACGCTCGATCCCAGTAATCCCAAATGGTACGACACGACGCACCCGGAATACAAGTACTTGACCCTGCGCCCCCGTCCGGCGGACATGGGAAACGGCTTTCCGGCCACGGTTGATGCGGGCGGCGACGTGAAGAACCTTGTGTGGGCGCCGGGCGGGTGCGACAGCTTCTGGATCGACATCAACGCCCCGGTCATGACGGCGGCGGACGGGCGGCGCTACAAGATGCTCGTCGCCCCGCTCATCATCGACCTGGACAATCGCCTCAACGTCAATGCCCACGGCAACATCATGGGGCAATCTTTCCCCAACAACGGCAACACGGTGCATAACAGCGACCAGGGCTGGGGGCCGTGGGAGGTTAACCTGAGCAAGGTGCTTAACGCGGATAATCCCACTCCTATTGAATGGCAACAGCTATTCCAAGGGAAACTCAACCCGCCCGTTACGGGCAACCCGCCCCCGGTGGTGCCGGGAAAGTACGGTAGATATACGGCGTTAGCGGTCCCGGGCGCTTCGCCGGCACCTTACCCACCACCTCTTCTTCCGTTGACTGTCCCGTTTCCCACAACGCCGCACCTTTATGCCCAGGCCGATTACAACGGGGGACCAGACGCCAAGGGTCAGGTGCCAGCGCCGTTTTTGATCCCCGGCCTGGCGGGGACCGTTCCTTTCCAGATTTCGCCCTCTTTCCCTCCGACGTACGGCAACGCCAATGCCTCGATACCGGGCGAACTTTACGACGCCAAAAACAACGCTACACACGCCGGCGGTTACAACCCGTTCCGGCCGCCGCCCGGCTTCCCCGGCAACCGCACCATCCCGATCTCGGATATGCACGCCATGCTGCGGCGCATGGACAGCGGCAGCGAGGCGTTGACGAGCACCATCGAGCAACTTCTACCGATCAATTTCGCCACCAGCGACCCCAATGCGGTTCGCCGGCGGATGATGTTGACCACGATGAGCTTCGACCTCGACCGCCCGGCGATGGTGCCGTACATTTTCGACTCGTCCGTGACGGCGACTCAGTACGGCGTGACCTACAACTTCACCGCGAATAGCCCCAATCTGTACCCGTATGGGTCGGCGGCATTCCCTACAGGCCTGCCGATCGCCTACCCGACCCTCCCGCCGAATACCAACCGCGTGACGGCGCCAGTGGGCTGGAGCGACTTCGACCCGAACACCTGGCGTTCGGCCGTCGCCAAGTTCGGCAAGATCGACCTGAATCGGCCGTTGACGCCCTATTTGGATCCCACGGGGAAATTCGTGCATCAGGCGGAACTGGATAGGCAAAACCTGGCCAAGGACATCTTTAACCGCCTGTGCTGGGTGACAGGTGCCCAAAGCCCATTCACGCTTGGGGTCCAAATTGCTCCGAGTGTCAAACTTCCGCCCGGCCAGCTTTACGATCCGCAATTTGAAGCGTCGCGCTACCTGGCCCAGCTCGCGGCGAACATGGTCGATTACATCGACGGCGACGACTATAACACGGTCTTCGTTTGGAATCCCGCCGACCCGACCGTAGCCGACCCTTGGAACGACCCCAATCCGAAAAACAATAACTTCGGGCCTGCGAACGTCAGCCAGGGCATTGTAATCGGGACGGAGGCTCCCAAGCTGGCCCTGAACGAGGCTTACGTGCAGTTCGACAACATCGGCAACGACCCTGGAATCATCGGCAAGGGCGGCAAGGGGATTAAGCCGATAGCTGGCCTCGGCGGCAACGGTGCCACGCCGACAGGGTACAATGTGAACGTCTGGCTTGAGTTCATAAACCCGTTGGTCAACGAATCAACGACGTACGACAACACCGCCTACTTGGTAAATCAGAACAAAACGGATCCGAATTTCGGTAATCCGATTTACCAAGTGTTACTGGTCAATCCCCCCGCCGCAGGCGCTCAAACGTTTTTGACGCCAGATAACGTGCTTGGCGACCCCCTGCCGGGCAGCATCTTGAACGGCAACGGGGGAGCCGCCACACCTACCGACTTTGGGAAACAGGCATCGGTCGCACCGCTTAACAACGGATATATCGACCCGACACAAACCAACGCGGGCTTTTTCGCCCTTGGTCCCAATACGACCTTCCTCAGCGACATTCCAGGGATAATCGACCCAATCATCATTGCGAATCCGGAGAATCCCAAGCTGCCGATGAGCTACGCCAGCACGTCGATGACCTATCAGGTGCCGGTCAACGGACAAGGGGACATCCAAGCAACTGCAAGCGATCACAAGCCGATGGTTCTCTTGCGGAGGTTGCTCTACCCCAGCCAAGTTGCCAACCCGGCCACGCCGGGAGGCCAATATAACCCACAGCTCCCGTATAACCCGTATGTCACCGTCGATTACCTGGACTCGATTCCGAGTACCGACTCTCGGGTTTATACGGCCCGCAATCCGGGCGTCCTTAACCCGCGTTTTGTTCCGTTGGCCAAACGCGCTTCGGTTGGCCGTAAACAACCCTATGACTCCAACACCGCGCTCCAGCCCCAGGTACCGCAGGCGCCACCGCCGCAGCCGCCGGCGCCCAATTTGATGTGGAATACTTTCTTCCGGCAAAACTACG
>Ga0207000_1180_pt1 | contig 18579 bp, 14 predicted proteins | sample Alteio_BWMinCont_90_FD_153498 | JGI IMG/M metagenome (GOLD analysis project Ga0207000, IMG submission 153498) | Enriched cells from forest soil in Barre Woods Harvard Forest LTER site, Petersham, Massachusetts, United States -... | ecosystem: Environmental > Terrestrial > Soil > Temperate forest >...
CGTACATGCTGTACTTGAAGGGAGCCTACCTTCTTAAGAGGCGGCGACCCGATAGCATCCAGCGGGCTTTCGAGTACCAGCAGGAGGCGATCCGGCTGGAGCCCGATTGGGCCGAACCCTATTACAACGCGGCCATGTCTTACATCGTGAGGACAATTTACGGACAGATGCCTCCCGGTCATGCCTTGTCCGAGGCGGGAAACCTGGTTTCGAAGGGACTGGCACTCGACGAGAATGCAGCAGTTCTCCACAGTACACTGGGAATGCTGCGAATGTTTCAATGGCGGTGGGCTGAGTCGGAAAAAGCGCACCGACGGGCGATCAGTCTGGAGCCGGCGAACGCGTTCCCACACCAGTGTTATTCCATTCTTTGTACCTTTCTGAGTCGACATGAGGAAGCGGTTTCCCACGCCGCCAGGTCGGTCGAGCTCGACCCGCTCGACTTGATGACGAACTTTCGCCTCGTTCAGGCTAATTGGTATGCGCGGCGGTATGACGAGGCAGTGCGCGCTGGGCGTATCGCAATCGAGCTGACCCCGGACTCGCCCTACACTTATTTCTATCTGGCCTTATCCTTGGCGGCGTTGGGCTCGCATGAAGAATCTTGGGAAATGGCAAGCACCGCCAGAAAGCTTGCGGGCGGCCTGCCGCTTGGCGAGGGCTATTTCGGCTACCTTGCCGGAGTGCTAGGGCACACAGTCGAAGCGCACAGCGTGATCGACGAGTTGCAGGGCCGCCGCCAAAGTGATTACAGCCCGGCATTGCCCATTGCATGGACTTATCTTGGATTGGGTGAAACAGTCTCCGCCCTAGAATGGCTGGAGACAGCTCTGGCCGAACACGATCCGTTCTTGGGGTCGGCAATGGTATTCCCCGCTTACGACGCCATACGCGATCACGCAAGATTCATGCGGCTGACACACAAACTGAACCTTCCCAGGTAGTGGACAGAACCATTTCTGCGTTATCGGCAATGCAGAATCCAGCAGACAAAGCGGATGCCATCTCCAGAGCGTTTTTGCGCTTAGAAATAATGCTAATTGCAACCGAGAACATCTACTGGAAGAAAGCGCGTTTGAATGCCTCGTGCCGTTGACGCGCTGTATTTAGGGCCTGATCGAACTCTGGTTCGCGGCGCAGATCGTTCAGCAGCGGGTCCTTCGAAAGGTACGGATAGCTGAAGAAACCCGATTCAACGCTCATGTGCAGGGCGCGCATGGCGGAGATTTTATCTCCCAACACGGCGTACGCTTGCGCGATCTTGTATGTGCCTTCTGGGTCGCCGACTCCCCGGTCTCTGATTTTTCTCTCCAATCCGTTCAGGAGATCCAGCCCTTCTGCCTTGCGCTGGTGAATCGAGTAACTGAGGGCCTTGCCGATTCCCGTATACAAAGTGGGATCGAGTTCGTAGGCGCGATCGAAATCTCGGGAAGCCTGGTCGAACTCCTTTTCGTGAAATTCTCCAAAGCCACGGTAAAAGAGAACGAACGAGGAATCTTCGACTGGCAGGCTCTCGAGAAACTTCTGGTATTGTCCCAAGTAAAGATAGGTGTTTAACACCGAGCCGTTGCCCTTGACAAAGGGAGCGAGTTGGCGCGCCTGCTCGCACTCCGCGACGGATTCGTCCAACATCCCCGCGAATCGGTAGGCATATCCCAATTCCCAGTGAGCAGCGGCATAGTTTCCATTCGTCTTCAAGGCGTCACGCAACAGCGGCACAGCCTGCTCAACTTTCCCGGTGTCTATCAAGAGGTTGGCGAGGAACATTTGCGCATCAATCAAGTGGGGTCGTATCGCCAAAGCCCGCTCGTACGCGGCCTGGGCACGACGATATTGCTCGCGGCCGCCAAGCTCGAATGCTGCGTCTGAGGTGTATGACGCTCCCAGGTAGGCCCACGCTGGTGCATAGTTGGGATCAATTTCAGTGGACTTTTCAAGCATCTCGATCGCCAGGGGGAATTTGTGTTGCCCATGAAAATCGAGTCCCTGCAGAAAGTATTCGTACGCGAGTGGATTAACCGCGGCTTCCGGTTTTAAACGCTCCGCTTCCGTCGGAGACAAGGTCAATTGCAGTTCTGAGATTAGTTGGCTGGTGACTTTGTCCTGGACGGCAAGCAGATTGTCATACTTCAGGTCGATCACTCCTTGACCTAGGATCCCCTCGGTTTTGGCATCAACCAGTTGATACGTAATCCGCAAGTTGTCACCGTCTCGAATGAAACTTCCCGTGAGAAGGGTATCCACTTTGAGATCTGTAGCAAATCTCTGGAGCTCAATGTTCGTTCCTCGATACTTCTCGATCGCGGCGGAAGGACGAACGCTTAGGGTGTGTACATACGCTAATTTCGTGATAAGTACATCCGCCAGGGATAATCCGAGGAAGTCGGCAGTCGAATCCTGGCCACGATTTTGCAGAGGAAGGATCGCGAGGCTCCGGGGACTCAAAGACTGCTGTTTCGCAGATCGAGTGTGAAGAAACCTCGGCAGAATGATCACACCAAGGAGAACGGCGAATCCAACGGAGAAGAGGAAGGTGAGTCTGCTGGTTCGTGATCGTGTTGATCCAAGAGGCGCTACCTCGGGAAGTTCTCCTTCCGCAGGCGGTCGATCGGAAGGCAAGGAAGTTTCGCCCACTCCGCCCCTTGAGCCCGCGGGTAGTGAATCGGCAGATTCCAACTGGCCCACGAACCGGTAACCGCGCCGCCCTACGGTCTCAACGAACAGTGGTTTTTCGGCAGAGTCTCGCAGCGCGTCCCTTAGCTTGCTTACGGCCACTGCCAGACGATGGTCGAAATCGACGAAGGTATCTTCTGACCAGAGGCGTTTGCGAAGTTCTTCACGAGTGACGACTTCGCCGGCCGATTCCAATAGCACAGTCAGGAGCGAAAACGGTTGTTCCTGCAGCCGTACTTTGCTGCCTTCTCGTCGCAGCTCTCCGGCGCGAAGGTTTACCTCGAAATCCGCGAAGCGTACCAGGGGTGGGAGGGTAGACGGCATCAGAATGCTTCACATTGTTGGAAAGTTTAACACGCCCTCAATCAGAGTGCGACGGCCACATTCTATTGTGAGTAAACGGCTTATTGGAGGATTGAGAGGGTATCGACCGAGAGGCGACCGAGCATTGACCCCGGTCGCTATCTGCGGCAGAAAGAGGAGTCGCCGCAGGCGAGCCCTGCAACGTGGCCAACCCCGAAAAGAAAGTGAGCCTATGAAGGTCCTGTTAATTCTGGGAAAGGTTACCACCCTAGCGTTGTTAGTGGGGCTCGGAGGCACAGGCGCATACGCGCAACAAGAGATCGACCCTGACCACTTCGATTCGCCAGAACCTCCCGATCATCCGAAAACCGAACAGAACCAAGTGGATGCATCGCGATATGACGGCAAGTTCTCATTGCCCTATGCCGTGCAGTGTAGTGGAAGGCAGTTGGCTCCAGGGAAATACTCCTTCTCGTTGCATTCAGACGAAAAAGTTGGTCACGGCGTATTGAAGTCGAAAAGTCAATCCATAGGAATCACGAGCGTAGTCCACACCCCGGGTTTCAAGCGTGGCGCTGATGTTGTCGTGGTCGGGAGCAAAGGCAAAGTTCGAACGCTATCCGCTATTCAGATCTCGGGTGTGAATTTTGTGTTTGATCCGATCTTCGCAGCGGCTACTTCATCAAGCAGCAAGAAGAAGCATGTCGAGACCCTGCCATTGACACTGATGGCTTTCAAGAGGCCGGGGAACCCCGCCAGCCCGTGAGTGTACATATAGTTGTCCAGAAACACTGTCTCGAAACAGAGACGCCCACACAGCTTTTGGCAAACGACCAGACATGGAGAAGTAAATGGCAGCTCGTACGATATCAACTCACGGCGTCATGGAAGGTGGCGGCTCATACAATTTGCACGCCAGGATTCCCGCTGGCGGCGGCAATCTAGCGTTGCCTTACTTGGAGGGCGCGGCTCGATCCTTAGCAGTTCGCCCAGGAGCTGACCCACTCTTCATCGCCGACTATGGCGCTTCGCAGGGGAAAAACTCTCTGGCTCCGATGCGAGCCGCCATCCGATGCCTGCGCGGCCGTGTGGGGAACGAACGGGCCGTAATGGTCGTTCACGTCGATCAACATGCCAATGACTTCAATACTCTTTTCGCAGTACTCAACAATGATTCGGAACGATATTCGGTGGATGACCCGAACGTTTTCCCGTTCGCCGTTGGAAGATCATTCTACGAAAACGTCTTCCCGCCAGAACAGGTTGATCTCGGATGGTGTTCTTACGCTGCCGTCTGGCTACGCCAAATTCCAGCGTTAATTCCAGGACATTTCGTGTCGATCGCTTGCACTGGCGATGTGCGTGCCGCATTCGACCTTCAAGCAGCTGATGACTGGAGGCTCTTTCTTTCGCTGCGTGCCCGGGAACTGAGAACTGGCGGTCGTCTGGTTGTCGTGCTTCCAGGCTTAAGCGATGAAGGTGTTACAGGATTTGAACCACTCTTTAATTCTGCCAATGAGATTCTCGGGGAAATGGTCGACGAGCGAGTCGTCGGCGCCGATGAACGCAAACGGATGGTTCTGGGAGCCTACCCGCGACGACGCGCGCAGCTTCTCGAACCCTTCGCACGGGAAGGTCAATTCCAGTCGCTCTCAGTCGAATGCTGCGAGCTCTTCGAGTTGCCCGACGCAGTGTGGACAGACTACCAATTGGACGGCAATCTGGAATCTCTGTGTAGCCGTCAGGCCGCCTTCTTCCGCGCAATTTTCGTTCCCTCCCTGGCCGCGTCGATCAGCGATGCCGGCAGACGTGTTGCCTTCGCCGACCGCATGGAACAGAAACTGAAAAGACGCTTGTGCGAACGGCCTGTGCCATTTCACTCGTTCGTCCAGACCATGGTGCTTGGCAAGCAATCCCCTGCCTTTACTCCCTTAGCGAGGAGTAGCGCATAGAAATGAGTTTTGATAATGAAACCTTGACGCAGGATCAGGCGCAATCGCTGCGTACATCGACCAAAGAGCGGCATTCAAGGCAAACCTTTTATGGCTGGTGGGTAGTGCTTGGGTCAGCAGTCGGACTCTTCTGGGGCGTACCCATTTCCGTCTATTCCTTCAGCGTTTTCTTCAAACCGCTCATGGAGGAGTTTCATGCGGGTCGAGGTGCGGTATCGCTGGCATACACCCTGAAGCTCATTGCTGCTGCACTCTGTGCCGCACCCATAGGCTGGCTGACGGATCGCTACGGTCCACGCCGCGTGATCCTGATCAGTACCGGAATTTTTGGTTCGCTGTTGCTGGCGAACCGGCTCTTTTCCGGCAGCATAGCTCAATTTTATTGCTTCTACGTGCTCTTGGGTTTCTCTGTCGGAGGTGTTGGCCCAATACCCTATGGGTCTTTGGTATCGCACTGGTTTGACAGACTTCGCGGCTTGGCCCTGGGCCTAACGATGCTCGGAATCGGCCTAGGAGCCGTCATCATGCCCTCACTGGCACAGGCACTGATCGCCCGATTCGGCTGGAAGACAGCTTATTCAATCCTTGGCGCATCGGCTCTGCTCATTTCCGGGCCGGTAGTGGGCTGCTTAGTTAAGGAAAGCTCCGAGGAGTTGGATCTTCTAGGTGATGGAAGAACCGCAAAACCCACCATTGCAGACGTGGCACATGGTCTGACAGCACGGGAAGTATGGCGCAGCCAAGATTTTTGGCTCATGGCGCTTGCTTTCACTCTGGTCAGCGCGAGTGTGCAAGGGTGTGTGGTCCACATGGCACCCATGCTCAGTGACCGCAACCTGGGGCGGCAAGCGGCGGCTTCAGGCAGTTCGCTTATTGGTGCAGCGGTAATGATAGGCCGCATTGGAACGGGATATCTGCTCGACCGCACTTTTGCTGCTCGGCTCGCCTCAATTCTCTTTGCTCTCGCGGCCTTGGGAGTCGCCCTGCTCTTGCTGGGGAGTGGCCAGGCCGTATTCGCGGGTGCACTCTTCGTTGGTCTCGGTCTGGGTGCAGAAGTCGATCTGATTCCATATCTCGCCAGCAGATACTTTGGGCTGCGCGACTTCGGCAAGGTGTACAGCACTCTGTTCGCCGCGTTTGCACTCGCGGGTGCGCTCGGCCCTCTGATCATGGGTGCAGGTTTTGACCGAACACGGTCTTACAGCGAGCCATTGTCTGGATTTCTTGTTGCGACGGTGCTCGGAGCGATTCTGATGAGTCGGTTGGGTCCGTATCGTTTTCGTCCGCCGCAACCGAAGGATGTGTGCCAATGAAACACGAAATTGCGCAAGAACTCAGACCAAACGGAGGAATCAATGTCTGTAGACACCAATAAACTGAACGAATTTCTGGGGCGATTTATCAATGACTTGGGAGCTTCGGTGCACGCGGGGATGGTAGTCATCGGAGATCGCCTCGGACTATACAAAGCGCTCGCCCAAAAGCCGATGACAGCCGCTGAACTGGCTAAGCAAACGAAGACTGACGAAAGATACGTCCGTGAATGGGCTGCTTCGCAGGCCGCAGGTGGATACCTCACCTACGAACCCAGCACGCAACGGTTCGGCATGACGGAAGAACAAATCCTCACGTTGGCGAGGGAGGATGGTCCGGCATTCCTGCCAGGGGCGTTCGAACTTGCGCTTGGATCGCTCGCGGCTGTCACACGGATCACCGAAGCGTTTCGCTCAGGGGCCGGAATGGGATGGTTCGAACATGAAGAAAGTGTCTTCCACGGATGTGAGAAATTCTTCCGCCCAGGCTACGCGGCAAATTTGATCACCTCGTGGATTCCATCTCTCGATGGGGTCAAAGAGAAGCTCGTGCGGGGAGCAAAGGTTGCCGACGTGGGATGCGGCAAAGGAGCCTCCACAATCCTGATGGCGAAAGCCTTCCCTAAATCAGAGTTCCACGGATTTGACTACCACGATAAATCTATTGAACTGGCGCGAGCTTCGGCTAAGCAAGAAGGTGTGACAGACCGGGTGACCTTCGAAGTCGCCGCCGCGAAGGAATTTGCTGGCAGCGATTACGACTTCGTTTCTGTCTTTGATTGCCTGCATGACATGGGCGATCCGGTGGGCGCTGCTTCTCATGTCCGGCGTGCGATCAAGAACGACGGATCGTGGATGATTGTTGAGCCGTTTGCCAATGACGACCTTCAGGATAACTTTAATCCGGTTGGCCGAGTCTACTACTCCTTTTCGACACTGCTGTGTACACCTTGTTCCCGCTCGCAAGAAGTGGCCATGTGTCTTGGGGCTCAGGCCGGCGAGAAGCGAGTGCGCGAGGTCGTCAATTCGGCAGGCTTCACCCGCTTCAGACGCGCGACTGAAACACATTTCAACTTGGTTTACGAAGCTAGACCGTGACTTGCGACACTCATGACTTCGCGACCAGCAGGCGACCTTGCGGTCGCACCGAGCCATCCATGAGAGGGGGAGTTGCTATGAACTCAAGTTCAGGTAAGGCAACGTTTGCAGCCATGGCTGCGATGCTCGTTGCGGTTGCCCTCTTTCAAACTCGATCAGCACAATCAAGCTCCGCAACCACATCCCAGGTCCCAGCAAAACCTCTCTTGCTGGAGAAAAATGTGGGTGAGCGGCGGATTTGGCGGGAGCATCCCCCAGGCGACTTCATCCTGAAGGTCAGCCCCAAGAACAATGGTTCTCAACAGCTTGTCATGGGAACGGAGGACATGGCTCCCGGAGACGAATTTCAAACACACAAGCACCTTGGGCAAGATGAACTGTGTATATCGAAAAAGGAACCGTTCACGTTCATTTGGGAGAACAGGAACGCGATATCTGCACGCAGGAGGAACTGTATTCATCCCCGCAAACACATGGGTAGATATAAAGAACGCAGGAACCGAGAGGGTCAGCGTCGTATTCGTATTTTCAGCGCCTGGATTTGAGAATTACATGCGGTGCGACTCTGTCCTGCCAAACGAAAAAGTGACGCCTCGTTCGCTCGAAGGGCAGAAAGAGTGCAGCCATCAAGGACATGTCATCTACAAGGACACGTTGTAGCCAACGATCGGAGGAGTGCTGGCCTTCCACGACAGAGTCACGCTGTGTTGCCGGCTGGATGGGGCACTTGCGGTCCTCGGTTGTGCACTGGGAAACGTCAATCAATTACTCGGTGATCGGCTGCGCACTACAGCGATTTCCGTGGAAGAGGGAGGCAGTTCCCAATTGCGAAAGTTGAGCGATCCGAGTTTCTTCTCCTGTGAGTGACCCGGTGGGACCGTCAGCTGTGCCGAGGAAGGCCGCAGCAACATCTACATGTCGTCGCCCAAGGAACAACGCATCTGCGACTTCGGTCTAGTAGGAACCGGTGTGCGGCGTGAAGCTTTGCCGATAACTCAAGTTGTCGATGTCGCGGAACATCGGTGTTCCGGGCGGCAGGTTTTGTGGCTGCGTGAAGTCCGGATCGAAAATGTAGTTTCGAGCCGGCGGTTCGTATACAGTCCCGCCGCCGTTTTTGTCAGTACCCGTAGAGTAAGTGGAGTAGTAGAGGCTAGCCATCGATCCCTTGTAATTGAGGGTCTGGCCAGTCCAGCTCTCCAGTTGACGCAGGAAGTTGTGTAGTCCGCCGTCGGTGCCCCAGTCGCCTACCGCCCATCCTGCACAACAAGTGTTCACCAGGAAGTTGATGTTCTTTCCGCCGGAGACAGCCACCCGATAGTAGGTTGTCGAAGCCGGGCGTCCCGCGTCGTTGCTGGGAGAGTTCAGGCTGGCAAGGTCTGACCAGTTATTGGAGAGCATCGTAACCGCATCCGCAAGCACCCCAGCCGCTGCGTGCGGAGGGTCCGCCGCATTCGGATTCGTCCAAGTGGGATCCGCGACACTGCTATTGTAATCGCCCTGGATGTAAACCGGATTCTCGGCAGCGACGGTGAACCCACCCTGACCGTTGTCCGACCTGACGGGCACATTGCCGAGTGAGCCGTCCACCAGTTTTAGAACGTGGCGAGCGCCGCTGATCCAGTTCTTCTGGCCTACGATGCAACTCGGAATGCGTCCGGCGACTAAGTACGGATCGGGGCTGCCGGCAGCGGCATTGCGAATCAAGTTGTTCACACTGTTCGCGGGGGTATAGGGTGCGCCGATGTAGCCTAGCCCCAGACCCAGGTTAGCCGCGCCCCAATTGTCCAGCACGCCATTGTTGTTTACGTCTTCTGGAGACTGGGCCTTGCCGGGTGGAGTCGGCTCTAACGAACCGTTTGGATTGCCGGCCACGTTCGGAGAGTTGATGGAATCTTCCAGACCCGAGTCACCGGTTTTCGTGCCTGCGGGATCCACTTGCGTACCGTTAGGATTGGGCAGCATGCCCCTTCGGTCGGAGAAGTACAAAACATATCCGTTTTGAAAGACAGGGTCGACCAGCAGCCCGCTAACGCCCGTCTTGCCCGCCAACCACTGACTCAGGTTGCCCACATCGATTTCCACGGCATTCATCACGCCATTGGGCGCACAACTGGCATTTCCCTGGTTCACGTCCCGGACTTCCCCTTCGCGAGCGTCATAGAAATTGATGGGATACCAGTTGAACTGGGTTGGGCTTTTCCCATTGGGTGCTGTGCTGTTGCCATACCGGCCAAGCAGGTCGGCAGGAGTTGCGGGGTCCTTTGTGACCTCGGGCGGCTCGCCACTGGTGCAGGTGTATGTGCCACCGCTCTTTATACAGGCCGGCGCAACCCCGTTGGGGTCTACCGCGCCATTGCCGTTTCGGTCTGCGAGCTCCTGCAGAATCAAGATCGCATTCGGATTCACGGGATTGGTGCCGGGAGCCGTGGGGGGAGTCGTGCCCCGCGCAAATCCCAATTGCAACCATTCTTGTGTAACGGGGTGGTACACGCCGTTGGCGTCGCGATATTCGACTCGCAAGTACCCGTCCAGCAGATTCCAGGTGCTCATCTGCAGAGTCGGAGTAGGATAAGCGAGCGGCGTGTAGTACGGATACGGTGCAGCAGCCGCGCAGCTACCCGTTAAGGCATTGCACGTCGACAAAGTGATTGCCGGCGGTGCGTTGTTCAAGCCGTCCTTGCCTTGAGTGATGATCGGCGCGTTAGCGTCAAATAAGGTCACGTCGCCAGCCGGTGGCGCAATCGGTGAAAACTGGTAATCCGCTGGAAGCGTAGTTAGGGTACCCGTCCAGGTGGTTGGATTCGGAACTGCCGTCGACGCCGTGGCGAAATACGTGTTATATGTGCCGCCCGTGGCGAGGACCGGTAGACCCGCTACGGGCGTGGCTGGCACTCCATACTGGTAATTCACTCCATTCGAAGCATCATTAAAATTCGCCAGACGGATATTGTTGGGGTCAGCAGAGCCGAGCGCAGAAAGCTCCGCCGGATTATCGGAGAGCATCACTCGGATCTCCGCTTCGTTGTAAAGGCGCGACGAGCCTAGAGCCGTCGTGGTTACTTCCCCCGCTGGAGGCCGCCGGATGATTTCAAAGGGTTGTGGTTGTCCTGCGAGCCCGAGCGCGTTGTTGATAAAGGGCAGTGACAGTTGCGTGGCCCCGGTACCGCCCGGATTTCCATAATTTCCATCGATAATCCAGCTGTTGTAATCTCCGATTGAAATTGTGGGATTCCATGCCAGGTTCTGCGCAGAGGTTGGTCCGGCCACGACGCTGCCCTCGGTCTGGGCTATGGCCCGGCAGGCCGGCTGCGCACCACTACAACCCTGAGCCGCAGTCAGAATATCTACCGTGCCGAGGTGAGCTGTAGCCGCTGAGGTGTTTCCATTCGCCAATACAGTGCGGATGACATTTCCCCAGGCCGTGACTTTATCCTGAAATGTTGTCGTAGCCCCCGTACCAGCATCCAGATAGAGATCCCCATTGGTATGCGTCCGGCCGGCGAAGGTGAGGTTGACGCCGGCGAAGAAACTTAAGTCGCTTTCCGAGAACACACCGAACTGGAATACCGGAATCAGTGCCACTTCCACAGTTCGCGACATGTTCACTTCATCACCCACCGTTCCCGCTCCAAACAGCGAGGTAGTCGCGGTTACTTGCAGGGTGACCGGCAACACCTGCGCGTACAGGCCCTGGTAGGTTCCGGTGGCAATTTGACCCCAATTCGTGGCGAGGCTTCCGTTCGCGTTCGTGGCCGGCGTGAGGCTATAGATGGGATAGCTCATCATGTTGTTGCTCGCAGGCGCATCTGAACTCAAAGCCTCGATCTCGGATGCCGTAGGTGATTCGATGTTCTGAAACATGCTGGCCAGATCCGAGGTCATGTGTTCTATGCCACCTTCGGCGGCGTGGAACGCCAAGTTGTTTTGCGTATCCTGGCTACCGACTTTACCTTCGGTGTTCACCATCATCAGCAGACCAATGGCGATTCCCGACATAATCAGCAACAGCAGGATCGTTGCAATCAGAGTGAATCCTCGAGTTTTGCGCGTAGGAAGCATAAATCTTTTCCTCCTTCGGGGAGTCCACACTCGTGACTTTGACCTTCGTTCCTAATGTCATTTCGGGATTGAGCCCGCCAACAGCACCCGCATGTTACTCAGAAGAAGGTGTTCGGCAGTCTTCGCCACTCCGGGCTTAACCCGCGTCTGAATTCAGAGTATGAAGGCGAGGGAAGAGCGTCAAAGCACCAAAGGCCTTGGGACTTCGTTGGACCTACGTAACGTAACTTGGCGAGGTAACTCCGGTCATTTTGGCATTCTGGCGGAGTAGGCGCCCCGGCTTCCGCCCGCGGAAGTCGGGGCAATCCAAAGCGAGGAGCGACCCACACTCTAGATCAACAAGATTGTTGGCCGCTTGGTGGGCTCAACGCAAGCGGAAAATCAAATGACCCACACGTCAGTAACCCGCTTGTGGTGATGCTTAGACTGCGGCTTGCGGGTGCCGGGCATCTCACGGTGGCGCATGCTTTGACTATGCGCCTGACCCGCGCAATACGACGGGTCCGGTCTTTACTGCTTCCGTAATACTCGACAATAGGGAGATGATCTCGCGCTGGCTACGCACGTACGTGCTTTTGAGTAGTTTGCGCTTCGGGTACGGAACAGCTTCGGGCTGAGGGCCGATCTGTGACATGCATCACTGACGCAGCCCAACTCAGCGATTAGCTTGGATCAAAAGTTCGTCGGGCGCGCGTCGCAACCATCCTGACCCCACTTTCGCAACGCGCACCCGACGGTATTTGCGCTCTACAATCCGGCCGGCCCACAACAACACCCAATTATTCGCTTAACACCCAAGCTCCGGCTCACGGGGAAAGGCTCGTCTCTCGACACCACGCTTGCGAAATGATCGACGAGACGCAAACTGGAACTGAACCGAAGGCAAAGGCACATACAGCGGAAGAACGCCAGATAAGGGAAGGGAAAACGGGCCGTCGGCGCGGAGGCGATCGGCAAGCCCCGACCTCTCCACGGAAATAATCCGTAGGTCGGGTAGTGAGTCGGAAGAAAATCTGATCACGCCTTGTACTAGTTGTCATGGCACTGCGCATGACCCTTGAAGAGTTGATTTAACTGGTATAGTGAGCGGTAAGTTTCGAGGGGGTGGCTGGCCCGGTTTTTTCTCCTCCTGGTTCCGGGCCCGCCTTTTTGTCCGGAATAACAGCGTATAAATTCGTGGTGTTATCAGTCTCGGCGATCTGACGAAGCCACGCGCCAAAATCCCGCGCAACAGTTTTCCCCGAACCTGCTAGACTTTGAAAGGTCCCCTTACACATCTCTACCGCCGTGCCCTGCGGCCCTCGGTCTCTTGTGCGACCCGACGATTCCTTTTTTCAGAGGCTGCCCCCAATGTCAAACGTCCTGCAATTTAATCCGAAGCCGCAAATTTGCGCCATCTGCAATAAACCCGTCGAGCCTACTATCGCCGTTACCGATCAGGATGGGAAGCCTGTCCACGAGGAATGCTATGTGCTCAAGGTCCGGCAGGAGGATGCGAAGAAACCGCCCACAGTCTCGTAACTCACTGTTAAGGCTGACAAATCTTGGTGACAACCGAGAGTGGCGGCAGGATAATTTTGCACTGCCCGCCGAATATGGCTACGAGGAACAATGTTGGAGGTCCCCTGCGGTTATTGCCCAATCGAACTAGCAACACTGGAGAACACGTTGTTTGCTGATCCACCGACCAGTCGAAGGTGCCAACGACGATGACCAGAATGACTGCCAACATCACCGCGTATTTCAGCGATGTCTTGCGCTTCTTCTTGCGACCACAATTTGCGAAAGAGGTTAGTCATCTTCGCATTCCATCTGGCTTCGTCAGTCGACAGTACGCGGCCGTCGGGTCCGCATCAGGCGAGAGGCTGGTGCCCGGTCGTCACTAGCGGGCGATCAGTGCGCCGCATCCTCTTCCAGTCATATTCGTAGGCTGTTCCGCAAGTCAGACAGATCTGATAGTGCTGGCCATTGGCAGTTAGTCGCGGCCAAGTAAACCGATGAGAGCAAAATTCTCCGAGGAGTCGCTGCAGGAATCTCATGTCTGTCCTTCGCTTCCGCACGGGCCAGACTCAGTGGCGTGACCTAGAGAGGGTGGCGAGTGAATTGATTCGACTACCACGCTCGCACTCTTTCAAATTACGGGAGGGCACTCCAGGTACAGGTTACCGCCTGCTCGGACGAGTTCGGGGAAAGTTCCTTGAGATGGTTTATGAAAAATCTCTATTTGATGAGTAACCCGCGTCGAGAAGCAGTCAACTGGGGAGGTCTACCATGCTCTATGTCTCTCGATTTGTTCCTGGGAACGGCGACTCTCTTTGTCCGCGCGACGGCTCTGATCGAGCGATGACTGGATCGCTCCTTGAAGCCTGTCCTGATCGTCGTCATGTAGCGTGACGAACCGGAAAGGCTGAAGATCCCACGAAACCGGAGTCAACATTTCCGCGACCCCAAACACCGAGCCGGTGCGGGTCAGGAACATCAACCTCGCCTTGGATCTGGAACCCGGTTCCACCGGACGCGGTAGGCATAACAGCCCGCCCGTGACCGAGATCACCTGCAGTTTTGCTGGGATGCAACGCCCGTCAGAGAGTCGGAGTACAGCCGAAGTAATGCCGTCTGACGACGCTCGCGGCGACCGCCGTTTGGCGTGCGGTTGGGGGAAGCAGCTCATGTTAAGCGAGTATCAAACATCACAATTACTGGCAAAAGATTACGAGAGGACTTGTGCGGATTCCCAGGGTGCAGGAGGCTCCGGGCTGGGACAACTCAGGGGGCGCTTCAACGTTCAATTCGGTCCAGGCCGCACAGTCTTCTTCCCTTCCCGTATCTGGCGTTCTGCCGCGGTACGTGCCGTTGCCTTCGGTTCAGTTCCAGTTCGCGTCTTTTCGATCATTCCCGAAGCATGAATTCGCATCTCTCAAATTTTGGAAGTCTATAAAAACAGGCCACATATTGGGTTCGTTTTGTCAAAAACAAAGAACTTGTAAGCGCCCGTCGCAGGCCTTACGTCACGAGAATATATCGTATCACGATATATTTATGTGAAGGAACTCACAGGAACTCATTGCCCAGAGTTTCGGCTGCGAAGTTTGGTGAGCAGTCGCAGGATTTCAAAGTACAGCCAAATGCGAGTGACCATCAAAGCGAAGCCGCCGTACCATTCTGTGTACTTCGGGGCCCCGGCACGGGCTCCGCTCTCGATAAGATCGAAATCCAACACCAGGTTGAGTGGCTCGGGCACGATCGGGATCGGTTTCAGCGTGGTGGTGGTGATCGTCGCTGCACCGCCCGCCCCCCGCTGACCGTCTCACCTAGCGGCAGATGGCTTGGACCCATCCTCTGATTTGCGCCTAATATGGTTACGAATGTTGGAGGCGTTATGCGTCTGCTGAGACAAGCTGTCGTCGTTCTTGTGTTCTGCGGCTGGTTTGCCGGTCATGTTGCCGCCCAGGAAAAGTTCACGACCCCATTGATTCCTCGCGAAGTTCTGTTCGGTAATCCGGAGCGCACCGATCCCCAAATCTCGCCGGATGGCACACAAATCGGGTATCTTGCACCCGTCGACGGTGTGCTGAACGTGTGGATTCGCACCCTGGGGAAGACTGACGACCGTGCGGTCACGAGCGACAAACACCGGGGCATTCGAAACTTTCTATGGCAATACGACAATAAGCACATTCTCTACGTTCAGGACATTGGCGGGGATGAGAACTGGCGGCTTTATCAGACCGACATTGCGTCCAAAAAGTCCAATGATCTAACGCCATTCGAAAAGGTTCGCGTAGACATAGTCGCTTACGAGTGGAGTTCGCCGGACACGATCCTGGTGCAGATGAATCAACGCGATCCAAAGCTTTTTGACGTACATCGAATCGATCTGAAAACCGGCAAAGTCGAACTCGACACCGAGAATCCCGGAGATGTTCAAAATTGGCAGGCCGACAATGCACTGCGCATCCGCGCGGCACAGGTGCAGACCGACGATGGTGGAACCATTGTTAGGGTTCGCGATGACAGCAAGGCACCGTGGCGCGAACTGATCAAGTGGGGTCCGGATGAGACCTTCGGCGGGGTCAATGGGTTTTCGCCGGACAACAAAGCGCTGTGGGTTACAACCAGTCTCGACGTGAATGCTGCCCGCTTGCTGGAGATTGACATCGCCAGCGGCAAACGGAAAGTGATTACTGAAGATCCGCAGTTCGATGTCAACGGCACGATCAACAATCCGAAGACCAACGCTCTGGAGGCTGTCAGTTACACCAGGCAACGTACCGAATATGTGTTCATTGATGCCAAGGTGAAAGCCGATTTTGACGTTCTGCAAAAGGTTCGCAGTGGCGACATCGCCTCGGTCTCGCAGAGTCTTGATGATAACCAGTGGATTGTCGGCTTCGTCAGCGACGACGCGCCCGAGTATTGGTATCTATATAACCGGGCAAAGCAACAGGCGACGCTGCTGTTCAGCAACCGGCCGCAACTGGAAAAGTACACACTCTCGGCGATGAAGCCCGTCGAATTCACCGCCCGCGATGGCATGAAGCTCTACGGCTATCTGACCACGCCGGCGGGCATGGAACCTAAGAACCTCCCCATGGTGGAATTTGTCCACGGCGGTCCGTGGGGGCGTGACCAGTGGGGGTTCGACCGTTACGCGCAGTGGTTGTCGAATCGCGGATACGCGGTTTTGCAGATTAATTTCCGCGGCTCTGCGGGCTACGGCAAGCAGTACATGAATGCCGGGGATCGCCAATGGGCAGGCACGATGCACACCGATCTGCTAGACGGCAAAAACTGGGTTGCCAAACAAGGCATCGCTGATCCGGCAAAGGTTTGCATCATGGGCGGCAGCTACGGAGGCTACGCAACTCTCGCCGGCGTGACCTTTTCGCCCGACGCATTCGCCTGCGGAGTTGACATCGTCGGTCCATCCAATTTGAATACACTGCTCAGAACAATTCCACCTTACTGGTCGACCATGCTGGCCACTTTCCATAAGCGGATGGGCGACTCGGAAGCGGTGCTCAACGAAGAATCACCGCTGTTCAAGGCGGACCATATCAAAGCGCCGCTGTTGATTGGCCAGGGCGCCAACGATCCGCGCGTAAACAAAGCGGAGAGCGATCAGATCGTGGCAGCTATGCGCAAGAACGATAGGCCCGTCCAGTACTATGTCTTCCCCGATGAAGGACACGGCTTTGCTCGACCGGCCAATAACATGGCCTTCAACGCTATCTCGGAAGAATTCCTGGCGAAATATTTGGGAGGAAGATTCGAGCCTGCCACGGCAGACGAAAGCAGGTTGCTCGCGAGCATCAAGCAGTAGCGGCTCAATTCGAGCGCATAGTTTAGTTGAGAGTGGCGGGAACGCATCAACTAATCGGACTTTGCTGAAGACTTACGGATTATGAGAACACAGGAGGGATCTGTCGCGTTGTGCAAGCTTCTACTCTATCTGATTTGTCTACCACTTACAAGCTAGTTGATTTTGTCCATGTTGTATTCGATTTGACGGGTTCTGATCCGTTCATCATTACAATTTCATTACAGTGGCGCCGTTAGACTGGTGTGTGTCGATGTTACCCGGTCGGACGCTACACAGTACCGAACGTGCTACCGTGAGTACGCCGAACCTTGAGGTGTACCCTGAACTCGTCCTGCGGGTAGGCGATGAACGGAAGGCTCTGAAGTCTTTCCGCTGCTTGAACTCCACGGCGGGCGCGGAACGTAACGGCTGATCTCCCACTGAACTGGTTCAGTTTTTGACTCATTCACCGGCGGTCCGCCCGCAGAAGGTGACCTTGCGCCTGCGTGATCGGCCTTTGCGTCCGTGTTCGACATCGCCAAGCTCTGCGGAGGTCGAGGCTCGTAGGGTCGCGTGGGCGTGCTCACGGAGTCGAAAGGTATTTCCGGAGAAGGTTTGGTCGCCGTCTTCTCCCAAACACCATCCCCCGGACCTTGTATCTTGTGACTCGCTGGCGCCTGCTTATTCCGACCCATCGGGCTCTGCGCATCGCTTGTCGTGTGGCTCTCTGGCTCATGAAGCGCTCCTTGCGGTTTCTCAATCTCAGGTATGGCCGTCGGTGGATCCGCCCTGCTGACGCCCACCGGAGTGACCGGCACCGGTCGGACGGTGCTGCTCCCGGGCTCATCCCCATTACGCCTAGGCATGCTTTTGCCGGTGGCCTGCCCAGCGCCGGAAACCCCAGAATCTGGAGCGTGGTCTTCGTCCGCCGGAACCGGGTCATGCGATTCAGCATCCCTCGAACGTCTGGTCTTCAACTTTGCGTTTCGGTTCGAAGCGGAGAGCTGAGTTCGCGGAGCCGCTTTTAGATAACGAAAGAAACGCGGCTGTCCACGCGCCTGCCAATAAGCTGAATCATAGAATTCGACGCCACGCCCCGAACGCATCGCACTAAAGAATGAGTGATGCAACGGACTAATCACGATTCCAACGTGTCCGCGCCATACCACCAAATCACCCGGTTGTGGATGTAGGACCCGCCGAAACTCTTTGATACCTCGGTAAAGTTCGGAGGAATTCGAATAGGAATAGGTAAAGCCGGCCCGTTCATAGATCGCGTGTACCAGGTTTGAGCAGTCGGCGTTGGAATCCGTGGGCTTGCGGGATTCTAGGGCGGCGCCAATGATTGCGAGCCCCTGATCTGAGCTCACCAGCCAGGGTGCAATGGCTTCGGAAGCTCCCCGAGTTGTTCTGTGATCGGCTTTTGAACTTTCAGCGTTCTGTTGCTCTGCCGAAGCACGCGAAACTACCGCGCACAGCACCAGAAGGAAGCCTACCCTTTGCCAGCAGCGGGAATGGATTTTGATCGTCATGAAAGCAAAGGTTCTAGTTCGTCACAACATAGTCGAACCCCTGCGGGATGGAATAGTTCTGGTGAACTTACTTTATCCTCTGTACGACTTTGGATTTACTGTATCCGCTCACTCACCGGAAATGGCCGCCAACCTCGGAAGCTGTGGTATATAGCCCAGGCGTCAGGCAATTCTGCTCACAAATTGCCCATTCGCGCAACGCGATGCTGGTCAGTCCTTGCATCAGTTTCTCGACGTTCCTCCGCGTCCGCCAGCAATGGTTAGCGCAATCCCGCTGACAAATAGCAGGATTTTGATAGATAGCTCCGTCACAGGTTGCAAAATACAATGGTCCACTTCCTGAACGC
>Ga0207000_1131_pt1 | contig 18348 bp, 22 predicted proteins | sample Alteio_BWMinCont_90_FD_153498 | JGI IMG/M metagenome (GOLD analysis project Ga0207000, IMG submission 153498) | Enriched cells from forest soil in Barre Woods Harvard Forest LTER site, Petersham, Massachusetts, United States -... | ecosystem: Environmental > Terrestrial > Soil > Temperate forest >...
TTTCCTACCAATGGCAACCCACGACGCAACTCTCGAATACCTGACCACAACCAAGATCGGCGAAAAGGGGCAGCTAACCGTGCCCAAACAGTTTCGGCAGGCTCTTGGTTTGGGGACAGGCGCGCCATTTGCAGTATTGCGACTGGGAGATGGCTTGATCCTTTTGCCGGAACAACAGCGCTTCGAGCATTTGTGCCAGCAGGTGAGCTCCGTCCTCACGGAAGCTGGCCTGACTACGGAAGAGCTGCTTGCCACCCTCCCTGAGGCCCGCAATCGGGTTTACGCCCGGCGTTATGGAAAGAGCCGACCACGCCGGCGTTCCCGCCGCCAACGATAGAAGTGACTGGCCAACGCCGAATTCGCCTATTCCTCGACTCGAATGTTTTGACCGGCGGAATCGTCTCGTCGTGGGGGCTCGACAAAGCCACGCTCTCGCTCTGCGCGGCTAAGGTCTGCAAACTGGTGCTGGCCGAAGCGGTCCGCGACGAAGTGGAAGAGAATCTTCTTCTCCACGCCGAGCGCTTGCCCTTGCTCGATGCAGATCGACTCATTGAGCACTATCGTCGCCTGATCAAGCTGACCAGCCCTGAACTCGTTCCTTACCCGGATAGGCGACTCGTCCGTGCGAGTCGACATCTGATCCGGCACGAATCCGATGTTCCTGTGTTGCTATCGGCAATCGCCAGTAAGCCCGACTGGCTACTGACTCACAACACCAAGCATTTCACGAAAGCTGTTGCACAGCGGACGGCGTTACGCATTGCTACACCCGCGGAGTTCTTTCGAACCCTTTCAGCTCTGTTTCGATAATGGCTGCAAAAAAGCCCCGCCCTCTCGCACAGAACGCGAGAAGGACGGGGCACCCGTTTTTTGTGTGGGAGCAGTGCTGACGCCGGATCGATGACTATTTATAGGTTGCGCTGGTGCGCGAGAGATAGTCGCGATGGTCGGTGAAGTCGGTCATGGAACCGAATGCTGGGCCGCTCAGCGGGTTCGACTTTAGAGTCTCCCGGATTGCGGCGTCGACTTTGTCTATGCTCTCCGCATTCGCCGCCAGGTAGAAAATCCAAAACGTGCCTGGGGCTTGGGTGTGGACGGCTTCGGTGTCGATTTCGTACTCGTGAATGGTGCCGTCGGCCAGCATTTTTTCGAGCAGCGGGCCGATCATGTTTTTGCTGAGCGTCTCGATGGCATCGTTGGGCGCGTCCGGTCTCAACTTGTAGGACGACCCGTGAGTGTACAAATCTTTCCACGATCCGGAGTGCCAGTTGTAAGTGCGGCTGACGAAAATGTTATCCCAGTGGTTGGTAGCACTGGCCAGCACCGGACTGGTGGGATTGCCCGCTTTGTAGAACTGGTCCAGCATGTTGAGAACGCCGGCCATGGACATGGCTGACCACCAACCGTCGTGAGTGGGAGCGTCGGCTCCATGAATTAAATTCTGGTCGTCGCCGTAGCCGACGATGCTGCCGTTGGCGATGGCCTTGTCCAGGATCTTCGCGTTGGCGGCATTCGACTTGTCCATTTCTGCCCACTGCGCGCGTGGGATATTCCAAAATGCGACGTAAGAATACATTGGCGGTTTTTCTTTACTGTCTGACATCTGTGCCGATACCGGCAAAACACAAACGGCGGACATAGCGAACACGCACAGCCCCGCAAAAACTTTCCACAGCTTGTTGCTCATAATTTGTATCCTCCGTAGTTTGGCCCAGGGCCTCTATGGGGGGACCTGGCCTGGGGCGACGCCAGTGTACACCTCATTGTCGGCAATGGAACTCTTTGAGGCTCGGCTACTTCTGAATAATTTTCCGAAATGGCATGGAACGTGTCGATTTCGCGGCCTCTGATTCGACTTATAAGTGAGCCAGGGAAAGCGGCGAGGAGAGATATATGGCACCGCAGAAAACGATGCTTCAGATTTTCAAATCGATCACAGGAGCGGGCATCGCCGGGCTCGGGATGTTTATTCTGTACGAGAATCTGGCAGGTGCGGTTGACCACTTACGCCACATGCTGGTGAATGGTTCGGAGGCTCTGGGAGGGTTGCCGGCGGCTATCCTGTTTCTCTCGCAAACCGTGCACGCGTATGCTCTGGACCACCAGCGGTTGGTTCACGTTTTCTTTCAGCAGACGCTGGCATCGTCGCTCTGGCCGCTGTTCCTGGTTATCTTCGGAGCAGTATTGTCGGGAGATACCTTCGCGGAGAACTCGCCGCGGGTCCACAAACACAACGACGCTGAATCATTGCGCTTAAGATAATGGGCTGTGGAGAACGTAACCCCGGCGGCGATTGCGGCTTTGGTAGTGGAGCTTGCTCCCGCGGTTGCGTTCGGCTGTGCCGCAGAGCGCATCACGCGAGCAGTGCAGCGCTGGCCGGAGGCCGTGCGCATCGGTTTTCCGGGGCTGTGTGTCCTGCCTTACGTTCTGGTTTCGGTCTCGCAGCATATCTTTCGATGGCAGTGGTTCGCGCTTTATGCCGGGCTGCCCATGGCGGTTGCGTGGTTACTGGAGAAAGCTGCCCGCGCCGATCCGGAGCAGCGTGGCGACTGGCGGGACGCGATCATTCTGCTGGCGTTTGGGCTCGCGGTAGATTTACGCTGGTTCGACCATGCGTGGCCCACCGGACTGCGGGCCCTTAACGAATTGCTTTTGGTCGATATCGGCTTGTATGGCTTTCAAGCCGTCCGCCAGCTTAGTGAAACTGGATTCGACTTTCATTTGCGCTGGAATGACTGGAAAAGCGGACTGCGCGAGCTCCTGTTCTTCACCCCTTTGGTCTTGACGCTGGGCTGGGCGCTCGGTTTTATCCATCCTCACGCGAACTTTCCATCGGTCGGTTCGGCGGCGATGCGATGGGTTCTGATATTTTTCTTCACCGCGGTGCCGGAAGAACTCTTCTTTCGCGGCTGGGTGCAGAATCTGCTTGAACGCCGCGTGGGCAGACGATTTGCGCTGGTGATCGCATCTGTCTTGTTCGGACTTTCGCACTTCAACAAGCGCTCGGCGCATTTCAATTGGCGCTACGTCTTACTGGCCACGATGGCGGGGATTTTCTACGGGCGGGCATGGCGCGAACACCGGCGCGTAGCCGCCTCGACCATCACCCACGCCAGCGTCGATTGGCTATGGGGATTGTGGTTCTAGGTCTCCGGAGTGCTTCGAGATCGCGGGGAAAAAGTTTTCTGAGGTTGATGAGGTTTTTTCCTTCTGTTTGTCGCTTTGTACAGTAGGGGGAAATTTCCATCCGGGATGCGCGCCGGCAGCCTGCTGCCGCCTGTTCGGGGGATCACGCGCCAGCGGCTCTTGCGGTTCGCATCCTTGCGGTGGTTAGTGATCCTTTTTCCGCTTCGCCTGCCAGTCAATTACAATCGGTTTCGTTCTTGCTGACACTCCCATGAGACTTGCACAGATTGTTTCTGCGCTGGGGGCGCGCCTGGAAAACGGCTCGCCCGATACCGAGATCACAGGCGTTGCTGGAATCGAAGAAGCTGGCGCCGGCCAACTCACATTCGTTGCCAATCCGAAGTACGCGGCTGCGGCCCGGACGACAAAAGCGTCGGCGGTTATCGTCGCTGACGACTTCCCTGCTCTCGCGACCCCGATGGTGCGGAGCAATAATCCGTATCTGGCTTTTGCCCGCACCATTGGTCTCTTTCACCCGGCTCATAAATACGCGTCCGGAATTAATCCCACGGCGGTGATTCACGCTTCCGCGAGGATCGGCGAAGGCGCGCACATCGGACCGTACGTGGTGATCGACCAGGACGTCGAGATTGGGAAGAACGCCGTTCTGCTGGCGAACGTCGTGATATACCGTTGCGTGAAAATCGGTGACAACTTCCTGGCCCATGCTCACGCGGTGGTTCGCGAGCACTGCCGGTTGGGAAATAATGTGCTGCTGCAGAACGGCGCGGTCATTGGCGCGGACGGTTTCGGATTTGCCAAAGATGATCTTGGCCACTGGCACAAAATCCCCCAGCCGATGCCAGTGGTCATCGAAGATGACGTAGAGATTCAGGCGAATTCCTGCATTGATCGCGCCAGCGTTGGCGAAACCCATATTGCCCGCGGCACAAAGATCGATAATCTGGTCCAGGTGGGTCACGGTTCACACATCGGAGAACATTCGCTGCTGGCGTCGCAGGTCGGACTTGCGGGTTCTACTGAAGTGGGGAGCAACGTCATTTTGACAGGCCAAGTTGGCGTCGTGGGCCATTGTAAGATCGGCGATGGCGCCATTGTCACCCCGCAGAGCGGCGTTGCCGGCGACATTCCAGCTGGCGCGATCGTCAGCGGGTCTCCAGCAGTCGATCATAAGTTGTGGCTGAAGTATTCGGCGTTGCTGAGTCGCTTGCCCGAGATCGCGAAGGCGGTGCGGACGAAAAGAACCTAGAACCGCGCGACAAAGGTTCTTAGCCGAGTTGTGCCACAGTCGGACATTCAGCTTTATCCTTGAGAAGGTGCTTGACACGGGAAGGCTGGCGGAACAGAATTTCTCCACCCAGAGAGACGGCCTTGCCGCGTCATCTGTAGATCGAACCGCCCGCGTTGTCTGCGATTGATTCAGGAGTTGCGTTGTGCCAGAGAAGACGGTCCGCTTTGACGATTTCCATCTGGATTACGGTCGCTTTCAGCTCTGCCGCCGGGGTACTCCGATACGACTGGAGGGCCTGCCCCTGCAATTACTCATGTTTCTCGTTGAAAAGAGGGGGCAACTGGTTACGCGTGAACAAATCTCCTGCGAGTTGTGGAGCAAGGATGTTTTCGTTGACGTCGAACAGGGAATCAATACCGCCATCCGCAAGATCCGCCGCGCCCTGGCGGACGATGCCGGCGAGCCGCAGTACCTGCAGACCGTAGTCGGCCGGGGCTATCGCTTTGTCGCGCCCAGCGCTGAGGAAGATGCGGGCGGGCAGCTGCAAGCCGAAGCGTTTGTCATTTCCCCAGAAGAACTCGGACGCGCCATCATGACCGCGGCCGGGTTGGACCCGGAAAACCCCCGAGGAACCCCGAAGGCTACCGCAGGCGACCGACCGAAATCTGAAACTTAATCGCAGCGGATCGAGACCGATCCAGAATCTCATAAATCTTCATCTCATCGTTCTTCAGATCGCTTCAGATCAATTCAGACCGTCTCCATGGACACCACCTGCGATCCGGGGCAAGATCACGAACATGATTTCTTCCTGGTAAGTTCCTGGAATCGAGATCAATCCATCACAGAGGTGATTTTATGAACGGAATAATGAGTATCGGACGGCGAAGACTACTGGCATCCTCAGCAGTGCTATTTGGCGCGATGTTTACGATCATGCTGCTTCCGGCCTATGGCCAGCAGGATGTCAATCCGGACTGGTATGACCCCGCACCGAACGCGGCCGTCGTTCATCCCGTGCAACCGTCAGCGGTGGCTCATGCTTCTCAACCGGCGATAGCCACTCACCAGTATCAACAGACGGCTGAGTCTGTGTCGCCGGCTGCGAACTTCGCAAAGGCTCGGGTGAAGGACGTAAAGCTCGATCAAAGCGGCCATAACGCTGCTCACAGAAGCGGTAATGTTCCGTCTGTGGGATTGGCGTCGTGCGCTGGATCCACGGCGCTCCATGCAAAGCAGCACGCGTGTCCCGCTGAGGACGACTTGGCCTATCAGCCCGTCGCTTCAGTCGAAGGGTCGGCTGGGTTAGCTCCCGTTGAGCAGCGCTGAGGTGACGATCACCCTCGTGCCCGCGTTGCGCCAGGCCGGAGCCGATTGAGGGTGATGGTTGTCGGCGCGAGATCCTTCACCGGCTGAAGCCGGGTTCAGGATGACGTCTTTCTTTCCAGTTCTCATGTAGGCGTCATCAGGGATGACATCGTCTTACTTCGCGGTGGACGTCACCCATGTGGCCGGAAGGCGATGGAGGATCTTGCGCGGGTCGGGGGAGCGGGGTTCACAATCTCAGCGAGGCCTAGATTGGATCGGAGTGTCTCAAGCCGACGCTTTTCCTTCGTGAACCTTAGTGTCTACTGTGGTCGTTGGATTTGTCTCTTGAAGGTCGGCTGGCAAACCGCTGTCGATGACTTTTCGAACTTTCGCCATCAGGCAATCGCGGTTGCCGAAATCTTTGGGCTCAATAGGCTGGTGAAAGACTACGGTCACGATCCCCGGCTTGATCCCAAATCTTCTCTTCGGCATGACGTAGTGCGTTCCGACAATGGTTACCGGCACGATTGGCACTCCGCACTCTTCGGCTAAGTAAAAAGGTCCCTTCTTGAAAGGCAGAAGCTTGCCATCGAATGAACGATGTCCTTCAACGTAAACCGTCATGTTGAGCCCTTGATGAATTACGTCCGCAGCGGCCCGGACTGCGGCGATTCCCGATTCGCGGTTTCCACGATCCACCGGGACGAGGGACCCGAATCGCATAAGCCTGGCCAATACCGGAACACGGAACAATTCTTTTTTGACCATGATCGACATGCGGCGCGGAATCAGCGGCATCAGGATCGGCGGATCGACATTCGAGACATGATTGGACATGAAGATGTATGTGCGGGCGGGATCGATCTTGTCCAGGCCCACGGTCCGCACCTGAATTCCCGCGAGCCGAACCCCTGTCCATGCGCCCCACATGGTCATGCGATAGAGCATGCTGACGTCGCCAGTTATTAACGTCCACGGAAAGCCGATCAATGCCGCGACGGGCAGCAGCGCAGCCCAAAAGCCAAGCATCGCCAGAGTGCGAATCAAGGGTGGGCCTCGCCGAGCAGCTGAAATTCTGCTTTAGCTACTTTGAACCAGGCAGCCCAAGCGTGCTGGCTTGGCATGATATCGTCCATGGGTGTCAGCTCAAAATCAACTTGTTCTCGGCTCCCAAACTTTGCGGCTGACTGACACCGAGTGACTTCAGGCGCTCTGGAAGTTTCTCGTAGATGCCGCCAAAGCCTCCGTTGGAAAGAATGGCAACAACATCGCCCGAACGCAACTCGGGTGCGATCAGTTGCACGATGCCATCTACAGTGGGGACAATCCGCGCCCGCCGGCCGTGTTTCTGGATCTGTGCCGCGACCGCTGCCAAGTCCAGTCGTTCGGCTTCCGGAATGGCCTCCGACTTAAAGACATTCGCTACGACCACTTCATCGGCCAGCGCGAGGCTTTTCGCCAACTCGTTCTGCAGCACGTTGCGCCGCAGAGTATTGGAGCGTGGCTCGAGAATCGTCCACAAGCGCGCTCCCGGATAGTTAGAGCGCAACGCGGTGAGCGTACCCGCGATTGCGGTTGGATGATGTGCAAAGTCATCGATGATCGTTATGCCGTTCACTTTGGCGCGGACTTCAAGACGGCGCTTCACGCTCTTAAAGGTCTTCAACGCTGCCGAAATCTCTTCGCGGGAAATGCCGCAGTTGGCGGCCATCGCGGCAGCGGCGGTCGCGTTCCACACGTTGTATTCGCCGGCCACGGCATAATCGAAGTCCGCCCACGGCTTTCCATCGCGTACGACCGACCATGTGGTCCGTCCCGGTTCCAGATGCAGGTTGGTAATTTTCCAGGTCGCATTCACGCTGGATCCATATCGCTCAACGGGGCAGAAGGCGCGGGCCAGACAACGCTCGACGCTCTCGCCGGTATCAAAGGCGATGATGCGGCCGCGGCGAGGAATAAGATTTACCAGTCGCTTGAAGGCGGTTTCGACGGCATCGAGATCTTTGTAGATATCGGCGTGATCAAATTCCACCGAAGTAAGAATGATGGAGTCGGGAAAATAATGCAGGAACTTCGGGCCCTTGTCGAAGAAAGCGGTATCGTACTCATCGCCTTCGAGGATGAAATGCTTGCCTTGTCCCAGTTGAAAGCTGCTGCCGAAGTTTTCCGCTATGCCGCCAATCAGGAAGGATGGTTGTAAACCCGCAGTATGAAAAATCCAAGCCAGCATGGAGGTGGTTGTGGTTTTGCCGTGGGTGCCCGCAACGACGAGCACTTCTTTGCCGCGTAGAAATTCATCGTGAAGAATCTGCGGCAGCGAACAGAATGGAATACGCTGATCGAGTACCTGCTCCAGTTCTACATTGCCACGCGAGATGGCATTGCCTACGACCACCAGGTCCGGCTGCGGTTGCAGGTTTTGCACGGCAAACGGCGCGACCGGAATATCAAGGGACGCGAGGAAATCTGACATGGGAGGGTACGCGGCGGTGTCGGAACCGGTTACGCGAAAGCCGCGCCGCTGCAGCATTCCGGCGAGCGAAGCCATCGCCGTGCCACATATCCCGATCAAGTGAATGTGTTTGTTCTCAGCCATGGCTCGCCATTTCAATCGGTGTAGAGCAGACAATCTTGTCCGTTCGAAATCCAAAGTCAGAAGCGGTGAACAGGAGCGTCCGCCCTACATGTGGCAGATTCCAGGATCCTAAGGCTTCCTTCGTTTCTGCCGACATCAAGCGTTGCATGTACTCCCAAAGGGAGCGTGATGTTGCGATGCGAGACGTGGCCGGATCGCAAGCCATACGCCACCGGCACGTCCAAATCACTGACCTCGCGCAATACGACTTCTTCCAAAGTGTAGCCCTGATCTTTGTTCTGCACGCAATCCAGCATCTCGCCGAATACTATGCCGCGAACGTCTGCGAACTTGCCGGCCAATTTCAATTGCATCAACATGCGGTCGATCTGATATGGCTTCTCGGCCATGTCTTCCATGAACAAGATCGTTCCGGCTGTATGAAGTTCATACGGTGTGCCCAAAGAAGCCACCAGCATCGACAGACAGCCCCCATAGAGAATGCCTTCGGCGGAGCCTTTTTGCAAAGCTTTGGCACCGGATTCGCGTCCAAACTCTAATGCCCACGCAGAAGTCCCGTTGAGCGAAGCTTCCCACGAAGCGGAATCAACCCCGTCTTCATGTGCGAAATCTTTCGTGACCATGGGACCGTGGAAGGTCACGAGGCCGACTGCGTCCGAGATGTACGTCAGCAAACTAGTGATATCGCTGTAGCCAACGAAAATCTTGGGATGGGTTTTGATGTTTTCGAGATTGAGAGTTTCAAGAAGATAATTGGCGCCGTATCCTCCACGGGCGCAGATAATGGCACGGACGTCATCTCGCGTGAACATTTCGTTGAGTTCGCGCGCCCGCCGATCAGCCGATCCAGCAAAATAAAGATCCTTTTCAAGGATGGAGTCAAAATAGAAAGGCTTGTAGCCGATTCGACGCAGCGTGTCGCATCCGGCTTCGAGCAGCTCGCGCTTAATGTTGCTGGCGGGAGCGATGATCCCGATCGTGTCGCCCGGCTGAAGGGCCGGCGGCTTGATGCGCGGGATTGACGGGGTCGGAGGCATCGCATCAACGTTTTAGACGGTCAATCTTAACAGGCTGCGACAAACTCGATTTGTTACTTCCGTGACTGTTGAGCAACAACGAAAATCCTGCGAGCCGTACACGGATGTAAGTGTCCGTTAGACGAAGAATTCACCGCGACATACCAGTTGAGCTGTGCCTCTCAGGAAAACTTCTTGTTCCCATCGCACCGTTTGCACGCCGCCGGGAGTATGCACTCGCAGCGGGGACTCGGCTTTTTTAGTGACGATGGTCGCGACTGCGGCGGCGCACGACCCCGTCCCAGAGGACTTGGTTTCGCCCACGCCGCGCTCAAAGAACCTGGCATCGATATTTCTTTTATCGACTGGACTTACAAATTCAATGTTAATCCCCTGCTTGAAGTCACTGTGTCGACCGATCTCGGCTGCTTCGGCCTGCCAGTTCGGCTTGAATCCGTCGACAAAGATGACGTAATGCGGATTCCCCATCGAGACCGGAATACCCCGCACTTCGCGAGAAACCAGTTTGATGGGCAACTCATTTCCGACCTGGGGCTTGCCCATCGCAATTTCAAACTCGTACTGATTGTTGTTGCGCGAGGTGAAGGTGCAGGTCTTCAGACCAGCGCCGGTCCGGATCACAACTTTTTCTTTCGCCTGCTCAGCGCAAATGTAAGCTGCAACGCAACGCGTTCCGTTACCGGAGATTTCCGCCTCGGATCCATCCGCATTGAACAAGCGAGCCTGAACGTCGGCATCCGACGCGGGAAACAACCACTCCACTCCGTCAGCGCCTACGCCCTGATGCCGTTCACACATACTGCGGCTGAATGCAGCCAAGTCGGCAGGAGCATGAAGACCATCAATGATCAGGAAATCGTTTCCGCAGGCGCTGGCTTTGACAAAAGGAATGGCAGGGGCAGATAAAGTCATTCAACATCCACCGGACCGAGCGGCGTCGCACTTTCAAAGACCGAAGACTGCTTGAGGCCGCGTAAAACCTGATCCTGCTGGCTGCGCGTCGCCTCCAGTTCAAATTGAACTCGCACGTGTTGTGGAGTTGCGGCAACCTGCAAATTGTCCGCTATGCCGTGGATACACTCCAGAACGCGGTTGATCTCAAGCGTAATTTCGTCGGCGTTGCGGCCGGCAACTTCGTAACCGTGCACGGCAGCTTTCAAGCCAAATCGCTCTTCCGCTTGTCCCAGCAAAAAGAGGCAGAGCAAAATCAGTCCGGTCTCAAAAATTGAGGTTAGATAAAGTCCTCCACCCACCGCCATGCCAACCGAAGCCACGACGAAGATAGTGGCCGCAGTGGTTAATCCGGTAACCAGTTTCTGGCGAGCGTGAAGAATTGAGCCAGCCCCAATAAAGCCGATGCCTGGAATGATCTGAGCCGCGATGCGGGTGTGATCTCCGAGGTGCTCGACGGCGAGTGCATCGGAAAGGATCGTGTACATCGCTGCGCCGAGGCAGATGAAGAGATTGGTGCGCAGCCCGGCTGGGCGGTGCTTCAGTTGCCGCTCGAGTCCGATCAGACCGCCGAGAATCGCCGCCAGCACCAGGCGCGTAATCGAGACGCCGACGATAGAGGTCATCTCGTTCTGAAGAAGGTCGTAAGTGTGCTGCATCGAAGGCATGAGAAGGTAAGTTTGCTGGATTCTACCACTGGAAAAGTTGACGCCGACGTCTGCGTCGTCTATGCCATTAACCGGCGTGATTACCGGGGAGGCTCCCGATGCGTCCAATAGATGGTGCCCGCGGGTTGCCCGGCGGTGCGTATGACTACGAGGGAAGTGAGGGTTTGTTTTTGCACGCCGAGCGCGACTGGATCGCCATCCATGGCAACCACGAAGTCAACGTACTGGGAAGGATTCGCCAACGCCCGCTCCCACAGGCCTTCTTGATCAATCGGTGTTTTCCAAGGTCGATGGTTGCCTTCGTTAATCGTACGGCGCAAGGGGATGCCGGCACGTTGCAGGGCGCCGACGTGGTCGCCGAGATACATTAGCAGGGCAGATTCATGTGGCAATTTCTTGAGGTTGGATGCCAATTCAGTCTCGAAAGCGATGCGGCTTCGCGAGTTCACCCAGGCCTCGCGAAAACAGACCGGTTGCGCCTTCCAGACCATCGCGTAGTTCGCGGCAAGCAGAATCACGACGGCGGAAACAATTGCCGTTCTCGCGTTTTTGTTTCGGGCAAGGTAGAGCAGAAAATACGTAGTCACTGCCACCGATACGGAAAACAGAGGAAGAAGCTGCAGCCCATAACGGACGTTGTAGAACGAGAACGGCCACCAAGTCGGCACGAAAATCGGGACACCACTGTACGCGACCGAAAGCATGTAGAACGGAAGCGGTATCCAGAGCAAGAGAAGCGGCCACAGCTTGCGGTCAGAGATTAGAATCGTGATCGTCCCGGCCAGCAGCAACAGTAACCAAACTTTTTGCGACGTTCCTTCCGCCATATTCAGTTCGGCCGATTTCATAAAATAACTGAATGCAACCGGCAAATCGTGAGAGCCAGGATGTCCGGGGGATCCCGGAGTTGCATTTTTCTGTTCGATGGCGCGGGCAGAGTACGGTCCGTTGGCAAATTCGAGTGGGTTTCGGTAGATGATCGCATTATAGGCAAGCCAGAGGGCGGGTGCGGTGGCGGCGAGCAAAACAAATTTGGCAACACCGTGGCGCGGTACTCGAGTGTTCCGCTTTGCCATTATGGCAAGCGCACCAAGGCACATCGCGACCGCGAGGAACCATCCGTCATAGCGCGTCAGGCTGGCAGCAACAAGGCATAGGCCACACTTTATCAGCGATGAGGAGGCCGCATCGGGTGGGCCATCCTTCTGCGAGGATTGTTGAATGAAGTCGCTGAAGTACACGACTGCCCAGATGAACAGCGCGAGGTACAACGACTCCGTCATGGCAGTAGTCTGCAGGTAAATCAGATTAGGATTCGCGGCATAGGCGATCGCGCCCAGCCATGCGGCAATTCTTGCGCGAGCGTCGGGTTCAGAAGTAGCACTCAGAGCCCTCCGCAAAAGGCGGAAGATTCCCGCTGTACCCAGAGCATACGCGACCATGGAAGGAACGGAACCGCCAATTCCCGATTGCCATGCACTGTCGGAAAGCAAAAAAGGAATCATTAGGAGATGAGGCAGCGGCAGCCACACCGTGCCGAGCTGCAGCAGGCCGGGAGTGCGGGAGTCGAAGACCCGCCGGGCGATGTTGATGTGCGCTACGGCATCGCCGTACAGAAGCAGTCCACTGTGCTGGAAATAATAGGCGAAAGAAATGAAAGAGACGCACGCGGCCAACTGGGCCACAAACGCAGTTTCACGATCCCAATAATGAGTGGGCTCGGCTTTCGTTGGCTGGGTGCTGGTTCGCCGGCTCATTCCAGGTGTGTCAATTCACGAAAGACTTGGAAGCGGGCATCGATTTCTTCGCGAGTCAGGGATTGCAGGCGTTCAGTGCCAAAACGTTCGACGGCAAACGAGCCCATTACGCCGCCATAAAAAAGTCCCCGCTTCAAAACTTCGCGGTTCAACTCTTCTTGCGAAGCGATGTATCCCATGAATCCACCGGCGAACGAATCGCCGGCTCCGGTGGGATCCTTCACCTCCTCGATAGGCAAAGCGGGGGCTCGAAAGGGATGGCGGCCGATACCGAATGCGCCTTCACGAAAGAAGATGGTTGCGCCGTATTCACCATGCTTGATGACCAGCGCCTGCGGCCCCATGGCCAGAACCTTCTGGCTGGCGCGGAGCAGGTTGGGTTCACCGGCGAGGCTTTTGGCTTCGGCGTCATTGATCAAAAGTACGTTGACCAGCTTGAGTGTTTCGATCAAGTCCGGGCGAGAACCGTTGATCCAGTAATTCATGGTATCGCCGCCGGTGAGACGGACCCCGTCCATCTTGTGCCGAACTGCGGCTTGCAAGGTCGGATGAATATTGCCTAAAAAAAGGAATTTCGAATCTGAGTATTCAGGCGGAATGCGGGGCTGGAAGCGCTCGAAGACGTTTAATTCGGTGAAATCGGTTTTGGCCTCATTCAAGTTGTCGAGATATTGCCCACCCCAGCGGAAGGTTTTTCCTTTGGCGTGTTCGATCCCCCGAATATCGATCTTTCGTTTCTTCAGAACGTTTTCGTGGTCGGCGGTAAAGTCTTCGCCCACTACGGCGACGATGCGAACATCCGTGAAATAGCTGGCGGCCAGGGAAAAAAACGTACAGGAACCGCCGAGCACATTTTCCACGCGGCCAGAAGGCGTAGCGATAGAGTCAAAAGCAATTGAACCGACGGCCAGAATGCTCATTATGAGGTTTTGGTCTCCAGGTATTTGTCGAGGATCAGTTTGAGTTTCTCACGGGTGGCGGCTGGAATCTTGTCGCGATCGGTGAGAATCGCGTGCGCCAACGCTGCGCCACACTTGCAGCTCCGTTTGGTTGGCATCGAACCCACAGTGTTGCGCACGACGGTAGCGGCGTTGTCGGCATTTTTCAAGAGCACGGCCACGACCTGATCGACCGTGACTGAGTCATGATGAGGATGCCAGCAGTCGTAATCGGTCACCATGGCCACAGTGACGTAGCAAATCTCGGCTTCGCGCGCGAGCTTGGCTTCTTGCAGATTGGTCATGCCGATCACGTCCATGCCCCAACTGCGGTAGACGTTGGATTCTGCCTTGGTGGAGAACTGTGGCCCCTCCATGCAGAGGTAGGTTCCGCCGCGCTTGCCGGTGACCGCTGATTTCTTGCAGGCTCCTTCCACGCTTTTGGCTAGTTCAGGACAGATCGGATCGGCAAAAGAAATGTGGGCTACGATGCCTTCCCCGAAAAACGTATCCACGCGATGACGAGTGCGATCGAAGAACTGATCGGGGATGACGAAATCGAGCGGTCGGTGCTCATCCTTTAGCGACCCGACGGCGGAAACAGAGACGATCCGTTCGACACCCAGCTGTTTGAAGCCGTAAATATTGGCACGGAAATTCAATTCGGTAGGAAGAATGCGGTGCCCGCGTCCGTGTCGGGCCAGGAATGCAACCTTGCGGCCCTCAAGCGTGCCCAGAACGTACGGATCGGAGGGATCTCCGAATGGAGTTTGCTGCTTGATTTCGCGCACGTCGCTAAGGCCGGGCATGGAATAAAGCCCGCTGCCTCCGATAATGCCAATTTCCGCTTGCGACAAGAATCCCCCTAAGAATTTCTCTCGATACTAGCGGACTCGTGATTATACAAAAGTGAGGGCGCGAAACGCCTTTTAGCGGTAGGCTTCCTTGCGAGGGGCGATTCGCAAGACGCTTACCGACTCGATCCCGATCACGCGGAATCATTTCCCGGCCGCCACGAATGTGCCAAATAATTCCTGTCGCAAGCGCTCGGTCGTGGGTTGGTCCAGACTTTCTGTAATCAGAACACCATCAGCCTCGACATCAATCACGACCGGTCCTTCCTCGGTCTGCCAGGTGCGCGGGCCGGTCACCACCACGAGTTTCTGGGGATTGTCAGACAGATTTACTGCCTCCTGGGTCATCTCGGTCACGTGCTTGTACCGCTTCGTGAGCGACTGCGCATAGATGTCGGCGAAAGCGGACGCCTTCTCGGGGCTCGACCAACGTGATACGTAAAGTATTGACAGCGGTGCAGCGGGATCGCCTTTGGGCCGGGCCGCGTAGTAGTACCCTCCGCGCCAGTGCGGATACAAATTGTCCGAGGCCTCCTTGCCCGCGTACTGGTCGACGAGAATGGCCACGTCGAATTCCCCCATCGCTCCCACATCGAAGCGTTCATAGTTCTTGAAGTCTCGCTGGAAGTCGGGCAAGCGCATAGCCTCGAGTTGTTCGCCAGAAAGATATGTTTTGGGCTCCATGATTTGACGCGTAGTTCGCGGCGGATTGGCAAAGGCCGACGCAAAAGCTTTTTCTTTTCCGCCGGCACGAAGAAGTTCCGTCTCAAAGTCGAGCCCATAGCGATAAGGAAACGTCAATTCCTCCTTGAGGAAAATGGGCGCGTTCTTGAATTCGGGCGAATCGTCAGAGCCTACGAGCATAGTCTCTTTCAGGGCGTCAGCGATTTGCGGAGAAGTGATGATCGATTGCTCAGTCGGAGCCAGCAGGTAGTCGACCAGCACGACCATCGCCTGACCTTCCACCACGGCTTGGCGGGCTTCGCTGATCTCGTCGTTTTCAATGTCTGCGGCCGTCGTCTCTTTCTTGTCATTCAGATCGGTGTCGCCGACCTTCATCCACTGTTCGAGCTCGAAAGACTGGTCCTGAAGAGCATGCGTGAGTTCGTGAGCAAGTACGGGACGCTGTTGCTCGCTGTCAATCCAGTCCAGCAGGTTCACGGGTTTTCGTTTTGATATCGTAATAACCGGCCACTTGCTCGCGCAGCAGCGCTACAAGAAACGTCTGCAAATCGAAATCCCGGGGCAGAAGTCCGAACTTCTTCAGCACAAGCTCGGATCGCTGCAGGCGCTTCGCATCTTTGTCCTCAGCCATATTTTTCTGAAGATAAGCGACCACTTCGTCGCGGCTGACAAGACGTCGTTTGACCTCCTTCTTGATGGGCAGGCCAGTTTCCTTGCTGGCAAACTGCATAATCTGATCGACGTCGCGGAAAAGTTCCTCGGCCTCCTTAGGAGAGATTTTATTTTCCTGGGCGGGCACAGCTGTAGTGGTCGTTTTCTTGTCTTCTTGAGGCTCTGCATGGGGCGTAGCTGTCACTGCCCCTGTTTGCGGCGGCTGAGCGGGCGATTGCGCCCCCGCCCACAACTCCGAGATCAATAACAGTCCTGCAACAGCCAGTAGAATGGATGATTTCCGATACAATTTCTTCATATCAATCCTTGGTTCCATTTATGTCCGACGATGATTCCCGCCAAACCGCGGCTGATTATTTTCAAAAAGCCTACGAACTCCAGATGCAGGGCGAGTACCAGCAAGCCATTGAGTTCTACAGCCGTTCCATTGAGACGTTCGCGACCGCCGAGGCCCACACCTTCCGCGGCTGGACATATTCGTTCCTTGGCGACTACGAACGCGCCATCGCCGAATGCCTGCAGGCGATCAAGCTTGATCCGGAGTTTGGCAATCCTTACAACGATATCGGGGCTTACCTGATTGAACAAGAGAAATGGGACGAAGCCATCCCCTGGTTTCAAAAAGCCATGCTTGCACCGCGCTATGAGGCGCGTCCTTATCCACATTTCAATTTAGGCCGCGTCTTTGAGCACAAGCGAAACTGGCAGAAGGCAAAAGAATGCTACGCGATGGCTTATTCGATGGACAAAAGATACGTGGCAGCGCTGGCGGGAGTGCGAAGATTGCGGGCAATGTTTAATTGACAAATTCTTGGCCACGGATTTGCGCGGATGAACGCGGATAGGCCTTGAACCTCTAACTTCAGGACAATTTAACGAAGTCGTTTCAGCCGCGACCCACCCTCTCCGCGACCCAATCCCCGGCTTCTCTTGTTCCCAGTGCTCCGCCAATGTCTTGCGTGGTTCGCTTTTGCTGCACCGCTTCTAGTACGGCTGCGTCGATCTTCTTTGCTTCTTCGATCAGGCCCAGGTGGCCGAGCATCATCGCTGCGGTCAGGATTGCGCCAAACGGATTGGCTACGTTCTTCCCGGCGATCGGAGGCGCTGAACCGTGTACTGGCTCGAACATCGAAGTCTTTCCCGGATGAATATTGCCGCTGGCGGCCATGCCCAGCCCGCCCTGCAGGCCCGCCGCGAGATCGGTAATGATATCGCCGAACATATTATTTGTGACCACGATGTCGAACTGACGCGGGTCGCGGACCATCTGCATGCAGAGCGCATCCACGTACATGTGTTCGGTCTTAATTTGCGGATACTCCGCGCCCACTTCTTTGAAAACGCGTTGCCATAATCCACCCGCGTGGGTCATGGCGTTGGATTTGTCACACATGAGCACGCGCTTGCGCGGACTGCCGTCCAGCCTTGGGTGACGTTCGGCATATTCAAACGCGAAGCGAATTACGCGCTCGACGCCCTTGCGAGTGTTGATGTCTTCCTGCACGGCGATCTCATCGGGCGTGCCCTGTTTGAATACGCCGCCCGCATCGGTATAAACACCCTCGGTATTCTCGCGGATTACGACGAAGTCAATGTGCTTGGGTTCGATGCCTTTGAGCGGACATAATGCGGCGTCGAGGAGGCGCACGGGACGAACGTTGGCGTAGAGATCCATTTTGAAGCGCATGCCGAGGAGGATCTCTTTGGCGTGGATGTTCGAAGCGACGCGAGGATCGCCAAAAGCGCCAACGAGGATGGCATCGAAATCGCGCTCCAGCATGACGAAGCCTTCAGGTGGGACCGTGACGCCGTCCACCAGATAGCGGTCAGCACCCCAATCGAACTGCGAAGTTTCGACATCAGCGCCCGACGCAGCAACGGCCTTCACGGCTTCGGGAATGACTTCTTTTCCAATGCCATCTCCAGGAATGATTGCGATTCTTTTTCTTACACTCACGCGAGAAAAGGTAACACAGTCGCCGTGAGATTCGCTTAGACCACTAAGGCGCGTTGTCTAGCGAGAACGACGTTCGCGGCGTGTCTTAAACTGCCGAGCCCAAGAAGTGCCTGATTCATCTCCTGGACTCGGCGTTTTGTCGTCTGACTACGGGTTGGGAAACAGCGAAAAGGATTTACTTGCTATCGCCGTCGTGGTTCGCATCGGTCGAGACTGTCTTAGGAATACTGGCTTGCGCCTGGAGTTGGGCTTGGGCCTGGGGACTGAGCGTTACCTTGTCCTGTGGAACCGCCGCCTGCGCTGGTGCCGCATTCTGGCGTGGCGCAGCCTTGGTGGCTGCTTCATTCTGAGCTGCGGGCAAACTTTGCACTGGATTCGTAATCATCAGTATCTCCCCTTCATGGCAGTTATCGGCAGGCCCAAAGGAAACTTTACGCAGTCATTTCACGGCTTGTGCGCCGGGGCTTCGAAGGTCGTCCAAGAGTAACAATGTAAAGGGAATCAGGTGTCGCCATCGAATCCAGCCCGAGTTCGCCTTGTATAATCGA
>Ga0207000_1142_pt1 | contig 18188 bp, 15 predicted proteins | sample Alteio_BWMinCont_90_FD_153498 | JGI IMG/M metagenome (GOLD analysis project Ga0207000, IMG submission 153498) | Enriched cells from forest soil in Barre Woods Harvard Forest LTER site, Petersham, Massachusetts, United States -... | ecosystem: Environmental > Terrestrial > Soil > Temperate forest >...
TTCAGATGAATGTCGGCTTGCAAGTGATCGCCACCGCGGATCGGGATGGGCGTGGCGTCATCAGGCTCAGTGGAATCGCCATAGTAGGTGACGGGATAGGCGACGTCGAGAGATTGATCGACGGCAGTTGGGAGATTTTCCGCGTCGGGCTGCTGTGAAGATCGCGGATGCAACGCGTACCAGGGCTGGGCGGTGACGGAGACGAAATACGATCCGGCGTCGAGCTGCGCGAACTCGTATGCGCCTTGATCGTCCGTCATGGCCCCACGAAATCTGATTATGCGACCGACACCGACCTGACGGTCCTCGCGATAAAGTGAAACTGAAGCATGGCGAACCGGTTCTCCTGACTCGTCGAGAATCTTTCCGGAAAGCACGGCCGACGGCGACAGACGCAGGACCAGGTGTTCGGTATCGAGGCCGGTGCCAGTCACGATTGCAGTCGAGAAGCCCTCGTGTTCGTCGTAGGAAGCGGCGATAAAACCCCGCTTCGCGCCTTGCAAAGAATACTTGCCGGCACTGAGCTGCTTGAACTCGAAATGGCCATCTTCGGAAGTGATTACCGACTGACGATTTTGGGGATTCCTGGTATCAAAAATCGAAACGCGAGCTCGTGTCAGTGGGTTTCCGCCAAGCGCGTTCACGATGGTTCCGGCGATTCGAAGTGTGCCTCCTGAGGATTGAGTTTGCGCTGCGCTTGGATTCTGGGCCGCGAAGACTGCCGGCGAGCAGAGCAATATCAACGCACACACGGGAATCATGCGAGATGTCAGCCGTCGCAATTGCGAAAGTGTAGACATGGCTATTCCGCCGGCGATACCAACTGCAGGTGCAAATATTCCTTTTGGCCCGCAATCAAGCGCACCAACTGACCCTTCGCGTCATAGGCTCTCATGGCTTCGGAGTTGCGATATTCCAGGTCCTGTTGTGGACGATCGAAAGCAAGCACCCGATAAGTACCCGGCGCTATCTGTTGCGGTCCAAACTTGCCATCCGGTTGTACCCATATGTCTTTGAACTCTCCGCTGCTGTCCGGGAGCGGAATGCAATAGAGGTGTGCGGGCGAGCCATCGGTTGTGGCGGGTGCAGTTCGCACGGGTAAGGTGGTCAAGCCCTCGATGGCCCCATCGATTACGGCCGTGTCGTCTCGCATGGTTATTTCGATTGGAGCGCTCGATCCGCCCAGGTCGACGACGAGTGGCTGATGCTGCAGGTCGGTGGTACCGGAACTGATCGAGGCCACATATCCGCGAGAGGTGTCGACTCGCACCCAGTAGCGGCCGGGCCAGACATTTTCGATTACCATTAAGTCGTCTTCAGGTCCGGAAGGAGGACGCATCCAACTGGGTGCTCTCTGGCCAAAGTCATCCGCGAGCTCCAGACGCACATTGAGGTAGCGTCTCGGACCCTGTGCATTTACGTCAGGCGGACCCGAGTGGACGACGAAGGTCGGCGAGCTCGTCTCTTCGTTGGGCGCGAACTCCTCCTTAACGTCCACTCTGATCGACGCGCTCGGGACAACGGTCATGCGACTCCCCTCAGATGCAGCGCCCTTAACGCTGATGTTCACCAGTCCTGCTGCAGCCGGTCCCGCGCTCTCTGCCTCCAGGGTGTAGTTTCCATCGGGAAGCAATCCCTCGATCATCTGGGTCTGGTTGTTGTAGCCGAGCGCGTATCCGGGACCTCGGTGACCTTGGGGAGAGACAACGATATTAAAGCCGCGAACATTATCCGGCACGTTGGCGACGGCCACTTTAACCGGATAATAAGGGTGCCGGACCAAGGAAACACCAGCCTGGAAAGTCTGGCCTGCTACTAGCTGAATGGTCTGCGCGGCTTCGAAGTTGTTGGCGTTCGGAAAATAGATGGGAGGATATCCGTAGAGTTGTCCGCGCGGGTCGAAGGTCAGAGGATCGCGATCGAGCAGTTCCCGCGTGAGCAACTTATAATTGCCGGCCGCGAGTTCGGCAAAACGAAACTCGCCGTTGGATTTGGTGGTTGCTGCGTTTTCGCGCACCCAATGCGCGCGGCCTTCCTGAACCTGTCGTCGATAGAGCTCCAACTGGATTGTGTCAGAAGGTTCGGAGGTGGCAAGGACAACACGGCCCACAATAAGAGCCTCGGGCGTGAGCGGGATTGTGATTTCCTTGCCCGCCGGGTCCGTTTGCGGATTCTGGATTCCCATGTGGTCCTCCAGGAATCCTGGTTTTTTCGCCATCAGGACGATTTGAAGATCCTGCCCTCGATGGCGAAACCCATCGGGGGATCCGGGTTCGTCCGCCCGGTTCTTTTCTGAGTCGGCTTGAGGAAATGTGAATTCGAATCTACCTTCGCTGTCGGTAAACATCGCAAAGCGATTGTCTCCGGAGTGGACCAGGGCTCGTCCCACGGGTTCGTGAGTCACGCTATTGACGAGAATGCCGCGAAGCCTTTCCTGTTTATCTTCAAGCTGAGGATTCTGCGCGGAGCTAGATTGTGGGTTTGCGCACCAAACCGAAAGCAGAACGGTGAGAGCGAGAGTCTTGAGCGGGCGACGCGGATACAAAGGCTTGCTCATACGAGTCAAGGAAGAACAAGCCGACCCCCGTGAGCTGTTCTTCGGAGCACTCCAGCGTAGATATTGTGGCCGAAAGCGGGGAAAATGCAAGCTTTCGATTTGTGCCGCGCCGTTCCCGATCCGCTACCGTCTTTGCTGAAAGCCGATCGCGGCCTGGGCTTCTTCGACCGGTTCCATCTCAATCACGCCGATCCATTGGTTATGGCGAGCGTCGATGTAGATCAGGCGGCCTCCGAGAATCTGTGCGGCCGCGGCGGGTGGAAGGTCGCGATGGTAGCCGAAGAATTCGGTTTTCCACTGTTGCCATCGCCGCCAGCGCTCGAACCAGGGGTGCGGCGGTTCGTACTCAGTCGAGAAAACCAGCGCCACATCAAATTGCGAGCGCATGTCGGATGCGGACATGAGTTGCTCGACGGTGAAGTCTTCGATGCGAAAAACACGCATCGGGCGGGTGACGTAGCCGAGATACGGGCGCGTGAGCTCATCACTGGCTGGCCATGCGGTGAGTATGCGGGCCATGGGATAACGCGCCTCGACGAAATCCTCGGCCTGCTGGTGCAGCAGAATGTAATCACGGTACGCAAGATTGTCTTCGGTGGAAAATCCATGCGGGGGGTTGATGAACAGTCCGGCCACGAATGTCAGCGCCACAATGGCGACCACGCCGCGCCATAGCCGCACTCTTCGGCGCAGCGTGGAAACCCACAGGATAATCACGAGCGGAACCACGGGAAGCATGTAACGGGCAAGCACGGCCCCGCCCACTACGGCCATGGCAACCACGTACGCTACGATTACCGCGAGGAAGGCGAACTGCACCTCCAGCGAGATCCTTTTGCGTTCTTCGCCGTTGTCACGCAGCGGCTGCAGCCACATCGCAAACAACCCCGCCAAAGTGAGGAAGGACAGGTTGAGATATCCGACAACCTGCCAGAGGCGCAACCCGAGAGCGAGCAGTACGCGCAGTGGTTGCATAGTGGCTTGAACGTTGTAGCGGAAGAACTCCGGGTTGCCGAAAACGAATCCAGTGCGCGCGTAGTGGAAGGCATACCAGAGCGCGAGCGGGATGAGAGGAAAAAAGAGTGGGCCACACTTGGCTGGCCAACTCACGGACTTGTCATTCCGAGGAGCGAAGGCGACCAGAAGTCCGGGTTTTTGGCGGACAGAGGAAGAACCCATATCCCTCGCTTGGCTCGGGATAACAAATAGCGTGGCAATTAGTTCCCAGAACAACAACGCCAGCGGGGCAAGAATGGCCGTTTCCTTGGCCAACGCAGCCAGCGAGAACCACGCGGCCGCTCGCCATCGGCGGTTCTCGACATATGCGAGCAAGGCCCAGAAAGTAAATCCAGCTGCTGCCAGGTCCAGGTGGGCCAGCGAGCTTTGGGCAAAGAAAACAGGATAAAGAGCCGTGCAGACGGTCGAGGCAATCGCGACTTCCGTGTTCGCAACCCGTTGCGCCAGGCGAAACACGCCCAGCAGAGAAAATGCAGCGACCGCCACCATCGCGGTGCGCGTGATCACGGGAGCGTAACCCAGAATCTTCCACGCGAGCGCGAGATACGCCATGACCAGCGGCGGGTGCGCGTTTGAAGGAGTCGAATACGGAATCAAAGTACCACGCAGCAACAGATCGCGAGCTGCGGGCACGTAGTATCCGGCTTCGTCCCAGAAGTAGGGCAGACGAAGCAAAGGAGCATGCAGCGCCAATAACACGGAGAAGAATAAGGCATAGAGCAGAGCTGTCGGATATCCGCGTCGCCGATCGATGTCTCCGGTCACCGGAGCAGTCTAGTGTACCGGCCCCGCAGACGCCATTCGGGGATCCAGTTTGATCTCGCCAAATGTGCTCTCATAACCAGAGACGTTCTGCTGCAGAATCGACATCAGCGCCTTGGCCTGCTGTGGACTCAAATAGATGCCCTGAAAGTTTTTGACTTCCACTTGACTCTCGGTCTGCTGTTGCAAGGTTCCAAAAACCAGAAAGAAATCCCAGACGTTCACTCGCACCTGCACGCTGTTGGCATAAGTCTCGCGATAGTCAGGAGCGTTCACCAGCTTGATATTGGGTTGCGATGGATTATTCATGGCTCATTCAGTGTAGCGGCAGTGGCGGAAACAGAAAAGGGGATCCCAAGAAGTACGGTACAAAGGAAGATGGTTACGATTCGCGTAACCGATTCACCTTCTGAACCTTGGCAATGGGTCAGAACAACGCCGAAGGTAACGGCGGGCACAAATGAACGATGGTTCGATACAGTACACACTGTATTGCCATGGCTCGAGGTGTGGGCTATTGTCGATTACGGTTCGCGTTGAACCTTGGCGGTCATGGGCAAGTGCCAGCGGGGCTGGCGTTCGGACCCTCACGACCGCTCGATAGTCCAGACCTGCAGGGAAATTCCTCTCTGAAAACTGAAAGTCACGTCTCAGCGCGAATGCTGTTCGTTTTTTGTAAAAGAACGGGAAGTTGCATGCGCGATTGCCGATAACGCGTAGCATCCGCCATAGCTTTTGCCACGAATACCCTGGCGCGCCACAGATATAGCTCGAGAGTCGAATGTTTCTCGAAGGGGTTTGAGGCGCGTCATGGTGTTTTCAGGGCAGACAGACGTCTGCCGACGAAAACAATTGCCGGAGACGCATGCCATGGACCGTTGGATCGCTTTGGGAATTTTCCTACTTGGTACAGGCGTTGGAGCCCTAACTACCGTCGCGCTATACGCCGAGCAGATTCGTCGCCTCAGAACCCTCCGAGAAGCGGCGTCCCACGACGGTGCCCTGACCGTCGCTTGCGACAATTCCCCGATAGAAGCACAAGGCGACAAATCGGACAGGCGGAAGTCCGCCTAGTGAAGGAGTCTTAATGACCGACACCTCTACCTCGAAACTCATAGGCAAAGCCCTGATTGTGTCCGAAGATGCCGTGACGACGCGGCTGCTTTCGGAGGCTATGGAAGAACTTGCCTTGTCGGTTGAGGTCTGCGGAAAAATCGCGGACGCACTCGACCGTGTCAATCACAGCAAACTTGAGGTCGCCGTCATTGACCTTTCGTTGGGTAATCAAGCCATCCTGTTCCTGGAGCGCGTGCGCGCCTCAGCCTCGAACCGGACCGCAATCACATTCGCCATCACCAACAATAGCGCCCAGACTGCGGCCGCACTAAAGGGTGGTTCAGCCTTTACACTGCAGAAACCTCTGAGTATCGAGTCGATTCGGCACACCTTCAAAGCCGCCTACGGATTGATTGTGCGAGAGCGTCGCCGTTATTTTCGCTACCCCATCTCGGTGCCGGCAGCCGGCAGCAGAAAAGGAGAATCGGAGATTTTTGGTAAGACAATCAATATCAGCGAAAAGGGTATGGCTTTGAGCACTTCGACTCCGCTCACGTCTGGCGCCGAACTGAAGATCCAATTTTCCCTGCCCGACCCCCGTCTCGACCTTACGGCGGACTGCAAGGTTTGCTGGCACAACGACAAGGGTCAGGCCGGATTGCTGTTCGTCTTCATGGCTTCCAACCTCGCCTCCGAATTGCAAGCCTTGCTGGCGCGTAGACTCGAAGAGCAACTCCCCGATGCCGTCACTCGGAGATTTCAGTCTTCCCCCACATAAATCGAACGTTAGAAATCGTGCGCAGGCTACCGCTTTGTCACGAAAGATGCCTACAGTATCTGCTGTATTGCCCGGTGACGAGCAGTTGCGCTAGTTTCAATGTGCACGGTTAAGCGGTCATGGGTTAGCGTCGCGGGGCAGGCGACATTCGGATCCTTACGACCGCTCATCTGCGTATCCCTTTCCCTCCAGGCCGCACAACATCGATTGGGGCTGCGGTCAAGGATGACGACCGACGCCGAGCTTAGCATTCCTGTTATATCCCTTCCGTTATATAACCCTGTGGTCCTGAGTCGCTTCGGGCGCTCTGCGCGAGGTGATGAAAATGTCTCTCCTAAGATTATTTCTGATGGGATGGCTCTTGGGATCGTAACTGTGGCCCTCTTATACTGGCTTTGCAGACGGACAGCAATCAACGAATTAGGCACCGGAGTTCGTTCCCGCCGCGACGACCCATTACGGACGACCGGTCGGGCAAGATTCGTGCTGCGTGAACGAGATGCAACTTTGAAATCCCCCGGAGAGCGCCTGAGATAGAGCCAGGCGAAGTGGCCACGCTGAAGAGACTCACACACTGTAAGGCGTTGTCACTAAACATGACTACGGTGTTTGCTGTATTGCCCTCACCTAATGTGCGCGCTACTTTTGTACACGTACGGTTCGCAGGCGGTCATGGGTTAGCGTCGCGGCACGTCATCCTTTAAATCTCGCCGCGACATTTGGACCCTCACGATCGCCTCCCTATCACAATTTCAGGCCGGACAGCCCCCAGCGTCCGGCCGTTTTCTTTGGCCTTACCCAGTCCGTGCTAAGGACTTTACCTCGCCGGTGCCATTTACATGCTTTCAGTGCAGGATCTATTTTGTCGGCGAGCAGTTCTGGGGAGAGCTGCTTGGGAGAGCGTCCTTGATTACGGAGATTAATGGGCGCTCTCCCTTATTTGCGCCGAAGTCAGAGGCTGATCTGACGGATCAACTCGCTTGGTCAGCGCTAAGCGCGAAGTAATGCGTGGTACGATTCTCGCCGAAAATCAGAGCAAATACCGGCAACCGGTTTAAGCAGGTAGCTGCAGTCATAACCGATCGCATCCCTCAGCTGAAAATACAGTAAGAACGGTACGCAGCACTGGCTCGTCAAATACAACCCCGCGCCGCGCGGATTCCTCAAAGAGCTGCGTTTGTGAGGGGCGAATTGCAACGCCGGGAAAGCGAGGGAATATGAGGCAACGGAAACCCATGCACATTTTGCAGTCGGTGTGCGCACTAGTATTCGCGTTCGTAATGATTATAGCGACCGCGTCGCAGGCCCAAATGGCGGTGTCCATCACGATCGCACCGCCGGCGCTGCCGGTGTATGAGCAGCCTCCCTGCCCCAGCGCAGGTTATATCTGGACGCCTGGCTACTGGGCTTACGGTCCCGACGGCTACTTCTGGGTACCGGGCACCTGGGTTGAAGTTCCCGCCGCTGGTGTTCTGTGGACGCCCGGCTATTGGGGCTGGAACAACGGCGTCTACGTTTGGAACGCCGGGTACTGGGGTCCGGAAGTAGGTTTCTACGGCGGCATCGTGTACGGTTACGGCTACACCGGGGTTGGCTATCAGGGAGGATACTGGAATAACGGGCAGCTATATTACAACCAGTCCGTCAATAACGTCAGCACGACGAACATCACCAATGTGTATAACAAGACGGTGGTCAATAGCACCACCGTGAACTATGTGAGCTACAACGGTGGCGCGGGAGGAACAACCGCCCAGCCTACGCCTCAGGAACGGGCAGCAGCACAGCAGAAGCATGTGCAGGCGACAGCCGTCCAGGTTCAACATGAACAGGCCGCGAAGGCGGACCGTAATCAGCTGGCGTCAGTCAATCACGGCCAACCGCCAGTTGCTGCAACTCCGAAGCCCGGAGCCCTTACCGGAAGCGGTGCTGTAAAAGCTAGCCGCGCAGGTGCGCCTTACAGTCCTCCCGTTCAACGTGCAGCTTCTAACCCACCCGCTAAACCTGCACCGCGCCCAGGAACACCAGCCGCAACTCCGGCAACGCACCCGCCGGCGCCTCATCCACCCACTGCGTCTCAACCGGAGAGTGCACCGCGCACGGAGAATGCGCCGCATCCAGAAGCTGCGCCACAACCGCAAGCAGCGCCCCATCCAGAAGCTGCGCCACAACCGCAAGCAGCGCCACATCCAGAAACTGCTCCACATCCAGCAACCGCACCACATCCAGAAACCGCACCGCATCCAGAAACCACACCACATCCAGAAGCTGCACCACATCCGGAAACGGCTCCGCATCCAGAAACTGCACCACATCCCGAGCAGGCTCATCCGGCACCAGCTCCAGAAAAAAAGCCCCAACCCGAGGAGAAGCCTCCGCAGTAACTGAGCCGCCGATGGACGTACTTCGCAAAACCGCAACTTGCGAGCTAGACCGGGCAGCGGCCATAGGAGGCGGTTGTGCTTAAAGGGGAACAATACGGCAGCCGCACTCCCAACGAACGAGAGCTCAGAGTCATCGAGCTTGTCGCCAAGGGGCTCAAGAACGGTGAAATCGCCGAAGCCGTTGGCATCACTGAGCACGTAGTCAAGAACTACCTGCGCGTCATCTACGATAAGCTCGGGCTCTGGAACCGGGTTGAACTTGCTCTCTGGTACGAAGCACGCAAGCACCGCGAGGAAACGATGAATTGAAACCTTTGCGTCGGTTGTGGGCCGTGCGGTTAGCTGGACTTATATAGAGCTTTGATTCTAATTTGACACCATGCAACTCCGGCGATATCATCCGCGTTATAACTCCCTTGATATCGCGTCTAAGCTGGAAATCCACGGTGAGCGTCGGCGAAAACATCGAGCACAATGGAAGGTTGCCCCGGCGACTTCGCGTTGTTGAGTGGATTTCAATGGTGCCCGCGATAGCAATCTGCACGGCCTGCGCTGAGCGATTCACAGTTCCGGTGGCGGCTCTAAGCCGGGCGATGGCTCAGGCGAATCTGCAATATCAGTTCGACCGCCATGAGTGCAAGCGCAGTCAAGCTACGGCATCTTGACCATTCTCGCGCCGCTTCGCAGCTTCACGGATGATTTGCAGTTCTTGTGGTTTGGCTGCTTGCGGATGTCATGCGGCGTCTCGCTTCGCCCAGTCATGATCCTTTTTGTTGGGGGTAAGAAGGGCCTTGAGACGGTTGTTAATCTTAGTCAGTTCCCAGAAAATCGAAACCAGCAGAACTGCGATTACGAATAGCAAGAATTGGACAATCATTTTTTAGCCTTAGGGGCAAGAAATGAGTTAAGTCACAGCGCCACGTTACCACCACCGAGTCAGTTCTTTTTCAACTCTTGTCATGGTGTTACGATTTCCGAACAGCAATCCTGCTTAAGCCTAGGCAAGCCAAGACATGGAAAGGTTCAATCGGCACCCAATGCTGCAACATGCGGCGCTATGGCGTCGATGAGGGGGTCATTATGCGGATTGAGCGGCGGGAAGACCAGCAGCGTGTTCGAGCGATACTATATTGTTAGTGAGAGTGATGCGACCACAAGGCTTCCGGCAAGATCGAGGAGGGACGGAGAGAGAGTGCGGGTAAACTTGCAAAACCAAGCGCCACCGGCTCCAACAGAGGTTTTCCCGTTGCCGTGGCAAGAGCAGGATAAGTTATTTATTATTAGTTGCTTGTACCAAAATGCCGGGATGGCGGAATTGGCAGACGCGCTGGACTTAGGATCCAGTGCCGCAAGGCGTGCAGGTTCGAGTCCTGTTCCCGGCACCAGCAATCCACCCTTGGTTGCTAGTCTACCAGGCGTAGGGATAACCGGCGACTAACGCTTTATCCAGATCCGCGTCATAGCCATAGATATCGTCGAAAAACCGAATCTGATTTTCCTCGTTCACCGTAGCCGTTCCGTAGACGATCAGGACAGGAATGCGTGTGGTGAGGTTCACCTGAAGATTATTTTTATCGCCGTTCATCGTTGCTTTCACCCGCTCCAAATCCCAGCCAGGATTGTTTCGCAACACCCAAGCGACGAGGTCCTCGGGCTTCTGTACCCGAATGCATCCATGGCTGAAATCGCGGACGTCCTGCGTGAACAGTTCCGGAGCGTCTGTGCCATGCAAGTACACGTTATCCGGATTGGGAAAAATGATCTTCACCAGACCCAGAGAATTCGTGTCGCCGGGCTTTTGCCGCACCATCAGGTGAAGCGATTTTATGCCTTCTAAAACCTCGGGGCTCACTTGATTGTCGGTTACGACCTCGCCCTGAGCCGTGACCACTTCAAAATTATGCTTGGCGATGTAGGTCGGGTCTTTCTGGATGTGGGGCACGATTTCGTTCCGCTGAATGCTGGGAGTGACCTCCCAGTAGGGACGGAAGACAACGTATTGGATCTCTTTCTCAAAGATCGGAGATTTGTGGCCGTAGGCTTTTCCAATGATGACGTTTTTGTAGAAGGCGACGGTGCCGTCCGGGTTCATCGCGCGTGCGCGATACTCAGGAAGATTCACAACCACGGGCGGTTGCGGGAACGAATGCGGTAGCCAGCGCCACCGTTCGAGTGTCAACTTGATCTGGCGAATGCGGACCGCCGGAGGCGTATTGAGTTCATTGACGGTGCGCTCGTCGAGATTGCCGCTGGGAGTTTCGCCATGTCTATCCTGGTAATGCTTCACACCGTCGACGAGCGCACCCTGATAGATGGTTGCATTAGGATCGAGCTGCACTCCCGCAGGAATGTCGCCAATGAGTTGAAGAAACCGCCCCAATTGGACCACGCCAGCGTAGGGTTGGCCGGGCCGCACAGTTTTCGTGACCGTCGGGAACTTCTCTCCTTCAGCTCGATTTGCGTATCCTTCATAAACTGGCAAGAGCGCGAGCAGCTTCCGGTAGCCTAAGAAGGGCGGTTCCAGCTTCTGGATTTCGGCGGCTGCATCGCTCGCATTTAAGACCTGGGTCTGAATGAATTCCGCCAGCGGGAGTGGTTCTCCCCCCATATCGAGTTGAAACTTGAATTCCTTGGGATTTACGCGGCCACAGTGGATGGCGCGAATGTAGCGCATCACCGAGACCGTAAGCGCGGTGTCGAACGAGATCAAGTCTAGTTCAGACGGCTTCTGCTCCAGCTTGAGCAGGCGGCCCTGCCATCGCGAGCCGTCATAATCTTCGGCGTCGAGTCCTTTCGCGTTCGCATTTTGTAAGAGCCCGATGATGGCAAGCGCCTGAGGACGGACGCGGAGGTTCTGAACCCAGAGCAAAGAATAACCGCTCGCCTCGTAAAGTTTGGCGACCTCTGTTTTGTAGGGAGTAAAGTCGGGCCAGCGAAGATCGGGATTACGACCTGAATCCACAGTACCGTGGAGCGCGGGAACAGCGGAGGCCGACAACGTCTGGCCTACAACAGCAGGCTGCTGCTCCGCGAAGAACGCGGGGAAGGTCTCACCCGTCGCAAGAGACATTCCGGCAACGACTACGCTCGTTAAAAGGATCATCCACTGTCGTCGATAAACAGGATTCCCCACAGTAACCCTCCGTTTAATGTTTTATTTGAGTATCGAAAGCAATTCAAGGTTCCCTTTAATTGGAAAAGATTTCTTGCGCCAGTATCGTCAGCTTTTCCGGGTGGCCAGGGACACGGCAGTGATATGGACGCGTTCACGAGGAGTGCTACTCCGCAGGATCATGCGGCAAAAATGAATCAAACCTTCGTTCCAAGGCCTCTCAACGAAATGCTTCTGTAGCCCATTCGTGCTGCAACCTTAACCCAGCCGTGCCATTTACGACCTTTCAGTCGAGAACATATTGTGAGTTGAACAGTTCGGGGGGAGGGCTGTTCGAGATAGCTTTCTTCGTGACTCGACTTGACAAACGACCTGTCGATGCTTGAGCATTGCACCGCCAGCGTTGTTCTTCCCCCACGCTAACGTTCACCCTTCCCCAAGGGAGAGCCAGGTCTCTCCAATCCGATGATTGTCTTACGCGCTATTCCGAAGGACATCGCCGCGCGTGAGACGGGCCCCGTTTTTGGCGATTGAGCGAATTCACCCGTATGTTTGGCTGCGCCGACAGAAGCAGAAAGTCGGGTAGCGAACACACGGGTTGGTTCGAGGCAAAAGGAAATCTGGAGAGACTCCGCTCCGGCGATGTTTCAGGCAAGGTTCTGCTTGTGGGAGCTGCCTTGCAAAAGGGGAATTTCTATGACTGTTATAGCGACACGACCGGGCCTTGTCTTGGTTGATGACTTCATGAACCTGGTGGCAGCTAATTCTGAAGCAGTTCAGATACTTGCGTTTCCTGATTCTCCGGAAAAGCTTGGGCATTTGAACGGTTGGCTCACAAAGAAGATCCGTTCCTGTCTAATCGATCGAAAATCGTTGACCCGCCCCAGCTTCGTCAATGAGTTTCGATCCGCCCAAAGGACGTATCTTTGCCGCGCTTTCCCGCTCAATACCGGCACAAATGGTTCTGCTCGTCCGGCGCTGGCACTTATGCTGGAGAGAAAGTCGAACGGTGGTGGCACCGTGGCTGAGATATCACAACGCTTTGGTCTGACCGCGCGTGAACAAGAAACGATGCGACTGCTCGCCGCGGGTTTCTGCAGCAAAGAAATTGCCGTTCGCATGAACATCAGCCCCAACACGGTAAAAGCTTTCGTTCATCTTGTAATGGTCAAGATGGGTGTATCGACTCGGTCGGGCATCATCGGAAAGATGGTTGGTGTAGACAGTACGTATAACAGGTCGAACGGAGAGAAAAGGCCGAACGTTCTGCAGCGAACGTAGATTTTAGTTCCCGCGCCGCTCCCGCGATTGCCCGTCTCGCCGGAACGGCGGCTCGACGGCGACTCGCGTTTTCCCTTGATTCCAGCACCATTTAACTACAACCGTTCGCATTTCACTCTCCGCGTACGACCACAATCGCCTCGTTCATCAAAGCCCACTCTTAGTCCGACAGGTTAGGACTTTTCACTACTTAAAGCAGGGAATTGCAAACGATAGAAATGAAGCTAGAGTTCGAGTGCGCTGAACGGACGCCGCACGCTCCTCCCCCCTGGCTTCCCTGGCGTAATCCATAACAGGAGGAATTACCATGTTTCGAACCGGAAATTCCAGATGGCTTGGGATCGCGATGATCGCTGCCATCTGTCTTCTCACTGCAAGCGCGGGGTGGGCCCAATCACAGCCAGCTGACACTTTTCAGGTCAACTACTTCTCCAATGCGGCCAACACGGCGGGGATTGACCAGACGGTCAGAATTATCAATACAGGGGCTGATGCGCCCAACTTTCCCCCAAGTAATCTCTGCGCCATGCTCTACGTGTTCGACGCGAAACAGGAATTGAAAGAGTGCTGCGGCTGCCTGATCAGTACCGACGGACTTGCCGAGCTCAGCCTGACCAAGAACCTGGTCTCCAATCCTTTTGATGGAGTGTCACCAACCAACGGAGACATCAAAATTGTTTCCGCTGCGCCAAACGACAGCTTCGGCGGAGTTTCCTGCGATCCAACCGGGGGTGGCATCGGCTCCAATGGGAAATATGTCCTGAACATTGCGCCCACGGTGGATCTCCGTGCCTGGGGCACTCATGTACAGAATGACAACAACCTCACTGAGGATGAATATCAGACCGCGACCCTGAGTACGAGTGAATTGGACAGTCTGCAGGAAGAATGCTACGGAATCGTAGCCGTAGGCAGCGGCGCCGGGATTTGCGGCGAAGGTGTCGGAAATTCATCCACTGTTTGCAATTGATCGGGCCATTAACAGCTTACGCGTTTCGCAACCGAGCGCCAAAATTCAAGGAGGAGTTACATGTTTCGAACCAGAACATCAAGTTTGCTGATTTACACCGTGCTCACGGCCTCCGTCGTTTTTCTGGCGGCGGCAATTTCGGCCGCCCAGACCAAGTATGAACCGACCGATACCTACCAGGTGAGCTACTACAGCAACGCATTGATCACCGGCGCCCCCGATGGGACCGTCCACATTGTGAATCCTGGTACTGCCGTTACCAAGCTCAACTTGGACGGGAAACCTCTCAATGGGAACTTGTGCGCCCAAATCTATGTCCTGAACAACGATGAACAGGAAGTGGAGTGCTGTGGCTGCACTCTTACACCGGACAGCGAAAGAACCATCTCCATCGACAGAAATTTACTGGGGAACCCGATCAACGCCGGTATCGTAACGCACGACGGCGTGATCAAGGTTGTTTCCGAACTGGCACCAGGAAAGGGATATTGCCAGCCGGAGACCGAGGGCGTTAAACCAACTGCCGGCTTACGTGCCTGGACTACGCATATCCAGACCGCATCCGACACGTATGTCGAAACCGAGGAGGAGTTTGGAGCGGCTCCCCTCAGCGACAACGAGCTTTTCTGGTTGCAAAACCAGTGCAGCGCAATCTACACCAGCGGCAGTGGCCACGGGAAATGCACCTGCGGCTACGGCGACTAAAACACTCCAAAGCCAGGGATCTCCAACCGGGGTTCCCTGGCGCTTGATTTCAACTAACCATGAGGGAGGACTCCAATGCTTCGATCGCATGCCGTTCGTTTCTTGCTTAGCTCTACTGTTGCCTTCATCATTTCTGGTTCGGCCGCCGCCCAGCAAAACGCCAGCACTTTGGCGGTGGTCAACGGGAGTGCAATTACCGCCAAGGATCTTGAACAGAAGGAGGTCAACCACCTCCTCCAAGCTCAGTATCAGTACTACCAGGCCGAACGCAAGGCCCTTGATGACCTGATCGTGCAGCGTTTGCTGGACGGAGAGGCACAAAGTCAGGGCATCAGCACCGATGAGCTTTTAAAACGGGAAGTAGATAGTAAGGTGAAAGATCCCAGCGAAGATCAATTGCAGGTTTACTACGAGGGTCTGGATTCGAAAGAGCCCTACGATCAGGTGCGAGTCAAGATCCTGGAGCACATTCGCGACTTGCGGAGAGCCAAACTGCGTTCTGCCTATGTCGAGACCCTACGTCTCAAGGCCAACATCGTGATCCAACTGGCCCCCCCGACGGCGGACGTTGGCCCAGAAAGCGCCGCAGTAACGGAAGGACGTTCCGATGCTCCAGTCCAGGTAGTCGAGTTCGCCGACTATCAATGCCCGTATTGCCAAAAGGTAAATCCGGACCTGAACAAGCTGATCGACGAGTACGCTGGCAAAGTCTCGGTGGTGTATCGAGATTTTCCGCTACCGATGCATCCGCATGCCGAAAAGGCAGCCGAGGCGGCACGATGCGCCGGACAACAGGGCAAGTTCTGGGAATACCACAATCTGTTATTTCATGACAAAAAGCTCGACTCTCCGGACTTGAAGCAAGAAGCCGCCGCTCTCCACCTGGACTCGGACAAATTCGATAAATGTCTGGATTCTGCGGAAGAAGCGGCCAACGTCAAGAAAGACCAAGATGAAGGAACGAAGCTGGGGTTATCCGGCACTCCTAGTTTCTTTATCAATGGCCACTTCATCAGCGGCGCAGTGGATTACGCCACGCTGCACCAAATGGTCGAGCAACAACTGACCTTGTTGTCATCCGCCAAAGGGGCCTCTCCAGTGGGGTCCTCCCAGAGGTGAAGCCTCGGCGGTGACAACCAGACCGGGCGGCCGGTTCACTCCGCCGGCCGCCCGTGATGACAACATCGCGCATGAACTTGTCGGACGCACAGCGCAAGTTCCAGATGACGCATGCCCCTCCCCTGATTCATTTCTGAATATTGTCTGGTCGATGATGTGTCGACGAGTTGTTACTTCGTTGACCCGAAGGCAAGTCTAAGATGAGCGCTCAGCTCCTTTTATTGCTTCTCGTTCTTGGCAGTGGAAGCCGATTACTCGTAGGTCAGAGCGAGTCTTCGATTCCACCGCAGCCGGCAAAGGGCGCGCTCCCTCGAGCGGCGCAGCAGAACATCGCCAGCGGACTCTCGGCGTCCGCGAGCGCTCTTTCGTTCGGAAATGAGCAGCTCAATTCACCGTCTGCTCCTCAACTCCTTACCATTACCAATCCTGGAAAGTCTGAGGTCATATTCAACGAAGTGACCAGCAGCGCGCTAGATTTCAGGCTGGTGCATAACTGTGCCTTGGCACCCGATCCGATGCCAGCGGGTGGGAGTTGCGGCATTTCCATTCAATTTGTTCCAGGCGCGGCCGGGCCACGAAGCGGAACAATCAAAATTGCGATCGGTGGCGATCGTCCGCTGCAGTCGCTGATAATTTCGCTGGCGGGCAATGGAACAGACAGTCCGGTCAAGCTATCTCAGACCTATCTGACGTTTCGGACCCTGCTGGTGGGAATGACCAGTATGCCTCAAGTTGTGCGGCTTACGAATCGCAACAACACCGATCCGGCAAGAATCGCGAGCATTACTATTTCTCCTGACTTCGCGCTGGCCGCCACCAATGCCCAATGCGCGGCTGGCAACACCTTGGCCCCGTTAGCCAGTTGCAACCTGAGCGTCGTTTGGGCTCCCACTGATTCGGGCACAAGGAGTGGGCAAGTAATGATCGCGGATTCTGACGCCGCGTCTCCGCATATTATCGATTTGCACGCGACCGCAACCGGTATTCGGCTTTCGCCCGCCACCCTCAGATGGAATCCCACGGCAGTGGGCAAGACTGGTAATTCACAGGGGATGGAAGTGAGGAATGAGGGCCGCACTCCCATAGAAATCGAGAGCATCGAGGCGAGCGGCGATTTCTTTCAGCAAAACACCTGTGGCAAGGAGTTGATTCAGCATCAGAATTGCTTCATCACGGTTTGGTTTCAACCTACGGATGCGGGCAAACGAGTCGGAACAGTATTGATTCATGACTCCGATCCCACCAGGATTCAACAAGCCTTACTCACGGGAGTCGGCTCCGCTCTTGACCTATCCCCGGTTGAGATGGATTTCGGCGCTCACGCTGCCGAGAGCACCAGCGCGCCTCAGATCGTTACCGTTTCTAATCGGGGAATTGCCAAAGTGAACATCGCTGCTGTCAATGTAAGTGGAGATTTTGTTATTCCCGGCAAAACCTGTGGCGACACCATTGCCCCTAGCCAAAGCTGCCGGGTTAGCATCAGCTTTTCCCCAACCGCGGGTGGCGTAAGAAAGGGAGTTCTTAAGATTGAAACTGATAACGGCAGCGTTCCCCAGAACGTGATCTTGAGCGGGACAGGCCTAAGTGGCATGGAACGATAAGCCGTACGCGCACGAGAGTTTAACAGTTGGTGGAAGACGCAAAGCGGATTAAGACTACTCTTTCGGCGCGACAATCTTCCCAATGATCGCTGAGCGGCTCGAGACGTTCATCTTGACCATCATCAGACGAACAAAACTGTTGACCGTATTCGGGCTGATATTCATGCGTGTGGCGATCTCTTTGCTGGTAAGCCCTTCACCCAATAAGCGCGCAGTCTCTTGCTCGCGTGGCGTCAGACCAAACCGTTTCGAGATTTCCTCCATTGTGAAGTGCTCAGGTGATTTTCTCTCCAGCATGAGCACCACTACCGAATCAGGGTAACTGGGACTTATGCCGGCGGTGAGCGGGAACGCGCGACAAAGGTGCATCCGCTTCGCGGACCGGAATTCGCCGACGAAGCTGGGCCGAGTCGACGATTGTCGATCGAGCAAACAGGACCGAATCTTCCTGGTAAGCCAACCTCGCAAATCACTAATCTTTTCCGGATTGTCTGGAAATGTGAGGATCTGAATCGCATCTGCGTTACAAGCAACCATATTTAGCGACACGTCCACCACGACCAAACCGGGGCGGGCGGGAGTGGCATTCATCGGATCCTCCCCTTGCGTAAGTTAACTATCTCCGAAGCTCGCAGCAGCGATTTCGGCTTCGCGTCCGGGGAGGGACTGAATTGGCGAACGTCTCACTATTTATTCAGCTAGTTACGCGCGGACATATGTTACTAAAACATTCCTCTTTCAAAGTTAGTGCTTTGGCACTACTGATGTCTGTCTACTTCGTTTGACTATGCCCGCGTAATTGCCGGGAGAGACGATGTCGGCTTTGCAATTTGCATCAAGGCACTA
>Ga0207000_1182_pt1 | contig 18125 bp, 17 predicted proteins | sample Alteio_BWMinCont_90_FD_153498 | JGI IMG/M metagenome (GOLD analysis project Ga0207000, IMG submission 153498) | Enriched cells from forest soil in Barre Woods Harvard Forest LTER site, Petersham, Massachusetts, United States -... | ecosystem: Environmental > Terrestrial > Soil > Temperate forest >...
ACATAGTTCAAAAAATGTCAAACATGAATTGGAAAGAAATTCTCAGAAAGCTTGAAAAAAGAAAACAGTGGGACGCTGCAATTGAGTTCATGCAGGAAGTTATCCGTATGAATCCATATGACATGGATGCCTATATTGCTATTAATTATTTTTTCATGAATTTAATTACAGAAGAAGATTATAATACAGGCAAACAGGATTATTACATAGAGCTGGCGCATAAGTATCTTGACGAGCCATATGAAAAATTTTCTGATAATCCGGAATATCTTTTTTTTACCGGTATTACGTCAAAGATTTCAGAATGGTTTTTAGACATTAAAGCAGATGATATTACTAGAATGTTAAATAAGGCTTTAACATTGGACCCGGATAACTTGTTATATTTATGGGGAAATTATAGCTGTTTAAATGCGCGTGATTTAGAAAATATCAACTTGATGGCCTCTTGTGCTCAAAAGGTTATCAAAGATTTTGCGATTGTAGCTTTTCTCAAATCAAAGGGTGCGGTTGGAGAATATTTATTAGAAATTCAATTAAAACCTGTATCAAAAAAAATTGAAGATTTTGTCTAACAGGGAATCGTAAGTTATTTTTAAGGCTTAGTCTAAGCCCAGGACTATGCATGGGCGCTGCCACAAAGTTCTGGCTGAGGTGCCTCTAATCAAAGCGTAAACCCCAACTCTACACAGTATTTTGCGACTAAGGCTGCACTATTACGATGTAGTTCGATATCGAATGGTTCTGTGTTATAGCGTAACCCTTCTAAGGCGTTAATGCGGGCTTGTGGGGTTGGGTGGCCAGGATCAATAACATTAATTATTTTTTGTAAACTATTAATGCCACCATCAACGCTTCTTGTTGCCTTTGCGGCAAATTCATCCGCTCGAAATTCTTGCAGAAATGCTTCTTCGTTGGTGCTTGGTACGTGTACCAATAAAACATGTCCAATTTCGTGCGCTAAGATAAATTTTTGTTCATCTCTGGGGAAGTTGCGAAGCTCACATCCAAGAGAAAATTCGACAGAAGGGATAAGAACTGAATATTCGCTTTTCGAATCGTTAAAATATAGTGAATAATAAGGATGGGCCTGAGCAGAAAATGGTATGTGAAAGCGTTTAAATATTAATTTACCCTCTGGAAGTTTGGTAATGAATGCATGAAACCATGGGGTAATTTCTTTTATAATCTGCAGGTAGTGGGACGCCTCCTCTGCATCCAATACATCATTGCTTAGAGGAGTGATCAAAGGAATGCTTAGAGGAAAGTTATTAGGTAATTGATTTTGAGAGGGAAGAAATTTTATTTTAATGATAGAGGCCAATGCCAACGTAGCACCGGCAAGAATAGTGCCGGTGGCGATTATTGTTTTATGTTTTTTGCAAAAAGCGACTGCTTTCTTGAAGAAGTGGTCATTTAAAGATACATTCTCAGATTGATTTTTGTTTGCGTTGGTAACGTTTTCTGATGCTACAGAAGAGATGCTGGATAATGAAATAATACACAGCGCCAAACTCACGTACAAAGTGCCTGTTGTTTGATTTTTCATGCGGACCTTTATGGTTAAGTGCGGGCTCATAAGCCAGAGGTGTCTATTTGGAATATTATGGTAAAATTTTATTTTTGTCAAGCTGATATAAGCCTGGTGCCTAAAGGCAAAGTGAAAAGTTTTGATGCTTCGGCAGCGTAAAAGGTTCGTTTTAGGTTGCTGCCTTGGATGGCATAATTAAAATTGTTGGCGGTAGAGTATTTGGCTGCACAGGCAGTAGGCGCCAAGGCGACGATTGTCTTCTAGTGCGGTGGGGGATTCACCCTTTGGAGTTAGACGAAAGTGGTGTAATATGGCATTTACCTAGACATGCACATGTCTAGGTAAATGTTCAAAGCGCGTAACATTATCCGCCAGATGATTGATTTGTCCTTTTACTATCATCAGTGGCTCCGTGATATCTTAAATAAGAAGAGCTTTCCAAGGTTTTTAGCGCTATGGAGGGATTACGCACAATAGCAGTTTTGAGCACGCTGGACAGTCATGGGAATAGTTTTTACTGTATTTGGCCGGTCAATGTTTTCTTCGCTGGCCTCTGTGCGATTAGGCATTTGTAATAATATGAGCAAAGCTAGTAAGATTGAGTTAGTGAGCATCTTCATGCTGATCCTGTATTTATTAGTAAATATTAATATTATTTTTGCTGTTTTAAAAATTTTCAACGATCTGTGTATGGTTTCTTTCAAAGTCTTCCAGCTTTTTTATAATAGAATCTTCTGTCATGTTTGGCTTTACGGCTATGGCATATTGGAATGTTGAGCAATCAGCTGGGCCGGAATAATATTTTAGCAGTATAGCTTCTTCTTGTTCTGGATTTTTGTATGTCTTATAGGTTATGATGCAGCTTGATACGCGGTATCTTGTATAAAACCCTCCAAACCTTTCATCAGATTCTTTTAATATTTTTGATGTGGCATACGACTTAAGGGCTGTTTGGAATTTGCCCATAAGATCATCTGCATCAAAAGTGCTTCCAAGAAAGGTTTGTCCTGTGATGTGCTCAGAGCAATTAGCTTGATTTTCATCTGCTGGAATAAATTGAGGCACGCGAGCCGGGTCTTTACTTAGCGACCTAAACCTGTCTGGAATATTTACAAGTAAAAATATTTGGTTGCCGGCACTTAGATCTGTTCGAATTGGCAATTTCAAAGTTGTCTGCGCTTGTTCTAGTTCTGCTGCCGTAGCGGCTTGAGCGGCACAGCACATTAATAATGAAATAAAAATAGTGGTAATTGTTGTCGATGAAGTCCTCATTGATCCCCTAAAGATTTTTGCGTTAATTTTGTTACTAAACCGAATGGACGTTAATGATAGCAAAAATCTTCATGTCTTGTCAAAGGGAATTGACGATTTGCTTGCATCTTGCAAAAAATAATGTAGCTTGATCAAAATAATCGTCTGCATACAACTAAAAGGTTTTTTCTGATGACTCTTTTGTTTTACATTCGCATCGTATATCTCGTGTTTGTGCGTCCACCGCGACACTATATCTCTCTTTAATTTTCACAATCATCTATTTATTTTCTTGTTAACGTTTAGGACTCATCAATGAGCACTTTTCCATTTGCCTATTTTGATGGCGCAATAAGACCAATGAGCGAATCTAAGATTTCTATAGCCAGTTTAAGTTTACAATACGGGATTACCTGCTTTGGTGGGCTTCGCGTATATAAAGCACAAGGTGCAATGCGTGTATTTCGACTTAAGGATCATTATCATCGTCTCATGACGGCTTCAAAGATTCTTGGCATGAATTTTTTTATAGAATGGGACACATTTAAAACTATTATTAACGATTTTATCGTGGCAAACAAGCCGACCAGTGATTTTTATTTAAGGCCATTTGTTTTTTCTAAAACAGAACAAATTGCTCCGCGCCCAAGCGCAGGTCTTGTTTTTGAGCTTGCATTGTACGGAGTGCAATTAGGTAACTATTTTGATCCAAATAAAGGAATGCGCCTTATGATATCAAGCTGGCGCAAATTTTCGGATGACGCTTTACCGACAAAAGCTAAGGCAGGGGGGTGTTATATAAACTCATTTTTAGCATCCAGCCAAGCCATGCAAGCAGGGTATGATGAAGCATTATTATTAGATCAAGACGGATTTGTTGCTGAAGCAAGCGTTGCAAACCTTCTTATTGTCTACAACGATCGGATCATTATGCCGCCAGTAGGTTCAGCGATTTTGGACGGTATTACCATGAGAACCGTAATAGAAATCTTAAAGGAAGAAAACGTACCGGTTTTTTTTGAAAAAATTGATCGTTCAATGATCTATTCAGCGCAGGAAATACTCTTGATGGGCACAGCAGCGCAAATATCGTTTGTTCAATCTGTTGATGATAGGCCTATTAATGGACATCTACATTCACTTGCAACTGGACCAGGTTCTCTGGCCAAGATGCTCAGAGGTATATTTTCCGACATTGTTGCTGGAAAACATAAGCTCAGTGCTACATATTTATTTGATTTCTAATTGAAAGTTAAACAATGAAAATGTTATCAAAGCAATTATTTGATCCAAATTCAAAAATATATTTATTTCTAACGTTTTTTTGCTGTTGGTTTGGAGGAATGTTTGCAGGTATGAATGCGCATCTGTTTTCCGTTTTGGCGCCAGAGGTGGTCAAGCAATTAACAAACAATAGTATGCCGGAAATTATTAGTTCCTATGCTGCTTGGGCATTATCAATCTTTTTAGTCGGATGGTTTTTTGGCGGGCTGTTGTTTGGATTTTTGGCTGATCATTTTGGAAGAAAAAAGGCACTGGTGTTGTCCGTCATGATATATGCGCTCTCATCTGGGATGATTAGTATTTCTTATGCATGGTGGCAAATTGTTGTGTGGCGATTTGTTACAGGTATAGGAGTCGGTGGACAAATGGTCAGCATTTCCGTTTTTATTAATGAAGTATGGCCACAAAAATCACGAGCTAGCGCTGTGGCCGCTGCAATAACTTCATATCAAGCGGGTGTGTTTTATGCTGGATCCATCACATGGCTTTTCCCTTATTGGAGAATTGCATTTGCTATCGGAGCATCATCGTTTTTTCTTGCGCTCCTTATATGTTTTGTACTAGAGGAATCACGTCAATGGCAAGAATCGGTTCTGCAACAAGCACAAAGCATTACATCTGCAAAAGTATCTCTTTTTAGCGGGCCAGAGTTAATTTCATTGGTCGTTGGCGGCATATCATTTGGATCTTTTTTGCTTGCATATTGGGCATCGGTCGCTTGGGTGCCCGCATGGATTCAGGTACTTTTGCATGGGCATAATGCTGGGCAAAAGGAGCTTGCAACGATGTATCATGGCATTGCAGCCATTATGGGCTGTTATAGTGCTGGCTATATCTACTCTGAAAGATTGCAACCGCTTTTAATAGCGTTCTTTTTTTGCATAGCATGGATATTGTCAGCATGTATGTTTTTATCATTGAATCATTTTAGTGTTGCCATCTATATTTTATATGCAGCGATTGGATTTTGCATTGGATGGTTGCAGGCTGCTTTTTACGTGTATTTACCAACTCTTTTTTCAGTGTTTGTACGGGCTAAGGGCACTGGTATATGTTTGAATGGTGGCCGACTTGTCACGGCATTATTGGTGCTATTTATGGGAACTTTGGTAACATTTATAGGAAATTATGCGCAGGCGCTTTTTATTTTTTCTTGCGGATACTTAATAGGAGCATTTGCCCTCAGTGTTTATTTTTATTGTAAAACGAAAATGCAAGAGCAAGGCCCTCTAAACAGTTTGGACACATATGGACGCTAAATATAATCCCCAACAAGAAGAAGTTTTTCTTGCACGCTATTGGATTGAAAATGAGATTTACAAGCCCAATCAGACTGATAAGCCTATGTATAGTATCGATACCCCTCCTCCGACCGTATCGGGATCTTTGCATTTAGGACACATCTTTTCATACACCCAAACGGATATTATTGCTCGTTATAAGCGGATGAGTGGTTTTTGCGTATATTACCCATTTGGATTTGATGACAATGGACTCGCAACAGAACGATTTGTAGAAAAACAATGCGGAATACAGTCCAATAAAATGCAGCGTAAAGAGTTTATAGAGTTATGTTTGCAGCAAACAGAGCTGGCGGAAGATGATTTTAAACTTTTATGGCAGCGTATCGGGCTTTCTATTGATTGGAACTATTCGTATCGTACAATATCAGATGCTACACGAGCCCTCTCCCAGGCGTCATTTCTTGATTTGTACCGTAAGGGCTACGTTTATCGTGCTGCTCAGCCTGCATTATATTGCAGTAGTTGCCGCACAACCATTGCGCAGGCAGAGCTTGATGATCAGGAGGTTCCATCATGTTTTTATGACATTGTTTTTAAAGACAAAAATAACAACAGCCTTGTTGTTGGAACTACGCGACCAGAGTTACTTTTTTCGTGCGTAGCTTTACTGTATCACCCTGACGATATTCGTTATAAACAGCTACATGGTCAACAGGCTTGGGTGCCTATTGCAAACTATCAAGTGCCAATTTTGGCGGACCAGACAGTAGTGCCGGAGAAGGGGACCGGTCTTGTGATGTGCTGTACTTTTGGAGATAGAACTGACATTGAATGGTACAAAAAACTTACATTGCCCTATAAGCCGTCAATAAATGAATATGGAAAATTCATGGACCATACCCCTCTGGCGGGTCTTTCTGTGCTTGATGGTCGCGTAAAAATTGTGGAAATACTGCAACAGTCGGCGTTGATTACCGACCAAAAAAAAATTACGCACTCTGTCAATGTGCATGAACGATGCAAAAGGCAGATAGAGTTTTTAATTGTGCCTCAGTGGTTTATTAGTGTAATGCCTTATAAAAAAGAACTGCTTGCTTTGGCAGATGCAATTAATTGGTATCCGGCTTTTATGAAAGCTCGTTATATACATTGGGTTGAAAACCTTAATTGGGATTGGTGTATTTCAAGGCAGCGTCACTTTGGCATTCCGTTTCCCGTTTGGCATTGCACAGAATGTAAAGCAATTTTAACACCAGAGCAGAAAGAGTTGCCTGTAGATCCGCAAGAGGCGCCCTATTCAAAAAATATGTGTGCTCATTGCGGCAGTCGGTCGATAGAGCCTGATACAGACATAATGGATACCTGGAATACCTCTTCAATAACGCCTTACATTGTTTTAAAGCTATTACATCCTGAGATGCGCTATTTTGTTAATGACAGTTCAAGCGTCATTGAGCCAATGAGCATGCGCCCACAGGCGCATGATATTATTCGCACCTGGGCATTTTATACCATTGTAAAATCATGGATGCATGACAAAATGATTCCGTGGCAGTCAATAGTTATTTCAGGCCATGTTTTGAGTAGTGCCAAGCAAGAAAAGCTTTCAAAATCTTTGGAAAATAGCTCAACCAATCCACAAAATCTTCTTAATCAATATTGTGCCGATGCAATTCGCTATTGGACGGCTTCTGGGCGGCTTGGCCATGACATTGCCTTTTCTGATGCGCAGGTCAGAATAGGTAACAAACTTATTACAAAGCTGTGGAATGCATTTCGTTTTCTTTTGCCACACATTGCTAATGTTGAAGATGATATTCCAAGCAAGCTTGGAACGCTTAATGAGTGGATTTTGACACAAAGTACAGAATGTTTTGATCGTTACCAAAATTATTTTTCAGAGTACGACTTTAGTCTGGCGCTCGATGCTGTAGAAGCTTTTTTTTGGAAACAATTTTGTGATAACTACTTAGAGCTTGTCAAGCATCAGCTCTTTAACGAAGCTGAATATGATAAAGATGCGGTACGAGCGACCAAGTGGACCATGCATACTGTTGGTTTGCGCATTTTACAGCTATATGCCCCATATTTGCCATATATTACCGATACGATATACAGGCAATTGTACAAGGACTCAATGAATGAATTATCAATACACCGGACTCTTTTTGCAAAGACTTGTAGGCCTTATTCATTTCCACACAGCAACACCATAATGGATTCCATCATACATATTGTAAATCAAGCAAGAAAGCTAAAGTCGGAAAATAAACTATCGTTAAATTTTCCATTGGAATTGATAACTATTATTGTGCAGGACAGTGAATTAATGTCGCATATTGCAAACAATGAACAGCTTATTAAAGGGGTGATGCATGCCAAGCATATTGCCTGTCAAATGGGAACTGGGTTGATCTCAAGGCTAGACATGTCAAATGAAAGTGCCAGTGCGATTATAGTGATATAAACGTTGTTGCAGGGATTGGAGTGTATATCTCAGACAAAAAATAAGTGCTCATGCTTCCGAATGGGAGGGGAGCTGTGTAGTCGCTAACCACGGGACTTGTGCAGGATTAAGACGCCCTTTTTTTATACAATAGTTTACGGCCGATTTTGCTGTGGTACGGTGTAGGTCTATATTGTACGGCTCCGTATTATGACGCAATCTTTCTAAGGCATTTATACGGTCTTGAGGAGTTGGATGGCCAGGATCAATAATGTTAATTATTCTCTTTAAGTTATTAATGCCACCATCAACATTTTTTATTGTTTTTACAGCAAATTCATCCGCTTGAAATTCCTGCATATGATATTCTTCACTGTTAATTGGTAGATGCCCAAGTATGACATGCCCAATTTCATGCGCTAAGATAAATTTTTGTTCATCTCTGGGGAGATTACGAAACTCTCTTCCAAGCTCAAATATAAGAGAGGAGAAAGCCCATGTATAATCAGTGTACAAATTGTCAAAACGACATTCAAGATCCCCTCTTTCTACTGAAGCACCAATCGATAAACGATGTGGCTTAAATACTAATTTATCCTTTGGAAACTTGTTGATGGATTCGTGGAACTCTGGATCGATTTCTTTTATAATCTGCTGGTAATAAGATATGTCTTGTTCATTCAACGAGCAATTGCTTAAAGGATTTGCATTACATAATTGATTTAAAAGAGGAAGAAATTTTATTTTAATGATAGAGGCCAATGCCATTGTAGCCCCAGCAAGAATGGTGCCAGTGATAATTGCCCCTTTATGTTTTTTGTAAAAACCAACCGTTTTATTGAGAAAATGATCGTCTAACGATACATTTTTAGATTGGATTTTTAAGTCAACGTTTGTTTGTGCGGCAATGCTTTCTGATGCTACAGAATGGATGCTGAATAATGAAATAATATACAGCACTAAACCCACATACAAATTGCCAGTTGGTCTATTTTTCATGCAGAATCCTTATGGTTTAGGTATGGGGCCCTTAGGCTAAATGTGTCTATTTGGCATAATGCGATAAAAATTTACTTTTGTCAAGCATCAGACAAAACGTGGAATTTGCATCAATTATCCTTCCGTTAAAACCTCCGGATACTTGTGTGGCTGCTCCAGGCAAATACGTTCGCCACGACTTCCTTCCGGATGCTGGGAGGTTTCTACAAATTTTCTACCGTCAAACCCGCCGCGCTCGTCATACTTTTTACGCTGCAAAGCAACGATGTTTGCCTTGTCAATATTGTGCAGAGCGCACAATGCGTCAACAACATCGCAAACGTCGGCCAACTCGCTGGCAAGATCATCGTGGGTTGTGGCAGTGCAGACCTCTTCGGATTCTTCTAAAAGTTTACACCGTAGCTGTTGGTCAAATTCAGCGTCATCCAAATGGCGCCAATGAACCTTTGAGCCATCTGCCTCTGTGTTATCAACAGCGCGATCGCGCCATAGCTTGTGTGATCGAAAGATTCTCATTTTCATAGCAACCTCTGAAGATAATAACGTAATAATTAGTGATGATTTTAAGAAAAATGGTTGAAATATGCAAATTGTGCATAAATATATACTGAAAATTTTTCGGAGCAACGTAACTTGTTTATACTCACCAGTTCTGTCCCAGATTTAATAAAAAAGCAGACTAAAAGACGGATTGGCTTGTTCAAATTGTATTTTATTAGTATATAAAATAGAGCTCCATAGACCGGTCGTTTGACAAAAGGCATATTTATGGGTATCCTGTCTTAAAAGTATGTTTCTGTTTAAAACATTATGTAACTTGGAGGGCGCTATGACTATATTTAGACTTATAAAATCCCTTAATAAAATTATATTTGCCGGTTTTGTGCTGGCTTTAACGCCATATACAGCCTTTGCTACAGATAGTACACAGAGCGGGAAAAACGATTCATTTTCTCCGTACAAACAACCGGCAATTCTTTTTGACCAATCGTTTTTGGAAGATAAAGCTATAGCATTAAAGTCTTCTGACCAGATAGACATGATTTGTGAAAAAGCATTCATCGAAAATAGGTTGAAAATGTGCAGGAGCGAAATTTTATATAAGTCCATTATTCCGAGCATAGTTCCTCCAACCCTTATATCAAGTTTATCGCTCGGAATTTTTCTGGCGTCATACAATGGTCGCCTTCGCCGAGCAGTGCTAGAGGCCATTTTCGAACAGAAGACCGAGTATATTAATCAAGTTTATGTACCGGCATTTGATGCGGAGGGGTTTCCCGTGGTAGACTTTCACTGTACAACTAGGCTTGGAGGGGCTTTATTTGCTTGTGGAGCGTGTGGAACTGCCGCCTTTGCTGTGAGCCTACTTTTTTACACCAAAACATTAATAGAGCAATGCAAGGCTGGCTATGGAGTTTTTTCTTTAATGCGTAATACAAAAAACGATCCTATGTTTGCCTATGGTCGCCAATATGCAATCAAAAAACGCAAATTAAATTTCTTAGATGCCGAGGAAGATCAAAAGCTATTTAAACAATATGGCAGAATTCCATACATTGAAGAGGCGTTTGTATCAGAAAATCTTCCTGTATTAGATGCTTTTTTGGCGATTCCGACGGAGAGTATAAATCCAATATTTTCTGCTAATAGCGCAGCGCAACTCTTTGGTTTGTATTCTAAAGAAGCACAACGTACGCTTACTAAGGTTTGTTTGGGGCACATGAATTCTTATCGAGATGCTCTTGGGATCAACGACAATTTGAGGGAATTTTTAAATCTTGTTTCTCCGCCAGGCGTAGGTAAATCTGCCTTAGTTAACAACATTGGTAAGTTGATGGGGCTGCCTGTGGAAACAATCTGCTTGGCTGGCCTAAGTCCAGCCAAAATATTTGGTTCAGAAACAGAGCCAGGGTTGCTCGTTTCAAAATTGGGGCAGTTGGGTTGTAGAAATGGCATATTATTTTTTGACGAGCTTGACCGGATCACGGACAATAAGGAACTATTGTCAATGCTTCTGCCATTTTTAGAGCCAAGCGAAAAGAAATTCTATAGTCCATATCTCAAGCGACATATTGATGTAAGTCATCTGTTTATAGTGGTTGCAGGCAATTTTTCCTTTAAAGACCAAGCCTTAAATAGTCGTTTTAATGCACTAAAAACGGTTAAGCTAGAGATTGGTAGCATAGACAATTTCATAAAAATCATTATTGATGGATATGCAACTGCAAGATTACTGCCAAAAGAGCTCGCAAAAATGACTTCTCAGTTAAAATTGCAGTGGGAAGAGCAGGTAAGAAAACATATTGTAGAGCAAGAATATATATCGTTCCGTGATGCTCACGCTAAAGTCGACAGCCTTTTAGGAGACTGGAGAATGAGTGATGACTATCTTGGTTAGTAACCTTATTTGAGTTTACAGTTGGTCCGTAGCGGCGGTTGTGCCTTGCGGACCAATGTTATTACATCTCTCTAAAACGGATTGTAATTTTATAGCTATGGTCATTGTAAAAAACCTTCAACGCAAAATAAAATTGGACAGTGCGAAACTTGAGCATCAAGCAAGGTTTTTTTTAGAACTTGTTAAGTATGCTCATTTTGATTTGAGTATTGTTTTGGTAAACAACTCAACTATGCAGAGCTATAATCGCCTATATCGTAACAAAAATACTCCTACCGATATTTTATCTTTTCCAATGCATCCTAACGCACAGCCGACAAAACGGATTAAGGCTACAGATCAGGCAGAAAAAAATTTAGGAGATATTATTATGAGTCCAGAGTACATCTTGGCAGATATTGGTCTCTGGAATCAGCCACTTGAGGAGCGCATCATCAGGCTATTGGTGCATGGAATTTGCCATCTTTTAGGATATGATCATGAGACCAATGATGAACATAAAAAAATGCATAGAAAAGAGCAGTGGATGTTCAAGCGATCGCTGCAAAAAGGATTTCGTACATAATGTTATTAAGATGTACGCTTGTTCTTCTTTTTTTTCTTAGACTGGCCAGATACTGAAAGGCTGATAGCAATAGCTTGTTTAGGGTCTGAAACGATAGGACCGGTTTTGGATCCGGAATGCAATGTGCCTTCTTTGAATTTTTCCATCTCATCTTTCATACGTTTCCCTTTTACCCTTTTAGGAGCAGATCTTTTAACGACAGGCATAATAGTCCCTTTCGATTATCAATTTTTTATAAACCTTCTTTATGTTCAATGTTAATTGAGCTAGTTAGAGCTATCTTCTTTTGCCTCATCCTCTTCATCTGGTAAGAATCCGCCGACTTGAGCATTCCATAAGCGTTGGTATGTGCCTCTTTGTGATAATAACTCTTGATGAGAGCCATCCTCTACTATTGTGCCATGATCAAATACCAAGATACGATCCATATGCAGTAGCGTAGAAAGTCTATGAGCAATAATGATTGTTGTTTTTTCATGCATCAAATCGGCCAGGCTCTCCTGAATATGTTGTTCAGTAATCGAATCAAGCGCGCTTGTTGCTTCGTCTAAAATCAATAGCGGTGCGTTTTTAAGAGCAGCTCTTGCTATTGCAATACGTTGTCGCTGACCGCCAGATAAGCGGGCTCCACGTTCGCCAACTATCATGTCGTACCCTTGAGGTAGGGCGGCAATAAAATCGGTTATATGGGCTTTGAGTGCAGCATTTGCCACGTCATGCTCTGTAGCATCAAATGAGCCATATTTAATGTTTTCATGAAGCGTTCGGTGAAATAATGTCGGATCTTGCGGGATCATGCTGATTGCGTGTCGTAGTGTGTCTACAGACACTTTCGATATATCTTGGCCATCCAGGGAAATGGAGCCTGACTTAATATCAAATAATCGTAAAATAAGATAAACAAAGCTGGTTTTTCCACTCCCTGAGGACCCGACTAATCCTACCTTTTGACCAGGCTGTATGGTGATGGATAGCTCATGAAACAATGGCTGAGCAGTTCGATACGCAAATGTTACTTTGTCAAAGTGTATTTGGCCGGCGCTAACAACGAGCTCCTTATCCTTGTGGCTATTTTCCATCTCTTGTTCTAAGGCAACGACTTGCAATCCCTGACTGACTAACCCCCATTGATCAACCAATTTACCAACATCTCTGCTAAAATTACTCAAGCAGTCCGTAATAGAAACATTTATCGTTAAAATAAGGCCAAAATCACCAACAGACACAGCCCCACTCTTGTACCCCATAACAAGTAAAAAACAGCTCAAAGAAAGTACAGCTGAAAACAATAGCCCTTGCGTAAGCCATAGTGTTATGAGGAAAAGGTCCCTCGCTCGCTCTTTTTCTTGGACATCGCTTGTCCATTTGTCAATGTTTTCCTCCTCGTGTGGTACTCCTGCAAATAGACGTACCGTTAGCATGTTAGAAAATATATCAATAATATTTCCAATCATGTACATCTGAGATTGCGATTGAGCGACCGATAATCGACGTGCTATAGGAGAGCAGATACATGATACCGTGAGATATAAGGCTATCCAAAGAAGCATGAGTGAGCCCAAATAACCATTAATGCGATTAATAGTGAAGATTGCAATGCCAAGAGCGAGACTGTAACTAACAAATCGATCAATTAATATAGAAAAAATATCTGACGACCCACGAGCTATATTCTGGATGCTTATTCCCAAGTCTCCCGTAAAATGTGTTTGAAAATATTTGTGGCTATGTCGCATAATTTTTTTCATAACGTGAGAGACAATATTTTTTTTTAATTGTGGCCTTACTCTACGTAAAACAAGGTCATACAGTCGTACAATAATATTTGTAAAAAAAGTGGCCAACAAATAAAAAGAGATGGGAGCAAAAATTAAACTAACTATGGCTGTACGATTTGCACATGCAAGACGGTCCAAAATAACTTTGACAAGGTAGGGGCGCAAAGAAAAATCAATAGACCACCATAACGAAAGACCGATAAGAGATAGTATTTCTTTCCAAAATGGACGTAGCATGCTACAAAGAAACGATAGACTAGTTAATCCACTTTCGTATTGTGGCTTTAATCGGCTAGTTTGTTCTGAATCATGCATATGGTTCATACCTATTTCTCCTCACTTACCATACATCTTTCTAGGCGTGCTCTAAGTCTATTGTATTGTATATACGGTACCATTAGAGCTTATAATACGCAATAAACAACAAAAAAAACCCACCAGTCTAACCCTTTAACAGGCTTATCTGGTGGGCTCCCTACTCCAAAACTCCAAAGAGTGGTAAGTTGCCCCGCAAATCACAATGCCTTTCGGCAATTGGACTAATAGTAACAATCTGACCTAACCTCTTAGAGTCTTATGAGCGTGATTTATGAGTCTTACGAACGGTGGAAAATGATTTTTCGTTACCATTTGACTCATCTGATCTAGAAATTCTATATAGTTCTGATGTACCAGCATGATTAATATTTCTATGACTATTGGCACGCTTTTCAGAAAGAGCACGTTTACTTGCCGAACCTTTGGTATTTTTTTTGGTCATGCCATATGACAAGTCAGAATCTTCATGATGCTCATCGCTCGACCACGCTTCTTGTTTTTTAGGTGCGGCACTTTTAATGCTTTTTTTGAACTTCTTATCTTCTTTCATCGCCATACTCCTTATAATATAGTGTTGCGTAGAGCTTAACTCTACTATGTAATATTCTCTTATGGACTACCCATAATCTTACCTTGTATTCTCATCCTAATAAAATTTATTTCATTTTGTAAAGAATAATTTTAAAATATTTCTAATAATACAACCTGATCGTAAAATCCATTTTGACCCTGCCGTTTTTTTTGGATATAATTTCAGATAATAACAACCTCAAACGACTTCGGTTTTCAACTTAAGGAAAAGATTCTTCATGTTTAAAGAGCTCCCCGCCCAGTTGATAATAGGGCCACACGAGATGGCACTATCATATGTAATTGGCGAGCTTGCCAAAGTATTTTGTGTGTCTGGAGGCTGTAAGGCATGTGTTGCCTGCAAGCAAATAAGGTCGCAACAGCATCATAGCATTACCATGCTTGCGCCAGAAAAGATGTACACGCGTGAGGAGCTAAGTCCAATCTTTTCAAGAATAGTTTTTCTGCAGCCAGCTGATGATCAGCATATTTTTATTATCCAAAAGGCGCACTGTTTGACTCCTAGCTCCGGAAATAGCTTATTAAAGTTATTAGAAGAGCCTCCAGCTGGGTATAGCTTTTTTCTTATTGCAGATCATGAAAAGCTTGTGCTTGATACAATTGCTTCACGTTGCGTTTTAACGCAACTATGTCATCCAACGGTTGTGCAAAATTACTCCCATCCATTACTAAAAATCTTTATAGGCGATGTTAAAGTTTCGCATATTGCATTTTTAAAGGAGCTTGAAACGCATCTTCCTACTGAACAACAAACGACCGAGCTTTTTAAAGGGCTTTTGAGTTATTATCAACAAATATATAAGCAGGAAGTGAAAAGTAATACATCCAATCTAGTCACGCAAACATTAGTCCAAGCACTACTGTCGATGTTAGCGCATCCGATACCATCAGGTAGTAGTAAATTATTTTGGAAGGAACTTTACCTAAGGTTATTTTTCCCATCGACCTCCTGTGCAAATCCGGCTAAAAATTGGTCTACTTCTGGGTAGTTAGCGCGATTGGTATAAAAATCTTTAGAGTCAACAGAGGCTATAATGGACCCTGATTTCATCAAATATATGGTGCTTTGTAGTCTTTGGGCAAGCGTTGTGTCATGAGTTGCAACTAACACTATAAACTGCTTATGGGCTAATTCTTGAATGCTTGCAGCTACGTGATTTGTTAAAAGTGGGTCAAGCGCAGAGGTTGGCTCGTCAAAACAGATAATTTTTGGCTTAAGTGCTACTGCACGAGCAATCGCTAGCCGTTGCTTTTGTCCGCCAGACAATGAGGCTGGATATGAGCTGGCTTTATCTGCCAGCCCATAATGTTCTAATAGCAGCCTTGCTATCTTTACGGCTTCTTCGTGGCTTATATTGGTTGTTTTTTCAAGAGGCAATATAATATTGTCCTCTACTGTCAAGTTTTCAAACAGATTAAACTGCTGAAATACCATACCAACAATATGAGATCTGTTAACTATTTTTAAATCAAGAGCTTGTCCATCAAGCATTATTGTGCCTGAGTCTGGTATTTCTAAATTATTAAGAATACGCAAAAGCGTTGATTTTCCAACGCCGGATGGCCCAAGAAGCACAGCAATTGTGCCTGGTTTGACATTGAGCGAGATTGAATCAAGCACAATTTTACCATTAAATTTTTTACAGAGTTTATTTATTTTCAACATGAGCATTTATTCGTTTTTCAAAAATATACAAAACAAAGGATAACAAGGAGGTAACAATCAGATAACAAGCCCCAACTCCGGCCCAAATGGTGATTAGATCATACGAGCCTGCCATCTTTAGTTGTCCGGTTCGCGTAAGTTCCATAACGCCAATCGTAGATGCCAAACTAGAATCTTTAATTAAGTTGATAAACTCATTTCCAATTGCTGGAAACGTAATACGAATGGCATGTGGCAATACAAAGTACCAGATTGTTTGCCACCAAGAAAAGCCTAAAGCCTGTGCAGCCTCAAGCATTCCGCGGTTAACAGCCTGAATGCCAGAACGAATAATTTGACTGACATATGCAGCGCTATTAAGCCCTATTGCGCAAACAGCTAGCCAAAAAGGGGCAAAATGTATGCCGAGCGTAGGCAGGCAATAAAGAGCAAAAAATATTTGAATTAACATAGGGGTGCCGCGAATAACCAGCACATAAAGTGCTACCGGGTATCTTAAGAGGGACTTATAGGCTGTTATGACGCCAAATGGTACGCCAACAAACACTCCTATACAACAACTTAATGTTGCTATCGAAAGCGAGACGGACAGGCCTTTAGCAAATGCTGGCAACAAAGAAAATAAGAGAGCAAAATCGATAATCATATCTTAAGCCATTTATCCTTAAGGTTTGTAATGGTTCCATCTTTTTCCATCTGCTCCAAACCATTGTTAATTGGTTCAACCATCTCCTGATATGCAGGAGAGATAGCAATTGCATAGGTCTCATTAGTATCAGACAGCACCGTAAGATTAAATTGATTCGATTTATTTTTTTTTATGTAATCAGTCATGACGCTATTAGCTGTTACAAGTGCAGATCCGCGTCCCATTTGTAGAGCAAGCAAGGCTTCCGCTGTTGTATCTAAGCGCAATACGTCGATGCCGGGCACGCTAGAAACAAGCGAATCTGCTGTATATCCAATATTGACTATCACCGTTTTTCCTATTAAGTCCTGTAATGAATTTGGCTTTGGGGTGTTTTTTAAGGTGGCTATTACAAACGGATCGCCTACAAAGTACGGTTTGCTAAATCGAACCTGCTTTTCTCTTTCTGCGGTTGGCGTAAGGCTAGATACTGCAAAATGCAGACTGCCCGTCAAAAGTTCCGGTACAAGAGCATCAAATGACATCTCTTTAAGTACAATTTTTTTATTTAGTCGTTTTGATATTTCCGTAGCGATATCTATATCAAATCCAACAACTTGATTGTCATCTAAAAATTCAAATGGCGGATATGTTGCATTGGTTCCTACAACCAAACAAGGTGAATGTTTGTAAGCCACTACGCATTGCTGTTGTAGCCCATACCAAAAAGCCGATATTAGTATTAAGCTGGCTATTATTCCAATGATAAATGTAGTAGGGGATTTCATGAGTTGTCTCTAAAATAATAATGTCCTGCTTGTTCGATAAGAAAATTATCGATTGCCTTTTGTAACTCAATACCTACAAATGGACTAATAAGTGATGCACTAATATATCGCTGTTTGCTCATTAAGGCCATAACGTTATTGCGCATAGATTCTGCGAGTTTTTCGGCAAATAGATTGTTGCCAGTTTGTTCATATGCTGTTGTAAAAGCGATTTTTTCTACAAATTCTATAATTGCGCCTCGCAATAGTTGATCAATGAGGTCTTTATCTGTTTGATAGTGCAACTCATCTATAACGCTCAAGAGATAGTTGGTAAGAAGATCAAGATTTTTGTGCGTAATGGATGCTTGTAGCCCAATGCGCAATGCGCTAATAACTCCAAGGATATACTCTCTGGCTTGATATATTGAATAGCTTGCATTGGCAGGTGTTGCCATGGGAGCACGCATTGACCTGCTCATTGACCCTTGATCAGCGCTGGAGGATAAGGGGTCTGATGCTCTGTTGCATAAACAAAAAAGACGCCTGTCAAAATGTAAATCTGAGGCAATGATTGAATTTTTATAAATCTGCACCAGGCATACTAGTATGGAAAAGGTTGTAGCCAGTCTAATGTACAGGGTCTTTCTCATTAAATA
>Ga0207000_1184_pt1 | contig 18116 bp, 12 predicted proteins | sample Alteio_BWMinCont_90_FD_153498 | JGI IMG/M metagenome (GOLD analysis project Ga0207000, IMG submission 153498) | Enriched cells from forest soil in Barre Woods Harvard Forest LTER site, Petersham, Massachusetts, United States -... | ecosystem: Environmental > Terrestrial > Soil > Temperate forest >...
AAGATCGTCTACTGTTCGCAATACGCGCTGAGATTCTTCCATCACAATCTTTAAAGCCTGCTGATATTCCGAGATCGAACGTTCTTTACGTAATAATAACTCAGCCTCCCCTTGGATAATGGTCAAGGGTGTCTTTAATTCATGAGCCACATGATAGCTAAATTGTTCAATGTGATGGAATGATTTCTCCAGACGGGCAATCATATCATTAAAGGATTCTGCCAATGTCCGCATTTCAGGATCAAAATGCTTGATTTTTATCCTGGCGCTCAGGTCTTGCTGAGTTATTTGTTTGGCTAAATGCGTGATTTCATAGACGGGTTGCAGGATCCTATTAGCTAATATTCTTCCCACAAAAATAGTGAGAAGTAAAATCAAAGGCACGCTGATGGAGATAGAGTACAACCAATTTAAAAGCTGCTGCATGAAGGGATCTTGTGGCACACCTACTTGGATTAGGTATCTTCCCAAAATAGCATCCTCAAAAGGATAATTGACGACCCGAATATTTTGATTACGCCAATTTAAGGTCCGAAATGTTACTTCTCCGGGGTGAGGCAACTGAGTATCTGCCAAAAATAAATTACGTAGATTAGAATCAACATTCGATGAGTTGAAGATTTCACTCTTATCTATTCCAATGAAATTAATATAATCTTTGTTTAAATTAAGGCCTTGAGCCTGCTTGGCCCACATTTGTGATATCCTCCAAGTCTTATATTCAAAATAACTTTCATTTTTCATAGCCAGGGTTTTATTCACGGCTTGCACAAGCCCATTATAATTTTCCCCTGTGACGATAAGATACGACCTTATCGTCAAATCAATGGCATGGGCCTTGATTTTAAGCTGTTGATCACCTTGCTGTAGAAAAGCATTGGAGATAAAGTATAGGAAACCGCTGAAGACAATGAGGATAAGTCCAAGGATGGCTGTATAAAGGATACTTATTTCAAATTTTATCGAATGGAACTTCATGAGGTATTTTTCAGCATGTACCCCGATCCTCGAAGAGTATGAATTAATTTCTTTTTAAAGCCATCATCGACTTTATTGCGTAAATTACGGATATGAACATCAATGACATTGGTCATGCTGTCAAACTGCTCATTCCACACATGTTCGGAAATCATGGAGCGGCTAATGACCTGCCCTGCATTAAGCATCAAGTATTCCAACAAAGCAAATTCTTTGGACGTTAGGATCATTAATTTGCCAGTCCGTTTAACTTCGTGATTGAGTTGATTTAATTCTAAATCCGCTACTTTTAAAAGAGATGTTTTATTATCCGTAGGCCTTCTCAATAACACCTTAACACGGGCCAATAATTCTTCAAAAGAAAATGGTTTGGTTAAATAGTCGTCCGCTCCTGCATTAAGCCCGCTAACCTTATCCTTAACAGCCGCACGGGCTGTTAACATTAAGATGGGAGTATTAATTTTCTTAGCACGCAATTGACGGCACATATCGATGCCTTCATATTTAGGAAGCATGACATCAAAAATCATCAGATCATAGGTATTGATCTCGGCCAAATAAAGCCCTTCTTCACCATCATAGGCAAGATCCACGGCGTAGTGCTCTTCTTTAAGCCCGCGGGCGATAAAATCAGCAATCCGTTTTTCATCTTCCACAATTAAGATACGCATATTTTCTCCTGAGTTTAATGAGGGCAATACCTGACTAGTTTAAACCAAAAAAGATCAACAATACGGGCAAAATCAATAAACCCCTCGAAATCGATAGGTTTACTCAAGTACGCATTGATGCCTAAGGCGTAGCACTTGCAAATATCCGCACTGAATTCTGAATTCGAAAAAACCAAGATAGGAATATGCCTCCATTTGGGTTCATTTTTAATATCTGTCAAAAGCTCTAAGCCGTTTTTTTTAGGCATATTGAGATCCAGGATGATAAGATCAGGACGGATGGCTTCATGATTCTGACTTTCTTTTTTAAGAAATTTTAAAGCTTCGATCCCGTCGGTTGTAATATGCAATTGGTGCTGGCTCTTGGCTTCCTTAAAAGCTTCCTGCATGATGACCTGTGCGGCTTGATTGTCTTCTACCATTAATATATTCATAAATCCTTTTTAAGCGAAAAATAGAAAGTGGCCCCTTGATTAAGGGATGAATCGACCCATATTTTTCCCCCATGACTTTCCACAATTTTCTTACAAATGGCTAAACCTATGCCTGTCCCAGAATATTCTGTTTTGGGGTGAAGCCTTTGGAACATATCAAAAATACGATCTTTAAACTGGATGTCAATGCCGATGCCATTATCCTTGATGGCAAATAACCATAAATCCCCTTCCGATTTAGCGGTAATTTCAATTTGAGGTAAACGCTTGCCCCGGTACTTGATGGCATTAACAATCAAATTTTGAAAAAGCTGAACCATTTCCAAATAATTAGCCGTGATCTTGGGCATTGATTCATAAACGATCTCTGCATCAGCTTCTTCAATGATCGTTTTTAAATTACTCAACACTTCCGTTAAAACCAAAACAATATTTACCGCTTCAAATGATTTCTTTTTGCCAATGCGGCTATATTCCAATAAGTCTTTAATCAATCGTTGGGATTGCCCTACGCTATCTTTGATAAATATTAAATACTGTTCGTCTTGTTTATCCAATTTTGGTTGTAGGCGTCGCTCTAAAAGATGTACAAAAGAAGATATGACATGCAAGGGTTCCTTTAAGTCATGCGAGGCAACGTAAGCATATTCTTCTAATTCCTTATTTGAACGATTAAGATCATAGGATAATTCCTTAAAAGCCTCTTCTGCACGCTTGATATTGTCAATATCTGTACAACTGGCTATCCAATCTATATTTTCTCCATTTTTAATCTCAGGAACGAGCTTCACTAAATGCCATCGATAAAGACCGTCATTGCTGCAACGCAGGCGAAGCTCAATTTCAAAAGGCTTGGTATTTTGTTCACGCATGCGCAACCACAAGGCTAAAAGCTTTCTTCTGTCTTTAAAATAGATAAGCTCTTTCCAATCGATGTCCGCCTTAAACCCCGTGTAATCCAACCATCGTTGATTAAAATAAGCAATTTTTCCAGATGACTTGATTTTTACAATCGCATGGGGAATAGCATCAGCCAAATGCGAGTAATTGCGAAGACCTTCTTGTTTTATTTCTGTGATCTGCCGCTCACTCTCCTTAGCCTCAATTTGTCTTAAGAGAGAGGATTGGCGTTTCAAGAGAAGATTTTTTTCAAAGAGATCGACGAATATGCCCACCTTGGTTTTCAGAATAAACGGGTCAAAAGGTTTGAAAATATAATCCACCGCCCCACTTTCATAGCCCTGATTGATGTGACGGATCTCCTTACTAATGGCGGTGACAAAAATAATAGGAGTACCTTTGGAGCGATAATTTTGCCGAATAAGTTTGGCTGTTTCAAAGCCATCTAACTCTGGCATTTGTACGTCAAGGAGAATGACGGCAAAATCATTGAATAAGGCATACTCCACCGCTTCCTGACCTGAAGCAGCTTTAAACAAATTGTATTTTTCACAAGACAATACGGCTTCAAGGGCTAGGAGACCATCAGGACGGTCATCCACCACCAAAATATTAGTCCTTGTCGGAAAAAGTGGGATTTCCACAGTCTGCTCTGCATCTACTATTTGTTCAGCCATGAATACATCACCGCCAATAAACGGTCAGAGTCAACCGGTTTAGTAATATAATCAGAGGCACCCGCATCCAAACATTGTTCGCGGTCGCCTTTCATTGCTTTAGCGGTAAGTGCAATAATAGGTAATGATTCAAATTGAGGCATTGCGCGTATCATTTTAATGGCATCAAAGCCATTCATTTCAGGCATCATGATGTCCATTAATATCAAGTCCATATCAGGCTTTTCTTTGAGGCGTCGGATTCCTGATTTTCCATTATCCGCATGCGTCACCACCATGCCCCAGGGCTCAAGCACACTGGTCAAGGCATAGATATTACGCATATCATCATCGACAATAAGGATTTTCTTTCCCCTAAAGTCGGCATCAGAAGGTAACGCAGGATTTGTAATTTCTTTACTGTTGTTTTTATTAACTGTCTCAGCACCGACGTATTTTTCAGGAAGATAGAGAGTAAAAACCGATCCCATGCTAGGAGCACTTTCGACCTTGATCATCCCTCCTAAGAGGCGGGCTATCTCACGGCTAATAGTCAACCCTAAGCCGGTACCACCATATTTACGGCTGGTCGTTCCATCGGCTTGTTGGAATGCTTCAAAAATAATATTTTGTTTTTCCACGGGAATACCGATACCTGTATCCCTGACGGAAAAGGCAAGCACCGATGAGCTTCTGTCTAAAGTCTCTACACCAAATTTTCTCTCACGATCCACCACCTTCAAATCCATGGTGACTTCACCTTTTTCAGTGAATTTAATGGCATTGGACAATAAGTTCTTCAGGATTTGCTGCAAACGGTTGTTATCCGTAAAAACGGTTTTGGGTAAATTACCACTGATATTGATGGTAAAATTAAGTCCCTTATGTGCTGCCAAAGGACGGAAATTATGCTCCAAGTATTCATAAATCTGGGGCAGGCGAATTTCCTGGGGTTCAATGGACATTTTACCTGCTTCTACTTTGGAGAGATCTAGGATCTCATTAATCAGCGTTAGGAGATCTTGCCCAGTGGAATGCACGGTTGAAGCGTACTTGATTTGTTCGGGTGTTAAATTACTTTCTTTATTCTCAGACAAGGCCTTGGAAAGGATGAGCAAGCTATTTAATGGTGTGCGCAGCTCATGGGACATGTTAGCCAAGAATTCTGATTTATACTTAGAAATCAGGGATAGCTGTTCTGCTTTTTCCTCGAGGGAGAGAGATGCCATCTCAACTTCTTTGTTCTTAAGTTCCAGGAGTTTGGCTTTGTCTTCCAATTCCTTGGCTTGATTTTCCAATTCTGAGTTAGAACGTTTGACCTCTTGTAAAAGTTCTTCCGTACGCATGGTGGACGAAATCATGTTCAAGATAACACCCACGCTGTCCATGAGCTGATCCAAGAAATTAAGGTAGTTGACGCTAAAAGGTTGAAAACTCGCTAATTCAATCACCGCTTTTAATTCCCCTTCGAAAACAACGGGCAATAAAAGGATGTTTTGCGGCTTAGCCTCTCCCAACCCAGAAGTAATGGAAATATAATCTTCTGGTGGTTTAGTAATAAGAATACGTTTCTTTTCAAAAGCGCATTGGCCTACCAAGGACTCCTTGAGTTGATAGGTATTAGAAAGATTTTTACGTTCATTAAAGGCGTAACTGGCGATAAGGACAAGGAGTGGATCATTATCGGTAGGCTGGGCCACGAAGAAGGCCCCATGCTGGGCATCAACCAGCGGAGTTAACTCCGACATGATTAATTGTGCCACCGCCGTTAAGTTGCGCTGCCCTTGCATCATACTGGAAAAACGCGCCAAGTTTGTTTTGAGCCAGTCTTGATCTTTATTTTGAGCGGTGGTGTCTTTGAGGTTGGTGATCATCTGGTTGATATTGTCTTTAAGGGCCGCCACTTCTCCTTGAGCCTCAACAGTGATAGACCGGGTCAAGTCACCCTTGGTAACAGCGGTGGAAACCTCGGCAATCGCGCGCACCTGAGACGTTAAGTTACCTGCCAACTGATTAACGTTCACGGTCAAGTCCTTCCACGTACCAGATGCACCAGGCACCTTGGCTTGACCACCTAATTTACCTTCAATACCGACTTCACGGGCCACCGTGGTTACCTGATCCGCAAAAGTACGTAAAGTATCGGTCATGCTATTGATCGTTTCTGCCAAGCCTGCGACTTCTCCTTTGGCTTCCAAGACGAACTTTTCACTTAAGTCACCGTTAGCAACCGCCGTCACGACCTTGATGATACCGCGTACTTGTTTGGTCAAATTACCGGCCATGAAATTAACGTTATCTGTCAAATCTTTCCATACACCCGAAGCGCCAGGTACCTTGGCTTGACCACCGAGCTGCCCTTCAATACCTACCTCACGGGCGACCGTAGTTACCTGATCAGCAAAGGTAGAAAGTGTATCAATCATGTTGTTAATGGTTTCTGCCAGAGCTGCTACTTCTCCCTTTGCTTCCAAAACGAATTTTTGATTCAAGTCGCCGTTCGCAACAGCTGTAACGACCTTAACGATACCGCGTACTTGTTTCGTTAAGTTACCCGCCATGAAATTAACGTTATCCGTTAAATCCTTCCATGTACCGGAGACACCCTTAACTTCTGCCTGACCACCAAGCTTTCCTTCCGTACCGACTTCCTTGGCCACACGCGTAACTTCCGCCGCAAAAGAGTTAAGTTGGTCCACCATCGTATTAATCGTATTTTTCAACTCCGAAATTTCACCCTTAGCATCGACGGTGATTTTCTGGGACAAGTCACCCTTAGCTACAGCCGTGGTCACCTTAGCAATATTACGCACCTGATTGGTTAAGTTTCCGGCCAACACGTTAACGTTATCCGTCAAATCCTTCCACGTACCCGAAACTCCTTTAACGTCTGCCTGACCACCCAATTTTCCTTCCGTACCGACTTCCTTCGCCACACGGGTAACTTCCGCCGCAAATGAATTGAGCTGATCTAACATGATATTGATGGTGTTTTTAAGCTCAGAAATTTCTCCCTTAGCATCGACGGTGATTTTCTGGGACAAGTCACCCTTAGCTACAGCCGTGGTCACCTTAGCAATATTACGCACCTGATTGGTTAAGTTTCCGGCCAACACGTTAACGTTATCCGTCAAATCCTTCCACGTACCCGAAACTCCTTTAACGTCTGCCTGACCACCCAATTTTCCTTCCGTACCGACTTCCTTCGCCACACGGGTAACTTCCGCCGCAAATGAATTAAGTTGGTCCACCATGATGTTGATGGTATTCTTTAACTCCAAGATTTCACCCTTAGCATCGACGGTGATCTTCTGTGACAAGTCCCCCTTAGCAACAGCGGTGGTAACCTTCGCAATATTACGTACTTGATCTGTTAAATTTCCGGCCAAAACGTTGACGTTATCTGTAAGATCCTTCCAAACGCCAGAAACACCCTTAACGAAGGCCTGCCCTCCCAGTTTACCGCCGGTACCGACTTCCTTGGCCACACGCGTAACTTCCGCGGCAAAAGAATTAAGTTGGTCCACCATGGTATTGATCATGTTTTTAAGCTCAAGGATTTCTCCTTTTGCATCGACGGTGATCTTTTGGGACAAATCTCCTTTAGCAACGGCCGTTGTAACCTTGGCGATATTACGCACCTGATTGGTTAAGTTGCCAGCCATGAAATTAACGTTATCCGTTAAATCCTTCCATGTACCGGAGACACCCTTAACTTCTGCCTGACCACCAAGCTTTCCTTCCGTACCGACTTCCTTGGCCACACGCGTAACTTCCGCCGCAAATGAATTAAGTTGGTCCACCATGATGTTGATGGTATTCTTTAACTCCAAGATTTCACCCTTAGCATCGACGGTGATCTTCTGTGACAAGTCCCCCTTAGCAACAGCGGTGGTAACCTTCGCAATATTACGTACCTGATTGGTTAAGTTTCCGGCTAGTTGATTAACGTTGTCTGTCAAATCCTTCCACGTACCCGAAACTCCTTTAACGTCTGCCTGACCACCCAATTTTCCTTCCGTACCGACTTCCTTGGCCACACGCGTAACTTCCGCCGCAAATGAATTAAGTTGGTCCACCATGATGTTAATCGTGTTTTTAAGCTCAGAAATTTCCCCTTTTGCATCAACCATGATTTTTTGGGACAAATCTCCTTTAGCAACGGCCGTTGTAACCTTGGCGATATTACGCACCTGATTGGTTAAGTTTCCGGCCAACACGTTAACGTTATCCGTCAAATCCTTCCACGTACCCGAAACACCCTTAACGTCAGCCTGACCACCAAGCTTTCCTTCCGTACCGACTTCCTTGGCCACACGCGTAACTTCCGCCGCAAATGAATTAAGTTGGTCCACCATGATGTTGATGGTATTCTTTAACTCCAAGATTTCACCCTTAGCATCGACGGTGATCTTCTGTGACAAGTCCCCCTTAGCAACAGCGGTGGTAACCTTCGCAATATTACGTACCTGATTGGTTAAGTTTCCGGCTAGTTGATTAACGTTGTCTGTCAAATCCTTCCACGTACCCGAAACTCCTTTAACGTCTGCCTGACCACCCAATTTTCCTTCCGTACCGACTTCCTTGGCCACACGGGTAACTTCCGCAGCAAACGAATTAAGTTGGTCCACCATGATGTTAATCGTGTTTTTAAGCTCAGAAATTTCCCCTTTTGCATCAACGGTGATCTTTTGAGACAAGTCGCCCTTAGCTACAGCGGTCGTAACCTTGGCAATATTACGCACCTGATTCGTCAAGTTTCCGGCTAAAACGTTAACGTTATCCGTTAAGTCCTTCCATACCCCTAATACCCCTTTGACATCAGCTTGACCACCGAGTTTCCCTTCTAGACCGACTTCCTTAGCCACACGGGAAACTTCCGATGAGAAAAAGCTCAACTGATCGAGCATGGAATTAACAACGGTTCCAATCCGTAAATATTCACCTTTTAACGTCCGGCCTTCGATTTCCAAAGGCATTTTTTGAGAAAGGTCACCCCGAGCAACTGAGGTGATGACGCGGGAAAATTCATTGGTGGGCTGAACAAGGTTAGAAATAAGGGAATTGATGGAATTCATACCAGTGGCCCATGCTCCCTTAACAGGGCCTATAGAGGCGCGTTCATTTAATTTACCCTCATCACCAACAATGGTACTGACGCGGGCAAATTCATTAATCATATTTTCGTTTAAATCTAAAATATCATTGAGGACCTCGCCTATTTCGCTAGGTATCCCATCTTCTTCCACTGGAAAACGAACGGAAAGATTCCCCTGGCGAACAGACTTGGCCACATGCAGCATTTTTCTTAATTGATCTCCTTTAAATTTGCCATTGCCGCCATTCGATCCTCCAGGAACTACTTCATTAGCCTTTGTTTTATCATTCTCTAAAAAAGTAACTGGGGTCATAACAGTTTCTCCTGGATTAAATCGAATTTGTGGGTAGAAGTAAATAAAAAGCTGAACAATAGACAAACAAGAGTTTACCTATTGTTCAGCAAATGGGTATGGCCTACTTCCGCCAGTTACTGACTTTTTTCCACTTTTTGGGCCGTGAAAAAAATTTTAACGTGATACTGTAACGACTTGATAACCACTGGGGGTCTGGATATAGTATTGCCCATTATCAGAATAATATGTCGTTCCATTAATAACTACCGGGTGAAAATCAGATGGTACAGCGCCAACCACGGCCCCCACAGGAGGATTAGCTACCACATAAACCCCATTAGTATAACTATAGTATAGGCCATCATCATAATAATAACGCGTCCCCCCCACAACCACGGGATAATACTCATCGGGATAAAAAGTATGAATACGATCCCCAAAATGAGGATGATCATGATAATGCAAATACGCATGTACGTGACGCCCATCATGCCTACCATGCTCATCTGCCCGAGCCAAAGACGGTAAAGCAAGAAAAGCTAAAATGCCTACGGTGATCATCCATCCACTCAATATATTTTTCATTGTTTACTTCCTTTCTTTAAGTGTTAATAAGATTAAACTCTGTGATAAGGGGAAGATGATCCGAAGCGATCTTTTCCAAGTCTGTCCGTGGGACGGTAATGGAATCTACATGAAGATTCGCATTGACGAAAACATAATCAATACGGCTCAAAGGATATTGCCCAAACCATGTTGCTCGGGGCCGATGGCCCACTAACACGGACTGACTGTCATAAAGTTTACTACAAATCTTTCGATACACCTGTGACTGCGGGAGAGCATTAAAATCTCCGCACAGAACAACGGGTCCTTGGCAATCAGGATGCTGCAGCCACTCCTCACTTAATAAAGCTTCTACCTGTAGCGTCCTTTCACGTGGCCACAAACTTAGATGAGTATTTAGTACTTGTATTTTTTTTCCTTCAAATTCAACGGATACCCATAATGCTCCCCTTGGCTCATTTTGGTGCCGTGGATGTTCTAGTTTTGGTAAAGACCCTGATTTGATCAGGGCCATGGGGTAACGGCTTAAAATAGCATTGCCATACTGTTCATCTTTCCATCTAAAAGCACAATGAAACTGGTAATGCATTTCTAACTTTCTGGCAATCATTTCCACCTGATCAATGTGCCCTGATCGCGCCCGCCCTACATCCAATTCTTGAAGGGCGATGATATCAGGACTAAAACGCGCAATCACACGGGCAATGCGATCTGTCGAAATGCAACCATCCATCCCTGCACAGCCATGAACATTGTAGCTCATTAAAGTCAGGCTTTTGGAAGGAGAGGTTTTGGAAATACTTGCAGGTCCTAAAGTATTCTTATTCAAAAAATTTTGCGCTGTATGCCGTAAATCAACGGGTCGTAAATAGTTCTTATTGTTGACCTTGATCGGCGCATCCATGGGAAGCATCGCAAAGGCATTTGTTTCTTCTGGAGCCATGGAAGCATGGGCCCCATATTCTAAAGGAAAACTGATGGCTTCTTGCCCCTGGCACCAACCTGCTATGACAAATTCCCCTGCATCAGGATGACGGCAAACCCTTAAAAGATCTTCTTTAATTTCTTCTAAGAAGGGATGGTTCGACCCAAATATTCTTCCTGCTTCATCAGGAAAAATAAAATTCCCTTGGGGTGTCCACGCATGAACAAGCGATCCGCCTTTTGTTAACACTAAAGGAATTTTAATCTCAGAAATTAGTCTCCTTGCAAAAGACTGAATTTGATTAACACTCAAATTTCTCTTCACGTAAATATGACCTAATGGTCCCATGGCTGTTACCAACACATCAGGAATGTTAGGGCTAATTTTCTCTGAAGCTTTTTCTTTGAAATCGTCCTTTTTATTTTCCTTATGTAATAGGGCCACTCGGCTTTTGGTGAGTTCATGTTCTTCGGGAATAGTTGAAGAGATGGGCATGTTCCCAAATAATTCTTCTACGGCAGATTCTAGTGTGCGTCCATATTTAACAAAATAAGGGGTCGTTTTGGCCTGACCATGATCTGAATATACCCATAAATCATAATGACGATTGGAAGACTGCTGCATCACATGGTAGATTCTTTTAATAGCATCATCAATGCCCCGTAGGGACCAATGGGCAAAATTAGAAGATGGACCCCGCGCATGAGCCTGCTCATCATAACCCAAGAAATTTAAATGGATGATAGGTAAGCCACGCATGATGTCCATGCATACGGCAGCGGTAATAAATTCCCGCAATAAAACGCAGACAAGAGGACGTAAATAGACTAATTCTAATTCTCTAAAAAATAATCTCCCCTTAAGGGTGCCCCGCAAGCATTCAATCACGGCTAAAAATAATTCTATAAATACGAGCACCAATGTTCGGACAAAAATATCAACATACAATAAAACTAAAAAAGGAAAAACTAGCGGGTTCGCCGCCCATAAAATTCCCTCCCAATCCAAATGAGACCAACAACAATGTGATTCTTTGGCCGAACCCGTAAAAATATCTGAATAGGCACTTCCTCCACTCAACAATCCCGTGCCCTTAGTCTTCAAACGTTTTTCAAACTCTTCAACAAAAGTTGGATCTAACATTTTTACTGCACGGCCCGTTTGCCGATCAAAAAAATGAAAAGCAGGGACACACCCCTTTATGCCATAAAATAACTCTGCCTGCACGGCTGGTGTATTTGAAGGCAAGCCGGAATAAAAAGAATGCAAAATATAACGCTCTTGGGTTAAAAGCTTTTGAAGGAAGGGTAAATTTTTCTTCTGCAATCCCCTATTAAACTGGGTCATGGATAATCCATCAATCTGTACCATGACCAATCCGGGCTCGTTAGTGGGATTTTTTAATTTTGAAAGCCTCAGCAGAGAAATTGTCCATTCACTGCGGCTAAATACACGCCTAAGCTTTCTTAAGAATACTTCAATACGGCTAATCATGATTCTTTAGATGGAGCCTCCTTATTCCATTGATCTAAGAGAGTTTCAGCATGAAAAATCTTTAACCACTTATCTGAAGCAAAGATTTGGGACAACATGATCACTGTCCCTGAAAGATATACAATCGAACAGCATAATCCTACAGTCAGTTTGGTATACATACTCCATGGGGTATATAAAAACAAAGAAATATGAAAAAGAAGAAGGCCTAAAAAAAGAAGAACTAAACATGTGCCCATACCGAAAAGACTCAAGAATAGGAGTCGGAATGTCTTAATGGATTGAACATACAGCAGGGACATTTTCAGACGTGTTATTTCCATCTGTCCCCCTTGGTTGGTCTGAAGGCCTTTCATCGCAGAAGACGCCCATAGCAAAAATAGTGTCCATAAAGTCTTTTTCATTCGTTTTCCCTCGCTGATGATCGTTTGTGCCGTAAGCTTAAGAATAGACCAATAGCGAAACTATATGCAGCTACTTGACGTACAGTCTCCCAAGGCTTTTCTTCAAGTTGCTGCTGGGCTTTTTGGATAAAATTTTGAGCAAACTCTTTACCTTTTTCCACAGAATGGCTTAATTGAGGATAGAAACTGGCCGTTTTATCTAGGACCGATGAAAATAATTGTGGTAATACCGGAGACGATGCAGATTGTGCCTGCACCTGTTGAATTTCTATTCTCTTGCTATTAATTCTTGCTTGTAATGCTGAGATGGTCTCTTCAATTTCACATTTTCCATGATTATTTTTCATTCCACCCTGCTTTCTAGAGTATCCTTATTACCCCTAAGACCCTTTTAAAAGGGCCTTAGGGAAAGAGCAAATTTAATTCCGGGATCTTACATTACCTGCAAAAAAACCAAGAAATAAACAACCGACAGCCACACCAGCCACAATTGGCCATGGATTCTCACGCAATTGTTTGTCTGCTTGACTGATTAATTGCTGGACTTGTTCCTGTCCTTGTTTGAATTTCTTTTGTGCATCAGAAGCTACATGTCTCAATTTGTCTTCACCTTGTGCGATTGTCTTAGAAAAATCATTTTCTTTCGTGTAAACATCTTGCATAGTATTACCTCCCATGGTTAAGGCTACTGCCTTTATTTTTAACTCTTGTATCCAATGATACTCAAATCAAAATTAAATCAAGATGAAGATAGGATTATATTTAAGGCTATTTGATAACAATGGTTTTAATGTTTACGAATTCCCGTATGCCCGCTTCAGACAACTCTCTACCATATCCAGATTGCTTAATCCCTCCAAAAGGTAGGTAGGGATCAGAGCGTACCGCTTCATTGATAAATAACGATCCTGCTTGTATTTCTTTGGCCAGATGCTGGGCTTTAGCTAAATTCTTCGTAAATAATGCAGCACCCAAGCCAAAGACCGTGTCATTGGCCATCTTTACCGCCTCGACCTCGTCCTTGGCTTTAATGAGCGCAGCTACCGGCCCAAATAATTCTTGCCTGAAAGCCACCATCCCAGGATGCACATGGCTTAAAACAGTAGCTGGATAAAAAGCCCCGGGACCAGGAGGAATTATTCCCCCTAAAAGAATTTTTGCACCCTGTTTGACGCTTTGTTGGACTTGGGCATGCAATTGATCGCGTAAATCATGACGGGCCATAGGTCCCAATGTGATTCCTTCATGTAAGGGAGGTCCCATCTGTTGTAATTGCATACGGGATACGAACTTCTCTTCAAATTCTTTAAACCGTGATGCCACAATGATAAACCGCTTAGCCGCCACACAACTTTGTCCCCCATTAATCATGCGCGCATTAACACAAGTAATAACGGCTTGGTTAATGTCCGCATCTTCAAGGACGATATAAGGATCGCTGCCACCCAATTCCAAAACGACTTTCTTGATCTCAGCGCCTGCTGTCGCAGCGATGCTTTTTCCAGCCGCCGTGCTGCCTGTCAAGCTAACAGCTTGAATGAAAGGATGTTGAATCACGTTTTTAACACGGGATCCGGAAAGATAAATATTTGAGAAAAGAAATGGTGGCAAACCAGCCTCTTTAAAAACTTTTTCGATCGCCAAAGCACAGCCTCCTACATTTGAGGCATGTTTTAAAACCACGGCATTACCAGCCATTAAAGTAGGAATCGCACATCGAAAAACCTGCCAAAACGGAAAATTCCAAGGCATCACCGCCAGTACAATACCTAAAGGTTCATAGGCAATAAAACTCTTACTTGCCTGGGTCTTAATATATTTATCCGATAAGTATTTAGCTGCATGCTCCACATAAAAATCACAAACAAGGGCACATTTTTCAATTTCATTAATGCCTTGATCAAATGGTTTTCCCATCTCAAGGGCCATAAGCCTAGCGTATTGCTCCTTATTACTCCTTAAAATCTTTGCTGCTCGCTTCATAAATACGGCACGGGCGTTAACTGATTGCTTTCTCCAGGACATAAAAGATTTCTGTGTTTTTTCTAAAATACCCTCAATCTTAGCTAATGAAAATTCAGGATAATTTTTAATTTTTCTTCCACTGGTCGGATCGATTGTTCTCATGAATAACCTTCCTTCCCTTATGCCTTTAACTTCTTTATAAGTTCCTGGTTAACACTCACATCAATAGGAATTTCAAAGACATTCAATTCCTTTGAATCCAAGGCGGTCATCAATTGATCTATTAATTCCTGAAGATTCCGGGGACGATAACTTTTAATCCCAAAACTTTCTGCATAAGCTTTAAAGTCTGGATTGGATATTTTTGTCCCTGTACTTTTCCCACGACTCATGTGTTGCTTCCAACTAATTAACCCATAATCGTTATCATTAAAGATAATGGCTGTAAAAGCTACATTCAATCGCTTGGCTGTTTCCAGTTCCTGCGAATTCATCAAAAACCCTCCGTCACCCATCGCTGCTACGATGCGACGAGAAGGTGAATGCAAAGCAGCAGCAATGGCACCAGGCAAGGCAATTCCCATACTAGCCAATCCGTTTGAAATAATGCACCCATTTGGACAGCAAGCTGAAAAATTCCGTGCAATCCAAACCTTATGACTACCCACATCACTGATCAATAAATCATCATTGCTCATCAGTGATTGTAAAATATTAAGTACACCTGGCACTGTAAAGGGCTGGCCTTCTTTAAGACTATAACTGTGCCTATCTGCCATGATGCGTTCTCGAACAGGTTTATACCATTGGCTATCAAAGACAATGCCTTGGTTGTCTAATTTTTGATTAAGAAGCCTTAGCGTCGCAGGTATATCCGCTACAATTTCAATATTCGGCTGATAATGGGTATAAACTTCTGCCGGCGTAAAATCCAGATGAATGATCTTCTTATTTTTCTTAGGGTTCCAGGCATCCGGCGCATACTCGGCCAAATCATAGCCCACGGCAATGATTAAATCTGCCTGATCCATGGCATCCATTACAATATCTCTAAATCCAAAACCAATCGTAAATAATGATTGTGATTGGGAATCCAATACCGCTCCTTGCCCCATAAAGGTGTGCACCACAGGGATATGATGTTTTCTTACCAGTTGCGTAAGTTCATCAGACGATGATTTGCGTATAGCCCCATTACCCGCAATGATTAAAGGGTATTGAGATTCTTTTAATAGGTTGACAGCTTCATCCACCGCCATATCATCAGGATCAGGTCGACGCACACGCTTGGATAAAATAGGACTTGCCACGACATCCATGCCTGCAAACTCTTCTGAAAATTCAATATGAGTGGCGCCAGGTTTTTCACTTTCAGCCATTTTAAAAGCCTTGCGTACAATTTCAGGAATCATCTCTACACTGGCAATTGATCCGTTCCATTTAGTGATGGGACGGAACAGATCAACCAAATCAAGATACTGATGGCTCTCTTTATGAAGTTTTTTCAAACCTGCCTGAGCAGATATTGCTACTACCGGGCTTTTATCCAAATTAGCATCAGCCACTCCTGTCACTAAATTAGTGGCCCCAGGGCCTAAGGTAGATAAACACACCCCGGCTTGTCCGCTTACCCGGCCCCACATATCCGCCATAAATGCGGCCCCTTGTTCGTGGCGGGTCGGGATAAATTTGATGGAAGAATTTTCTAGCGAAAAAAGAATGTCCTCCATTTCTTCACCGGGAAGGCCAAAAATATATTTGACGCCTTCATTCTCCAAACACTTAACGAATAAATCAGAACCTTTCAAAATATTTCTCCATTATTGTGCTTGTAGCTCATGATTTTTGGTCCTATTTTCTGACAAACCTATCATGGCACTGGCCGCGGCCTTAGTTAAATTTTTAACTAAACTCCACTGGGCTTGCATGAGGCGCAATTTACTCTCCCAATAACTTTGCTCAATGGATTTACGGGCAAAACCTTGGATGCACAAAGAAGCATAAACAGCTAACGCTTTTTCAGCGCTTTTATCCATTGAAAAACGATTAGCTGTTTGATGACACGCGGTTTTAATTTTCTTTAATTTTATCGCTGAAAGTTTCTGCACCCATTCTAATCCCGCCACAAAATCATCAATGTTTTCATGGGGCAGCAAACAGCCATTGATACGGTCCTCAACGACTTCACGCACACCCGGCGCATCAACAGCCACTACGGGCACCGCTGAGGCCATGGCCTCATCTAAAACCATCCCTTGCGTTTCACTTTGAGAAGCAAAAACAAAGACATCCATGGCGTGGTAAGCATCGATTAATTCTTTGCCCTTAAATATCCCTGCTAAACATAAACGCTCAGACAAGCCTTCTTGACTAAAGATCTCCTTAATGACTTCTTCTGAAGGACCTTGACCACCAATTAAAAAATAGGCGTGAGGATGTTTTTTCATAAACCGAGCAACAGCCCGCCCCAAAAATTCTAAATTTTTCTCTGGTGCCAAGCGGCCAATATGCCCCACCACATAAGCATCCGAAGGGATATTGAATCTTTTACGCAAAGACCTTCCTGCACCCCGCGAAAAATTTTTAACGTAAAGACCTGTCGGAATAACATGTATAGGCGTCTGAACCCCTCTTTCCTTAATCATATTCATCACGCTTTCACTGGGCGCAAAAACAGCATCTGCCAAATTAGCATAGCCAGTAGATAATTCGATCATAAATCGCTTCAATGCTTCTTCATTACCTGGCATATAATGCACATTTTCTTCATATAGGGTGTGATGGGTAAAAACAAGAGGCACATTAAATTTAGAAGCTACCCTTAAAGCTGTATCACCGACTAAGAAAGGATGCTGCGCATGAACAATATCAGGACGGAATGATTTACCGAGCGCTTCTTCTAGCACGCCCGGAATAGGCAACTGAAGAGAAAAATTAGTCCCATTAAACTTTTCAATCGCCGGAATCCTGACAACATCCTCTTCAGGTTTCATGTCTGGGTATTCAGGGACAACAATGATTACCCGATGTCCTTTTTGGCGGTATTCATTAGCAAATAATTCGATGGATTTTTCCAGACCACCTAAAAGAGGCTTATAGGTATTGGACATTAATAAAATATTCATGCGATGATCTCCCTTGTCATATTGAATTTTATGGATGTTTCATTATCTTTAACTACGTAGCTTGCGTAGCCCGGTAATCTGATTTCTATTTTCGGTGGAACTTGATGCCAACGGCCCTGCCAACTAATAATTATCTGATCCTCTTTAATATCCATCCTTACCTCAATGGGTCCATATAATGTTTGTGCTGGACCAAGAAAAAGTTTTTCATTAGGTTTGATCCATTCCTGAGGAATTCCTGAACACAAAATCAAGAGGCCTTGTGCTATCTCTTCGCGTACAAACATATTACGCATCATCATCACCCATTCCGCAGACGCCCACACATGCTGACCATCCCCCATACAACCTCCTCTTGTCCGGGGATGAATAGCTTCTGGCCATTGGCCTGTGGGGGTGGCAAACCCTGCCACAGCTTTAACAATTTTAAAGAATCTTTCTTGTCCAGCCCGTAGTAACACTTGAGCAATATGGAGGGTTAAATAAATATTGATCCCGGAATGACTCAATTCATGATAGAAAGTATCATGTAAAAAATACTTATCCATGAGAAACTTGGTGGTCTGTAGAATTAGCTGATCTTCAGGGTTATAAATTTGTAGCG
>Ga0207000_1185_pt1 | contig 18078 bp, 15 predicted proteins | sample Alteio_BWMinCont_90_FD_153498 | JGI IMG/M metagenome (GOLD analysis project Ga0207000, IMG submission 153498) | Enriched cells from forest soil in Barre Woods Harvard Forest LTER site, Petersham, Massachusetts, United States -... | ecosystem: Environmental > Terrestrial > Soil > Temperate forest >...
CAGATTCTTCAGATCGTGATTATGGTTATCGTTCAGACCGCGCACCGTGATGCGCTCCCGGTTGCGTTGTATCTTTCCTCGGACATAGCGATACTCGCCGCTGTCGTGCGCCTCCATCGCGAAACCGCTGTAAGCCCACAGTTGGCGCTTGGTACGAAAACGGTGCGGTGTTTGCAGCAGGGCTACCAGCAAGGCGGCTCGAATCGGACCGATCGCAGGAATCTGCTGCAGCCTTTTCACGGCATCATGTCTGCGACTCTCTCGCAGCAGGTCGCGTCGCGCCTCCTGCCGCACCGGTTGCAGTAGATCCAGTTGCTGATACAACCGTTCCGCTCGCCGACGAACTCCAGGTTGCGGGATCTTCGCCAACCACTCCGCACGATGCCGCGGGGCATAGACCGTGGTTCCGCTGCAGGGAATGGCCCAGCTGCGGTACAGCGCCTTGATCCGACTCATCACGCGCGTGACATCTTTCGTCAGCGTCTGATAGCTGCGACCCAACTCCTTCAAAGTGCGCACCCCGTGCTCTCCGTGGTACACCGAATGGAGTTGGTTGCCGCGTAACAACTCGGCCAGCTTACGGGCATCGATCCGGTCACTCTTGCTGCCATCTTTCAGCAGCGCGTTCTTTCGCGGATCGCAAACCACAAGTTGGGCGACGTGCGGTTTCAGCAGATCATGTAACCAGGCGGCAGCCGTTCCTTCTTCAAAGGTCACCGACACCGTTCCGCGTAGCCCATGGACGAACTCTAGAATCGTGTCCGCCTTCGTCTCCAGAATGCATTCCATGATCAGCTTGCCCTTGCCATCCATGACCGCAACCGAGATCGTTGCCTGGTGAACGTCCATGCCAATATACTTTTCTTGGTTCATAACGGCGCTCCTTTTGGTAAGTGGTGATCCGAACAATCACAACCTACCGTAAAGTGGGCGCCTTTTTATATTGCGTGTAATCGCGATGTTTCAACAGCTACGCGTCGCGCAACCCTCCCATAAAGTCCCCACCACAATAAACGCAACAATCAAAGTTAGTTGGCTCCCCTTCAGTTGTGCGCTTAGAATGCTCCATGCCTTTCTCACGGACGGGCTCGAGACGCAAATGAAGTAGCTCAGGGTCATATTGCTCAATCAGTACATTGGAGCAATCGCCATGGTTAATTTATTCGGTTGGTAATTTAGAAAAAGGTAATAAGAGGAAAGGAACACAATATGAACGTAAGAAAAGTACTATGTTGCTTGCTTCTTTCGCTCTCGTGTGTGGTGGTCTCACGCACCTCGTATGCGCAGGCCTCGAATGATAATCCCAGCGTCACTAGCCAGTTGATCGACGCAAAGGCGATCGCGGCCAAAATAAAGAAGGATGCCGTTCAGATGGAGTCTTTCACGCGAGTCAGCGGCCCGGTCTGGGGAACGCACGCGGCCACGCTCGAGAAAATCAAGGACGACATAAATGCGCTGCAGAAGAACATCCTGAGCTTGCAGTCGCAACGGGCTGCAGCCAGTGCCTGGCAACAAGACGCCATCGATCGAATCACCGGTCTCGCTAATGATTTAGCTACGAACATGAACCGCGCCATCGATCGCCTGAACAAGAGCAGGGAGCGCCCGACCGTTGGCTCCTATCCTGAGTATCTGACGGCGAATGCACGAATCGCAAGTGACTTGGTGGATGAGATCGATGCGGCCATTGATTACGCGCAGACCAAAGCAAAGCTGGACAGTTTGGGTCAACAGCTGGATTCCTCCGCAAAATAATCTGCGAGACATCCCAACCAGAAGGTCGAGACGTTGCTGGAGGCAATCTGGTCGAAGGTTCGACAGATGCACGGTCAATTTGTAATCGCCGCCGGACTGCGCCATGCGATAAAGTCGGTCTCGATCTCCTCACATTTCGTGTGACGGCATACCGAGCACGTTCGCTTGTGGCGGCCTAAAGTTGGCTTCTCCACCTTAATCTCTGCCGATCCCGCCATTGCCTTTGGCAGAGCCCGATGTTTTATTCGGATGCCCGAGAAAGCAGTAAGAGCCATCATTCACCGCCTTTCTTGTTGCGCGGGGGTTGCGGATTTTGCAGGACTTTGCCGGAGATTGCAGAGGGAAGTGCTGGATTGTCTTTGTTTTCAGAGTTAGTGTCCTGACTCATAATCCGTAGGTGTTCAGTGCGAAGACATGAGCCGCATGACTCGGGGCGCCTTACACTCCGCCTTCATTCCGAACTGAAAAAGGAATTGGAGAGTGTGGCTAATAAAGAGAGCAGAAGTGTTGCGCAGGTTTGCGAGGCCTTCCTGCAGGCGGGACTTTCTGCATACAGAAAGGACGGAACCAGGTATATTCATCGCTTCCTGGCCCGCCGCACCGAGGGTGATTAGTTCCGCTGCAAATTGCTATCGCCGAGCTTCAGTTTTAAGGCAGCTGTTTGAAAGGTCCGAAATCATATTTCCATGGCATCGAAGCCGCTGAGAAGGGCCGCTTCCCTCAGCTTTTGATCAGCAGTCAGGAAGACCCGTCCTTGCGGGACGTCTTCGCACCAACTGAGGGCCGCTGCCAATTGTAGGGAGTCCCCCGCTCGCAAGTCGTAGCGCTCCACCAGTTGTACCGCCTTAGAGCGCAAGACATTCGACGGCTGGATCAAAGACCATGAATCGGCCAGTTTTTGTGCGAGCTTGCGGGCCTTCGTCCAATCACCAGAGTCGAGTTGTTTCATTCTCACGAGTCGGGCGAGCGCCCTCGCAATCTCGACAGGGGTTGCCCACCAGACGATTGCATCGTAGCTGTCGTACTGGGCGATAGCCCGAGGCGTAATCCCCTGACGCACACAGAGAGGAACCAGTGCGCTCGCGTCCCAAAAAGCGGAAAGCCGCGTTACTGGCCTTCCCGTTCTTCTCGCCATACTTGCTCCATGATGTCGTCAGGAACATTCCCTGGGGGCTCCGGCCACGGGACCGACGCGGGCCGTTTGTTCAGCGGAGGCGTGAGAACGCCGCGGGCGACCAATCGCTGCTCTTGCTCGGAGTGGTCCTGTAGATGGCAGGGAATGATCCGCGCTACGGGCTTGTTGCGGTCGCATACCAATACTTCTTCGCCGTCCTTGACTAGCTGAATATGGGCGCTGAGTTGTGCCTTGAGATTGCTGATATTTATAGTTCTCATGCTTTGATTATAGCTGACATGACCATGTTGGTCATATTATTTCTCGAGATCGCACCGGTAGCTGAAATATAATCACTGCGACAATTAAAAAACCCACCGAGCCGAGATCGGCAATCAACTGCGCGCCTGCTGGATACTGCCATCAGGTCCCATAGCGGCGGGGGATGGCAGGGCGCTCTATGCTCGGGGCAGCGTGAGGACATGGTAAACCGGAAAGCACAGCAGGAGAGCGGCGATCACTAGTAGTCCTAATCGGACACCATGAGTCTTGAAACGCTGGCTGATCGCCATCAGCAGCAGAACGGTTGCTAGCGTCACCGTTATTCGCACATATTGGTCGGAGAGTTGGCGGCTTCGCGTGCCTTGCTCGAATACTTCTGCGGCTTGGTCATTCAACTTGGCCGCCTCTTCCGTCTTGGAGCTTCGGTATTCCTCCATCAACTGAGGGCCCGGCGGAGCATTGGGGTTGTTGAGTGGGTCAGTCTTCTTCCAGGCTTCAAAGGCGGGACGAAACTCGGGGAGGAACCGCCGTTCAAAGAGATCGGCGAGCTTCTTGTCACCGTGAGCTTCAGCCTTCAGCCACTCAACCACGGTCGAAGCATTATACAAACGCTCCTGATTGGCGTATGTGGCAGCTCCTTCGGCTTGAACACGCAGTTTGCTTGCTTGGCCGTATAGTTCTGCCTGATGTCCAGTCCAAAGCGCCGCCTGATAGCCGCTCCAGGCGGTGGTTACTGCGACCACGGCGAGCACAAAGGCCTCCACGATCTCCAATATTTCGTATCCCAAACCCTGCGAGGATTCTTTGTGCTCGCTGAGGTGATGGGCGACTTCGATATTGGCACCTCCAGCTTCGGGCATTGAATAGACCTCCTGGAAAACGCCTTCGGCCAATTAAATCAAGATTCGAACTTCAATGCATACTGGCAATAGTGTCAGTCGTGTCGGGCAATCGGAGCCCGAGGCCGCAGAGCAAACTAGCGCTAGTGGTTGGGCGCGTCGTATTCTGCAGGGCTGCGGTATCCTTTGCGGCTGCGGATGCGCAGCCCTTTCTGGTTCTGCGCCTGAACTTCGATGGCGCGGTAATGCCCATCCGGCGTGAACGCCGCAGGCTTGTAAGACACCGCGTACTGGCTGCGCAGTTCCTCCTGAATGGCGGCGAACGCATTGGCTACTTCAGTGATCTGGGAGGGCACGTACGACCTCCCGCCCGTTGCTTCAGCAATGCGTTCCAAGGTTTTGTTGCCGCGTCCACCGGAGCGGGTCGCGTTGGTGCTGATGGTATACACCGAGACCTCAGCCCCCTGCGCCATCTCGATGGCTTTTTCGCGAGTCACGGAGCTTGCGTTGTCATCGCCGTCGCTTAATAGGATGACGACGCGTCGGACGGGGCCGGCCTGCGGTTCCTTCAGCAGCTTTTCCCGGCAGGCATAGTAGAGTGCATCGTACAGAGCGGTGAGGCTTCCTGGTTGCAGCGTGCGAATGCCGACCGAAAGCTTCTCGATGTCGTCGGTGAAGTCTTGCGTGACCTTGGGAGCCAGGTCAAAACCGATGACAAAGGCCTCGTCGGACGTCCGCCGGATCGTCTGTTTCAAAAACTCGATGGCGGCTTCCTGCTCAAACTTGAAGCGACTGCTCACCGATTCGCTGGCATCGATCAGCAGGCCGACTTGTAGGGGCAGATCCGTCTCGTTGTTGAAGCTGAGGATCTCTTCCGGCGGCTTGTGGTCATCCAGAATTTTGAAATCGTTTTTCTTCAGATCCTTGATGTAGTGGCCATGCTTGTCGGTGACGGTGAAAACCAGGTGGACTTCGCTCACCATCTTGCGCACGGTGAAAATCGATTCATCCGGTTGTGCGGGCGCGCCGGAGCTAGGGCTTTTTGCAGCCTCATTCGGCGATTGCTTCGTTTGAGCCGAAGCCAGCATGGTCGCTCCCAACTGGATCGGGCTGGTAACCGATGCGTGGGCGCTGCTTATCTTCGGCGGAGAAGAAGCTTCCGGCTGCGACGGCGAGAGTTTTAGCGACAGGAACGCAGCAAGAGCGACCAGGGAAATGATTGGGGGTAACGTCATGGTCTTCGCGATTATAGCTGCTGACCTCTTTCGTCATACCGCGCGGAAAGGCCTAGCAAGCTCCCTCTAACGAAGTAGGTCCACCCCGTTAATGAGCGTAATCGCGATTTACGCCAACAGTCCTCTTGTGACACAGCCAAATTGCCTCTTTTTATTGACGTGGCTAGTTCATAAACGTAAGATTTTGTGCCGGAGATCGAACACACTCATCTCGACCTGCCGCGTTGCGATGCGCCAGTCTGGAAGCGGAAATCCAATTGTGGCGAGAGGTCGTCGAGCTTCAAATTCGGCCTAATTAAGGATATGACGATATGCTCGTGATGAGAAAGCAATGGCTGGCAGCATTTTTATCCCTCACTATCGTGACTGGTATCTCCGGCGGACAGGCTGTTCCTGCCGAGAAGGCAGATGAGGGTCGCATCGATAAGTTGCTGGGTCAGCTCACCCTTGAAGAGAAAATGGATCTCATCCGCGGCGGGCCCGAAGACCCTGCCGTGTATCAGGGACAAGCTGGATATTTGCCGGGTGTCCCAAGACTTCACATTCCCTCTCTGCGTTTCGCCGACGGACCTCCGGGACTATTGACTCGAGTTCCCGCACAGGCGGAAACGGCCACGATGGGTGTTGCCGCGACCTTCAGCATCAAAGATGCCGAAGCGAACGGCGTTGTGATCGGTCGCGAAGCGCGCTCACTCGGAATCGACGTAGTCTTGCAGCCCTTTATCAATATTGATCGTGATATCACTTTCGCGCGTGGCTACAACACCTTCGGTGAAGATCCCATGCTCACGGGGGCGATGGGAGCCGCAGAGATTCGCGGGGCACAGTCGCAGGGCGTGATGGCCCAGGCGAAACATTACATCGCCTATGACACGGATTCTTTCAACGTCTTCGTGGACCAGCAGACCTTGCATGAGGTTTACGCCGCGCCCTTTGTCGAGGCCGTGAAAGCGGGAGTCTCGTCGATCATGTGTTCCTACAACCGAATTAATGGCCCATTTGCATGCGGTAATGCCGACACTCTAAAAACGGTGTTGAAAGACGAGCTTGGGTTCAAGGGCTTTGTGACATCGGACTGGGGAGCAGTGCATAGCGGTTCCTTTATCAATCAGGGGCTCGACATGGAGATGCCGGGCACGGTCCCGCCGGACAGCCCTTTTGCTGCCATGATCCATACCTTTTTTGCGACGGCTCCCGCCAACGGCATCGTGCCCCCCAAACTTAATGAGGCTGTGCTGGCGGGAATGCTGGGGGGGACCATTCCGGAGGAACCCGCAAAGGGCGGAATGAATCTTTCCGCCTTTCCCCACGATACAGACTCCAAGACGATGGGTGACGATCTGAAAGATGGCACCGTCACAGAGGCTACGATCACGGCTGCGGCGCGACGAGTACTGTATGAGATCGATCGTTTTGGATATTTGGATGGCAAGCAGAAGCATACGATCACGCCTCAGGATATCGAGGAAAATGCAGCAGTGATCCGAAAGACTGCCGAAGACGCAGCGGTACTGCTTAAGAACGAGCAGGCCCTTCCGCTGAAACCGAACGATCTTCAATCGCTGGCGCTGATCGGACCAAGTGCAGGACAGGTCGCGGCAATTGGCACCTTTGGCGAGCGCTCCGGTGGACTGACAGAGCGACAGATCGGCCCATTCGATGCGTTAAAGAAGATTGCACCGGAAGCTCATATAACCTTCGCCGTTGACGATGACATGACTGGGACGCCTATCGATGGGGCGATGTTGTCGCATGATGACAAGCCAGGACTGCTCCGTACTGATGGCGCCGGGAATACGGCAATCGATACGCAGCTCGATTTTACGCACAGTAACCATAAGTCGCTACCGGCCAACAGGACCTTCACCTGGAGCGGAACGCTCACAGTACCAAGCGCTGGAGACTACTGGATTTATCTGCAGGCACTAGGATCGTGCGGCGTACTTAAGATCGATGGCGAGGCGATTGGTCGTACCGGCGCGACGAAAGGCACTGTCCATGGCGACATCCAGTATGCGACCCAGGACAATGGATTCCCCACGGTCGACGGATTGGATAATGTGCGCCGTTCGGTTCATCTCACGGCGGGTCCACACGAAATCACCGTGGAGGCAAGCGGCGATACTTCGAACAACCCAGAAGAGATTCGTTTGAACTGGTTGACACCCGATCAGCGACGTCGCGATCATCAGGAGGCGATCGACGCGGCAAAGAACGCCCATGCGGCGGTGATCTTTCTCTGGACGCGCGGGAAACCGAACTTCGGCCTTCCGGGCGAACAAGATAAACTCGTCGACGAAATCTCTGAGGTTAATCCGAATACAATTGTTGTGCTCAATGTAAGCCAACCGATCGCCATGCCATGGATTGGAAAGGTGAAGGCCGTTCTGCAGATGTGGTGGCCTGGAGATGAAGGCGGATGGGCCACGGCGAATGTCCTTCTCGGCAGAGTAAGCCCTGGCGGACGACTGCCGTTTACGTGGGCTAAACGTCTTGAGGACTATCCTGCGACCGACCCCGCCCATCCGGAGCGCTCGGCTAAGGGAGTGGGAGGCAAAACGACCTTCTCTGAAGGTGTGGACATAGGCTATCGCTGGTTCGACAAACAAAAGATTGAGCCGCTTTTTCCTTTTGGATACGGGCTCTCCTATAGCACCTTCAGCTACTCTGATCTTCATGTGGTCCGAGCGTCGGACAACGGCCTGGACATCTCCGTGCGTGTGAAGAACACCGGCAACGTTAGTGGCGACGAAGTTCCACAGGTCTACCTGGATGCACCTGAGCAGCGCCCAAAAGGCATACAGTTCGCCATGCAGACACTGGTTGCTTTTGATCGTGTCTCGCTTCTTCCGGGAGAAACCAAGGAGGTTGCGATGCACGTGGTACCACGGAGCTTAGAGTACTGGTCGATTGCGGAGAATCGTTGGATTAGATTAGGTTCAAGACGAATCAGTATCGGATCATCATCACGTAGCTCAACGCTGAGTGCGAATACGCAATGACCTCACGATGAGTATCGGCGTTGCGAAATAGAGTGTTCCAGTACCTGCGTGCATATATCCCTCCCGCCAGAGTGGCCATTAAGAGCAGGAGAATCTTCAGCAAGTCTGCAGTTGTCGCAACCAGCCATAGCGCTCATTGAGAGGTTTTGAGTGTAACCGCGATGTTACGCCAACTATCGTCCTTCGCTGCCAGTCTCCTATTTAGTGCGTTGATTGTGTTTTTGGGCTGGATAGCGCCGGAGTTTTCCCGTCCGAGTCTCGGGTGTAGACTGTTGGTAGGAGAGTGATATGGAAGCCGCACGATTTGTAACCATTTTTGTAGCCATGTTCGCTGGCATATTTGTGGCCATTTTCTGTGTGTTTATCAGTGCCTTTGATCGAAGCGGAGAACGAAGAAAAGCTGCGCGGGAAAAGCGTATCGCCGAGTATAAGATGGCCGCAAGACTCCTGAGATTCAACATCTGAGCGTTCCCAAACGGTTGCGGCCCATCCGCACGCCAGAAACTCTTCACTCCAGGAGGCTCCGTATCCTGCGAAGCTCAACCAAAATAGCACTTTGGATTTCCTCGTCCAGGTGTTTCCCATTGGTAACACGACTGACATACGAGTGACAGGTGCTCTTGGTTTAAGGCGGATAAAAGAAAAGGGTCACTTGTAAGTCGTCTTGAAGCCCGATAGGGGCGGGTTGCCGTTCTTGCTCTTGAGCTGGTACCCTCCGACGAGCGTGCGCTGGTCGTTAATCCCGCCAGCGTACGTGTATATCGCCTTAGGGTAGTTGACCTTGTAGTATTTCCCAGCGTGCAACAGCGCACCGCGGCCTACGCCACCGGAATCCACCCAGAAATAAGTAACGTCGCCGGCACTGTTCAGGTCAGAGGCATACGAGTCGACCGCGAGGGGAACATTAATTGGCGTGTAGGTATTGCCATTGTCTTTTGTAATAGCAGATTCAACAACGCCTCGCTGATCCACATACCACAAGACGATCCAACCGGCACTGTTGATGCCCGAGGCAGTAGTAGTGCCAAAAGCTGCGGGCTCGTCCAAGGTTGTGTATTTCTTCCCCTTCAAGAGGAATCCGTGGGTCCTCCCATTGCTGTCCACGTAATCGCCCACGATCGCTCCCCTGTCGTTTATCCCAGAGGCAACCGAGGACACAGCACCGGCAGGGCCGGGGATGTCCGTATAGTTGCCGTTCTTGTACAGAAATCCCACCGTATTGCCGCTGGAATTGTTATAGGCGCCGACAACCGAAATCGCTCCGTTAGGATTCAGATTCTCGGCGCCGGTGGTGCCTGCCATCGCTTTCGGGTCGTCAAGCGTGGTCAGCTTTTTGCCGTTGAGAATATACCCGTGCGAAACCGAGTTCTTGTCTACGTATTCACCCACCGTCACTCCGGCATTGTTGATCCCGCTGGGTCCAGTCTGCATTGCTCCCGGCACGTTGGCTTTGCTGAACGTGAAAGTCAGTTTTGGCGCGTCTCCCGCAATCGCGGCGCCCGCGCACGCCATCGCAAAACCCACTACACACACGATTGACTTGCAGTTGTTCATTGGTTTTCTCCTCGCCACTGTCTGTTTGCACTTATCTAATACACGTCTGCCCGACGGCGGGTCGAGATCACACCTAGGGTGAACAAGCTCCATAGTTCTTGCTCACCAGCCTTGCTTCCCAGACAAGCGTCTTGTCGGGGCCTTTCTGCTTTACTTTCTTGCCCTGCAACTTCATTCGGTCGCCGGGCTTGACACCCGTCGTGTTGCCGGACAGCATATAAAGGTGCTTGTCTTTCTCGTCGGTGACGGTCATCCCGCTCTCTCCCGAAATGACACAGCCTGTGATTGCTCTTTTCTTCGAATAGTGAACGACCACGACGGTTATGACGATCAGGGCTGCAGCCGTGACCAAGACTCCGGCTACGATCAGCCCACCTGGGACGCCTTCTATTGGTCCGCTGGGAAATGGAAATCCTTGGGCTTTCGCGGGCACAGCGAGAGTCACACTAAGAGCGATGATCAGAACTCCACACCACGCGCATTTTGAGGTCATGCTTACTCCTTTATTTATTACGCGAGCGGACTTAATTGGCCCCGCCGCCTCGGTAGTCCTCATCACCAAACCTTAGGAGCGACTCCAGTAAAGGACAGCGCAGTAAGAAGTCTGCCTAGTTGCTCCCTACAACCACACCCGCCTCGAGAGCGGCGTGATCCGAGGGCCAGAGTCCGTCGGGCAGCCGGCTTCTCGGGCTGGCCCCGATTAACAATGCTTCCCACGGAATCACTCCGCCGTGAGTTAGCACCAAGTCTATTCGCTGATAAAGTTGCGAGATCGGATTGTTGTCCGATTCATCCTGACAACACGTTAACCCCGCGATCCTCGGAAAGAGCTCGGACCAAACGTCGTTATAGCCAGCCGAGACAAAATCCGTATAGGTGGGATCTTGTGGCAGGGGGAAAGCCTGAGCGTTTGAATCCATCGCGACAATCAACGGCAAGGAAGTGTTTGCCGGGCCCGCACGCAATTCACCACCTTGCAATTCCCGAATATTCGCGTCGAAGGACTCAAGATGGGTGTTGATGTAGAGGAATGTGTGCCCGAAAAACTGGGCATCGACCGATGCCCACGCCCTTGGGTACGGTAGTGAGCCCACCGGAGTTTGAAAAACGAGTTCATTCACGAATTGTCCGGATTGTGGGTTGCTCCATTGAAAGACCCAGAAAGGAAGATCGGTGCGGGCCAGGATAATGTTGTAGTCATTCAAGGCAACACAAAAGAAATTGGTGGGCGGAATCAGTCCGGGAACAGGCGGAAATGAATTTTGGGTGACTTGCACCGCAACTTCATAGTGCCCGCCCTGGTCGGCCAAGGCACTGAGGAGTTCCTGGAGCATGTCGTACTCGAGGGTCATGTTTCCGCACGTGCCTGCAACCGGGTCGAAAGTTCCGGTATACCACTGATCTACTTCCTGCAGGCTTAGCAGCTCTGGCCCGACCGCGAGGATGTGTTTCGCAACCGCCTGCATTCGTTCTGGAGGATTGGTGCCTTGGACTTGCGTAAGTATTCGGCCGACATCGAGCAGGAATTGTTGCTTAGTTTGGGCACCCACCGCCTGCAGGAAATCGGTTCCTTCGTTGACGTTGTACGTCATCACAGTGCCGATGCCGGGGAACCGTTGGGCCGTGGCAGGAACCGCTAGAGCTGCCCAAATTGCCGAAACAGAAACGATCACGAACGTTGCCCGTACGATGTTGTGTTTCATGATTGTCCTCCTTAGTTTGTAGTTTTGAAGCCAAATCGAGTTTGCCCCCACACCCACTCAGCACCAGAGCAGCGATCAGCGTAATGCCCGTACGTCCGCTTGATTTCATACGGTTTCTGCCCTGGTCTTGCCCCTTTTTCAGCGATACCCGGCATCTTGACGGGCGCCAATGGATTGTCTGAAAAACACGAAATCTGCTGAACCTGGACGAACCAGACTCTAAGCCTCCGCCCGCCAAAAGACGGCGGGCGGGGGGCCGAGTCAGTGTTTGGAAAAGCGCCTTTTTCCGACGCTGCCAGTGGCGAGTATCCCTTGGTCTCCACCTGCACTGATCACGACGGTGTCGATTTCGTCGCCGTTCGCCGCAACGACGAAGTTTGTCACAACCGTTGGCCGGCCATCAGTGAAGTTGATGGTGAAGGTTCCGGTACAATCGGCGCTCACCGCGTAAGTGCCAGTGGCTCGGGTGTGGGTCCAATCGGCAACGACGTTGCCGTCAATGGTGACGGTGTCAATTTGACTGAGGTTGCCTTTGCCATCAAATTGGGTCATAGCCACGCCCACCATGGGGCCAGTGGGTCCTGCGCCTCCCAATTTCGTTCCCTGAACGGTGAATCCATAGTTGCCGGCGATGAGTTTGTTATTGCAGCCATTGGAATTGTTTTGTGCGTATCCTGACCCCAAAGCCGCGAGCGTCAACATGACCAGCGCGGCCGCGTGTGTTACCAGCTGTTTCTTCATAACTCTCCTCCTTTGTTCGATCGGATTTTCGCTATTCTCCTCAGACCGTTCGCTTGCTTGCGACGGGACTGTGGAAGCGTGGTTTCTTAGTGCATAAGGCGGCCATAGATAATTGACCGCCCAAGTTCATTCCCACTTGGCAGTTGCGCTTAGTTCCAAGCCACCGTAGAATGTGCTGCGAATGGCTTACCAATCCGCATCCTTGCCCGCTCGATGTGAACCGTAATTCAGCTGCGGTTTAGAAGTCCTTCCGAAATCGCGAAGAAATCTTGAAGAATTCCTTCCCTGGGCTATGAACGAGAAAACAAGACACTTCTACTGCTTCGGTCCGTTTCGCCTCGACCCTGGGGAGTGCTTGTTGATTCTCGACGGCAAATCCGTGCCGCTCGCGCCTAAAGCCTTCGAAGTCCTGCTGGTGCTGGTAGAGAACGCCGGGCACTTGGTGGACAAGGATGACCTCATGCAGCGACTCTGGCCCGGTGCCTTCGTAGAGGAGGCGAATGTCGCCAAGCACGTCTCCTTATTAAGAAGGATATTGAGCGAGGCGACAAACGGGCGGGAGTTCATCGAAACCGTCCCCAAACGCGGCTACCGATTTGTGGTCGAGGTAAAGAAAGTAGCGGAGCCAGAGGCTAGCTCTCAACCTCAAGCCATTCCCGGCGCAAACCTGACCGGGAAGAAGGTCTCCCACTATCGCGTGCTGGAAGTGCTGGGCGGCGGGGGTATGGGCGTGGTGTACAAAGCGGAGGACCTGAAGCTGGGCCGTTTCGTGGCTTTGAAGTTCCTGCCGGAGGAGATAGCCAGCGACGCGAAAGTCTTAGAACGCTTCGAGCGCGAAGCGCGAGCCGCTTCCGCGCTTGACCATCCCAACATCTGCGCCATTCACGAATTCGGCGAACACGAAGGCCGACCCTTCATCGCCATGTCATTATTGCAGGGCCAGAACCTGCGAGAGCGGATTGCCGCGAGAGCAGACCCATTTACGACCGACGAATTGTTGAACCTGGCGATTCAGATCGCGGAAGGCCTGGCTGCGGCGCACGAAAAAGGAATTATCCATCGCGACATCAAGCCGGCGAATATCTTCATCACGCAACGGGGCGAAGCTAAGATTTTGGACTTCGGTTTGGCGAAGATGACCTATGGAGGTGATCGCGAAGACCTCCAACGCCGCGAAGGCCAATCCCAGGACGCCACGACCGCAATGGCCCTGGATATTCGGCTCTCGCTGACCGGTGTGACTATGGGCACGGTGCCTTACATGTCGCCGGAACAGGTTCGCGGGGACAAGCTGGATGCGCGTACAGACCTGTTTTCTTTTGGCGTGGTGCTCTACGAGATGGCAACAGGGCAGCAAGCATTTAGCGGGGATACGGCAGCGGCACTGCACGAGGCGATTCTGAACCGCACTGCCGTCTCGGCACGGGAGTTGAATCCGGAACTTCCGCCCAAGCTTGAAGAGATCATCAACAAGGCGCTGGAAAAAGACCGCAATCTGCGCTATCAACACGCAACCGACATGCGAACGGATCTGCAACGGCTGAAGCGGGACTCCGAGAGCGGACGCAGTTCTGCGGCAACCTCGGGCCCAGTCCTCGCGGCAGAATCCCTTCCCGCTCCGATCAAGAAGGTCTGGAAAATCGCGGTTCCTGTGGTGCTCGTCGCCTTGCTCGTTGGGGGCGATTTTTACTATCGGTGGCATCAGAACAGGCGCCTGACCGAAAAAGACACGATTGTTCTGACCGATTTTGCCAACAGCACAGGCGATGCGATATTCGACGATACGCTGAAAACGGCGCTTACCGTTTCCCTGCGGCAATCGCCTTTCTTGAATGTCCTCTCCGACGGCAAAGTCGCGGAGACTTTGCGATTGATGACCCTTCCGCCAAGTACGAAACTCGCGCCCGATGTGGCCCGAGAGCTTTGTCAGCGAGCAGGCAGCAAAGCCTATATTGCCGGTGCAATTGGAAGTTTGGGCAGCAAATATGTGCTGGAATTAAAGGCAGTGAATTGTCAGAGCGGAGACACACTGGCCGAGGACCAAGTGACGGCTGCGTCCAAGGAAAAGGTGCTGGACACGCTCGGCGCAGCGGCATCAAAGCTGCGCGGCGAACTGGGCGAATCGCTGGCTACCGTCAAGAGGTTTGATGTTCCGCTCTACGAGGCCACCACGTCCTCACTCGAAGCTCTGAAAGCGTACAGCCTTGGCAGAAAGGCGGTTAACGAGAAAGGCTCCGCCGCAGGCCTGCCTTACCATCAACGTGCCATCGAACTTGATCCGAATTTCGCCATAGGCTACCTCGCAGTAGGCGGCGACTACTCCAGTATCGGCGAGCTAGGGCGAGCCAGTGAGTACTACACCAAGGCATTCCAGTTGCGGGAACGTGCCAGCGAGCGGGAAAAGCTAGGGATCGCCGGCAGCTACTATCGGATTGTAACCGGGGAGCTGGAGAAAGCTGCCCAGACGTATCAGGACGAGATTGAGAGCTATCCAAAAAATTTCCGAGCGTACAACAACTCGGGCGTAGCGTTGGCTTCTCTGGGGGAGTATGAGAAAGCTACGGAGGTGGAGAGGCAAGGCTTGCGCGTCGCACCGGAACAGGTAGTCTTTTACGCGAATCTCGCCAACTGCTTCCTTTCCTTGCAACGCCTCGATGAAACCAGGCGGATGATCCACGAGGCGCAGGCGCGAAAACTGGATAATGTAACCCTCCACAACGCTCTCTACGCTCTTGCCTTTCTCGGAGCGGACTCTGCAGCGATGGCGGAGCAGCAGCAGTGGTATGCGAGCAAGTCCGCTTACGAAAGCGTGGGCCTTGCGTTGGCATCCGACACCGAAGCGTATGGCGGTCATGTGAGCAAGGCACGCGAACTGACCGAGCGGGCTGTAGAGTCTGCTATCCGGACTGACAGCAAAGAAACTGGGGCATTATGGAAGGCAAATGCTGCTTTGCAACAAGCGGCTTATGGCAACACCACAGAAGCCCGCCAGTCAGCCACTGAGGCTTTGAAGCTTGCGCCCAGGAGTCAGGGCGGCGAGGTCGAAGCCGTGCTTGCGTTTGCCATGGCGGGCGATACGGCACGAGCCGAATCCATGGCCCAAGACTTGGGGAAACGATTCCCGCTAAACACTCAGATGCAATTGCTCTGGCTGCCTGCGATTCAGGCACAATTGGCTCTAGATAGAAAGAACCCGGCCTCCGCGCTGGGGATCCCACAGGCTGGTTCACCCCTTGAATTTGGGTTGGTTGACTTCGCCCTCCCCATTTCCTGTCTTTATCCGGTCTATGTACGGGGAGAGGCATACTTAGCAGCTGGACAAGGAAACGCTGCTGCTACCGAGTTTCAGAAGATTCTCGACCACAGCGGCATCGTCTGGAACTGCTGGACAGGGGCGCTGGCTCATCTGGGAGTGGCTCGCGCCAACGGCTTGGAGTCGAGAACATCGCAAGGAGCGGATGCCGATGCGGCCCGCGTCCGAGCGCTCGCGGCCTACAACGATTTCCTCGCCCTTTGGAAAGACGCCGACCCCGACATCCCCATCCTGAAACAAGCCAAGGCTGAGTATGCGAGGTTGCAGTAGGTGAAAAATGTTCTTGTAGCCTACGCCTGGGCGGCGGCTAACTGTTGTAACCAGGCCGTTACACTCACTGAGGGGTTTTGAGTGAAATCGATTTATCGCCAATCGACTTTCAGCGTCACTTAAGTCTTTTTCGCTGATTGTGTTGCAATATCTTCATGCCAAGTAACTACTCATGGCAACGCATGGCTGCGTCCACGGAGTGGTGAGTCCGGAAAGAAATTCCTATCTTAACGTGTCGTCTTTCCCCTGCGATTTCCGATTTCTTGTTTAGAGGCCAAGAACGCTTGGACGCTCGGTCCCGTTCCATCAAGGTCTTCAAATCGATCGCGGGGTTCTCGTTGAGCAACAACCTGAAGTCGCTTCGTGCCTGCGCAAGGACAAGCATGACGCGCGCCCGAAACATTAATTACAAAAAGGAGGGTGTTATGAGGTTCACCAAGAGTTTACTTTGCTGCTTCGTTGTCATCTCGCTGTTCTGCACGCTGAATGCACAGCAAGCAGTTCCCGCAGCAGCGAATGCGGTCGTGCCACCAGTCATCAAGTACAGCGGCGCACTCACCGACGTCAACAACAAGCCATTGACCGGCATTGTGGGCGTCACTTTTTCTCTCTACCAAGAAGCCCAGGGTGGTTCCGCTCTTTGGGTTGAAACCCAGAACGTGAACCCCGACAAGACTGGGCATTACACCGTGATGCTCGGCTCGACCACCACCCAGGGGCTAGCCTCCGGGGTGTTCTCGTCCGGGGAAGCTCGCTGGTTAGAGGTGCAAGCCCAAGGACAGGTGGAACAGCCGCGCACGCTGTTGATGAGCGTGCCCTACGCCCTCAAGGCGCTGGATGCGGAGACAATCGGTGGCCTGCCGCCCTCCGCATTTGTGAAGGCGGCGGCACCTCGAGGTGCATCGGCCGCTGCCAATTCAAATGCGCCTACTGCGGCTATTAGTGGCAGCGGTACGGCGAACCACGTTACTAAGTGGACGGGCACCAGTACGCTAGGGAACTCCAACATCTGGGATGGCCCGAATGGTAACGTTGGTATCGCTACCACCTCTCCAACTGCCAAGCTCGACGTCAATGGCACGGCTCGCGTCCGCGGCAATGCCACGGTCAATGGCGGTCTCAGCGCTGGACCAATCACGGCTGCTTCCTCCAGTTCTGGCGGTACCGGGGTGTACGCCAACGCCGGTTCCAGTGGCGGCAGTAACGGGATAATAGCCATCGGCGCGACCGGCGTAGCAGGTTACACGACGGTTAATGGCAGTATCGCACTGTACGGCAATGCGGGAAGCAGCACGGGCAGCAATGGCGTGGTCGGCTATGGTGCCACCGGCGTAGCCGGCAACAGCACCATTAATGGCAGCTACGGAACATACGGTAGCGGTTCCACCGGGGTGTGGGGCAACAGCACCGGCACTGGCGCAAATGTGGGAGTGTTGGGATTGGGCGGTACCGGCGTCCAGGGAGTTGGCGACGTTTGGGGAGTTCTAGGGCAATCAAGTAGTACTAGCGGCAGCGGCGGAGGCTTTAGCAACTCCACTACTGGAGACGCTCTGTTCACCTACAACCAAAGCGGCGGCTACGCGGCGTTTTTCGATGGTGACGTCGACGTCGACGGCAACCTTTCCAAAGCAGGTGGTTCGTTCAAGATCGATCACCCGCTCGATCCCGCCAACAAGTACCTCTATCACTCCTTCGTCGAATCGCCCGACATGATGAACATCTACAATGGCAATGCGACTACGGACGAGAAAGGCAGCTCGGTGGTCCAACTGCCCGCATGGTTCGAGACCTTGAACCGTGATTTCCGCTATCAACTCACGGTCATCGGCCAATTCGCGCAGGCCATCGTGGCCAGCAAGGTGGCGAACCATCAATTCACGATCAAGACGGATAAGCCCAATGTGGAAGTCTCCTGGCAAGTGACCGGCATCCGGCAGGACGCATGGGCTAACACTCACCGCATTCCGGTCGAGGTGGAGAAAGCGCAGGCCGATCGGGGACTTTACTTGCATCCCGAACTCTTCGGCGCGCCTCCGCAGAAGTCGATCGCGCTGGCGCACCACCCGATGATGCTGAAGATGATAAAGCAGCAAGCGGCAGCCAAACTGAAGACCTCAGCCAAGTAGTGAGGGGGATCCCCACCCTTGGGTGTATTCAAGGGTGGGGAATTTCAGCCCAGTGCAGTTTTGCGCAGCCTTTCACTCGGCTATTGCGAGTCTTCCAATTCTAGAAATGATAGTTGTTTTAATCAGGTCAGCGTGACCGGACTC
>Ga0207000_1186_pt1 | contig 18070 bp, 17 predicted proteins | sample Alteio_BWMinCont_90_FD_153498 | JGI IMG/M metagenome (GOLD analysis project Ga0207000, IMG submission 153498) | Enriched cells from forest soil in Barre Woods Harvard Forest LTER site, Petersham, Massachusetts, United States -... | ecosystem: Environmental > Terrestrial > Soil > Temperate forest >...
AGAATTATACTCGAGGAAGATTGTTTGTAATTACATCCAAAGGATGAATTTTATTCAAAGTGTAGAAATGCAAGCCCGGCGCACCACCTTGGAGAAGTTCTTGGGCCTGCTTGAGACAAAATTTTATGCCGGCAGCTAAAACCTGTTCTGGGTCATTAGCAATGGGTTTAAAAAGGGCATGCACTTCGTCTGAAATAGAAGCACCGCACATGGAACAGAAACGCACTAAGGCATTGTAATCTGTAATGGGCAAAATACCGGGGATCACGCGCGCGGTGACTCCTAGTTTCTTTAAACGCACGATGTAATCAAAATAATCTTTATTGTTAAAAAACAGCTGCGTAATGACGTAATCCGCCCCATGAGCAATTTTATTTTGTAAATACTGAGCATCTAAATCCCGGTCTGGGCAGAGCACATGGCCCTCGGGAAAACCAGCGACACCGATGCTAAAATGGTCTTTAAAATGTTCCCGGATAAAAGCCACTAATTCCCAGCTGTATTTAAAGTTCTCAGGGCCGGGTGCCCAATGAGGATTATCCTTAGGTGGATCGCCCCTTAAGGCCAGGACATTGCATATCCCACGTCGTTTCATTTCCGCAAGGATATTTTTGATTTCATCCTTGGTGTGTAAAACACAGGTTAAATGGGCCACCGAGGTGATATGGTGTTTGTTTTGGATCAATTCCACAATATCCAAGGTTTTTTCCCGGCTGCCACCACCTGCCCCATAGGTGCAAGAAATAAAATCCGGCTTTAATTGAGAAAAAGCAGGTAAGGTATTAAGAAATTTGTGATGACCTTCCTCAGTCTTAGAAGGAAAAAATTCAAAAGAAAAAGTTCGCTTTTGCTGAGCAAAGGTTTCCGTGACTTTTTGCATGAGAGGCATTATATAACAAATTATTTCTTATGGGCTAATTTTTGATCCAACCACAGGCCAAAGCAAATTAAGTAGAGCGGGGCCATGGGAAGCGCATAGCGGGTCAAAATAAAGAAGAAAGAAAATGAGAGGATGTAAAGAAAGATCAATAAACCCATAAGGAAGCACAGAGAAGGATTGTCCGGTTTTAAATTTCCTCGCCATAAAGACAGCACACCTATAAAACTAAATAAGAAAGCCACGAAACGCAGGCCATTGTTAAATAATTTGATGTTATAAATTTTGCCAACGGTTTGGGGGTAGGTTACAAATCCTACTTTAGTTGATTCCCAGAAAAACATCTTGAGACCCTCGATCAGGGTCAACAAGGCATATTGAAAAGGATTTTGCATGGCTTTTTGGGCAGAGAGATGAATTAAGGTGGAGTTGATTTTTTGAGAAGATAAATGCTCTTTGTTTAATTCATCTAACTTAGCAAAGCCCAATTCGTCAGATTTTGAAAAAGACCAGAACTGACATTCTTGGGCCCCAAAAAAGCTTTCACAAACCCCTTCACCGGGAGCAAAGCTTAGCGCTTCTGCCAAGCGTTTAGGTGTCAATGGTTCCATACGCCGGGCCGTGCTGCCATAAAGGGCCCATGGCCCACGGTCCGTGATAACAAAATTGCCGTTGTAGTGGAGATTGAGCCATTTATAAGCTGTGATAGGAGCATAATAAGAAGTAGCAGCAACAATGAGGCAAAACAAGGCGATCACTGTTCGTTTTTTCTCTCTTAATAGGATTGTCACTATAAAAATGACCAGGAAAACAGGCGTGATGCATTCGAAACTGGCTTTACAGAAGGTGGCAAGCATTAATAAAAGTCCGACGAAGATGCTATAAAAGAAGGCTAGCAGTTTTCGATTGTTTGCGATTGCTTCCCAAAGAAGATGGCTTACTAAAATAATGCCTAAAACAACAGGGAAGGCGGCAATTTCGGAGAATAAACTAAAGGCAGCATTATTTAAAGCAGGGGATAAAGCTAAATAGGACAGGATAAAAACACAAATCCCTAAGCGAACATTCAAGAGGCGTAAGATTTGATAGGTGAGTAACTGGGTTAAAAAAAGAATGATAACCCCAAAGAAGGCCATGAACTTGACATAGGCTATCCCGGTAAGTTGTGTTAGGGACATAGAAAGCGATATTAAAAAAGGGTAAAACGGTTCACGGTTGGGGCCGCTGGTAAAATAAGGGATCCAGCCTTGGGTTTGGATCATGCGGCCAAAAGATTCATAACCCACCGCATCAAAGACAATGATCATGGAACTTGTTAACGCCAGATAAACCCAATAAACCATGGATGCCAAGAAAACGGCAAGGATGATAGGGGGATAGGAGATTTGGTTTAGCTTTTTAGATTGCAATCGCATAGGTTATCTTTTAATATGAGCTATCTTATCAATATTATTTCCCACATACAAGGGCAGGGATTAAAAGATCATGGTCTCTAAAATTGCTGCTTATTATGATTCTTTGGCTCCGAAGCGCGATGATTTTCGTCGTAAGAACCGTTATTATTACAATCTTGTAGATAAACAGTACCGCTATTTTGTTCCTGAAGGCAAACGGATATTGGAAATTGGATGCGGCACAGGTGAATTATTGGCCGCTTTAAAACCTTCCTATGGTATGGGTGTTGATCTAAGCCCCAAGATGATTGAACTGGCCCAAAAGAAATACTCTTTTTTACAATTTTATGCGGGAAGCATTCAGGATATTAAGGTTGAAGAAAAATTTGATTACATTATTCTTTCAGGGCTTTTGGGTGAGCTTGAAGATATCCAAGGTTTTTTACAGCATTTAAGAAAATTTTGTTTGCCCGATACCCGGGTTATCATCGAATACTATAGTTATTTCTGGCAGTCTTTATTAAGAGTAGCTGAAATCACGGGCCGCAAAATGCCGCAGCCAGAACAAAACTGGTTGACTTTCAATGACATCCATAATTTTCTAGAATTAGCAGGGTTTCAAACGATTAAAAAAGAACGTGCCATTATCATGCCTCTCAATATTTGGGGCTTAAGTTTTTTATCCAATAAATATTTAGCTAAACTCCCGCTTTTTAATGACCTAACCCTTAATCATTTTATTATTGCAAGGCCTTTATTCGATCATACCAAGGAATATTCAGTCACAATCCTGGTCCCTTGCCGCAATGAAAAGGGTAATATTGAGCAAGCGATCACGCGCACACCTATTTTTGGCAGCCACCAAGAGTTTGTCTTTGTTGAGGGACATTCTAAAGACGGCACCTATGAAGAAGTAGAACGGGTGATCAAGGCCTACCCGCATAAAGACATCAGATTATTTAAACAGCCAGGCAAGGGAAAAGGCGATGCGGTGCGTTTTGGTTTTGAAAGGGCCCAGGGAGAAGTCTTGATAATCCTTGATGCTGATTTGACCGTTGCCCCTGAAGAAATGTCTAAATTTTATGAAACCATTCAGAGCGGTAAGGGCGAGTTTATCAATGGTTGCCGTTTGATTTATCCCATGGAAGATGAGGCCATGCGATTTTTAAATCTGTTGGCCAATAAGTTCTTTGGATTATTTTTTTCATGGCTCCTAGGCCAACGCTTTAAAGATACCTTATGTGGGACAAAGGTCATCTTTAATCATCACTATAAAGAACTTGTGGCCAATCGTCATTACTTTGGTGATTTCGATCCTTTTGGTGATTTTGATTTGATATTTGGCGCCGTGAAACTTAATTTGAAAGTATTAGAACTTCCTATTCGATATAAAAATCGCACCTATGGCACAACTCAAATCCAGCGTTTCCGTCATGGTCTTCTTTTATTTAGGATGTGTGGTTTTGCCATGAAGAAGATCAAGTTTATTTAATGGGCATGAAAAATTCTAAATACTTCATCCTTACATCCTTGGTTGTTCTTGGCTGTCTTTGTATCGGTTTTAGCTTGGCCCGACATAGGGCGTTGTGGAATGATGAATATTATTCTCAGTCGACCAGTGTTGAGAAGACTTCCTTTACCGACCAATTTTTAGGCCATATTGGAGAAGGTGGCAATGCGCCACTTTTTTATGCTCTGCAAAAGAGCTTTTTGAAATTGGTCCATTATCAAACCCCTGCTCCTTGGCTAGATGGAAAATTTTCCTCAGATCCCTTGTCCCAAATCATGTTGCGTATTAATCCTATTATTTTTATGTCCTTGGCCGCAGGCTTAATTTTTTATTATTTTTCTAAAAAATACTCGTGGCTCGTGGGTTTTTATAGTTTATGGATCTATCTTTCATGCTATATGGTTTGGGGCTATTGGGTGCAAGCCAGGCCCTATGCCTTGATAGTTTTTTTGACCACAGCTCAATCGGTGATTCTCTTAAATAAGATTGATCAAAAACCACGCAGCAATGCTGACAATTCTTGGGTATTTTTAAGCCTCGTCAATATTCTTTTGAGTTTGAGTTTTATTTTGAGTCTTGGCGAAATAGTAGCTGTATCTGTTTTATGGTGGATACTGGGCGAGCGTCAGATTAGAAGATATGTTGCCATCACCGTCATACCAACGGCCCTAGCCTTGTTTTATTATATACAGGCACCTAAATATCAATTTTTCTTTGGAAGTTTAAGCCCAGAACAACTGATCAGGGACAATATTGCCCGGCAATATTTTGATTTTCTTTTTCTTTTTATTATTTTATTGGGCAGTTACTTTGTAGGGCAATGGTGGAAGAGAAAAGAGATATTAGGTAAAGAAATTTTAGAGCCAATATATTATTGCCTCTTCATGGTTTTGGTCCTGGCTTGGGCAGCAGTTATTTTAGGAATTTTTGGTCTTAAGGCCAAACCAGATCAAGGATTTCCTATTACCAGCAGGTATTTTATTTATTTGACCCCTATTGGCGTCATGGCAACGACGATTTTTTCTGTCAGTATGATTAAATCGTTGTCTGCTTATCGTCCCGTACAATATTTTTTTATGGCATTAAGCGGCGGCTTAATTGCCCAACATTTTTTTAAAATATTACCTAATGCAACACGTATCCTTTTTCATCCATGAAACCTTCGTTTATTTATATTCTAGGTATTTCTGCTTTTTATCACGATAGTGCGGCCTGTTTAGTCAGGGATGGCGACATCATCGCTGCTGCCCAAGAAGAGCGCTTTACCCGAAAGAAGCATGATGCGGCTTTTCCCACCCAAGCCGTGGCCTATTGCCTTAAAGAAGCAGGCATCAGTATTAAGGACATTCATTGTGTGGCTTTTTATGAAAAACCATTTTTGAAATTCGAACGCCTGCTTTTGACCTATTTAGCCTATGCCCCTCAAGGTTTAAAATCTTTTTTAAAAGCCATGCCACTATGGCTGAAGGAAAAAATATTTATTAAAGACATACTTCGAGAACAATTAAAATTTGAAGGGGATATTATTTTTCCTGAGCACCATGAGTCGCATGCAGCATCTGCTTTTTTTCCTTCACCTTTCAAAGAAGCCGCCATCATCACCTTGGATGGCGTCGGCGAATGGACAACCACCAGCTGGGGCACAGGCCGTGACAACAAGATCGAATTAAAAAGTGAAATACGTTTCCCGCATTCGTTGGGCTTGCTGTATTCGGCATTTACCTATTACACGGGTTTCAGGGTTAATTCCGGTGAATATAAATTAATGGGCCTGGCACCCTATGGTGAACCTAAATATGTTGATCTTATTAAAAAAGAATTGATAGATATAAAATCAGATGGTTCATTTCATTTGAATATGAAATATTTTAATTACCCTGTTGGTTTGACCATGACCAATGTGAATTTTGACAGGCTTTTTGATGGCCCTGCGCGCACACCAGAAAGCCCTATCACACAGAAGCACATGGATATTGCCCGCTCCATTCAAGATGTCACCGAAGAGATCATGGTTAAAATAGCGTCGCATGTGCATAAAACTACAAACCAAGATTATTTATGTTTAGCCGGAGGGGTGGCGCTTAACTGTGTGGGTAATGGAAAAATTTTAAAAGAGGTGCCTTTTAAAAATGTTTGGATTCAGCCTGCTTCTGGGGATGCCGGAGGCGCCTTAGGAGCTGCTTTATTAGCATGGTACCAACATTTAGGTAATCCCAGATCTGCAGATAATATACACGATCAACAAAAGGGTTCATTGTTAGGGCCTCGACCCGATGCCGATATTCGACAATTGGCAGATGCACACGGTTGGGTGTATGAATTTATTGCGGATGCCCAAATCCCGACAAAAATTGCCGGGTTATTACAAGAAGAAAAGATCGTAGGGCTTTGCCAAGGGCGCATGGAATTTGGTCCTCGGGCTTTAGGCGCACGCAGCATTATTGGTGATGCGCGTTCGGAGAGGATGCAGTCTGATTTAAATTTAAAAGTCAAATTCCGGGAGTCTTTTAGGCCTTTTGCGCCGAGCGTTCTGGAAGAAAAAGCCTCCATGTATTTCGACCTTCCTATCAAAAGCCCCTACATGCTTTTAGTGGCAGGTATTCAGGAAGATAAAAAGATTAATAAAGATTTGAATAATCAAGGAGAAGGGATTCAAAAACTAAAAATCAAACGTTCCGCATTGCCAGCGATCACTCACGTGGATTATTCCGCCCGCGTCCAGACGGTATCGGAAAAGGATAATCCTTTATTTTATAAGATTATTAAGGCCTTTGATGCTCAGACCAAGTGCCCGGTGATTATCAATACTTCTTTTAATATTCGGGGAGAACCGATCGTAGCAAGCGCTGCAGACGCGTACCGTTGTTTTATGTGTACGGATATTGATTATTTATTAATCGATAATTATTTGTTTGAGCGTGAGAAGCAGCCACATAAAGAGAATTATAAAAAAGAAAACATTTCAACCATTCTGGATTAATATGCCAAAACAATCATCAGCCCGACATTTTCTGCCACCTTTAATAATGATCAGCTTAGGTCTATGGCATTTTCTACGTCATGGGGTCGACGTCATGACGGTGTTCATGATGTCGCTAGGAAGCTTTGCCCTGTATATGGCTTTGTTTAATCATTCTTTACTAGAACGCGTATTGGCCGGGATAACCAAAATTTGGTATCCGATAGGACAATTCATTGCGCTCACGCTGTTCACGATTATGTTTTTTATTATTTTTACGCCGGTCGGAATAGTGTTAAGATTGTTAAAGAAAGATATTTTAGGTAAGAATATTGATTTAAATCAATCATCTTATTGGATTGAACGATCCATTAAAGAAGAACACAGCTACACACAGCAGTTTTAATCATGTCAAAAGTAAGTCTATTAAAAGAATTGTGGGATTTTCTAAAAGTGCGTAAGCGTTTTTGGCTCGCACCCATCATTATTATCTTCGTGCTTTTAAGCCTCTTAGCCATCTTCGTTCAAAGCTCTGCCGTAGTACCATTCATCTACACACTCTTTTAATGAAAGCTGCTCCGCTTTCTATCCACGCAAGCTCCCCTCCCCAAGCAATAAAGAAACTAAATAAAGAAATTACCCATACAAACTGCCGTTGTAGAAACCAATAATTCATCGAAGCATCCATGACGCATAGCAAGGAAATAGGAAGCACAATTAAGGTCAGAAAAAAGCCTAAGTATTTCATGCGGGATTTTGGGGCGAAAATAAAAGCCAGTAAAGGCCCTGCTAATAAGAAATGAAGATATTTAGGATTAATGAGATTACCAACGATGGCTTTTAAAAATCCAAAGGGATGTATCAGGGGATTAGGAATATAGTCGAAAGTAGGCATTTTGGTGACATCTTGGCCAATGTTGTAAGAAGCATACCAAAACCAGATAGGTAGGCTGATGATACCTACAATGATATAAAACTTTGAAATCCTTTTTAGAATAGTTTGCCAAGAACTATTGTCCAGTTCATTGAAAATAGAAAAAATAGCACAGAAGCCAACGATCAAGATTCCGTAGGTGTGATAAAGGATGCTTAAGAAAAAAAGTATTCCTATGAAGAATTTTTTCATAGGTGTAATTCTATATTTAGAGCTAATGAGGGTTTCCGTGCAATAGAAAATCATCAGGCCTAGGGTTGAAAGAACAGCGTAGGGCCGTAATTCAAAAGCATGAAAAATCAGTTCAAAATTGAGGCTGTAGGCAATAAAAGCAATGGCCGTGGCCCAGGTGGTTTTTAAATAACGTTGGCAAATAAGGTAGAGGAAATAAAATCCAACAAGCGTGACAATGATGTGAGGGATGGCGACACCCCATTTATTATGCTGAAAGATTTGCACAAAGGGGTAGGTTAACAGGTAATCACCCGGAAAACAGGTGAGTTCACCATTAGGCAATCGTTGCCAAAAGGGCTTGAGCGCCCCAAGGGTAGCGTTCCATTGATTACACTCATCAGTCCACCAGTCCCGATGAGCCAAATAATGGAAGCGGAGGTATAAGCCCCAGAGGGATATTCCAGTAGCGATGAGGATACGTCTCATTGGAATTATTATAAAAGGAAAAATTTTAATAACAAGGGCTTATGCCTGTAGAAATTCTTTTGAGAGCTAACTGGACATTCGATTTGTGGTCATATAAAGAATGATATAGATCAATATTCATAAATTTGAGCGCAACATAACCTATCAGCTGCATAACATATTAAGTTATATTAAAAATATGCAGCGTAGCTTATATTAATCCAATTATTCAAGCACTTGATGTAATTGAACTTCTACCAAGGGAGAAACTATGAAAAACAACCGGACTAAGAGTGGCTTTTGCTTAATTGGATTTATACTGTTTTTTTTATTTATTTCCCCATCTTTTTACGCACAGACAGTTTCTTATTTAGGTACTAATGTGGGCATTGGTTCATCAACTCCTGGAGTAAACCTTGATGTACAAGGGACAATCCGTTCAACCAGCTATATAAACGCCTTATCTTTAGTTTCAACAACATCGCCATCGGCAGTTTCTTCATTTACAATTAGCGGATTAAATCCTAACGTTAAATATCTTTTAATGATTGATTTAACTCAAAATACATCCGCAGGATATAAAACAGTAACTTTTAATAGCGATACCAGTAGTAATTATAGATGGAATGATTACACTATGGCGAGCTCTGGAAATTCGAACACTTATAATTCGACTGGAGATACTTCATTTAACCTCGATGGCCATAATGTTACGACTGCAACATATCCGTTTCATTCGGAAGTCAATTTTAGTACTCAACCTGGAAATGATAACAATGTCATAGTTTCTTATAAATCAACAAGTCAATCATCTTTCCCTCAGGTTTTTGAAAGTATTGGAGGGGCGGTGTATGCTGGAGTATCACCTTTATCCACTATCACCATTACAACAAATGCGGGAACCATGACTGGAACTGTGAAATTATACGCTTATAATTAAACATTATTGCCTGAATACAAAAACGGATCACTTATCAAAGGGTGATCCGTTTTTGTATTGACACAAAGCGAGTATTCAATATAATGTTCATAAATTGAACATCATTATGCATGAGCCTGAAGACTCCCTCAACGAACGTGAATTTGAACTGATCAATATTATTGGCGCGGAACTCGGTGCTAATCAACGAGATCTGTCTAAACAATTGGATATTTCCCTGGGGATGACGAATCTCCTCGTCCGCCGTTTAGCGGCTAAAGGGTATATCCGCATCCGCCAGCTAAACAAGAAGAAAACAGAGTATATCCTCACCCCCAAAGGTTTTACGGAAAAATACCAAAAATCTGTTCATTACACCCTTAAAACCATTCGTTCCATAGGTTTAATCCGAAATCAATTGAATATTATCATCCAGCGCCTATACGCCCAAGGACATCGGAATTTCTTTATCCTGGGGGGTTCTGATCTGGTAGAATTAGTGGAAATGTCTCTACGTGAATCTAAATGGGCAGGGGTACAATTTAGCCGGGTGGATCAAATCCCTGATAGTCCGGAAGGGATTGTTTTTATTTGTCGGGAAGAAATGGAAATACCTGAATCTGTAAAAATTCAATGCGTTGACTTAATCAAAGAACTCGCCAGTCAGAAAAATGGTATTTTTGAAAATGAGATTTCAGAAGCTATGGAAAGGTAAGACAGATGGGTAAAAATGTGTTGGTTACGGGAGGCGCCGGGTTTATTGCCAGTCACTTGGTGGATCGCCTCTTAAATGAGGGACATCAGGTCACGGTCATTGATAATTTATCCACAGGACGACTGACTAATATTGAGCACCATAAAAATAATCCTCAATTTCAATTCATTCAAGCGGATATAGCTGATTTTGACACTATCCAAAATTATTTTAAAAACCAACAGATTGTCTTTCATTTAGCAGCCTTGGCTGATATCGTTCCTTCCATTGTCAATCCTCGAGGGTATTATGCCTCTAATGTTTTAGGGACTATGAATGTTTTAGAAGCATCCCGCCTTAATGGTGTGGGAAAGTTTGTTTATACAGCCTCAACCTCCTGTTATGGCATTCCTTCTAAAGAACATTATCCAACTCCTGAAACAGCTCCCATTAATACAGAATATCCGTATGCCTTGACTAAATATTTAGGTGAGGAAACAGCTTTTCACTGGGGCCGCATTTATAAACTTCCTGTCATTTCATTGCGGTTATTTAATGTTTATGGCCCCCGCTCACGCACGTCAGGCACCTATGGTGCGGTCTTTGGTGTCTTTTTGAGCCAAAAACTTAACAATAAACCGTACACCGTGGTTGGTGATGGCAATCAAACCCGTGATTTTATTTATGTCAGTGATGTGGTTGAAGCGTTTGTGGCCGCAGGATTTTCGTCGGTGAGTGGCGAAGCATTTAATGTAGGTACTGGTAAACCGCAAAGCATTAATAAGTTGATATCGTTGCTCGGTGGTGAGAAGGTGCATATCCCTAAGCGTCCCGGCGAACCCGAATGTACCTGGGGCGATATTCGAAAAATACAATCCCAATTAGGCTGGAATCCTAAGATTTCTTTTGAAGAAGGGGTTGAGAAAATTTTAAAGCATATCGATTATTGGCGGGAAGCGCCCGTATGGACGCCTGAAACCATCCAAGATGCAACCAAGGATTGGTTTAAATATTTGGTTAAGAATTGAGGATCATGGCATCTTTTTTAAGTGAATTAATGGGTATTATGCCTGATTTATTAGCGCATCATGCGCCGGATGATCCTGTACACCTGTTCTTTAAAAAATTAGCGCGTAGTCATGTGGATGCTCTTATCAAACCTTCATCAACATTAAAATCTATTGATTTAGGGCCTTTTGGCAAGATTGTATTTCCTTATCATCAAATGGGTGTAGCTTCAACAGTCAATCTTTTTGATCTGGATGAATTGATTATTTTTAGTTTTTATTGGCAAAACCGCAAGCGCTATAAAAATGTGGCGGATATTGGTGCTAATCAAGGCCTTCATGCGGTGTTGTTAAACCGTTGCGGTTTTCATGTGCAGGCGTATGAGCCAGATCCAAAGCACTATAAAATTTTGAATGAGAATCTTAAACGCAATCATTGCCGACGGGCTGTGACTTATAACAGTGCTGTTTCTGATAAAGCTGGTGTGCGGGAATTTATCCGGGTGCTTGGCAATACCACGGGGAGTCACGTAGCAGGTTCAAAAGAAAATCCTTATGGAAAATTGCAGCGATTTTATGTCAAAACAGAACCGATCAAAGAGATCATCCAATGGGCAGATCTTTTGAAGATTGATGCCGAGGGGCATGAAGCGGATATCCTGCTGGCAACTAAATCATCAGATTGGTTAAAAACAGAAGCCATGGTTGAAGTTCAAAATGAAAAGAATGCGCGAAGAATTTTTAAACATTTTAGTAAAATGAACGTTAATCTTTTTTCACAGAAAACTAATTGGCAGAGGGTTTTCTCCATGAAAGAGATGCCTACAACGTACAAAGAAGGATCGCTTTTTATAAGCAAGGCATCCAAGATGCCCTATAGCCTATGATATCCAAAAATCTAAAACGCCAATTTTTGCATGACATGCTGCGGCTCAGGCTTATTGAAGAGCGGCTGGCTGCTATTTATCATCCTGCTGATGAAATCAAAACACCGATGCATTTATATACAGGCCAGGAAGCGGTCGCCGTCGGTGTATGTGCCGCGCTTAAAGGTGGTGATACGGTTTCTCCTTCCCATCGTTCCCATGGTTGGTATTTGGCCAAGGGCGGCAATTTAAATGCCATGATGGCAGAGCTTATGGGAAAAGAAGCTGGATGTTCCGGAGGGTGGGGAGGTTCCATGCACTTAGTCGATGTGAAAGCGGGGGTCATGGGTTCTTCTTCGATTTTGGCAGCCACAGTCCCTCATGCCGTAGGTTGTGCTTTGGCTTTTCAATTGAAGGGTGAAGATAAAGTAGCCATTGCACCCGCCGGGGATGCAGCAACAGAGGAAGGCGTTTTTCATGAAAGCCTCAATTGGGCTGCCCTTAAAAAATTACCTGTCATATTTATTTGCGAGAATAATTTATACTCAACAACTACTCCTTTAGAACAGCGCCAGCCTAATGTTGAGATTTACAAGCGGGCAGCAGCCTATGGGATACCCGGCGTGCAGTGCAATGGCAATGATGTGCTTGAGGTTTATACCATAGCTTTAGAAGCCATTGAACGTGCGCGGCAAGGTCAGGGCCCCAGTTTTATTGAAACCATGACATATCGCTGGCGTGCGCATGTAGGGCCTTATCATGATTGGGATGCGGGTTACCGTACCAAGCAAGAAGTGGAAACTTGGATGGCTCATTGTCCTATCAAGAAGCTTTCTCAAGAATTTTCAACTCAAGAAATAGAAAAGTTTAAGACGGAAATTGACCAAGAAATTGATGCCTCCTTAGAGTTTGCCCGTCGATCTTCCTTCCCTTCAAAGGAGGCCATTAAGATATGAAATATTCACAAGCCATCCGTGATGCTCAAGCAGTGATGTTGCGGGAAGATAAACGGGTTTTTGTTTGCGGGCTTGGTGTACCAGCCCCAGGAAAGGTCTTTGGTTCAACCCAAGGTTTGGCGGAAGAATTCCCAGACAGGGTCTTTGATACGCCGGCCAGTGAGAATGGGACATTGGGCGTTTTATTAGGTGCATCTTTGCAAGGGATGCGGCCGATCATGGTTAATCAAAGGGTTGATTTTTTTCTTCTGGCCCTTGATCAATTGATTAATCATGCGGCTAAATGGAAATATATGTTTGCCTCTCACCAAGAGATGTCGATTGTGGTGCGTTTGATTGTAGGACGAGGATGGGGGCAAGGTCCACAACATTCGCAGAGCATGCATGCCTTATTTGCTCATATTCCTGGATTGCGCGTGGCCGTACCATCAAGTCCTTATGATGTTAAGGGAATGATTATTTCAGCGGTGCAAGAAGGTGGTCCAGTTGTGATGATCGAGCACCGGCGATTGTATGACGAAGTGCAAGATGTGCCTGAAGGTGTTTATAAGGTGGCCTTTGGCCAGGCGCATGTGCTGACGCAAGGCAAGGACATCACCGTGGTAGCTTCATCTCAGATGGTTGTCGAAGCGAAAAAAGCGGTACGTTTATTGAGTGGGCATGGGATTTCAGTTGAATTAATCGATCTACGTAGTCTTAGGCCCCTCGATACTCAAACAGTTTATTCTTCTGTTAAAAAAACAGGACATTTGGTTTTGGTTGAAGGAGACTGGAAACCATGTAGTGTTTCAGGGGAGATCATTGCAGCCTTGGCGGAAAAAGACCCTAGTATTTTTAAAGTTGCCCCTGTTCGGGTGATGTGGCCAGACATGCCGGCCCCGACTAGCGCTCCCTTGGAAGAGGCTTTTTATCCCTCAGTTAAAAATATTGCAGATACTTGCTTAAGGGTTTTGGGTAAGCCATTACTAACGATCAAAGAAGAGATGGAAGAAGTTAAATTTAACGGACCATTTTAGGATTTCATATGGAAGAAAAATTGAGAAAGAAGATTCTACCGCTTAAAGAAATAGCTAAACGGGTAGAAGAAATTAAAAACAAAGGCAAGAAGGTAGTGCAGTGTCATGGGGTGTTTGATATTGTCCATCTGGGTCATGTGCGGCATTTCAACATGGCTAAAAAGGAAGGCGATATTTTGATCGTGACCTTAACGGCTGATAAATATGTTAAGCGTGGCCCAGGGAGGCCAATCTTTAATGAACAGTTAAGGGCTGAATATTTGGCGTCATTAGCCAATGTGGATTATGTAGGTATTGTTCACGCAGATACGGCTACAGAAGCTATTCGGACGATAGCTCCAAGTTATTATGCCAAAGGCCAAGAATATAAGAATCATTCCAAGGATGTGACAGGTAAGATTTCTGAAGAGGAAGAAGCTATTAAATCTGTCGGTGGCAAGATCGTTTACACTGATGATATCACATTTAGTTCTTCCCAAATGATTAACAGCTATTTAGATGTTTTTCCGCCACGCACCATGCGGTATTTGCAAGCCATGGCCAAGCGCTATCCCATTGAATCCATTGTGGATTCTATTGAGAAGTTAAAGAAACTTAAGGTTTTGGTTATAGGGGACACCATCATTGACGAGTATCATTATTGTGTGCCCATGGGTAAATCTTCGAAAGAACATTTGGTGGTCAATCGTTATACGTCCGAAGAAATGTTCCCTGGTGGAGCTTTGGCAACTGCTAATCATGTGGCTAGCCTTTGTGGGCATGTCGACTTAGTGACTGTTTTGGGAAGGAAAGATTCCAAAGAAGAATTTATTCGATCTCGTCTTGCGCCTAATATCAAGCCACGGTTTTTCTACCGCACGGATACCAATACTATAATTAAGAGACGTTTTGTAGGTGAGAATGCTAATCGGAAGTTATTTGAGATTTGCTATATGAAGGACAATGATATTTCAAAACCTTTAGAAAATAAAATTATGAATCATTTGGAAAAAGTTATTGGAAATTATGACGTGGTCGTTGTTTCTGATTTTGGCCATGGCTTATTGACCAAGGACTTAATTGATCTTATCTGTGATAAGTCAAAATACTTGGCCGTAAATGCTCAAACCAATAGCGCCAATATTGGTTTCAATATGGTCACGAAATACCCAAGAGCCAATTGTGTCTGTATTGATGAGCTGGAGCTGCGTTTTGCAGCGCACGATAAGTTTAGTGACTTACGTGACTTGGCCAAGAATGTTTACACGCAAATTGGTTGTGAACATATCATTGCGACCCGTGGTTCACAAGGCTCATTGTGTTATTCGCGTAAAGATGGATATCATGAAACTCCCGCGTTTTCTTATAGGGTGGTGGATGCTATTGGAGCTGGTGATGCATTCTTTGCTTTTATTGCGCCTTGTTTTGCTAAGGGCATGCCTCAAGAATTAGTATCTTTTATAGGTAATGCTGTAGGATCGCTAGCGGTACAGATCATTTGTAATCGTGAACCAGTAAGAACAGTGGATTTGATTAAATTCGTGACGAGACTTTTAAAATATTGAGGAGAGAAAAATGAGTCAAATAAAAACAGTTTTGGTAACAGGTGGGGCAGGGTATGTGGGCGTGATTTTAGTCGCTAAGCTATTAAAGAAAGGCTATAAGGTCAAGGTGCTTGATCTATATACCTACGGTGAAGATGTTTTTGATGGTATTCAAGATAAGTCTAATTTAATTGAGATCAAGGGAGATATCTGTGATCAAAATTTATTACGTCAATCCTTGAAGGGTTGTGAGGCAGTCATTCACTTGGCCTGTATCTCTAATGACCCTTCATTTGAATTGAATCCAGGATTGAGTTTAAAGGTCAATTACGAGGCTTTTGAACCTCTCGTGCGTATAGCCAAGGAAAATGGGGTAAAGCGTTTTGTTTATGCCTCCACCTGTTCTGTGTATGGGGTGAGCGATGCGCCTGAAGTTACCGAAGACCATCCTTTATTGCCCATCACCGACTACAATAAATTCAAAGGCATGTGTGAGCCTATTTTAATGAAATACCAGTCACCCGAATTTACGACCATCACTATTCGGCCTGCCACCGTATGTGGCTATTCCCCTCGTCAGCGTTTTGACTTAAGCGTCAATATCTTGACCAACCATGCCTATAACAAGAATCAAATTACGGTTTTTGGAGGGAAACAAGAACGTCCAAACATTCACATTGAAGACATTACAGATTTATATGTACAGTTATTAGAATTGCCTGAGGTTAAGATTGCGGGAAAAATTTACAACGCTGGTTTCCAAAATCGTAGTATCAGCGACATTGCCCAGATTGTGCAAACGGTCATGGCCCAGGAATTTCCAGATCGTCCTAAAGCGAATATTATAACAACACCATCAGATGACATACGTTCTTATCGGATTTCATCGGAAAAAATTAAGCGTGAATTGGGATTCGTGCCTAAATTTACCTTAGAAGATGCAGTGCGAGATTTAGTTAAGGCGTTCCGTGCCAATAAATTTCAGGACTCTATGAATAATCCAAAGTATTTTAATATCAAAATGATGAAAAGCTTAGAGGGTGTCAAGGTTGAAGCATAAAAGCATTATAGGCATTGATTTTGATAATACCTTGATTGGCTATGATGATGTTTTTTTCAATCGTGCGTTGGAGTCAGCATTAATAGATTCGACGACAGGAAAAAATAAAAAAGAAGTAAGAGATAAGGTAAGACTTCTTCCCGATGGAGAGGTGAGTTGGCAGAAACTACAAGCTTTTGTGTATACGCAAGGTATGACTCAGGCTCATTTAATCCAAGGGGCCGATGATTTTTTGAAAACATGCCTGCAAAAAAAAATTAAAGTTGTTGTGGTGAGTCACAAAACCGAATACGCGCCGTATGATCCCTTACGGATTAATTTGCGTGAGACAGCTTTGAACTGGATGAAACAAAAACAATTCTTTGTGGAATTAGGTCTTGAACCCAAAGATATATATTTTGAATCGACCAGAGAGCAAAAAATTGATCGTTTAAAAGTATTAGGATGCCAGCATTTTATTGATGATTTGGAAGAAGTTTTCCAAGAAGAAAGTTTTCCTCAGCGCGTAGAAAAAATTCTATTAGGGGAAAGTCAGGGATCAGGAATCAAAGCATTCAAAAGTTGGACAGGAATTCATGAGTATTTCTTTAGTTGAAAATGAACATATGACTGATGATGCTATTAAGAAAGCGGCGGGAGATTGCCTAAAAAGTCAAGTGCTTGCAATTGTGCCCATTAACCAAGGCCGTAATAGTAAAGTCTATCGCCTGGATTGCAGAGATCAACAATACATCGTGAAGTTTTATGTCAATGATTCACGCAGCCGGCTTGCTACAGAATTTAAAAGCCTGGGTTTCCTAAGAAGTAATGGGTTAAATCAGGTGCCGGCTCCTATTGGGATTAATCAGGAATTGCATGGTGCTTTTTATGAATATGTAGAAGGCAAGACTATCCTTGATGCAGACCATCATGAAATTGATCAAGCAATAGCTTTTTTAAAGTCATTAAAGGGATTAGCGACAGCGCCGCAAGCTGCATCATTCTCGCCTGCAGCTGAGGCCTTTTTTTCACTAGAGGAGATTATTGGGAATGTAATCATGCGGCTCAAGCGTTTTGATGTTGCGGATCAGATCATGGATCATTCCATCTTACAAGCATACTTAAGAGAAGAGTTTATTCCCTTGTTAGATGAAGTGATGACATGGTCCAGAAGATATTTGCAAGAACATCATGTTTCTATCACGGATAGGCTTGACCAGGCTCATCGGACATTAAGTCCATCAGATTTCGGTTTTCATAATGCCTTGCGTACAATGGATGGAACGGTTGTTTTCTTGGACTTTGAATATTTTGGCTGGGATGATCCTGCCAAAATGGCATCAGATTTTTTATGGCATCCCCATGAAGCGATGCATTTATCTTCAACACTCAAGGAACAATTTTATCAAGGCATGGAAAATATTTTTGGGGAAGACGAAAATTTTAACATTCGTTTTAAAGCATTTTTCCCATTATTTGGTTTGAAATGGTGCCTCATTCTTCTTAATGAATTTGTGTCACAAGACGCCAAGCGTCGTGACTTTGCTCAAACCATCATTCAAGATAAATCAACTATTCGGCAAAAGCAATTGGCTAAGGCGCAGGCTTTAAGTCAGCAAATTAAGACTACTTTTAAGGACTTTCCTTATGGAAACTAAAACAGTAGCATCGTTGGACCAACGTTCTAAGTATTTACGTCAGCAAATTATCAATGTTTTTAAATACAGCCGTCGAGGA
>Ga0207000_1190_pt1 | contig 17827 bp, 21 predicted proteins | sample Alteio_BWMinCont_90_FD_153498 | JGI IMG/M metagenome (GOLD analysis project Ga0207000, IMG submission 153498) | Enriched cells from forest soil in Barre Woods Harvard Forest LTER site, Petersham, Massachusetts, United States -... | ecosystem: Environmental > Terrestrial > Soil > Temperate forest >...
AAATGGGAGCCATACGCATCTCAAAATTCAGGAAAGAAATGGCGTACCTTGGTGCGATTTTTACATACAGGAGAAGCAGCAGGATGGATTGGGCAAACAATTGCTTTTTTAGCGGCGGGCGGCTTATTGCTGCTGATTTGGACAGGTTTTTCCATGGCTTGGAGAAGATTTTTTATAAAGAGAGGATAATATGATTGAAATATTTCACAAAGGTGGCTTCATGATGTGGCCGCTTTCAATCACGTCGTTGGTCGCGGTTTCGGTTGTTGTTGAGCGCGTCATTTTTATTACCCGTGAACGGGGACGTCGTAGTTCAGATACTGTTGAAAAGATCTTGGCCTACGTCGAGCGGGGAGATGTTGAGAATGCCATCAAGGCTGGTCAAAAAACGGAAGACTTTGTAGCAAAAGCCTTAGTTTATGGTTTGATCCATCGCCAGCAGTCATTTTCTAATGCCCTCTTGTTGATGGCAAATAAGGAGCTTAAACGTTTTAGTCAAGGATTATCCACCTTGGACACGATAATAACCTTAGCGCCTTTGTTAGGGCTTTTGGGTACAGTCACAGGTATGATCCGTGCCTTTGGGCTTTTAGGGAATAAAGAATTGGAAGCGCCCACGGTTATTACCGGTGGTATTTCTGAAGCATTGATTGCGACAGCCTTTGGTCTCTTTATTGCTATCATCGCTCTTATTCCTTTTAATTATCTTAATACACGGCTAGAAGCAGCGCGCCAGGAAATAGAGGATGCTGCGACCTATCTTGAGCTTTTAATTGTCAAATTGGCGAGCCGATTATGAGAGTACCACTGCCGACAACTAAACGTCGTGCCCGTATAGAAATCATCCCATTGATTGATATTATTTTCTTCTTGCTGGCTACATTTGTCATGATTTCATTGTCCATGGTCAAAAATCAGGGGATCGCTGTTCATTTGCCCGCAGCTCAGACCAGCACTGTTCAAGACATTAATAAAATTGTGACACTGACGGTGAGCGAGCAAGAAAAGATTTACATGGACCACGATTTGGTGTCTTTGCAAGAGATGTCGCTGCGCCTCAAAGCTATGAAAGCCGAAGACCCAGATTTAAAGGTCCTCATTAATGGGGATGAAAAAGCTACTTTTGGCCAAGCCATCGGTGTTTTAGATGAGGTAAGGCGTCTGGGAATATCCAAGGTATCTATCCGTACAAAAAATCCGAAAAATTGAGCCCAAGAAAGTATGGTTACCACCGTATCCGAACGCATTGTCTTAAAAGATCTGACGTGTCCCATTATCCGCCTAGATCAATCGCGCCGTAGGGACAAATCTTTAAGTTTTTCTATCTCCTTATTTTTACACGCGCTTATTTTTGTACTCGTTGGTCTCTCCTTTATCAAGCCGCCAGATTTTGGGGTGGATCGTGGTTTAAGCGGCATGGAGGTAAATCTCATTGCAGCTCCGACAGAACCTGCGCCTCAGGCAATGCCTGTAGACGTTCCGATACCTATTAAGTCAGATTTCATTGAAAAAACCGTTAAGCCCGTGGCAAAGCCGATCACTCCGATAGAGAAAAAAGTAATTTCAAAAACGGATGATCATGCCAAAGTGACAGTCCAATCAAAAGGTGGAGCTATTTCAGAAGCTAAGCCTGATTATTTAAAAAATCCAGCACCTGTTTATCCAGACGCGGCCCGTCGCCGCGGATATGAAGGCACGGTTCTATTACGGGCTTCCATTGATAAGAATGGTACTCCCCTAAGTGTTGCTATTGAAAAGAGTTCAGGTCATTCATCCTTAGATGAAGCAGCCTTGAAAGCTGTTAAGGTATGGAAGTTCCGTCCAGGAATGTTGGGCAATATACCGGTCGAATCCACCGTTCGTGTGCCTGTCCGATTCCGTTTAGATCAAAGTAATCAATAATAGCCATGACCGCATACTGTTTAATTTGACAAAGACATTTTTTTTGTTAGGATACTGAAAATACAAAATCAGTATTCAAAGGTCAAAACATGAAAAATAATGATCCTATTCAGGAGAAAATCCTTAATGCCGCAGAAAAACGCATGATTAAATTTGGTTTCCGCAAGGTGACCATGGATGAGATCGCTGCAGATCTGCACATGAGCAAGAACACCATTTATAAAATATTTGTGAGCAAGGAAGACTTGGCCCGTGCCTTGATCAAGCGCCTGCAGCAACAATTGAATAGGGGGCTGAATAATATAGAGAAGACGCAAAAAGATCCGTTAACAATTTTTTCTGACAGTGTTTTATTCTTACGCAAATTATTGGGTCCTTGGTTTGAGCATTTTTTCAGAGAAATATCTATTGAGTTGCCAAGTGTTTGGGAAGAATTTCTGCATTTTAGAAATGAAAAAATCCTGAGTATTCGAACGTTAATTCAAAAGGGAGCCGAGAGGGGGATTTTTCGTCAAGTTAACGCATCCATTGCGACAGAAGCTTATCTAGGAGCTGTCAAAGCCGTGACCAATCCTAGATTTTTGCAAGAAGAGAATCTCACTTTTGAGCAAGCGTTGGATGCAGTATTAGATCTTTGGGCGCATGGGATTGACATTAAAAGAAAAAATAGAAAGGCTAAAACATGAAGATTATCACTAAACATTTAATTTTACTCATGAGCGTCATAGGGATGCTAGGGGCTCATCCTCAGATGGTTTTAGCCGATGATAAAGGGGAGTTCTTAAATTGGAACTTTAAAATTGGTGGTGAAGAAAGGGTACGTTATGAATTTAGGAGAAATTTTGATTTTAGCAATAATCAAAAAGATAATGGAGGGCAGCTTCTTAACCGTTTTAAAGTCAATTTGACCGCTGATCTGACGGATGAATATTTAAACAAAGTCGCCACCGTTTTTATAGAGGGATTGGATGCGCGGGACTATGGTTATCAGGTTAAAGCCACCTCTGGCCAAACTGACCGTTTTGATCTCCATCAAGCGTTTGTGACGATGTACAATATATTGGGTTCTGATGTTGATGTGAAGCTGGGCCGCCAGGAACTTAATTATGGTGAAAAACGCCTCATTGCTTCTCCGACCTGGCTTAATGCCGTGCGTTCTTGGGACGGGGCTGTGATTCATTATCACAAAGGTGGTCTGTATTCTGATCTTATTTATGGTCAGAATGTGCAGTACCAAGATGAGCAATTTAATACATCTTCGGGTAATGAAATTTTGGCTGGTATTTATAGTGGTTATCAAGCGACAGCTGTTTCACCGTTATTGGAATGGTATTACTTGGATCAGAATGATAGCAGGGCAACCAGTCTTATTCGGCGTGAAACAGCTGGGGGACGCATTAAAATAAAAACCACAGCGGATTCAAAATTAGATATAGAAGTACCTTATCAGTGGGGACGTACGGGTACCACAGCGAGCAGCAAAATAGTCAGGGCCTATGCTTTTCATGCTAATTTTTCAAAGGATTTTGCTGAGCTTCCCTGGACGCCTCAGATGAACATTGCTTATGACGAAGCCTCAGGTACTCAAAAGCCAAACAGTAAATATAGCAATACCTTTGTGCCTCTTTATCAAACCGTGCATGAGCCATATGGAGAATTGGATTTTTTCCGTTGGCAGAACGTGCGTAATCCGGAATTTAATGTCATCTTTTCACCGACAGCTAAATTCCGTTTTACCCCACAAGTTGATTTCTTCTGGCTACAAAGCAAGAATGATTCCTGGTATAATTCTGCAGGCACGGTCGTCAGGACAAAGCTCACGGGTGTGCGGAATCCTTATGTAGGTACTGAAACATCCTTGCGTTTTTATTATGATTTTACCGCGAATATTAAATTAGAAACCGGATATGCCCACTTCTTTAGTGGCGGTTTTGTGAAAGATACTGGTGCTAATGACGATGCCGATTGGATTTATTCTCAATTAACCTTAAAATTCTAAAGGACTCCTATGAAAAAATATTTTATTGCACCCTTATTCTGTATCTTTTTGGCGGCCTCCGCCCATGCCCAAGGGATTACCGTCGCAGCGGCAGCCAATGTGCAGTTTACCTTGGATGAGTTAAAGGCAGAGTTCACTAAGGAAACAGGTATTGAAGTTAAAGAAGTCATAGGAGCTTCAGGAAAATTGACTGCTCAAATTGAAAATGGCGCACCCTTCGATGTTTTTATGTCGGCAGATATGAAATATCCCGATCGATTACAAAAAGACGGCATAGCCACACAAGGTCCTAAAACCTATGCTTACGGGTTTTTGGTCTTGTGGACCATGAAAGATATTGATTTATCAAAAGGGGTGGCTGGTTTGTCAGATGCATCGATTAAAAAAATTGCCCTTGCATCCCCACAGGCAGCGCCTTACGGTCGTCAGACGGTCAATGCGTTAAAGTATTATCATCTTTATCCACAGATTCAATCTAAGCTTGTTTATGGAGAAAGTATTTCTCAAGCTAATCAATTTATTACCACCCAAGCGGCAGATGTCGGGTTCACCGCTAAATCCATTGTCTTGGCACCTAATATGAAGGATCATGGAAAATGGGTGGATGTTGAAAAACAAGCCTATGATCCTATTGCCCAGGGAGTGATTGTGTTAAAATATGCATCAAAGAATCATGCATCAGAGGCAAAGCAATTTTATGATTTTCTCTTCTCTGTGCAAGCGCAGGAAATTTTTAAGAAGTATGGCTACACCTTACCGTGAATAAACTGATTGGCAAGATTACTTTGATAGTAGCATCCCCGCACATGTCAATGGTAGATATTGATGTGGACGGGGATTTTTTTTCTTCCATTGTTCTGGAAACCCCCACGACAGCCGCCTATTTAAAACAAGATCATAACATCACCTTGATTTTCAAAGAAACGGAAGTATCCATTGCTAAAAATTTGACCGGTATAATTAGCTTGCGTAACCGCTTTAAGGCAAAGGTTAAAAGGGTAGAGGAGTCGGATCTCCTAACCAAGGTCTTCCTTGATTTTAAAGGTAAATCCATCGTTTCAATTATTTCGACACGTTCAGCCCAGAAATTGGCGTTGATCGATGGTGATGAGGTCGAATGGCTGGTTAAAACCAATGAGGTTTCTTTGCAAGGACATTAAATGCATTACGATTTACAGCCCTTATATTTGACTTTTCAGTTGGCTATCGTTGTTACGGTTATTCTTTTTGCCGTAAGCATTCCCTTGGCCTATTGGATTGCTTTTTCAAAGAACCGGTTTAAATACGTCATTGAAACCCTGGTGAGCATGCCCTTGGTTTTGCCGCCTACTGTCATCGGTTTTTATCTGTTATTGGTTTTTAGCCCACAGCATTCCCTCGGACATTTTTTAGAGTCATTTTTAGGGCTCAGGGTGGTTTTTAGTTTTACGGGCCTGGTGATTGGCTCCCTTATTTTTAGTCTTCCTTTCATGGTGAATCCCATCAAGGCAGGCTTACAAAATTTCCCTCAAGAATTGATTGAAGCATCGTTAGTTTTAGGTAAATCACGATGGACTACACTGTACCGCGTCATCCTGCCCAATATTAAACCCGCCTTATTAACAGGCATGATCATGGCCTTTGCCCATACCATTGGCGAATTTGGTGTGGTGCTCATGATCGGTGGTAATATTCCTGGTGAGACAAGGCTTGCGTCCATTGCTATTTATAATGAGGTAGAAGCATTGAACTATGATACTGCAGGGCTATACGCCTTAGTTTTGGTGGGCATATCGTTTGTTATTTTGTTGATGTTTTATTATTTGAATAGAAAACCATTGAAGATATTTTAATGAATAAAATCCGATTTAAAAAACAAATGCATACGCCCCAGGGAAAACAGTGGCTGGATATTGATATTAATTTTCCTTCAGGAGAATTGGTATCTGTGTTTGGTGAATCGGGTGCTGGTAAAACAACTTTTTTGCGGATTTTAGCGGGTTTGACTCAACCAGAAGAAGGATACATTGAAATTGAGGGGGAAGTGTGGTTTGATAGCAATAAGAAAATGAATCGCAGCGTACAGATGCGAAAAATAGGGTTTATTTCCCAAGAAAACACTCTTTTTCCTCATATGACGGTGCGGGGTAATTTGGAATATGCATGGCATGGCCAACAGGATTTTAATCTCATCCCGCAATGGATTGAGCTTGTAGGATTAAAAGGCCTGGAAGATAAAAACCCAGATCAATTATCAGGGGGGCAAAAGCAGAGGCTCGCCTTGATCCGTGCGTTAATCCGCCAACCGAAGATTTTACTTTTAGATGAACCTTTATCTGATTTAGACATTCAAGCCCGTTTAAATCTACAGGATGAGATCTTGAAGATCTATGCCAAGACCAAAATTACGACTGTCTTAGTCAGTCATGACATGGCGGAAGTTTTTAAGTTAGCCCAAAAGGTTTTTGTCCTAGATCGGGGAAAAATCATCAAATCCGGAAAACCTCAAGAAATTTTCGTGAACAATGATGTGAGTGGCAAATTTAAATTTACAGGGCAGATTTTAGAAATCCATCAAGATGGTGTGTTGAATATCTTAACGCTTAGTATCGGAAATAATGTCACCAAGGTCGTGGCCACTGATGAAGAAATGGCGGATTTGAAGGTGGGGAGTCAAGTGGTTGTCTCCTCCAAAGCCTTCAATCCCCTTATTTTAAGAAGCCAGAAAAATTAATGTGTTCTTCATCTTTATTTTGTTATAATTGGGCGCGTGTAATAAACTTCTAACATTAGGAGGACAAGACATGAAGAAGATGATAGCTGTAGTGATGATCGTTGCTTTGTTTACCACAGGTTGTACCGGATCTTTTAATCTAACCCGAAAAGTTTATAATTTCCATCGTTCACAAACAGATAAATGGTCTGATGAGCTTTGTTTCCTCCTTGTTGTTTTGATACCGGTGTACAGCATAGCTACCTTTGCTGATGCCATTGTGTTTAACTCCATTGAATTCTGGACAGGTAAAAATCCAGTTGATATGGCGGCCAATACACCCAATAATGTACGTATGGCCTATAACCGTAAAACCGGTGGGGTGTTGGTAACAGCATTAGCTAAAGGTAATCATGGTGTTATTTTTGAGAAAACCGATAGCACAGTTATTGCCAAGAATGAAAAAGGACAGGTTCTTTATTCATCTGTCCAAAATCAAGATGGTGGTGTTTCCATCTATGATGCTAAGGGTAAATTGGTCAAGAATTATCCTGCTGGCCAAATCGCCATGCTTAAAGAACGTTACATGACGTCTAATAATTAAAAATAGGGGACAGACACTATTTATTTTAAATAAATAGTGTCTGTCCCCTATTTTTATATGGTGTCCCCCTTTTTATCCTTATGAATATTCTTTCTAAATTTCCCCGTTGGCTCTGGATTCTCCTTATTACGATTGCCGCGCTATGGCTCCTTCAGCAGATTATGATAAAGCCTGTAGTGGAAATTGTTTGTTCTAAGGTTATTGGGGCTCGGGTTAAGATGGGGAGTTTTTCTTTAAATCCATTTTCTCAAGAACTAAAAATTACTCATTTGCAGATTTATAACGAAGAAGGCTTCCCGTCTAAAATATTCTTTGATGCTCCTGAAATCCGTGTGAACATTGATCTACCACAAGCCATGAAGGGCAAAATACATTGTCCCTTGGTTGTATTTAATTTGAATCGGATGATTGTATTCAAGAATGCTCAAGGAAAATTAAATGTGGATCAGCTTAAAATTGTGCAGGAGAAATTGCATGAGAAGAATAAAGGGCCGGCGCCCAATTTTAAGATTGATCTGCTAAATTTGAATATCGAGCAGGTATTAGTCGAAGATGATTCGAAGTCTCCGCCTACTGTGGAGGCCTATGACTTAAATCTTAAGAATAAAACGATCCGTAATATCGATGGAGCGCCAAAATTGGTGGGATTCATTTTAGTAGAAGCTTTGAAGCCTACCGCCATTCAAAGCGCAGGCCTTTATGCAGCCACCGCTTTATTGGGTGTTGGATTTTTACCCGGATTAGCCGTAGGTTTGGCTGTGGCCAATGATCACGCCACAACCATTTTTTCCGATTCTAAAAATGGCGTTTATCAAAAGACATTAAGATTAATGGAACGATTGGGGAAGGTCAAAAAAGAAGATCGTGCCACAGGGCAGATTGCTGCCAATGTGTATGGCTGTGATATTTCGATTGTCATTCAAGACATGGGCTGGAATAAAACCAAGATTACGATTAAAGCCCGCAAATATTTCCTGCCAAAACCCGAAATTGCCGCAGGATTGATCTATCAGTTGAAGAATTGACATTCCTCTAAAGCCCCCGTATAATGCTCTGTCTTATGCAAGCGGCAAACCCATATATATTTAAAATAAAGCCTTACATCCCAGGAAAGCCTATTGATGAGGTCAAAAGGGAGCTCGGTCTAAAAAGCGTTATTAAACTCGCTTCTAACGAGAACCCTTATCCGCCATCCCCAAAGGTTTTAGCAGCCATGAATTTGGCACTGCCAGGTGTTAACCGCTATCCTGATGGGGGATGTTTTGTCTTACGTAGGACTTTGGCCCGGAAATTAAATATCGATGATGGTCAGCTGATCTTTGGTAATGGTTCTGATGAGATTATTGTTTTGAGCGTAAAAGCCTTTGCTAGCAAAGGGGATGAGATCATTATTGCGAAGCCTTCATTCCTGATTTATGAGATTGCCGCTGTGTTATCAGGGGCCCGTCTGCACCAGATACCTTTAAAAGATTTCCGTTATGATTTAGAAGGCATGAAGGCCAAGATCAATGCTAAGACTAAAATTATTTTTATTGGCAATCCGGATAACCCTGCGGGAACCTATATTACACAACGTCAAACCGAAGATTTTTTACGTGCAGTGCCTAAAAGCACGCTTGTTTTCTTTGATGAGGCTTATTTTGAGTATGTTCATGCCAAGGATTACCCTAATGTTTTAGGACTTATGAAAAAATATCCCAACGTAATGATTGCGCGCACCTTTTCTAAAATGTACGGATTAGCAGGATTACGCGTGGGGTATGGGATTGCGAGCCCTGAAATTATTGACACATTAAATCGTTTGCGTGAACCATTCAATGTTAATAGTGTGGCCCAAGCAGCCGCGGTTGCTGTTTTAAATGATGAGGCTTATTACAGGAAGATTGCCAAAGACGTCGAAGCACAACGGCAATACCTTTATCATGCGCTGCAAGAATTGAACATTACTTTTGAGATAAGTTTTACTAATTTTATATTGATTAATGTGGGTGGAGATAGCAGTCAGATTGCAAAGGCCTTGCTTAAAAAAGGTGTGATTATCCGGGACATGGCTGCATGGGGTTTGAAGGGATATATACGCGTTTCTATTGGAAACGCATCAGAAAACAAACGGTTTATTAAAACATTGGGAGAAGTATTATGATCGTTATTTTGCGCCCGGATGCAACCGAGGCAAATATTCAACACATTGTCGAGCGTACAGGAAAACTCGGTCTTAAGGCCAACATTTCACGGGGGGTGGAACGTACCGTGATTGGTTTTATCGGGCCTGAAGATGCCTTGCGGGTCATTCCTTTAGAAGTATTTCCTGGTGTTGATCAGGTCTTATCGGTGCTCGCACCATACCGCCTGGTTTCCAGAGAGTTTAAAAAAGAAAATACAGTTATTAAATTACCTTATAATACCACCGTCGGCGGCAAGAAGATTGCCGTGATGGCAGGCCCTTGCTCAGTTGAAAGTTATGAAGGCATGCTATCAATTGCGAAGATGGCCAAGGCTAAGGGTGCTAATATTTTACGCGGTGGGGCTTTTAAACCCCGCACCTCGCCTTATGATTTTCAAGGTTTAGGAGAAGAGGGTTTACGGATTTTGCAGGCGGTTGGTAAAGAAGTAGGCATTTGCACGATTTCAGAAGTCATGGATACCCGTCAGGTAGATCTATTGGCAAAATACGTCGATATTTTACAAATCGGTGCGCGCAACATGCAGAATTTTTCATTGTTGAAAGAAGTAGGTATCATTAAAAAACCTGTTATGCTCAAACGTGGGATGAGCGGCATGATCAAGGAATGGCTGATGTCTGCGGAGTACTTGCTTGCCAATGGTAATTTTGATGTCATGCTTTGTGAGCGCGGTATCCGTACCTTTGAAACGGCGACACGAAACACCTTGGATATCAATGCCGTCCCTGTGGCCAAACGTTTGTCGCACTTGCCGGTGGTTGTCGATCCCAGTCATGGTACAGGGACATGGGAATATGTCGCCGCTGGTGCCCGTGCTGGTATTGCGGCTGGTTGTGATGCGTTGATGATTGAGGTGCATGAAAATCCGGAAGAAGCTTTATCAGACGGAGCACAATCATTGATGCCGGATAAATTTGAAGAATTGATGGTTTCATGCAAACGGGTGGCACAAGCCGTGGACAGGGATTTTTAAGGAGAGAGCATGTTCAATAGAAAAGAACTTTTTAGAAGGGTTGCGATTGTAGGCGTAGGTTTTATGGGTTCTTCCCTCGGGCTTGCTATTCGTAAAAAAGGCCTGGCCCGGGAAGTTATCGGTATTGGCCGCCAAGAAACTTCTTTAAGGGAAGCTAAGGATTTAGGTGCCATTAACGAGGGGACATTAGATTTTAATAAAGGTATTATCGGGGCGGATTTGATTGTTTTGGCAACGCCGGTCAATACGGTTTTAGATATCATTGAGATTTTGGGACGTGAACACAAGCGCGGATGTATTATCACGGATTTGGGAAGCACTAAGTCTGCCATTGTTGAACGGGCCGAAAAAGTCCTTCATCATTCGTTGCTTTTTGTGGGCTCCCATCCTCTGGTGGGCTCAGAGAAAAAAGGTCCTGCCAATGCCAATGCCCAGCTCTATGAAGGGGCAACCTGTGTGATGACACCGACGGATAAGACTAATCGCTTGGCCAAGGAAAAGATCAAACAGTTCTGGACGCAATTGGGCTCCACGGTTAAATTCATGACGCCCCAAGAGCATGATCAAGTATTGGCCTATATCAGCCACATGCCTCATTTGGCGGCATTTGCCCTCATGAAGGCTATGCCAGATAATTTTCTGGAAAATGCTACCCAAGGCCTTAAAGATACAACCCGGATAGCTGCTTCTGATCCACAGGTATGGCGTGATATTGCTCTATCCAATCATAAACCTATATTGAAAGCCCTCGATGAAACAGTTAAAATCCTCGCGGTGATGCGCAAAGCCATTGTTGGCCGTGACCAGGAGACATTGACGGATATTTTTAAACAAGCTAAAGAAAAGCGGGAGCGTTTAGACAAAGGCCATGCTAGTTAATCATTTAGTTATTACATTAGACGGCCCTGCAGGGGCTGGTAAAAGTTCAGTGGCCAAATGCCTAGCCGGAAGATTAGGAATCACCTATTTGGATACGGGTGCCATGTACCGTGCTTTGACATTGAAGGCCTTGCGGTTAAAAATGGATATGACCGACGAAGAAGCCTTGACCACCTTGGCCCGGAATACCAAAATTACATTTAAAGAAATGCCAGATGGTTCGTTGAATATTAATTTGGACGGCGAAGATGTGGCCCAGGCCATCCGTGCGCCGGAAGTTACTAATAATACTCATTTTATTGCCAAAACACCTGGCGTCAGGACCTTGATGGTGGCCTGGCAGAGGGCTATTGGTGAAAAGCGTTCTATTGTGACAGATGGCCGTGATCAGGGCACCGTTGTTTTTACCGATGCACGTTATAAGTTTTATGTTGATGCGGATGTGGAAGAACGTGTCATGCGTCGCTACAAAGAATTAGTTGCTGCAGGCAAGCCTGTTGATTTAGATCAATTGCGTACGGATATGTTGGACCGCGATCAAAAAGATTTTAACCGCGCCGTCGGCCCTCTAAAAAAAGCAACAGATGCCATTACTGTAGATTCTACCGGCTTGACAGTAGACGGAACAGTCGACAAAATCATGAAATTAATCCATTTATAAAATGACCTCTCCATAACCGGGTTATGGTAAATTTACCATAACCCGGTTATGGAGAGGTTTTATCTATGAAAAATATCCGTAATTTTTCCATCATCGCCCATATCGACCATGGTAAATCCACCTTGGCTGACCGGTTTCTATTGTTTGCCGGGGCTATCGACGAGCGTAAATTCCATAATCAAATGCTGGATGATATGGACCTTGAGCGCGAGCGCGGTATTACCATCAAAGCATCAGCCGTGCGTCTGGATTATAAAGCGCTTGATGGTCAAAAATATATTTTTAATTTGATCGATACGCCAGGGCATGTGGATTTTTCTTATGAAGTGGAAAAGTCCCTGCGCGCCTGTGAAGGGGCATTGCTGTTAATTGATGTGACCCAAGGTGTCGAGTCGCAAACCATTGCCAATTATTATTTGGCCATTGATAATAATTTAGAAATCCTTCCCGTCATCAACAAGATCGACATTGCTAATGCGGACATCGATGAGGCTAAGCGTCAATTTACTGAAATTCTAAAATTTAAAGAAGAAGATATTCAATTGGTATCCGCCAAGCAAGGCTTAAACATCGGTGAGTTATTTGAAAAAATTGTGAAGTTTATCCCGCCGCCTGATGGTAACCCCGAAGCACCATTAAAAGCATTAGTCTTTGACATGAAGTATGATATTTATAAAGGCATTATCATTTATGTGCGGATTTTTGATGGGGCTATCAAACCAGGCACCCGCATTCATTTTATGAATATGGGCAAAGATTTTGATGTGCAGGAAGTGGGGATTTTTGCTCCTGGCATTCAACCTGTCAAAGGGCTATCCGCCGGGGAAGTTGGCTATATCACCTGCAATTTGCATGATCCTAAAGAAGTGCGGGTGGGAGACACCATGACGGAATTGGCGCGTTCGACAGCTAAGCCCCTGGAAGGTTACCGACAGCTTAAGCCATTGGTTTTCTGTGGGGTTTATCCGGTCAATGCCAGTGATTACGCACCTATGCGGGAGGCTGTCGATAAATTACGCCTCTCAGATCCCAGCTTTGTTTATGAACATGAAACATCTCAATCATTTGGTTATGGGTTCCGCTGCGGATTCTTAGGGCTATTGCACATGGAGATCGTGCAGGAACGCCTGGAACGTGAATATGACCTGAACTTGATTTTAACGACACCTAACGTTGGTTATAAGGTCGTCAAACGTGACGGGACAATATTAGATCTAGAAAATCCATCCGATCTTCCCAATGGTTCTGATATCGTCCGTATTGAAGAACCCATTTTAGCCGTGTCTATTTTTACGCCGGTGACCTATATGGACTCTGTCATGGAACTTTCTAAAAGAAAGCGTGGTGTTTTTCAAAAGAGCGAATTCATTGGAGATCGTATGAAAATCCTCTTTGATATCCCACTCTCAGAAGTTATTGTGGATTTTAATGATCTTATTAAATCCGCAACTCGTGGTTATGGGTCTATTGATTATGAATTTAAAGATTATGTCCAAGCCCAAATTACACGCATGGATATTTTGATTAATGATGAGCCTTGTGATGCTTTTTCCTGCATGGTGCATAAAGACAGGGCATATGATAAAGGATTAGGGTTAGTTTCTAAATTAAAAGAATTGATCCCTCAGCAATTATTTGAAGTGCGTATCCAAGCACAGGCCGACGGACGGATTATCTCCAGTGCCCGGGTTAAGGCCGCGGGTAAGAATGTTACGGCCAAATGTTATGGTGGTGATATTAGCCGTAAGCGCAAGTTATGGGAAAAGCAAAAAGAAGGAAAGAAGAAAATGAAACAGATTGGTCGTGTCGAAGTGCCTCAAGAAGCTTTTTTAGCTGCGTTGAAAATTTAGGAAAGGATCGTTATGTCAAAAAATATTAAACCAAAATCGGTGGTCCGTGAATGGGTAGAATCTATTCTTGTTGCCCTGGTTTTGGCTGTTGTGATCCGTAGCTATATCATCCAGCCTTTTAAAATCCCAACCGGCTCCATGCGCATGACACTCATTGAAGGGGATCATTTATTCGTCGACAAATGGACCTATGGCCCCCAATTGTTGCCCCCGATGTTTTGGGATATTGGATTTCAGGAAAATAATCCGCTTTTATCTGTCCGATGGCCACAGTTTCTTTTACCCATGACTAAAATGCGCCTGCCAGGGTTGAGGAAGCCTCACCGTGGTGATATTATTGTTTTTGTTTATCCTGTTGATCCTACCAAGGATTTTATCAAGCGCTTAATTGCGGTAGGTGGTGAAACCGTTCAGATCAAGGATGGGGCCATTTTTATTGATGGCAAAGAAGTCACTGATCCGCGTATTAAAAAGACCTATTACTATAATCGTGGAGATTATGGGGCAGAAGGTCAAACGGTTCATGTGCCTCCTGGTTATGTTTTTGTCATGGGTGATAATAGCGGTTCTAGCTATGATAGCCGTTATTGGGGTTTTGTTCCGGAAACCAGTATTATCGGAAAAGCCGATTTTCTCTTTTGGCCATTGGATCGTATTAGGATTATTCAATGAAGAATGTCTTTTCTGTCATTCCCGAATATTTTTGTCGGGAATCTAGAATAAGTTTCCTTCTTTTTTTGTTTCTTGCTGCTGGCTGTCAGACGACCGCTCATAACTCCGCAGATCACGCAGAAACAGTTTCAGCCATGACGACGGTGACACAAGGTTTGACCAACCAACCTTTAAGCCAAGCCCAACTCAAGGCCTTGGCCACTCAAGTGGCCCACGATCCTCAGGCACAGTCAGCCTTGCGGTCAATCAACACATCTTTTAGTACCCAGCAAAAAATTAAGTATTGCCCTGTAGACGGTCAGCGTTTTAGCCCTGATATGGAAGAATGTCCTATTCATCACGTTAAACTTAAAATGGTGGAATAAAAAGCGATGGCGCTAACTTTTGCTAATAAGGTCACCGTGGGCCGCATTTTGATCGTTCCTTTTTTTATTGCGACGGTGATGTATATTTCCCCTGAGCATGATTATTTTCGCTGGCTTGCCTTAGCTCTTTTTATTGTAGCCATCGTCTCAGATATTATTGATGGCTATATTGCCCGGACCCGTGGGCAAAAAACAAAGGCTGGAGCTATCCTTGATCCTTTAGCCGATAAAATCCTGCTTATTAGTGCGTTTATTTGTTTGTATATCAAACGGGCTGATTTTACGGACATTCATTTTCCTTTATGGTTTGTGGTGGCGATCATCAGCCGGGATATTATTTTATTGTTAGGCTCGATGATCATTCAATTGACAACGGGAAAGTTAGAAATTGAAGCCAACCGTTCAGGAAAATTTACGGCCTTCTTGCAGATCGTATGTGTTTTGGGTGTTTTATTGCAATTAAAATTTACTTTTGTGTTTTGGTACGTGGCACTCATTGTAACAATTATTTCAGGCGTTATTTATATCAAGGAAGGGATAAAAGCTCTCAATGAATCTTCTATTTCTGGCGATTAGTGTCATCTTGGCTTATTTGATTGGATCGATTCCCGTGGCCTATATTTTTGGCCGGGTGCTCAAGAATATTGATATCCGCGAACATGGGTCTGGCAACATGGGGGCTACTAATGCCTTTAGGGTCTTGGGCAAAGGCCCAGGTACTGCCGTATTAATTTTGGACATTCTTAAAGGCATTATTCCGGTGACATTACTTGCTAATATTTTTGGGTTAGGCGATGCCTTGAGCCTGGTGATCATTTCTGTGGCAACTGTGGCAGGGCATAACTGGACCATCTTTTTAGGCTTTAAAGGCGGCAAGGGCATGGCCACGAGCTTAGGGATTTTAATTGGTTTAGGATTACAGTTACCAGGCTTGAGGATTGTTTTAGGATTGGCCATTATGGTCTGGGCTGGTGTTTTCTTTGCTTTTGGCTATGTTTCCTTGGCATCCATTTGTGCAGCGGTGGCCCTTCCGGTGCTGATGGTGGTCTTTAACGCCCCTTTTCCCATGATTGTGATGGCCATTGTCCTGTGCGTTTTCATCGTTTTTCGCCATAGCGCCAATATCAAACGGCTCGGCACAGGCCAGGAAGCCAGGGTCTCATTTCCCTTCCGCAAACGCATTTAATTTATTAAATTTTCCTGATCCTTTATCCTCACCCTGATTCATCGTCGCTAAATTATCCAGAAAGCGTTTTCCTCAAAGCCTCCCAAGTGCCCTTGTTTTAAGCCCCCAGCATGCTACACTTCAAATAGGTAGGAAAGGCAAGCACAAACATAAGAGGGAGTAACCCATATGAATTTTAACGATGATATCTATGCAAGCGTAAAGGAATCACCTATGCGCGAGATTAAACATAAAACAACAGGGATTTTGCAAGGCCGGGGTAAGGTTATCACCCTGCGTGAGCACTCTGAAGAAAAAGAATGCAATACAGATGTGCGTAAGAATTTTATTTATGTGGCTTCTGAAGCCGAGCACGAAGAGCAGCAATTGGCACCCCAAGTGCACATTGATAAGTCTTTTGACAGTGTTCTGCGCGACGAGAAATTTTCATTCCGGGTAAAAGGGTTCTTCTATGTACACCATGGCCGGCGCCTGATGAAGGTGTCCTATCGTCATACCCTAAGGATCAATTTACACTGGAATGGCAAGGTATCTTCTCCCAAGAAGACTGTGACTATGGCCTAGGAACCGCGTCACCATCTTCCTCTTACCTGAATCCCGTTTGGTATTACGGGATTCATTTTTATTTCCACGGCCTTTATTATTCATGTTCAACATAAACCATTGGAACACAATAGTTTATAAAATATTTCACAATCTAAGAGGCCTTGACACGGCTTGATTATGTGGTATCTTTTTGGGATATGTTAAAGAGATTTTTGAGCTTAGTTTTCATAGTAATTTTCCTATTTAATACGCTTGATGTCATGCCTATGGCTCATGCCCAAAGTGTAGCTTTGCCTATGACAGGAGCTATGATTAATTTAAGCCCTGCTTATGAGCCTGTGATGATGAAAGGTTTGACGGTCCATCAAGACAATCCTTTTCTTTTTGATTTTTTAGTGGATGTAGGCCAAGATAAAATGGACCCAGCGCCTCTGAAAAAAGAAGGTGAGCGGCTAATCAAATATTTTTTAGCATCCTTGGCCATTCCTGACCATGATCTTTGGGTTAATCTTTCTCCGTTTGAGAAAAAGCGGATTATTCCTCAAGCGTTAGGCCAAACAGATATGGGACGAGATTTATTGGCCCAAGACTATATTTTAAAACAAATCACCGCATCACTGATTTATCCAGAAAATAATTTAGGTAAGAAATTCTGGGACAAAATTTATGCCAAGGCCCAAGCCCAATATGGCACAAACCAAGTGCCGGTCAACACCTTCAATAAAGTCTGGATCATGGCCGATCGTGCGGATGTGTATGAACATGGCCAAACAGCTTTTGTAGTAAGCCAACATTTAAAAGTCATGCTGGAAGAAGATTATTTAGCATTGCAAAAGGGGACTGACCCCCATTCTGCTTCACACACCTTAGCGAGCCAAATCGTCAAACAAATCATCCTTCCCGAATTAGAAAAAGAAGTCAATACAGGAAAAAATTTTGCTAACCTGCGTCAGATTTTTAATTCCATCATCCTGGCTAGTTGGTATAAGAACAATCTTAAAAAATCCTTGCTAAATCAAGTTTATGCCAATCAATCGAAGGTAAAAGGTATTGAAAGACCGGATGTGTTTCAAAGCCATGCGCACAATGAAGTCGAAGTTATTTATCAGCAATACCTGATGGCTTATAAAAAGGGAGTATTTAATTTTATTAAAGACGATATTGATGCTCAAGGCAATTCCATCCCTAGAAAGTATTTCTCTGGCGGTATGCATGCTGGTGTGGCAGCTTATCCTCATCTTGTCCACAATGCTGCCCAACTGGCCCATTCTTTGCCTCGAGATAGGGCGATGATGGATTTTGTAACGGTCACCAA
>Ga0207000_1191_pt1 | contig 17604 bp, 25 predicted proteins | sample Alteio_BWMinCont_90_FD_153498 | JGI IMG/M metagenome (GOLD analysis project Ga0207000, IMG submission 153498) | Enriched cells from forest soil in Barre Woods Harvard Forest LTER site, Petersham, Massachusetts, United States -... | ecosystem: Environmental > Terrestrial > Soil > Temperate forest >...
AGCGACGAGCGCCAGCAGTTCGGATCATCCCTTCTTCCACACGACCGACCATCATGGATCGGCGGTCCTGGTGATCACTGCCAGCGGCAACATGATCGAGAACAACCGAACCCTGCCTCATGGAGAGCAATGGCTCACGGATGTCTCGTCGACGAACAATGAAAAGTTTACGTCCTATCAGCGCGACAGCGAATCGGGGTTGGATTACGCGATGAGCCGGTATTTCCAGAGCACGACCGGGAGTTTTCAAAGCCCAAGCCAGGTACCGGCGCAGATTTATAAGCCAACTTCGCTGAATGCGTATGCTTACATATCGGCTGATCCGATAAATAGCGTAGACCCAAGTGGCGTCCATCCTGAAGAGCAAGCGCAGGATGGCTGTACGGCAGAGTTCTTATTTATAAGTTGTACCGATGCAAGTGCTCCCCCTTGTTTGCAGCCTGAGATCGGTCGAGGTGGTATCGCCGCACGAGAAGTAAGTACCGACTGTGAAGGAGGAACTCCTGGTTTCCCCCCCCGATTGATCCGGGTCCAACGCCGCCGGCGAAGTGCTGGCAGGATGTCTCGCAGCAGGAAGGCGAGGTTATACTGGCTGCGGCGAAGGCGCTCATCGGAGATTCAGAGTACAGCACCGATCCGCGAAGACGAACAGGTCAAATCGATCCATTAACGGGGTTGCCTATGTACGACTGTTCAGGTTTTGTTTGCTCAATCCTCGGTATCCCTCCGACAAGCACAAGCGGACTGGCCGGCCCGAACATGCGATTGGTCAATGTACCGGCGGCACAAAAGCGCGACGGCGATGTCGTTATCTTTAAGAATCCCGGTAAACAAGCTCATGCTGGATTCTATGACGCAAGCAATGGAGGATCGGTAGTTAGCGCGATCCACGGGGGAGTAATGGACCAAACCCTTCAGTACCTGAGGCCACGTAACGGTGATCCGACGGCCTACAAACGCCTGCAGGAGTTGGTTAATTGCAGCAATTGAGATATTTGTCCGCTGCATTGTTGATTGCACTCTGCACATGTGTGTTTGGACAGGCTCCGCCACAAAGTCATGAACTGGCGGACGTCCGATTGACGGAGCTGGGTCGACTCAAGAGCACAGACATTCAGGTTTATGGAGTGCAAATTGGCACACAGATGAGTCAAGTCAATCAGCTTGTCGGACGATTTGGCCCGTTAATCGCATCTGTCTATTTTGACTCCTTGGGCGTTTTTGGTTCCAGCGACGGACACAGCACTGAGACCTATTCAGGAGTGGAGATGTCTGTGAAAGATGACAGTGTCATATCCATATATGTGCACCCTAAGACAGGAATGAGCCAGACAGCGGAGCCCCAGACCCTCTATGTTGAGCAAATCTCCACTGACCTTCGCTTGCTGTTTGAGAGCTACACCGATGAACTCCGTTTGACTAACCTTGGTAGTGCCGTTAGAGAGATGAACACCGATAATAGTACCTTCCGAGAATATTCCTACGATTATCCGACTCGCGGAATGTTGCTGAAGATTTATGCTTGGCGTAAAGGCGGAACATGGCGAGAAGAGCTCGCCATGTTCAAGCTATATCCACCCAAGTTGCCGTAAATCTAAGGCGAGTTCGAAACGGACTCTAGTTTTAGGCGGATCTGGTGCGCATTTTCTGTGTTTGTCTGGGTTGGACAGAGACAGAGAGCTCGATGTTGTCGATGCTTTTGGAAGGTATTGATTGGCGGTGGCCGGTGCGCAGGTAGACCCCGGAAGCCACGGTGTGACCTGCGATTTGCCTTCGATCTTTGTGCAGGAAGTTCGTGTCCTTGGGAACAACTCTTATTACCTCACTTTCATAAAGACATACAGCGCGGAGGCTCAGACACTTGCGCAGGTTACGGGAGTAAATGCTGATTTCATTCTTGCGTGGACGGCAATGGAATCGGGATGGGGAGTTGGTTTGGTGGGCGATCAAATACAGTCCAAAGTGGCGCAAGCCAATGACAATTTCCTGGGCCTCACGACTCAGGACTGGGTTGGGGCAAACGCCGCGTACTGTGCGCCCGGAGCAAGCCTAGGTTATGCCTGTTTTAATTTGTGGGCTCTCGGCACTCAAGGATCCCTATCGATTGTTCCGTCAGTATGGTCGGCATTGCATAGTGGCGGAGGGCGTTACCTTAACGCTATTCTGCAAGCACAAGCCCAACCAGGCGCAACTACTGCGTCGGTAGCAACGGCTCTTGCAAATGCGGGATTCAATTCCGTAGATGAAGACAATGGTGTTATATACGGAAACAAAGTTGCCGGTTCCGATACCGTGATTCAGGCCAGAAAAAATTGTCCACAATGAGTAAAGCGGTCGCGTTTGTCCTAGTTTTGACCGGAACGCTGTCTCTAGCAGCTATCCAGAGAGAAAGCATCAGAGTTCTTTCCGAAGATGAAAGGCGACAACTGATAGAGAATGTGCCAGAAGTGCGGGCTGCGAAATTTCGCTACTCACGACCGGATGTGGAGCTTCTGGGAGCTACGCCGGATGTCCTTCGGTACCAAGTTCGTTCGACGTTGACGAAAGGTGCGGCAAGCGGCTTAATTAACAACTATGAAGTCGATCGCCGCACGGCTCGCGTTTCCAGAGGCTTGTTTATGCCGGGAGGCGACGAAGTCCAGTCCAACCTGATTGCGTTGATGCAAAAGCAATTCTTGGCCACTATGCCCGGAGTCCCGATAACTATCGAAATTCAGTCGCCGAACTTGCTGGCCAATATTCAAAAGGCAAATGCGCCTGTTCGCTATTCATTATGGGGTGCTGTCACGGGGACTCCATTCAATTTGTCGAAGGTTCCGTCAGGAGTTCACACTATAGATCTCCTGCCCGATCTTAGGACAGGGCAATTACTTTCCGGCTTTACGCTTAACCATCCCGTCGAGAATAGCACGCCAATTATTGAGGCGTATCTCAACGATAAGGCAGAGATTGTCGAGATATATGTTGAAGTAGCGGTCTTTCGAAACTCCTTCGACGATTTGTTCGGCCAGAACTTTACTGATGCGATTCTTACGATTGAGAACGGGAAATGGAAGTCGGCGATCGGTGCCGAGGTCGTTGAACGCCAGGCAAAATTCGGGAATACTGATGCTTTCTTTGCGGATGCTCCGGCAAAGGGCATTTGTGCGTGCATGACAGGTGGTTGTGGTTGAGCCAGGCGCCGTGCGTACGGCAATAGGAGACAAAGCAATCGACAAGGCCCAAAAATTGGCGTTGATCATGAGACCCGAACAAAGAGAACACTACAGTGGGCTCATGCACGCCATCACCGCCCAAGTCGAGTCGGCCATGCAGTCAGCATTGCCCGCGGAGGCTGCGGCCAGGGTGATCGCGAAGGCAGTGACGGCACGCAAGCCGCGCACTTGCTACACAGTTGGTCTCCAGACTGCAATAATGACACGCCTGGTGCGTATCCTGCCCGACAAGATGCTCGACCTTTTACTTGCGGCAGTTCTGCGTCCTCTTTTTCCGGAGGAGAGCAGATAAGTAACAGGACGGGCGTCGCGACGGTTGGTTACGCTTCATTCCCATGCGAGAATTTAGACCTGGACGAAAGGTGAGCGACTTGGACCATCGCGCAAGGCAGTCTCAGGAGTTACACGCTGCCGAGAGGCGGACGTTGGAAATGATTGCGAACGGGGCATCGCTTTCCGACGTCCTGAACGACTTGTGTTCCGCTATTGATACCCACTCTTCTGGAACGTCCTTTGTTTGTTTGATGGATCAATCTGCCGACCAGCTCGTGCCGATTGCGGGCCCTCACTTGCCACCCGCATTTGCGAGGGCTATCACCCCTTGGCCGATCGGTCCCAATAGAGGCTCTTGCGGAATAGCGGCGTTTACGAAACAACGGGTAGTGATTCCGGATGTATCCGATGATCCCCGCTGGCCCGATGACGCTCGTGAGCTGGCAATAGCTCATGGAGTTTGCGCGGCCTGGTCCGAGCCACTCATTTCAAAAGATGGAGAAGTTCTTGGCACCTTCTGCATCTCGCATTCGCAGGCACGCATTCCGAACGATGACGATCTCGAATTCATCGAAGCGTCAGGGCGTATTGCGCGAATCGCAATTGAGCGACAACGATCGCACGAATCCCTCACAAATGCGCTGGCCCTTCTGCAAAAGTCGGAGGCGACACTTCGGCAGGTGATCGATACGATTCCGACTCTCGCCTGGTGCAATCTCGCTCACGGCCCCAACGAGTTTCTCAACAAACGATGGCATGAATACACGGGCCTCTCGCCTGAAGAGTCGAATGATTGGGCCTGGCAGGCGGCGTTCCATCCTGACGACCTCCCCCCATTGATGGAGAAGTGGCGAGAGCTACTGGCTTCCGGAGAAGCGGGAGAGATCGAAGCACGGCTTCGCAGACACGACGGAGTCTTTCGCTGGTTCCTTATACGCGTGGCGCCGTTCCGCGATGAAACGGGAACGCTCATTCGATGGTATGGAACGAGCACCGACATCGAAGCTCTGAAACAGACTCAAGAAACACTTCGCGAAGACGAACGCGAGCTTCGCCGCATCACGGATGCGATACCGCAAACGATCGTTGTTCTCAACGCAGCAGGCGCGCCGATATACGCGAATCGGGCGACCCTGGATTACACAGGCCGCACGAGCGAAGATGTGATCGCTCCTGGCTTTCGCGAACTGATTTTCCATCCGGACGACCTGGAACGATTGTGCGCTGAGCGAAAGGCGGCGCTGGAACGCGGACTTCCGTTCGAAGTCGAAATGCGCGCGCTCAGGAAAGATAAGGAGTACCGCTGGTTTCTCATCAGGTACAACCCGTTCCGTAATGAGCAAGGAGAGGTGACTCGCTGGTACGCCACCGGTACCGATATTCACGAACGCGTCAGAATGGAAGAAAGAACACGTAACGAGAATCTTGCGTTGCGCGAGCAGATCGATCGGGATTCGATGTTCGAGGACATCGTCGGGTCTTCGGAAGCACTGCGGAAGGTGCTGCGCCAAGTTGACAAGGTGGCCGCTTCCGATTCCACCGTTTTGATACTGGGCGAAACTGGCACTGGCAAGGAATTGATAGCTCGCGCCATCCATAAGCGATCAAAGCGTGTGGAGCGAGCATTCATCGGCGTGAATTGCGCCGCCATCCCCCCTTCCCTGATAGCGTCGGAACTTTTCGGCCACGAGAAGGGTGCTTTTACGGGTGCAACGCAACGCCGCACGGGACGCTTTGAAGCGGCTAACGGCGGCACGATCTTTCTCGACGAAGTCGGCGATTTGCCTGCGGAGATCCAAATTACACTGCTGCGGGTTCTGCAGGAACGTGAGATCGAACGCGTTGGCAGCAGCCGGCCCATTCCGGTTGACGTGAGAGTGGTTGCAGCCACTCATCGCGATTTGGACACGCTTGTAGCCGAAGGCAAGTTCCGACAGGACCTCCTGTACCGGTTGAATGTTGTGCCTGTTCAGATGCCGCCATTGCGCGAACGAGAAACTGATATTCCCTTGCTGGTTGAGTACTTCATCGATCGCTTTGGAAAGAGGGCTGGAAAGAAGTTCAGAACCATCGACAAGAAATTTCTGAAAGTTATCCAGGCTTATGGCTGGCCAGGGAATGTCCGTGAACTCCAAAACATAATCGAGCGCGCCGTCATCCTCAGCGACGGTGATACTTTGGCCGTGGACGAGACATGGCTCAAGGGGAAACCAGCAAACCCGCTGCGAGCCCGCACGCTCGATATCGCCCTCGTGAGGCAGGAGACGGAAATGATTGAAATGGCGCTGGCAGAGAGCCAGGGCCGAGTTTCGGGGCCCGCGGGCGCGGCAGCTAAACTTGGTCTGCCGGCACGAACCCTCGACTCCAAAATCAAACGTTTGAAAATCAAGACAAATCGATTCAAAACCCCACGGGCTCACTGATCCATAGCGCCACCCTTTCAAGCCCGGCGTGTTTTCCTCATCAAACAGGATTCCTGAAATTTAAGGACTGCCCGCACCGCCTAACTTCCGTCCTTGCGACGAATTGCAAATGGCGCGCTGAGTGCAATCGTTAGCGCGTACTTCAGGACAAGAGATCCATGACGCTGAAGATCAGCCGAGTTGCTGGCAAGCGCGAGATACGGATTTGTTTGAGCGGCCAGCTTCGATCTGAGCACCTTGAGCAGTTGAAGTCTGAGATCGAGCGTTGCGGACCGGGCGTCACGCTGGATCTGGAGGAGCTCGATCTGATGGATATCGAAGCTGTTCGTTTCCTCAACGCGTGTGAATCGGCCGGCGTGTCTATCCTGCACTGTTCGCCTTACATCAGGGAATGGATGCTGCAGGAGCGAGGCCGGTCAAAAGTAAATGAAAAGAAAGGAGAATGATCATGAAAGAGCATATTAAGAACGTGGTCCTCGTGCATGGAGCTTTCGCCGACGGCTCCGGCTGGGAACCGGTCGCCAACATCCTCAAGAATGACGGGTACAAGGTGTCGGTGGTGCAGCACCCCGAGACCTCCTACGCCGAGGACCAAAAGTACACGAAGGCGGCCATCGACGCCATGGACGGGCCGGTAGTTCTGGTGGGCCACAGTTATGGCGGCTCCGTCATCACCGAGGCCGGGAATCATCCAAAGGTCGCGGCGCTTGTCTATATTGCCGCATTCGCGCTGGACACCGGCGAAAGCTGCGCCACGATCGAGCAAGCCTTACCGCAAGCCTCCAAGGCGTTCAAACCGGACAGCAACGGCAACTGGTGGATAGAACAGGAACATTTCGCGGCCGACTTCGCTGCGGACCTGCCGAAGGATAAGGCGGCGTTCATGGCTGTGTCGCAGGTGCCGATCTCCACCGACGCGTTCACACACGCGGTCACGTCGCCCGCGTGGAAGACCAAGCCCACCTGGTATATGGTGGCCACCGCAGATCGGTCGATCAATCCGGACCAGGAGCGCATGATGGCAAAGCGTGCCAATGCCAAGACGGTCGAAGTGGATTCCAGCCATGTGGCCTACATGTCTCACCCGAATGAAGCAGCCAAGCTCATTGAAGAGGCTGCCACATCCGCGCCGGCCAAAGCGGCAGCTAGAGCCTAAGCCCTTGGCCGCCGCCGGAGCCCGACGCACTCGAAGGGAGACCTCCGCCGATCCTGACGACGTCGGCGGAGGCTCGAATGCATGTCACCTTACTCTGGGCGGCTCAAAGCGAAGGAGTGTTACCTATGAACAAAACCGAATCGGCAAAAGCGGTGCGGGTCATTGAGGAAACGCCCGCGTACTGGCGGGTCGTGTTCGATAATCCGCCGTTCAATATGATTCAAAGTACGAGTCTGGCTGAGTGAAAGGGCTGCGAGAAGGGATAACAAAATGATAAGGAAAGTTGAAATCGAGCGATTCAGCTTGGTCAGTCGAAAGGGATTTGATGCCGTGGTGGCAGCCCTTAACGCCGGTATCGGTCATCCGGACATGGCTGAATTCGGGAAATCAACTCACGAAGCACGCTCTTTTGCCGAGCTGAAAAGTGCAGTCGAGAAAGGCTTAAGCGAAGCAGGCCTGATGTTGTTTATGCAGCTTGATCACGGCGCGGTTGTGCGCAAAGAAACAGGTCGCAATACACCAAGGATCATCCGCCTTGTCATTGGCAATCCTCTCATCATAACGGAGATGGCGAAGCATGTACCGGACGCGGGCTCTTACGCACCGGTTACGGTACTGGTGGATGAACGCGCCGATGGTGTGCATTTGTCATATGACAGGATGGCCAGCCTTCTGGCTCCTTACGAAAACTCGGATGCGCTGGAGGTCGCCAGGAATCTGGATATGAAAGTCGAAGATCTTTTGACTCGAGCTGCGGCCTGAGAGAAGTATTTCAGAGTGAGTAAGCGCTCATACGCGCTGACATCAAATTAAAATTCCAGCCCGCAACTATTTCTGGTTGTCCAACGCCGCAAGGACCATGTTGCGTGCGTGGAGCAGGACGGATTTGAACTCGTCTGCGGAAACCTCCGCAAACCCGAGTCCTCGGAGCAGAAAAATACCTTCAACAGCCAGCAGTGCGTGACGTACTTCAGCAACCTCACCATGCTCTGATCGCAGCGGATCGAGCAGCGCGCGGTAAAGCTGTCGCACCGGCCCCAGCATGTCGGGGGCGTGCACCAGGGCGGTTATGAGAAAAGCCGCCATTTGCGTCGAGGCGTCGTCCTCCTCCAGTCCTTCCTCGATATGCGCGAGGACCAATTCGACCGGCCCAGTTGGCCCGCTGCCAAGTCGCCGCCGCACCGCTTCCTGAAAACGAGCAACTTCTCGTTCTAGCGCCGCGTACACCAATCCATCCTTAGTCGCAAAGGTATAGACGAGACCGCCCTTGCTGATCCCCGCACGCTCAGCCACGGCATCGAGCGTGAAATTTCGGCCACCAGATTCGAGGATGACGGCCTCGGCAGCATCCAAGATCCTGTCCCTGTCGATCTCCTTCTTTCGCGTCAAAATGCCCCCCTTGCTTTTTCGACTGATCAGTCAGATACTATTTCCGACTGATAAGTCAGATTAACACGGCAGTGGTTTGCGCTGCAAGATTGGCTTGCCAGTTAGCCCACTAACGAACCTATGAAAGGACTTGAAATGAAAGAGCTTTTGCCCGCCGCAGCCCTCGGTCACTTTGTCATGAAAGTGCAAAACATCGAGGCGAGTAATCAATTTTATATTGGCTTAGGTCTACGCGCACTCGACATATTTCCCGGAATAGCGATTGTTGAACTGCGCGGCGGCACACATTTGCTGCTATTTCAAAAGGACGACGATCAGAGCAGCATGTTGCAGAACAGTCATGTCGGCCAAAGACCAGATTTTGGCAGCGAAAAATTAGATCTGATGATCGCTGGGCATACAAAAGCAGATCTGGAACTCTACAGGATTGGCCTGATTGATAAAGGATATTCACCGTCAGCGATCGCAGACGGCGTGCTATATGGCCATCACTATTTCTCGATGCAAGATCCCGATGGCAATGGCATTACTTTCTACACCAATCATTGCAGCGACAAGCCCGTTTAATATTGAACGGCGCGCCAAGGATCTACTTGACTGGGCGAGGGCTGGATGGATCAGCCGTCGCCCGGACGCGAAGTCGGCCAGAACGGCCATGATGGATGGCAGTCTATGCACGCGAGAACTGGTCGGAAAAGGAGTGTACGGAACCTATGAGCAGCACCAACGAAGAGGTTTTCAAGAACTGGAGCGAGTCGGCGGGATTCTGGGATAAGCACCGCGAAGCGCGCCGTGTGATGTTCGGACCGCTCACGCCGGCGTTGTGTCGAGAAGCCGGCGTTCCGGACGCGCCGCCATCCTCTTCTTATCGGTTGCTCGATGTCGCGTCCGGGCCCGGCGACGCCACTCTCGATATTGCCGACACGTTGGGATCGAACGCCACCATCTGGTGTACCGACCTTGTGCCGGACATGGTGAGGATTGCGGAACGCACGGCCGGCGAGCGTGGCGTCAAAAACGTGCAGTTCCGTGTGACCGGCGGCGAGAGCCTTCCTTTCGACTCGAACTTCTTCGATTCCGTCGTCTGTCGATTCGGAATCATGTTCTTCACGGACCCCGTCGCGGGCGTGCGCGAAGCTCTTCGCGTTTTAAAAACCGGGCGCCGTTTTGCGTATTGCGTGTGGGGTGCGCGCGCGGTGAATCCATTTCATCGCGTCATTCAGGACGTCCTCGATCGCTACGTTCCCGCGCCTGAGCCCGATACCGATGCACCCGGCGCATATCGCTATGCTCTGCCGGGCAAGCTCGCTGCCATCCTGCGCGAAGCCGGAGCCGCCGATATCCGCGATCACCTTTTCCAATTCAAGATCGAAGCGCCAATCTCCTTCGACCAATTCTTCGAAGTGAGAACGGAAATGTCGGACAGCCTTCGCGACAAACTCCGCAAGATGCCGGCAGATCAAAAGTCGTCGTTCAAAGAAGACGTCAGCAAAGAAGCGAAGCCGTACTTCACCCAGAACGGTTTCCGTTTCCCCGCCGAAGTTCGCCTGGTTTCAGGATCCTGCGCAAAGTAATCCCATTGCGCACCATGCTGGTGCATAATGACACCATGGCTACGAATGAAAAAGTTGTCCGTCAGAGCGTTACACTTCCGATAAAGGTTGCTAATCAGGTCAGGTCGATGGCCAGGCGCCGGCGTCTCAGCGCAAGCCGAATGCTTGTCGAATTGCTCGAACAGGGCATTGAATCGCAAAAGAAGAAGGAAGACGCTTTCTTCGACCTCGCAGATCGATTTCGAGCAGCCACCGACCCCAATGAGGTGGAGAAACTCGGCGATCAGCTTGGGAAGATGGTGTTCGGCAACGAATCCAACCCTGAAGTGCCGAGTGGAAAGTGGTACAAGGAGTTCGATTCGTTCACCCTTTGCGGGGGAGGGTCCCTGTCCCAAGACCTTCTTGCTGCCTGGGCAATCTGCCACCGGCGACAAACTCTAGATTACCTTTGAGTTACGGCCGTTTATAGAGAGGGAATGCCATGGAGCCTGCGGTGAAGAGCTTCTTCGTAATCGTGGCTGAAGCTGAAGACATTTCTGAAATCATAGCTTCTCTTTCGCTTGACGAGCGGTCCAGTCGGTATAACCGGCGAGATTTATATTCGTAGTTTTACGTTGCAGCGCTTTGCGGTCGCCCTGAGGGGTTGGTCGCGCGAGGCCAGAGGGAGTTTGCGGCGTATCGCCGCCTCCAGATATGCGGCATCGTAAACAGAAAGTCCGTATTTTTCCGCCAGCTCTGAAGTTTTGTGGAAAGCCGCCTGACCGGTTTCCTCGTCGACGCTAAGGGAGAGGCCCGAAAGTCTTGTTAATGCTTCTTTGCGCTCTGCTGCCGTCAAGAGTTTGCGTCGCTGAGCGGCCAGCAAACCGTTAGCGATTTCCAGGTACCAAAGTGAAGGAACGACTACGACCGCGCCCGCTTCAACTTCCTCGAGCAACCGATCCGTTTCAGAAGAAGCCTGACTCGGGTAGATCCACGAGAATCCTACCGAAGCATCCGCGACGAACGCTTCGCTCAACGCCGGCCTTCCTGGATTAGAGACTTGATCTGGGCGTCGGTCAGTTTCCTGGCTCCGCCAATCCGGACTGCGATGCGCTTTCTCAATTCGCGCAAGCCGGCCACCGCAGCGCTGATTTCCTGCAGATTGCTCCGTCCTTCCGGGACAATGCGTGCCACCGGTTTCTCGTGTCGGGTAATGACGATCTCTTCGCCGCGCGCCACGCGTTCCAGGAGTTGTCCGAATCGGGTCTTCGCCTCAAATGCAGTTACGCTCGCCATCATGCCTCTTTTCAACTTAACCAATCGTTAGCTAGTTTAGCATGTTTTGCACTACGTGCTCTTCAGGCAAAAAAATAGGGCGACGAGAGGACCTGACGAATATCGAGGGTGCCTGTTTTGGGGAGATCGGGAGCGCGATGTCAGGATTGGCTTTCCTTAGTTCGTCGAGAAAGTTCTGCAAGACCGGTTCCGAATAGATGCGGAAGGTCTATGGGCCCTGCGTCTTTGGCGCATCGACTGGGTTGACGTAACGAGTATCTGTTGGTCCGAAGCCAGAGATTTCCACTAACACGGGCTCGGCGCCCGTTCGCGCGAAATGATTCATCTGACCGGGTTCCGAGTACACGCTGCCGGCGGGCAGGATCTTCAACGCCCCTTCGTCGAAGCGGTCGCCATACCCGAACTGCCACGCACCAGAGACGACGGTGGCCATGCGATCGTCGCGATGTGAGTGCGCGGGGATCGTCGTGTGCGCAGGGACGAACAGGACGATCGTATAGAACCCTGCTTTCGACGGATCGCCGAAGAGCACTTTCGTGCTGACGCCAGCCAACCCGGAACTGCCAATTTGATCGGAGCCCGTCTGATTCGTGGCGACATCCGCCGGTGTCATCCGCATTTGGGGCAACGCCGACGATGAAGACGCCGTTCCCAGGAACCGCAGCAGCGCATCGGTCGCTCCACGGGGATTCTCTTCCATGACCCAGTGGCCGGTGTTCGGCAGAATCACCGAGGTCGCACGCGCGGAGGGTACACCGTGCTTCGTAGGCAGCCAAGCATGGGTTGCCTAATGAGGCGCTGTAGCGGTTCCCCCTCTCCGGTCGGCGAGTGTTAATGCTGAACGTTAGGCTGTGAGGATGACGGTAACTCGCGCTGTTTTCCAGTGGACAGGTAGTCGGTAAACCGTAAAGTCGGTTCAACTGGTGGCGTTGTCCATGTCAACCATGCTTCTCAGTGTTTTACTCGTACTCACGCCGCGAGAGATTTGAACAAGCAAGGGCGGTCACACCGACAGCACCCATCAGCCCAATAAACCCAAGAAAGGGTTTGGACCCGTTAAGGGCGATTGTCCAAACGGGCATGGCCCAAGGGTAAAATTGGCTGACCCCTGACCGTCCAAGGCCGACAAGATCGAGGAGGATCGCGGCTATTCCAAATCCCAGCCCAAGGACAAAGCTTCTCCAACGCAGGCTGATCCACATCTGAATCGAAAACAGTAAAGTAACCGCGCTCCAACTCAAGATCCCACCTCTAAACGCCTTGCCCACCGGCACCGCTAGTCCCCGCCAAGCTGGCGCGACCAACCGGAGGATGCCCGTCGATACGCAGATACCCGTGGCCAACACTATCGAACTAATCAATAGCAGCCCGACACCCGCAATCCACTTGGCTAGAAAGATCGAGCGACGCTCGATCGGTAGCGAAAGAATATGTCTCCAATTGTCGCCCTGAAACTCAATCGACGCCATCAGTGCGGCAGCAAGCGCCGCGTAGAACGGCAGCACAATCAACGTCCATAGTGTGAGAATACCTTGAGCAAATCCAACGAACGGATCGATGCTGGAAGGTGCGCCGGGCCGCTGGATGGCGACCCCGAAATTCAGGAGCACTACAAGTAAAGGTGCACCCACCGCCAGTCGTAATGCCAGAGTGCGTCTTAGCTTCAAGAATTCGGCGGAAAGAGCTCGCCAAAGACTCATCATGCGGCGGTTCCCTTGTCAGAAGGTGAAGTGAGATGGATGAAAAGATCTTCAAGCGTTGCTTGCTGGGGTTGCAGAGCTAAGACCTGAATTCCTTTCTCCACCAATATCTTGTTCACAACTACGGCATCTGTATCCGATGAGATCCGGACTGAAATCCATCCCTCCGAACTCTCGCTGATGCGCCAGCCTTCGGTTTTCAAAATCTCACGTGTCTTTTCACATTGATCGACTCTGATGCGAAGCTTCCGCTCATAGCCTTTCAGTTCATCCAATCTTCCTTGGAACAAGAGTCGCGCCCGGTGGATGATTCCAATGCGATCTGCAATCTGCTCGACTTCGCTTAAGACGTGGCTCGACAAGAAGACGGTTGCATCTTGCTCGTGCACGAACCTTCGCAGGAGCGTTCGGAGTTCCCGCGTTCCAGCCGGGTCAAGGCCGTTGCCGGGTTCGTCGAGAATTAGCAAACTGGGTTTTGCCAGGCATGCCAAGGCAAGCCCAAGCCGCTGCCGCATTCCAAGCGAGTATGAGTGAACTAGACGACGTGCGTCGGCGGTCAGGCCGACCATTTCGAGCGCTTCCGCAACATGTGTTTTTGGAAGGCCCAGCATTCGACGAGTAACCTCCAGGTTTTCTGCTCCGGTCAAGTGTGGATAGAGTGTCGGCGTTTCCGCCAATGCCCCAACGCTACTGCGAAGGTTGGGTTGTCCATAGATAATCGGTTCGCCCATGAGTCGAATGTTGCCGTTGGTCGGACGAAGAAGCCCCAGCAGTAATCGGATCGTCGTGGTCTTGCCAGCTCCGTTCGGGCCGAGAAAGCCGTAGATGCACCCGCGCGGAACTAGGAGGTTAAGTCCATCGACTGCGGTTTGGCGGCCAAATGTCCGTGAAAGTCCACGAGTTTCGATTGCATATGAGTCTGTCATTCGGAGATTAGTCGATGTCGGATAGGAATGCTCGCTTTGCACCGCTCACTGCCGCGAAAGCTGCTGCGACGAACAGTGAAAGGCTACCCATCCAAGATACGAAGGTTGAACTACCAAGGAGTCCTCCATACCTTGCATGAAACGTTGCCGATGCGTACTGCTGTGAAAAAAGACCCCAACCCGCCACACCTACCGCCATCAGCACGATCGAACCAGCAAGGATGATGGTTGGGATTTTCAGAAAATGTGGAAGCGGGAAATTACTGAGTCGCATTGTTTGTTTGACGCTCAAAGCGCTTCCGATGAGGCCGCCTCCGATGAGCATCAACGTGATGCAACCCTCAATCCACCGAACATGAAGCGACGGCCAACTCGCGGGGGCCGCCCAATCGCCTGTGATCGCCCAGGGCAAAGGTGCCCAGGTTGAGTGATTCCAAAGCGCTGCCCCAATAATCCACAGCAAGACCACACCCCCGATGCACGGCGGTATCGCGAGTCGGATAAGAAGGTCGCGCCGCCGGGCACGGAGAGCAAATCGAATCGTCGCAAATACAATTGGGATTGCAATCGCAAGTACGGCAGCAAGGGCTAGGAACGAAGCCCATGTCACCAGCATCCAGCATCCCAACAGGAGAGTGTGCGAGTGCATGGCGTCTACTAGCGGCGTGTCGTCCACTGTCCAGTACAGGTTGACGCCACCGGCGACAGCCGCCAAATACCCATATCCCATTAGCACGATGGATCGCTGGATAGTTGTCATATTGTTTTCACTGAAGAACAACAAGTGCTGATGGAGAACGCCACGAAAGACATTAAACACCGAAGCAAAAGAGGCCGAATGATCCTGCAACAGAACTTTAAATTCCTCGCCATACCGCTGACGCCATCTACGCGGATATAAAGACGTGAGAAACTCCGCGAGTTTGCGATTCATTTCGCCTCCAGCCTTCGCAATCCAACCCGGGCGAATCGCTGCAAGGTCGATAATTTCGCCCGAAGCACCTGCGCACCCTTCAGCGTCAGACGATAGGGATAGCGGCGTTCTTCCGGTGCGAGCGGTTCGATCAGACCTTGCTGTTCGAGCCGCGTGATCGCACCATAGAGCGTTCCAGGCCCCAAACGCGTGCCCGACATTTGAAAAATATCCTCGATCATCGCGTGTCCATGTTTCGGCCCATCGGCTAGGCTCGCCAATACCAAGAGCGGCGGGTCAGAGTAGTAGCCACGCTCCGATTCTGAATCAGTTGAGACTACGTTGCGCTGAGTACTTCGCTTCACGTAGTAATGTTTACATCGGGTTCTTTGGTGTCCGCAAGCGTTTTTTTGAGAATCTTTTCAGCGTTGGGCTCGAGCTGACTGGATGTGAAGCTAGATGGCCTAATGGTTCTGACGTCAGTTCGTCGAGCAATTTGGGTTGACGTGTGTCGCGCCGTGGCCCGGCCTTCCTTACGCCTGATACCTTGAATCCTTGAGCCTGCCCGGCGCGTAACGCCGTTTTGAACTAAATCCGCTCCGCGGATAGATCCGGAACATTCCGCTAAAGATCCAAAGATCCTGTCGATTCGATAGATTCAATCGTTTCAGTATTCCTTCCGGGGAAAGTCATCACCCTATTCCCCGGAAGGAGATACCGATGTCAGCAGTGTCACAAGTGTCCCCACTGCGTAAAAGAATGATAGAGGATATGCAACTGCATGGCCTCTCGAAAATCACTCAGGAGTCCTATGTTCGGGCGGTCCGGCAACTATCGCAGTATGTTCAGCGCGGACCGGACAAGATCAGCGAGGAGGATATCCGCCGCTACTTTCTCTATTTGGCCAATGAGAAGAAGGTCAGACGCTCCACTGCAACGGTGGCTTTATGTGGAATAAAGTTTTCTACGAGAACACGCTGCGCCGGGACTGGCCGACGTTGCGGCTGGTGCGTCCGGCTTATGAGCGCAGGCTGCCCGTGGTGTTAAGCCGTGACGAAGTGCGCCGGGTTCTGGCCGAAGTCCAACTGGCCGTCTATCGCGTCTGTCTGACGACGATCTACAGTTGCGGACTACGCCTAACGGAAGGAGCCCGGCTTCAGGTTGCCGACGTTGACAGCGAACGCATGCTGCTGCACATTCACGGCAAGGGAAAACGGGAGCGTTACGTGGCTCTGCCAGAACCGACGCTGAACAAGCTGCGCGCGCTTTGGAAAACGCACCGCTCGCCAAAATGGTTGTTTCCGTCGTGGTGTTCGAAACGTGCCGCACCGATCACCGGCAGGAGTCTGCAGCGCGCCTTTGGTGACGCGTTGCAGCGAAGCGACATCACCAAAAAAGCACACGTTCATACGCTCCGGCATGCCTACGCCACGCATCTGATGGAAGTGGGCGTCAATCTGCGGCTGATTCAGGAGACTCTCGGTCATCGCCATCCGCGAACCACTGCGATCTACACGCATCTGACGCAGCCAGTCTGGGAAACGATGACCAAACCTCTCCATGAACTGGCGAAAGACCTCTAAGACGAGGTCTTCATGTTGGAGGTGGCGGATATTGTCCGCCTCCACGGAACGGCATACGCTCAACAGTCCGGCGGTCGCCTGATCTCGGTTCAAAAACGAGCTTTGCGCGATATTGCCGCCTGCCGCACGCCGTTCTTTGGAGGCCACGTCCATCACTGCGATCAGTGTCCGCAGAAGGTGTTCTCGTATCACTCCTGCGGCAATCGCTGCTGCCCGAAGTGTCATCAGAGCCAGACCGATCGCTGGATCGGCAAACAGCGCGGCCAGCTGTTACCCTGTTCCTACTTCCTGGTCACCTTCACACTGCCTGAGGATCTGCGCCGTCTGGCTCGTTCTCACCCCAGGATCGTCTACGGCCTGTTGATGAAAGCGGCCGCCGACGCCTTGCAGAAGCTCACCCAGGATCCCCGCTATCTCGGCGCCCGCATTGGCGCTCTGGCCGTTCTCCATACCTGGACCAGAGCCATGCTTCTCCATCCCCATGTCCACATGCTCGTCACCGCGGGCGGCCTCTCAGCCGATCGCACCTGGGTCGACTCCAAACATTCTCAGTTCCTGGTTCCGGTCCAGGCTTTATCCGTGATTTTCCGCGCCAAAATCTGTGACGGCCTGAATAAAGCCGGGTTACTCGGCGGTTTGCCGCCCTCGCTGTGGAAGAAAAAATGGGTCGTTCACTGTCAACCGGCCGGGCGCGGTGAAAAGGTCCTCGAGTATCTGGGCCGCTACGTCTTTCGTATCGCGATCACCAACAGCCGCCTGGAGTCTTTCGAAGGCGGACAAGTCCGTTTTCGCTACCGTGACAATCGAACTCAGCAGATTCGCCACGTCACTCTTCCAGCGCTGGAGTTTATCGAACGATTCCTCCAGCACGTGCTGCCACGCGGGTGTGTCAAAGTCCGCTACTACGGAATCTGGAGCCCCTCCTGCCGCAAGCAACTGCAGCTTGCCCGAACCCTCCTCGCCGTCCAGCGGCCCGCCACCGCTTCGTCCACTCTTTCACTACCCTCCGATTCCCGGTCATCAGAAACGTACGCGAAAATGGTGAGACGTGTACTGGCCTACCTTTTCGTCAATTCTCTTTCGGCTTCACTGCGCGATCGACGACGATGATTTCAACTGGCCCCCTTTTCGACTCCAGTTTTAAACCAAGTTGTTCTTGTATTGCCGTAAAGATGCTGGGCCCGCTATCGGAGGGTAA